>Ga0180433_10001137_pt1 | contig 45150 bp, 32 predicted proteins | sample SS_ome_8_FD_132980 | JGI IMG/M metagenome (GOLD analysis project Ga0180433, IMG submission 132980) | Hypersaline lake sediment archaeal communities from the Salton Sea, California, USA - SS_1_D_1 metaG | ecosystem: Environmental > Aquatic > Non-marine Saline and Alkaline > Hypersaline >...
CCAAGGTCGGCTCTCTGCTTGGCAACTTTATGGAGCGCATCGTCGATTATGCCGATCGTCCTGTTTGCATTGTCGGCAGTGCTCAGATTTGCCAGAAATTTTCCTGTGGGCTCCTTCAGATTCAGTCCGCGTGATGTCATGGTTCCGATGTACACTCTCTCTCGCTGATGCATGTTGGCGCCCATGTGGAACCACATGCTCGCTTTCGGGTTGGTTCTCGAGAAGTTACCGAGGAGCAGCTTAAACTTGTTAAACTCTGCCTGTGAAGCGATTCGGTCGACTTCGTCAATTAATGCTGATACCTCAACCTGAATGAGCTGCCGATCCAGATCGCTGTAGATACCATTTGACGATTGAACTGCGAGCACTCTGATTCTCTGGAGAATTGAGGCTGTCTGATCCAGGTATCCCTCAGTCGTCTGAACGAGAGACATGCCGTCTTCAGTGTTCCGTTCAGCCTGTCGGAGGCCCTGAATCTGAGTTCTCATCTTCTCAGAAACCGCAAGTCCGGATGCATCATCACCAGCTCTGTTGATGCGCATGCCAGAGGCGAGTTTCTCCATGGACTTATCAGTGTCCCAATGCTTGAACTTCAAGACTTTATGCGCATTGATGGCACTCATATTGTGATTGATAATCATGGTAAACACTCCTTTGTTTTAGTGTACCTGATCTCCCTATCAGGCATGTTATACCAGGTTGCTTTAAATATTCAGGGAATACCTAAAATATTGCTGCAACCATCATGACCTCTCTTGTGATGAGATCACGGTGTATGCAGCACGTTCCCATCAGTTTTCAAAGAGCATTCTCTTTTTTGAAAAGAGAATTTTACTCCTGTAAGACTCATCGTCAACGGCATATGAAACATTTATCCTGAATATAGCCTAATAACGACGATTAACAGGGAATATTAGATATTATTGCTAAATATGATATAAAATAACCCACATTTCAATTTTTTTGCAGATTATTCCTTAATCTTTATTTCGGCATAATAAATTTTACATTTAGAGATTTTTATCTTAAAAATGAAAATATTTTGAATGCGCATCAACAGCATCTCTTCGGTTGATATCTTATGTGTTATGCTATTTTTCATTTGGCATATGCTGCTGTTGGTGTTGCCTGTTGATCATATCACTTGAACTGCTCTCTTGTTAGATTTTTTCTTTTCATGAATTTTGTACCGGTACAAATAGTTGCTTTCTTATTTAGAGATGAATATAAAAAAAAGAATAAGCTTGACAGTTTTTTTCCGACATTTATACTTGGATGGCCTTTTCTCTCTTTCGTTATAATACAGATTACTCTCATGTGAATAGGAATACTATGGGGTTGAATCCTTTTAAAGATTCTGACCTGAATGATCTTCAGGTCAACATAAGGAAGTTTTTCGAAGGGAATTTTAGCGATATCAGAGCTCGTTTAAGGGAGTGGTGGTACCGCTTGCTCAAGAAGGGGAGAGAGAAGCTCACGGTAATGTTCATTCCCCACTCAGAGAAAAAAATAATTAACTTCCATATATCTATTTTCTCCATTGTGATGATTATAAGCACTATCGTCATAACAGTTACAATTACTTCCATTGTCATTATTAACCACACCTCGACGATCAAAGAGGTTTCTCGTTTAAAGTTTTACGGGACGAATTCCAAAGTGCAGATCAAAAAATACAAGGAGGAGATTAATAAGCTATACGATATTTTTCAGAAATTTAAACCTGAGATTACCTATCTCTATTCACTGGCCCCGGAGAATGAGCTTGATTCACTCTGGGCAAAAGGGGGGATTGTCAACGAAGATGCCAGGTATGAGAATGAGAGTGATGTGACCCCTCCGATTGAGGTTTTGAACATACAGGAGATAGAAAGAGAGCTTAAAACGACAAAGAAGATACTCGGAAAAATAAAAACGTTTCTTGATACGAGGAAGAAGGTTCTCGGGAATACGCCGTCGCTCTGGCCAACCGATGGGTATATCATATCGGAGTTTGATGATGGGTCAACGCAGAGCATGAAGAAGGCGTGTAGAGGAGTAAACATTGCCGCTTTTCCGGGTACTGAGATAAGAGCGACAGCACCGGGAAGAGTTGAGAGTATAAGCTGGAATTCTGTTCTCGGTCTCACCGTCACAATTAAGCACAAATATGGATTTATGACCTCCTATTCGCACTGTCAGAGAGCTTCAGTTGAGACAAATCAGATGATTTCAAAGGGTGAGATTATAGGATATGTTGGAAGAACGGGAAAAACCTCGCGACATATGTGCTTCTACCAGGTAAAGATAGGCACAGAATTTGTTGATCCCCTGCCTTTTCTCAACAGACTCAATAGATGATGCTGTAGAAATATAAAAACTGCAGGAAAGCCGTCTCGGGAAAGGTCTCTCTAGAACTCATCCTCGCTCCGCTTACTGATGAGCAGCTCATCGGGAACCTCTTCAATATCCTCGCCGACCTGTATTGCAACCCTGTTTCCGATGAGACCGGGACGGCATTTATATTTCTTCCTCCCGCCAATTCGAAGTGTCATGTCAGAGTTTATTTTTGTGTCAGGAAGCTTTATGACATCGCCAATCTGCAGGTTGAGGATTTCCTGAACCGTAATAATAGCTTCTCCGATTTCGGCAACGACCGGTAGTTCAACTGTCTCGAGCCTGTTCTGTATAATTGACATGTTTTCGTCGGTTGCACCTTTTCTGATACTTGAATACCAGTACTGGGCTGAGAGTTTTGATATTACGGGTTCTATCGTAATGTATGGAATACAGAGGTTGGTCATCCCTTCAACTTCACCGACTTTCGTTTCGAGGGTGATGAGAACGACCATATCGTTGGGAGGGACAATCTGGGCAAACTGAGGATTGGTCTCGATATTGCCAAGGCGGGGACGAAGATCGATGACGTTTGACCACGCCTCTCTGAGATTGCCGAGAATTCTGACGATGATCCCTTCCATAACGGAAAGCTCGATATCGGTGAGCTCACGGCTGATCTTTGCTGATGACTCACCCATGCCACCGAAGAGCTTATCGATTATCGTAAAGGTGATTGAAGGATCAATTTCAAGTACCGCAGAACCCTTCAGGGGGTCCATGTTGATGACCGCAAGGGTTGTTGGATTCGGTATGGATCTGATGAATTCTTCATAGGTGAGCTGATCAACTGAGGCTACGTGAACACTGACCAGCGCCCGTAACTGTGCCGAGAGCGCGGTCGTTGTTAATCGAGCAAAGGTTTCGTGCATCATCTGCAGTGTTCTGATCTGATCTTTCGAGAACTTGTCCGGTCGCCTGAAATCGTATATCTTTACCTTTCTCTGCTCTTTGGTGGCAGTATAATCGGTTGTGTCAACCTCACCCGTAGATATAGCAGTTAATAAGGCATCTATTTCGTCTTGTGAGAGTATCTCGGTCATTTTATCCCACCTTTTACAACTGTTGCTTCGACATCGGTAAGCAGCCAGAGCTCCTTATAACGTTCGAGGGTATATTTGTATTTATAGAGAACTGGCATTCTCCTGTCAAACCTCTTTACCAGTGCTTCCACATACGCCTTTCCCTCTTCTGTAATATTCTCACTGAGAATTTTGAAATTGATAATGTAATCAATCCTATCCCGTGATAGGAATTTAATAAAATCTTCTTCAATATTCAACTTTTCTTTCTCGTCAGCGCTGTTGTACCCTTTGACAAAGTTTGAATAGGAATTTATATAGCTTTTGATCTTGATATATTTCAGATAATTATTCCAGTTTTTCTCCTTTTCTGAATTGAGAAAGAGGAGAACGATTTCTGATGGAGAGATAGCTCTTTTTACTCTTTTTACACCGCTTTTCTGTATCGGTTTTCCCAGTTCGACGATTTTAAAGGAGAGCACATTTTCACCGGCGATTGCTTTGGGAGTAGTAGCATCGGGAAGAAAGAAGCCTTTAACACGATATTCCCTGTCGGTATACAGCTTATACATTTCTTTGAGATTGATTGAGTGTATGAAAGTGTCTCTCGGTGAGAGCAGTATCACTCTGGGTTTGTGAGATTGCAGAATGCTCGACATGTTTTGATTCATCATTCGATACGGTACGATATTTTCCGCCTCTCTTCCGTATCGGTCAAAAACCAGGGGCTGGAAGGTTGTAAATAAAAGATCATATATATTCAATTGTACTTCTTCGTATGAAGTATTCTTTATGTGAATCTTCACCTTTACCTTTTCGTCGGTGAAGAAGGTGAATTTCTCCATCTGAATGAATACTCTCAGCTTTTCACTGTTTGTGGTCTCTTCACGAGATATCGGGACACTCTCTTTCGGGAGCAGAAGTATAAGAAGAAACACAATGAGGTATATTTTCTTTGTCATCTTCAATTTGTTTATTAACATTTTGTCAGCATTGAATTGATTTCAGGTGCTCAGTGCATAGAGAGAAATCGGATGATACATGAATGCACTGCACGACATACACCGCTCGAGTTTATTACATATCTGTACATATATTAATATCGGAACGGAGAGAGGGCGACGTAAAAAAAAAAGTGAACTTATTTTTGTTTCGAAATAATATCTTTGATTGATGTAATCTTTGGAATTCTCTCGAAGGTAAAGAGGCCATTTTTCTCATCATACACGTCGGTGAACTGGGTATAACAGTATCCCTGTATCTTCGGAAATGCATGTAGTAAAGTAAGGTGTTTTCGAAGGAAGTCTTCCAGTGATAGTTCCTCGTGTTCGTAATAGGAAAAACCGTATCCTCCGAATTCACTGATAATGAGAGGGCTTTCACGCTCACCGTACCCGTGTATGAATGGCGTTTGAACATTTTCTTTTCCAAGAAGCAGTTTTATGTAGTTAACGAGAAGGGGCGCCTCTCTTATCCCTTTTGAGAGTAGATCGTAAAACTCCTCGGTCTCCTGAAAGGTGCCGATATAATGATGTATGTCCGCAATATCGGTTTTAACATGATGAAAACCGCTGTTGTCAATAACGAGATAGCCAGGATATCTTTCTTTTATTCTGCTATAAAGTTCAGCAAGATCCTCTCTGGCCCGCTTTGCAAAGAATATATTATAGAATCCCCAGCTCAGCCCCCAGCTTTCATTGAATAGAACAAGGGTGACTATTGATGGGTGTAGCGAATCACGATTCATCACCTCCTCAAATTGCTTCTCAAGATTTTTGAGGTTTCTCCGCGAGGGTCGATAATAGGAGGGCATCTCCTCCCAGATGAGAAATCCGAGTATGTCTGCCCAGTAGAGGAGATGGGGTGATTCAATTTTCTGATGCATACGGCAACCGTTAAAACCTGCATCTTTCATTAATTGAATATCTTTGCGGAATTGTTCCGGGCTTTCAGGAGTGTAGTGTCCGGAGGGGTAATACCCCTGATTGAGGAGGAGCTTTTGATATATCTTTTTTCCGTTGAGCTTTATCTTTCCCGTTTCTGTTTCTATCGTTCGGTGTCCGAAGAGGATCTGGATGATGTCTAGTGATTGCTTTCCCTTCTTCAGCATTAACTCAATGGGATGCACTGCAGGCCATTCCGGGCTCCACGACATAAAGGTTTTCAGGGGGATGGCGATTTCGACGACGCTTTTCCCGAAGGCATCGAGGTTGAGGGCTTCATGTATGGAGGCAATCGGTTTTTTTGAGGGCCTTTTTTTTGTGTGTACCTGAGCGTTGAAGACGGTTATCTGAAGAGAAACATCACTGAGAAAAGTCTGGTTGCGGGTTTTGATACTTATGTTTACGAGGAGCTCTGAGGCGTGTCTCTTCGCGTTGATATTCTCAATGTACAGATCGCCGGTCGGTTCAATCCATACCGACTGCCAGATGCCCGTGCAACCGACATACCAAACGATGAATGGTTTCTTGAGAAATGTCTGCTTCCCCCTCACCTGACTCATAGAGAGCGAATCCTCGACCATGAGCGCCAGTACATTATCTTCTTCAGTGAAATGTACTTCGAAGGAGAAGGGAGTATATCCACCTTGATGAACGCCAAGGAATGTACCATTGAGCCATACGGTTGCTTTGTGATCGATGGCTCCGAACCGGATGATTCCGGTTGTGAGATTGTCGGGCCTTTTAAATCTTTTAAAGTACCAGAAGCATCTGGTTTTGGCAATTTTTTCGGGATCATATCCGCGGGGAGCGAGAGCCCTCTGATTTATCTCCGCTTCCAGGGGGAAGGGAACAGTGATGGTAAAAACGTCTCTCCCTCCGGGATGATCAGCCTCAAGGATGGTTCTGGCGACATCGGGATCGTACCATTTTTTAAGAACTCCAAGACCTCCTCTGTCAGGGCATAGACTCCATTCACCATCAAGGGAATACGATGGGCTCCTGATAAGATCAGGCCTCGGGAATTTCGCTTTTTCGAGAATGTCGAGCGGTTTGCTGAGTTCTATCTTCTTTAATTGCATCTTATTGGTTTTCTCTTGGTTTTCAACTATGTCTAGAATTGAGATGCAATCGTGCAATTGCATGTAAACCTGTCACTGCGCTGCTTTGCAATTGGCGAGCGTTTATTTCCCTGCGCTGTGTCCGGGAGAAGAGTACCGTTATGCAGTGCTGAACTGATCTTTCATGTAATCGTCCCGTACTGTACTGGCTTGCGTACAATGGATCTTGAGAGTTGCCCCATGGTCGTTACCGCTTACAGAGAGCTCCTCTCGGTTACACGTCACGTGAGTATGCTCCTGGATGCTTATTGTTTTCCGTAATTCTGATACTCTATTGAATCACCGGTGCGGTGCTTTGTCAAGTGTATGATTACTCTTTCTTGGGCTGCTCTTCTGGCAGTACAATGTTATTTTACTCGAATCGGATTGAGTCGATGTTTGCCTCGGGTATTGCCTTTCGTGCTTCTTCGATTGCATTGAGGACATCATCCTCTGAATAGATATCTCTCAGGCAGATTGGGCGAGTGAAATCACTGTGAGGAGGGAATATGGCAAGAAAGGGAATCGAATGGCTTCCGAGCTTTTCAAGCAATGCTTCAGCTTCATGATTTTTCCGGGTGATATCGGCGATATAGATATGAATATCACCCTTTTTAACTATATCGATTACCTTTTCAGTATAGAGTGAGGTTGATTCGACAAAAACACAGTTGGGGCACCAGTCTGCGGTAAATTTAACGATGGATATTTTCCCCGCATCACGGCTCTTATAGAGCTTCTCCATTGAAAAGTGTAAATCATCTATTTTTTCGGGAGCGGCGCTCTTATAGAGATAGCTATATGAGAAGATGTAGCCGGTGAAGGTGAGGATAATGAGAATCGAAATGGATATCACCCTCTTGATCTTCGTTTGATGAATTGCTCCATATTTTCCGTACTGCCAGAGCCCAAAAGCGAAGATGAGCAAAAACCACAGGGTGGGCATTATCAATTCCGTGTCAAGAATTCCGATGAGATATATGGTTGTTGCAAGGAGCAGAAAGGCCATGATACGCTCGAAGGTTGTCATCCACTCTCCCGGTTTTGGTATGAACTTCATCAGGCGAGGATTGAGTGTAAGGATTATATAGGGAAGTGCCATACCGATACCGATGCTCATGAATATTATGAATACGATCACTGGTGTTTGGGTCAGGGACCATGCAAGTGTTCCTCCAAGGAAGGGGCCGCTGCACGGTGTTGCCAGCAGTGTTGCCAGGAGACCCTTCGTAAATGATTCCAGGTATTGATGCGATGACACATCGACTTTACTCGCAAAGGATGGGATGTTTATTGTAAAGATTTCAAACATTGAGAGCGTAAGAGCGAAAACAACTGCAATCATGGTGATGAGGAATAGCCTGTCTTGAAAGAGGCTGCCCCAGTTATACCCGAGAGAGGAAGCGAGAATGGCCAGTACGAGAAACGAAGTTATGATCCCGCCGGTAAAGAGGAATCCATGTTTTAAGAACTCGCTCCTGTTCTGTCCGGCGAGTTTGATGAATCCCATGATTTTTAGGCTTACGACCGGGAGAACACAGGGCATGAAGTTGAGAATGAACCCGGCAAGAATACCGAATAAAATCGCCTGTACTATATTGGTAATAGAGCTCGATCGGAGATATCGCGGCTGAAACGCCGGCATCGATATTGTGGAGTTGATATCTTTTTCTGTCGTTTTGAACGGGACAATCCCGTCAGAAGATCGGGAGAGAGAGAATTGTGACTGTAAATTTTCGTCGAGGAGTACAGGGGTGCCCTTTTTTAGTACATGGATTATCGAATTAAGTTCGATTATTTTTGGGGCGCAGAGAGAGGTATCACATATGAGAACGTCAACGGTGATTGTTATTGTGTATTGACCTTCCGGTGTTTTTTCTTTTATTGTGAAAGGGAGGAAAATCGTGGTATTGTTTTCATATATCCAAACGTGTTTTGATTCACCAGGTGCTGTATACTGCTTTGGGGTGAGGAATCGAGCGGGTTTAAAGTTGAAATACGATGGATGCTTAACCGTAATCGTGGTTGGCTTTCCAATTCCGGGCCCTTTTGGATTTCCATATATGTATTTGTTCTCCGGTATTTCCACGAAGAGAGCAATGAAACCTGAATCAGGAGAAACCCGGGTTATTTTTGATGACGGGTAAATTCTGAACTCTTGGTATTTCTCACTTCCGCAGGAGAAGGCTCCAATTATGACAAAAAGATAGAATAGCAATTTAATACGCATGTTTTGCATTTTTTATTCGTTTCTCTTTCAATTTCTCTTGTATCCATAGTGAAATCATTACACGGCATTTCTCGATTTCATTCATTTTTATAATTGCTCAGCCTTGGAATACTCTTTCGGGGATATCCGTAAAACTGTGTTAATATGAAAGGAGCGTGGAATATGTCAAGCTAATTATTTACTATTTTAGCATTTTCTTAAATTCTTTTAACGATACCATTTGAATGAAGATTTTTAACCACATCTTCTATTATTCCTCCCAATAGTATTACCTGCAGCGTATAACGGGAAAAAATGACTTTACTGAAAATCAGCACTATATAATAGTTATAATGGCATTGTTGAGATTGAGTAAATTATATTTTATTTATCAATCGAGCAGTGCAGTATGTGATGCTGGTTTTATACTTTTTCAGTCATAAAGATAAAAGGTCAGTATGTTCTTTCTATAGCTTTGAATTTTTCCCATGGGTAATGTGATTGATGAATCGAAAAAGCGGGTTAACTTTCAATGGGTGGGTTTTTAAACTTATACTCCTCAATGTGATTATTTTTGCAATACAGATATTTACGGAGAAAAGCACTGTCATTTATTCCATTGGTGGTTTCAGCAGTAAAACACCAGCGCTCACCTTTTACCTCGGTCTCATTCCGGCTCTCGTTACGGAGAAGTTTTATATCTGGCAGATCTTTTCTTATATGTTTTTGCACAGTACCTACGGTTTTTTACATATCTTTTTCAATATGTATGCCCTGCTCATCTTCGGTGTACCGATAGAACAGGCGTGGGGATCACGGCGCTTCCTCGCATATTATTTCTTTTGTGGTGCCGGGGCGGGTTTTACAATTTATCTGATAAATCTCATTTCGGGGAAAATCGGATATTATATACCGACTATTGGTGCTTCGGGTGCGGTTTTTGGGCTCCTACTCGCTTTTGGGCTCCTCTATCCCAATGCGCAACTGCTTCTCTTCTTCCTGATTCCGGTAAGAGCGAAATACCTGGTTATCATGTACGGTGCACTTGAACTGTATCTTGAGTTATTTGGCGGGCAGAGTAATATTTCACACCTGGGACATCTTGGCGGTCTTTTTTTCGGTCTCGTGTATTATATTTTTTACCGGAAAAAAACCTTCTCTTTTAAAGGTCATATACTCAAAGCGAGATTTAATAAAAGTCTTGCCGAGAACGACACCTTTTTTCATTCAAAGAGTTCTGATCACCCCTCTGATACATCTGTAAAAAGAGATATTTTGAAAAAGCTCCAATCATCAGGATACGATTCACTTACTGACGATGAGATTCAGCTGATTAAATATCTTGAGATTATGATTGGGGATGATGACTTCGAGTGTCCGGAAAGGGAGTTCGACAGCGCAGATGAAGTTTGTATCAACTGTCGTGATTTTGATCGATGCTTTATTCGTGAAGTCAAGAAATACATTAATGACTGAGGGGTATCCTTTCGAGCTAATTTTTCTTGCATTTTTTAAATTTCTCCTGAAATGGTGTATTACATTTGTAATGCAATTTGATGAAAGAGTCTGTCTGTGGATGTTTATATCTCTTTGTTTCGTTCCGCATGAAGCAAATATGAAGATGTGAGGAGTGTGAGTAATGGGAAAGAGGATTTATCTGTTTGGCGGTTCATATACTGAAGGTGGAGCCGATATGAAGAATCTGCTTGGCGGGAAAGGTGCCAATCTTGCCGAGATGAGTCGGATTGGAATTCCTGTTCCGGCAGGGTTCACCATTACGACCGAGGTCTGCAATGAGTATACTGCCCAGGGCCAAAAATTTCCTGATGGCCTTCAGGATGAAGTTCGTGATGCTTTAAAGAAAGTTGAGGAGATTATGGATGCGCGGTTCGGCGACTCCGAAAATCCGCTTTTGGTTTCGGTTCGATCCGGCGCGCGCGTTTCAATGCCCGGTATGATGGACACGGTATTGAACCTCGGTCTCAATGAGCAGACCATGCAGGGGATTATAAAGAAATCGGGCAATGAGCGTTTTGGCTGGGACTCCTACCGTAGATTTATACAGATGTACGGTGATGTGGTTATGGGTTTAAAGCCTGAGAAAAAGGATGAGGATGATCCCTTTGAGGTGGAAATGGATGAGGTGAAGAGAGCACGAGGGATTAAGCTGGACATTGAGCTCACCGTTGATGATTTAAAAGAACTGGTGCAACGATTCAAGAAACTGGTTCAGGATCGATTGGGAATGCAATTCCCGGATGATCCCTTTGAACAGCTCTGGGGCGCCATCGGTGCTGTTTTCGGTTCATGGAATAATGAGCGAGCGATTCTGTACAGGAAAATGAATACTATCGACGATACCTGGGGAACGGCAGTTAATGTGCAGGCAATGGTTTTTGGGAATATGGGTGATGACTGTGCAACCGGTGTAGCATTCACCAGAGACCCGGCGACGGGGGAGAAGATATTCTATGGCGAGTTCCTGATAAACGCACAGGGTGAGGATGTTGTTGCCGGTATCAGGACACCGCAACAGATAACTGTTGCAGGATCGAAACGGTGGGCTCAAGAAAATGATATTTCGGAAAAGGAGAGAAAATCGAACTATCCTTCACTTGAGGAGTATATGCCGGAGGTCTACCGTGAGCTGGTAGACGTTTATGAGAAGCTTGAAAAGCACTATCGGGAAATGCAGGATATTGAGTTTACCATTCAGGATAGAAAATTGTGGTTGCTCCAGACACGAGCAGGGAAGCGGACGGCGATTTCGGCGGTTCGAATCGCCGTTGACATGGTAGATGAGGGTTTGATTGACAAACAGGAAGCTCTTATGCGAGTGGCTCCTGATTCCCTTGATCAGCTCCTTCATCCAACCTTTGACCCGAATGCGTCCAAAAAGATCATCGCAAAGGGGTTGCCGGCATCTCCGGGAGCGGCAACCGGAATGGTTGTCTTCAACGCGGATGATGCCGAGGAGTATTATAAGCGGGGTGAAAAGGTTATCCTCGTAAGAAATGAAACCTCTCCGGAAGACCTGCGGGGGATGAGTGTTTCGCAGGGGATACTCACTGCTCGCGGAGGAATGACCTCGCATGCTGCGGTTGTTGCACGCGGGATGGGTAAGTGTTGTGTGTCGGGATGTGGCTCTCTTGAGATCAGTTATCCAAACAAACAGTTTAAAGCGGGAACCTTTACGGTGAAGGAAGGGGATTTTATATCTCTCGATGGAACAACCGGCGAGGTGATGCTGGGTGAGGTGTCTACTGTTGAACCAGAGCTTTCCGGGAGTTTTGGCACGCTCATGGAATGGGCGGATGAAATTCGATCACTGGGTGTGCGAACCAATGCTGATACTCCGCACGATGCAACGGTCGCACGAAATTTTGGTGCAGAGGGGATTGGTTTGTGTCGGACTGAGCACATGTTCTTTGAGGGTGATCGAATCAATGCGATGAGGGAGATGATTCTCGCTGACGACATTGAGGGAAGGAAAAAGGCACTGGCAAAGCTGCTGCCCATGCAGCGAGAGGACTTCTACGGCATTCTCAAGGCGATGGAGGGGTTCGGAGTAACCATTCGTTTACTGGATCCTCCTCTGCATGAGTTTGTTCCGCAGGAGGAAGAGAGCCAGAAGGAAATGGCGGAGGAGATGGGAATATCGGTTGCTGATATTCGGGCGAAAGTTGAATCGCTTCGTGAATTGAACCCGATGCTTGGCCATCGCGGTTGTCGGCTGGGCATCAGCTTCCCGGAAATCACCGAGATGCAGGCTCGAGCAATATTTGAAGCTGCCTGCAAGCTCGTCAAAGAGGGTGTGGATGCAAAGCCGGAGGTTATGGTTCCTCTCGTCGGATCGGTCAATGAGTTCAAAATGCAAAAGGACATTATTATACAAACAGCCGAAGAGGTTATGAAAGAGATGGGCGTTGCGGTTGATTATCTTGTCGGAACAATGATTGAAGTCCCCAGAGCGGCGCTCACCGCAGATGAGATTGCAGCCGAAGCAGAATTCTTTTCGTTTGGAACAAATGATCTCACCCAGATGACCTTTGGATTCAGTCGAGATGATTCCGGAACCTTTTTACCGGAATATGTGGAGAAGAAGATTTTACCCTCTGATCCTTTCAGGATTTTGGACAGGCAGGGAGTAGGGCAACTGGTGAGGCTCGGGGTCGAAAGGGGTAAAAAAACGCGAAAGGAACTCAAACTCGGTATATGCGGTGAACATGGCGGCGAGCCGAGTTCGATAGAATTCTGTCATATTGTCGGTTTGGACTATGTGAGTTGCTCACCGTTTCGAGTTCCCATCGCCCGACTTGCTGCCGCGCATGCAGCACTTAATAACAGGTAATGCAGTATTATACTGTTATTGCTGAAAAACCATTACGTGAATGAGGAAGAGGCATATGCGGACAGGTATTTTAATGGCGGTATTCCTGAGTATTTTTTCTCTGCCGCTCGCTGCGGATTCGTATAAAGAGGCGGTGCAATTATTTCAGAAAGCACGGTACCAGGATTCGCTTACTATGGTGGCAAAAATACTTACTGTCGATCAGGATATGGAGCCGGATTCTCCTAATTATAAACTCAGATTTCTTGCCGCACATATTCACTGGAAGCTGGGGAATCATAAATCTGCAATTGCACATTTCAGGAGATGTATGGACATCAAGAGTGACGTTGTGGGGCCCTATGTTGATCTCTCACTCATGCTTCTTGAAATGGGAAGATATCGTGACGTCAACAGTTATGCGCAAAGAGGACTGAAAATAAAAGAGGATCCGATGTTGTATTATGTGCTCGGGAAAGCTGCATCGGGCTATAAAAATTATTGGAGAGCTAAGGAGCTCTTTGAGAAATCACTCTCATTAGATCCGGAGCTGTTCATCTCCTTTAACGAACTTGGTATTGTATTGATGGAGATGGATCAATACTCGCAGGCAAATACTGCATTCTCCGCCGCTCTCGCCCTGAAACCGGATTCCCCGGAGATTCTCAACAATATTGCGCTTTCACTTGAGAGAATGAAGAAATATCCCGAAGCATACGGTTATCTGAAAAATGCAAAGGCACTTGCTCCCGATCACGCTGTGATTCTCAAGAATTTCGATCGATTGAAAGAGATCGTTGGTGACAAGTAAGGTCTGATTATGCTCCTGCTGAAAGGAGTATGCAGATATAGACGAGCGTTTTCTGCAGGGGGCAGGCACAGACCTGCCCTTTGAAGTATATGTTATTGTCAGAGGAATAGTGAAAATACCTGTTCGTTTAAAAACGGTGATTGGTGTACTGGCCTTATCACTGTGTTTCTCGGTGATTGAAAGGGGAAGTGCAGATTTACAGTGGCCCATTAACAGACCGAAGAGAATCACCGGCACCTTTGGTGAATATCGGGGGGTGCGCTTTCACCATGGGCTTGATATCAGCTGTAGTGGCAGAAAAGGGTATCAGATCTATGCCGCCGATGACGGTTATGTAAGCTCGGTAATGTATCAGAAATGGGGAATTGGCTATGCGCTATTCCTGAAACATAAAAACGGATGTTACACCTTTTATGGTCACCTGGATAAATTTTCTCACATAATACTGAAGAACGAAAAGGTTCGACAGTACATCTCTTCAATTCTGAACAGGCAGGATTTTAGAATTGATTTTAATACGCCCGAAATTCCTGTAAAACGGGGCATGGTAATAGGTTATTCCGGAGATAGCGGGCTTGGCATAGAACATTTCCATTTTGAGTTGCGCGATGACAAGAATGATCCCCTGAATCCGTTGCGGTTCGGTTTTAAAGTTGAGGACAGCACTGCACCTGTCATTGAGGAGTTGTATCTCGTCCCGCTGGACAACTATTCACATATCGATGGATATTCATTTGAAAATGTCTATGATGTCATACGGCAGAAAGGGAGCAATCACTATCGTATTGATACGGATCACATCCCCATAGTTGCTGGGAGGATAGGTCTCAAGGTAAAAGTATATGATCGCGTTGGTTACCGGAACAGAGTAAGTCCATATGGTATAGAATACTATGTAAACAATAGGAAACAGTACCGGCTTGTCTTCGATAAGATATACCGCCGCCTCACACATAAAATGGGTTTGTACTATGATTATGATAATACTGATTACAGCCACTTCACCTATTTCCTTTTCTCACGAATAAGTCAGCGGGAGATCATAAAAACTGATGAATACGATAAGATTCTGAACATAAAAGTTATCTGTTTTGATGCGAGTGGTAATCAATCGGTTCTCATGGTACCTTTGGAAAGGGGCACAGTTTTAAAAACACCGGACTATCACTATGAACCCAATTTTTTCCCCGGACGAGCTTTACAGCTGATGAGCCGCGACAGAACGTTTGCAATTGAGTATGGAGATAGTGCTGCCTTTTATAGAGAGATGATTATGCTCGAAACGGATCCCCCCTTTCCATCACAGGTCCGGGGGTTGACCATGAAGAGCAGGGTATACTCAGTAACGCCGACGAATTTATGTATTAACGAGCCGGCTGTTATCACAATAAAATATCGTGAAAGTGATTACAGAAAAGTGGGCATATACGCACTGACCGGGACCAGACGTTCATACTACTTTTTAAGTGATGATTATAAATCTGCTGATGGGGTATTCACTGTTCGGACGTTGAAGATGGGGAGCTTCTTTTTGATACGCGACGACAGTCCACCCGTCATCCGGTATCGTGGGAGGAGACGGCCGCGCATCGGGAGCAGTATTAAATTGTATGTGCAAGATGTCGGCTCGGGGATTGATCTCTCCAGAGTTTTTCTCAGGGTTGACGGCAAAAAAGTTTTCTGGGATTATGATCCGGATAAGCGCTTTATTGAAATACTTCCGCACAGCAACATATGGAGAAAGGGGAGACATTCTGTCGTAATTCAGGTACAGGATAGATCCGAGAATAAATCCAGGAAGCGAGTATTTCATTATTATATTTGATTGTCGTATTATTGATGAGCACATTTCGGTCCATTGTTTTCCCGTGTGATTTTGTACTCTCGCACGTGTTCGTTACACTGTCGGTCATTGTTATTTCGTATTATGAAAAAGTATCTGAGTGATTACACGCTTCATTGGCTTCTTGAAGAGGAGAATCCTCATATCAGATATATTACCCTCAGGGATATCCTGGGAAGGGACATCAGAAGCACAGAAATGCTCCGTGAATATGAGAGGCTGAGAGCTGCCAGAGAGCGCATGAGATTTTTCACTTCTGAGAAAAATGGTATTATGGGTGATAGCACCAATTTTGATATCTACTATCGGGGAGCAATGTGGTGCTTTGCAGAAGCGGTGGAATATGGGTATGATGTGCGAGAAGAGGTGATGCGCAGGACTGCAGCGTATATTATAAATAAGAGCCAGATGCAATCCGGTGGTTTTACGCTCAACTGGAAACCCGAGGTTGAGGTTGCGTGTCGGACCGGTGACATGACGAAATATCTCATACTCGCTGGTTCTCGCGATGCAGGGATCGAGCGGGGAATTGAATGGATTCTCAAGCATCAGCGTCATGATGGGGGATGGCTGCACTGCCCTCTTGCCGGGACTTGTGATCTGCTAAAGTTTTTATTCTTCCGCCGATCGGGATCCGGGCTTGCAAGAGAGGGTGATAGCGGTACTCCCAGCTGCTTGTATGCATCAATTGCGTGCTCAATGGCGCTCGTTCATTATGATAAGGAATTTCCAGAGAAGCGGTCATCACTGGAACGGGCCGCTGAATTTTTTTTAGATCAGAGGATGTTTCTGAACACGAAGCACCCGCGAAAGCAAATATCAACGATTCGGAAAACAGATGTTACTCAACTGGGATATCCGATGCTTTCTCAATATGATATTCTCTACGGTTTGATATTTATAGCTCGAGCTGGATATTTTAATGACAGCAGGGCGGGAGGTGCATTTAATCTGATTATCTCAAAGCAGCACGTTGATGGCGTATGGACGATGGAGAGTGCTCGAACGGGAATGCTCTTTGGTGATGTTAAAAAAAAGTCCGTGCTTGGTAAAAGAAGCAAATGGGTGACGCTTAATGCAATGAGGATGCTGAAACACGCGGATCTCGAAAAATTTTAGTTTGAGAAAGCGTATCCGGAGGTGATTATCACACTGTATGAATCAATAGTCCCGGATGATTTCCCTTCAAAGTACTCCGCATTGGTATCCGGATTGGTGAGTTCATAAGCGCTTTCAAAGCTGAGCGAATGTCTGAGCCACTCAAAACCGATTGATAAAAATAGCCCCCCGCTAAAGTATGCAGTGAAGTTAATCTCCGCTCCGTAACTCAGTCCCTGAGCGTTTTGCATCGTTTTTCCTTCATAGCCTTCTATGGTCTTTTTTCCCACCGGCGTAGCGATAAATCTACCGTAGGAATACCCTATCAGTGGGGAGAGGGTAAAATCCCAGCTCCGTCGGTAGGTAGCGTGAACGGTCGGTCCTGCATAGAAGGAATAGTCCCGGTAGAGGTATCCCCTCCAGTTTCGGTATTCGGAACCAAAATTGGTTTTTTGGACGATGACCGTTCGGCGGAGCTTGCTCTTGATACCGAATCGATCAAAGGGCATGTACTCAAAGGATAAACCGAATCCGAAGGAAAGATGAGAAACCTCGATTCTCTTTATCGTTTCGTTGTCAAATTCATAATTGGTATCTTTCAAGAAGTCATTTTCAGCATCAATGATATCACCCTGAGGTACTCCCATTGAAAAGAATGCACCAAGGAGCATCTGCCCGCGATGCGCTCCTTCGGGAGGCTTGTCAAGCTCATCAAATTCTACAGCGTGGAGAGGAGATATCAGGACGATGAACATGATGTTAATTATAAGAACCGTTCTCATCATTGTTGCCAACCGGAATTTTCTCAAGGTCTGCATACTATATGCTCCCTCACTTCAAGAATAATGAGGGAGCATGTTTTATTTTGAATAGAAGTATGAATTTCCTTTTTTACATGTAATCTTACTGGAGTCTTTTTGCTGCTTCTATCTCATCAATACCCTCAAGGATGCGTTTGACGATCTGTTTGGAAATATCATCGTATCTGAGGCTCTCCATAGTAATGTCTTCGCTATTCCAGATGAGGGTGAGACTGCAACAGTACTTCATTCTATACCGCCAGTCCCAGGCTTTCCCCGGCTCTTTTCTCACCGTAATGAGGAGAGAACCGGTTTCGACATTTATCGCTTTCAGGGTAAAAGTATCCACCAGATTGGGTACCATGACACCCGGTTTGGCGGGATGTCGATATTGAAGCTCAGTGCCCCTCCCGATGATGATAACATCGGCGCCGAGGAGCTTCCCGATCTGAACCGCTTTGCTCTCGTCAACGAATCCGGTCATAGAAAATTTCTGCTCTTTTAGAACTTTTTCAATCGCCTCTCGCTCAACAACCTCTATTTTACCGGTTTTGAAGAATTGATGAGTTATTGAATCGGCAAACTCATCACCCCACTGTGCGCCCCTGATAGTGAAGGGGAAAACTGCTATTTTTTCCATTTTTTTGGTTATATTTGCCTTTTTAGAAAGGCCGACATCGATGGTTGAACAGCCGACGGCTGTTATGAGTATGAGTGTTAATGTTAACAGTAAAAACCTTCTCATTAAATTCCTCCTCACTGTGATTAAGCGTAATGTAAATCAGAAAAAAGCGTATCCATTATTGATGGAATTGAATGCTTATTATAAAACTTTTCTCATTCAACCGTTGAGCTGTTCGCATGCATGCGCTGATGAGAGGCCATAGTGCAATCGACGATGTGCTTTCGGTTTACTCAACCTCTTTCCCTCAATGACTTTTATGATATTTCATTTGATATGTCAATATAATTTGTATTGGAATGTACAAATAAGTTATTCTTAAATGGCATTGTTGCTGCAGCTCATAAGAAAGCAGTCGTTCTCAACCGGTACGATGAGGGTTCTCAGTGTAACGCTCCGGACCTGCCCCGATTTCACAAAAATGACTTTACGTGTTACTGTATTCATGTTGTTAATAAACGAATTGTTCCGCTCAGTATACAGGGTAAGGCGGGTTTGCATTTTATTCGTTTGATTTATGCATAAAGGTATGGTGAGCAAAAAGGATTTACGTATTTTAATTGTCAATTACGAGTTTCCACCTCTGGGTGGTGGCGGTGGAATTGCAACATATGATCTCGCACTCGAATGGGCGAAGAAAGCGAGAGTGGATGTGCTTACTTCATCTTTTCGGGGCCTGCCGCGTTTTGAGATTATAGACAATATTCGGGTGTACCGTGTTAAGATCTTCTTCAGGAAATCACGGGATGCGGCTACGTTTTTTTCTATGTTCTCATACCTCCCAATGGGATTTATTAGGGGCATAAAACTCATTCGTAAAAACCGGTATGATATCATTAATACACACTTCGCGGTTCCCTCGGGCCCGCTGGGTTTTATTCTCGGGAAGATCTTCCGTATTCCGAATGTGCTGTCGCTGCACGGAGGGGATATTTATGATCCGAGCAAAAAGCTCTCTCCGCACCGAAACGCTATCTTCAGAAAAACAGTTCGTTTCCTTATAGATCGTGCTGACAGGGTTGTTGCGCAATCGAATAATACCCGTTCGAATGCGAAGCGGTTCTATGAGCCGAAGGGGGAAATACAAATCATTCCACTGGCATTTCATCCGCCGGAGATACCATCTATTTCACGATCGGAACTGAAGCTTGACGACAGTGATTTTCTCCTGATTACTGTCGGGAGATTAATAAAACGAAAGTCTATTGATACTATTCTCAGAGCGCTCTCGCAGATTGAAATTGAGAAAGTAAAGTTGTTAATTATGGGTGATGGCCCCGAAAGGGAACATCTCACTTCGCTTGTTGAACAGCTTGAACTGAAACACCGTGTCACCTTCCTCGGGTATGTTTCAGATTTTGAGAAATACAAGTTCCTCGCTCTTTCTGATCTATTTATTTTAACCTCTCTCCATGAAGGATTCGGTATTGTTTTTTTGGAATCGATGTACTGTGGTTTGCCGATTGTGTGCACGAATCATGGAGGCCAGGTCGATTTTCTGAAGGATGGTGAAAATGCAATTTTAATCAACGTGGGTGACGTGAATGCGTGTGCTGACGCTATCAAGCGCTTTTACCGCGACAAAGAATTCTATCTCAAATGCTCTTCCAATAATCGAAAGAAGGTAATGGATTTTTTTGCGGATCATGTTGCTGATCAGTATATGCACCTGTTTCATGAAATTATTGATGGGTAAGATGCTGAGCGCGGAGAGCGTAAGGGGTGTCCTTCAAGATATAACGGGCTTGAGATATTCCTATCGGGAGGTGTGAGAATTGTTCACCCGGGAATACATAATGATGGTTATCAGAGACAGAAATATGGGGGATGTGCTTTTTCATGGTTGAGAAGTTTAGAATAAAAATTGGAATGCTGTCAAAAAACAGGGAACGAATTGAGCATGTCGGGGCTCTTTTGAGTCAGTATGATGTCATTGGTTACAGCTCAATTGAGAATATGAGGCATGAAGATTTTTTAATACTCATTATAGATGCTGATATATGTGATGATTTGAATGCGATGCAATTTTACCTCTCGAAAATTCGAAAAAAATTTAAGAGCATCCCCATACTTCTTATAATTGAGGAGAAAAGCCTGGAGAATATCGATCTTGAGTGGTTTTTTGATGATTTTGTGGTGTATCCCTTTCGGAGCGGCGAGCTGCCCAAAAGGATTCATAGGATAGTGTTGGATAAAAATCTCTTGGATGATGAGAATATCGAAGCAATCGGGAATTTAAAGATAAATCTGAAGGAGTATTCGGTTTACTTAAATGGTGAAAGACTTGATTTAACGTATAAGGAATTTGAGCTCATGCGATTTATGGTACAGAACAAGGATGTGGTCTTTTCAAGAAAAGAGCTGTTAAATAAAATATGGGGTGTTGACTATATTGGTGGAACGAGAACTGTTGACGTGCATATCCGACGATTGCGAAGTAAACTGGGCAATGAGTTTAATGCGATTATTGAAACAGTGAGAAATGTGGGATATAGATGCAAATCAGTCGAGTTGTAAAGTAAAAGCGGTAAAAAGCATAACGAGGGAGTGGTATATTACACGGTAAGCGGATCTAGTGAAGCTGATTTGAAAATTACTTGCTATTTTATAACTGCTGTCAATACTGTGCACAATTTTTTACTGGCAGATGATATTTTTTGTGTTTGTATAACCCATCCTGCGAAGATGAGGTTAGAATGAGGAGTTGTTATTTATGAATTACGAAAAGAAGATTGAGAATGTGCTGGAAACTGCACTGACCTATGACCTGACCGATTACTACGCTCTTTTAAAAGCTTTGAGAAAAAAACTCCCTTTTCTTGTTGGAACGAGAAGGATCGCAGCTGCTCTCTTAAGGGAGTTTATCGGGGACATTTCAAAATTAGATGTTTCTCTCGATTGGCTCGGGGACAAGTCGACTTCGGGGAAGGTTGTATTTGAGGATGTGAAAGATGGTAAAGCGAGATTGTTCATCAATATAGGGAAAAATCACAACATTTCTCCCGGTGATCTCATAAGGGAGATTGTCAAGCGATCCGGCATAGATGGGAAACTCATCGGCAAAATTGACATACATTCAACATATTCCTTTTTTGAAGTACCGGAGCAGTATGCGGAATTAGTGCTTCTCTCTCTGGATAAGACGAAGATTAAGAGAGTTCCCATCGTTGTTGAACCGGCGAAGAAGCGAAAGAAGAAATGAAGCCCGAGAAACTGTTCGTTTCACCATGCTATCGATGATGGGGTATAAGAGCTCAAAATGCCCGCTCTGCAACTCTCTAAAGGCTTCAACACCCTCTCTGCACCTGCTTAAATGCAAAACCTGTGGAATTATCTTTAATCCTGATTTTGAAACAGTCGCGTATAATGATAACTATTTTATTCATGAATACAAAGAGAAATATGGGAAAACCTATTTAGAGGACTTCGAGGCTATCTATCAAACTTCACTGAGGAGACTTCAGGTAATTCTCAATATGTATAAGGGGAATTCGCATGAAAGAGCGAGTCTTCTCGATATTGGTTCGGCGATGGGTTTTTTTCTGAAAGCGGCACGAGATGCCGGTATCGGTCGAGTGAAAGGAGTTGAAATCTCACACTATGCAGCAGAGTACACGCGAGAGAAATTGAATATTGAAACGATACAGTCCTCCTTTGATGACGCTGAACTGAATGAATCGTTTGATATTATAACCGCCTGGTACTTCATTGAGCACTGTAAATCTCCTGACAGCGTTGTAAAGCGCATATATAATCATTTATCTGATGGCGGTGTTTTTGCCCTGTCCGTCCCATCTTTTTTTGGGCCGATGTATGTATTTCATCGAATGCAGTGGGATACAACTCATCCTGTTGATCATAGGATCGACTTCTCACCGTCAACGGTGAGGAGATATTTGAAAAGTGTTGGATTTAGGAAGGTCATTACCAGAATTGGCGCCAGTCATCCGGAACGAATGATTCCACGCGATTCATTACTCTTTACTCCTCTCAGTATGCTGTATGATAGAATTTCACGGATTATTTCATTTTCCGATACTCTTGAAGTATATTCAGTTAAATAGATACTTTTATACTGACATTTTGCGCTTCAGGCTCGAATTCGGGGATTCTCCTGTCTGAGGTGTTATAAAATGTATTGACAACTTGTAGAGAAAATTTAGACTTGGCAATTTGAATGGTTAATTGAATAGAAGGTGTGCGTACTGGTAATTCAATCATTGAAATTGAAGTGATTCGGTATTATTTTTGATTTAAAAGTGGGTTTGTCGAGGAGTAATCAATGAAAAGGACTTTTCAGCCGAGTAGAATTAAGAGAAATAGAAAGCACGGTTTCCGGGCAAGGATGAGTACGGCCGGCGGGAGAGAGATTATAAAACGCCGGAGGAGGAAGGGGAGAAAAAAACTTACTGTTTCGGATGAGAAACGGAAACCGAAGTAAACTGTATTACCAGTGAGCAATTTTTATAATCTTAAAGGGAGGAGAAGCATATACGAGGTTTTAAAGAGAGGCAACAGGTTACACGGGACAGGAATCAGAATCACTGTTTTCAAGGGTAATAAGTTACATGAATTATTTTCGGTGAAGGTCCAGAATACCCATGAGGTTGGTTCACAGTATTTACAGATCGGTATTGGGATAACTATTAACAGAAGATATGGTAGTGCTGTCGAACGGAATAGAGCGAAGAGGAGAATAAGAGCGATTTTAAGAGAACTTGATCCTCACATTGAATGTGGGTGTGCCATTATACTGAGTCCGACAGTGGAGTTTAAAATGCTGGACTATCAGAGTGCCAAGAGACAGATGTGGCTCTTATTGAGAAGAGCCGGTATCATAGGACAATGAGGAACATTACAATAATTACTAAATGTGCAGTGGCAATTGTGAAATTGTATCAGATTTTCATTTCACCGATTCTGCCAAGTTCCTGTCGATTTTTTCCGTCCTGTTCGAATTATTGTATTGAAGCATTGCAGAAATATGGGTTGTTGAAAGGAATCTTTTTAACGGGAAAAAGGATACTGCGATGTAATCCTTTCTGTAAAGGCGGTTATGACCCTGTCCCCTGACAGCAGTTAAGCTCAATTTAAATCCTCTTCTTTATCATTTCAAAAACGCTAAACACACAGTCCGTTTCACTGATTCTCTTCAATTCGTCTATGAAAGACAAGAGAAAAGGTGTTTGATTATTACCGTGATGAGGTTTGAGCCTTATTGTAAATACTTGTTCGAATAAAGGTTATTGAGGATAGACATGGAAAAGAGAGCGATTGTAGCAATAGTGCTATCTCTTGCAGTTTGGTTTTTATGGATGTATTTCATGAAGCCAAAAACTACCGAGAAGAAAGTTCAGGAAAAGAAGACAGAGGTCGTTGAAGAGAAAGCAAAGGGGAACGAGATTGACGTTGTTGAAAAAAAGCGACCGATGGTAACTCGAAGTATTGTGGTGAAGCCCTCTCGGGTTAAGGAAGAGCTTGAGATACCATTTAAGACGTCAAAATACACAATTACCCTTTCGAATCGTGGTGGCAGTATTATAAGTCTGAAATACGCTCAGCGAGATATTGAGCTTATTGTCGACAAGAACAAATTCAATGCAAATGGATACATTAATTTCAATATATATTTTAGAGAAAATGAATTTCTTGAAGCATCTCCACTCGATAACGTGCTCTGGAGCTATCGAAAAGCAGGTAATAATAAAATAGTATTTTCTACTGCTCTTACCATTAATAATTCTCCCCTTGTCATTGAGAAAACATATTCATTTGTTGAGGATTGCCACTGTTTTCATGTCGAGTTGAAGATAATCAATCCATCAAGGACTGACATTGTTTTCCCGAACAACTATATAATAGTGTCACCATCTGATTTTATTGGACCGGATATGGACTATGACAACAGCTATAATCAACTGAACAGTATTTATTATCTCAATGGTGATTTTGAAAAACCGAGTAAAGGAGGGGGATTCTTTTCCAAGAGTGGCATTGTACAGAAAGAAACGGGTGTTACGCAGTGGGTAGGTGTGATGAGCAGGTACTTTTTGTTGATTGCGATTCCGGAAAATTTTACCGGAACCGGTGCTCTCTATGATAACCGGGAAGAGACCGGATTCAAAACCGGAATGTTCATTTCTGCGGATTCATTACAAGCGAGAAAGGAGCTGGTAAAATCTTTTAAGGTCTATATTGGCGAGAAGAACAAAGATAAGCTTGCCGCTGTTGATAAATCTATCGTTGATGCAGCGGATATCAGTACATGGATTGAACCTATACGTGATTTTCTCTTGTGGTGTCTTCTCAAGATTAATATCCTTATTGGAAATCTTGGATGGTCACTGGTGATTTTTTCAATCATCACGAAAATTCTTTTCCTCCCGCTAACGCAGAAGTCAACCGAGTCAATGAAAAAAATGCAGGCGCTCAATCCCAAGATAACCGAGATTCGGGGTAAGTATAAGGATAAACCGGAGCTCATGAATAAAAAGATTATGGAGTTGTATAAAAAGGAGAAGGTAAATCCTGCGAGTGGCTGTTTGCCGATGTTACTCCAGCTCCCGTTTTTCTTTGCACTATACAGTGCTTTGATAAACTCGGTTGATCTGTGGCAGGCTCCTTTTACCCTCTGGATAACGGATCTCTCGCTCCCCGATACGGTTTTTCAGATAAGTGGTTTTAATATTAATATACTCCCCATAATTATGACGGGAAGTACCTACCTCCAACAAAAGATGTCCTCTGGTGATGCTGCCGGGCAGCAGCAGAAGATGATGGCCTTTTTACCGCTCATTTTTATTGTTATTTTCTGGAATATGCCATCTGGCCTGGTTCTCTACTGGACAATGCAGAATATTTTACAGATTTTTCATCAGCTCTATATTAATAAAAGAGGTTCTGACAAGGAGAGTAAAACGTGATGATTACGACTTCACTCTGAATCATTCGGAGGAGCGATCTTCATAGATTATCATAAATTCAGGAGGCCGTTATGAAAGTATTAGAAATAGAAGGGAAAACGGTAGATGATGCAACAAAGAAGGCAATGGCTGAACTTGGTTTTGATGACGGTACAAGATTAAATATTGAGGTTATCGACGAGGGGAAAACCGGCATTTTTGGATTTGGTGTTTCTAAGCCAGCAAAGATACGGGTTTTTTACAATGAAGAAAAAATGGACATAGGAGGTATTACCAAGGAAATTATTTTGCAAATATTAGAAAAAATGGGTGTCAATGCCTGGGTAAAAGATCTTAAGGAGGGGGATAATAAGGTTTATATAGAATTGGAAAGTGAACATTCAGGTCTCATCATTGGAAAGAAGGGAAAGACCCTGGAATCTCTGCAATTTATGTTGAATCTAATCGTGAATCACAAAACCGAAAGCGACAAGAAGATAATTCTTGATATTGAATCGTACCGTGCGAAACGGGAACGGGCTATACGGAAGTTATCGCGTGAGATGGCTTTAAAAGTAGTGAGAACGGGACGTCCCTGTACCCTTGAACCCATGAATCCCTTTGAGAGAAGATTGATACACATTACCCTCCAGAATGATTCACGGGTAACAACAAGGAGTGAGGGTTCAGGCATATATAGAAAAGTACGAATTTTACCCTCTAATTATACGGATCATGCTTGACGATACGATTTGTGCACCGTCAACACCACCTGTCAATTCTCCTATAGCTGTAATACGGATGAGCGGCCCTGACACATTGAGGGCCGTTACCTCAATTTTTAACCGGGCTGACAAGATAAAACCGCGTTATACAGTATACGGTTCCATTTTTGAGAATGGTAAAATGCTGGATGATGTTATTGTTGTATTCTTCAAATCACCGGAGAGCTTTACCGGTGAAGATGCAGCGGAGATCCATTGCCATGGCAATCCGATTATTGTTCATAAGATAATTAAGCTTCTCAACAGGCAGGGTGTTCGGATTGCTGAACCTGGTGAATTCTGCAAAAGATCCTTTTTAAATGGCAAGATTGATCTCACCGAAGCGGAGGCTATTAATCAGATTATCAGAGCGCGGAGTGACTGGGAGATAGACGCGGCGATAGAGCAGATGCATGGGTCCTTTCGAAATGCCGTGCATGGTATCAGGGAGCGGTTAATACTTCTCAAGGCGGATTTCGAATGCGGCATTGATTTCATAGAGGAGGATATTGAATTTATTTCAGGCGAGCAGGCGCTTCAACAGCTGAGGGAAATTCGAGCGTTGTTGGAAGATGTGTTTCGGCGATGTAAGATTGGTGAAAAGATGACGCACGGCATCGACGTTCCGATTGTCGGAAAACCCAATGTGGGGAAATCAAGTATTTTAAATCTGATTCTGAATTCCGAGAGAGCCATCGTTTCGAATATTCCAGGCACCACTCGTGATCTTATCAAGGAGATTGTTCAATTTGCCGGCATGCAGGTTAATCTTATCGACACGGCGGGTATCGATACAACTGAGAGCGAGATTGAGAAGAAGGGAATTGAGCTCAGTCAAAAGAAGATCGATGATGCGTCAATTATTATTATGGTCCTCGATGCAACGAGCAATATTTCTGAAGCTGATCGGAGGATTCTGGAGAGGGTAAAGGATAAGATAACCATCTTTCTCGTTAATAAGATTGATCTCGTTTCCGGCGATGAGGTGGATCGGACTGCATCACAGATCGAACATCAGGTGATTCCCTTTTCTGCTGTAACGGGAGAAGGCTTGCAGGAACTCGAGCGCGTTATGTCGAACATTATACGGAATGAATTTATTGAATACAAGAATTCGTTTATTTCAGATATACGCGTTCTATCGATTCTGGAGAATTCGTTCACTTCGATTGATAACCTTACGAAGTTAGTCGAAAATGAAGAACCTCCCGAAATTATTTCATTTGAAGTTCACTCGCTCATTGAAAATCTCTCTGAGATTACCGGGGAGATAACTCCCGACGATGTTCTCAATTCGATATTCGGCAGGTTCTGCATAGGAAAATAATCAAGGGAGTTCTTGCTGTATAGTAAAGAGTGCACGGGAACACTCCCGTAGGATTTGAGAGCGAAGAAAATAAATGGGAATAAGTTCTTCGTTGGTTAGTAGAGAGTGCGCAGATGGCTATCATTCATAATAATATCTTTGTGAAATTGCTGCATGAGAAACTTATAGCCTGTCTTATCACGATCTTCTGAATTAAGATGAGCTATAAAAGTTTCCAGGTATTTCTTCGCTGATTTTTTATCCCCCTTTTTTAATTTAATCCTTGAGAGAAGCAGGAGTGCAATGTTCCTTGTTCTGAAGGGAAGCGATGGCTTGATCTGGGATAATAGAAGCTCCTCGGATTTATGGTATTGCCTTCTCTTTTCAAAGGAGAGAGCCGCGCGAATCGCAGGGGATACTCCATATGATTTGTTCTGGTAATAGGCGTATTCGTCTCTGTGCAGTCTCTGTTGCAGGGAAACGTATGCCGCTCCGTTTTGAATTACTTTTTTCCGAAAGGACTTGAATTCTTTCTTTGATCGTATCGGATTAAAAGCGGATTCCTTATCAAGAAGAGTACGTGAACAGAAACCCATCTCAACTGCCCGTTCGAGATGTTTCAATGCAACTTCCTGTTTTCCGCCCTTCAGGTACTGTATTCCCTTTTCGTATTCAATCCAGGGAGAAGCTCTCTTCTTGCTTATGCTATCGAGAAGCTCCTGGTACTGATTGTTGGAGGTATTGTGATAGAGGCTGAAAAGATAGATCAGCGCGAGCGGTTCACCGCTGTTCAGGGACTTGCGATAATATTCTTCTGCTGCTGATGTATTCTCTTCCAGGTGCATTATTAATCCGTAATTGATTAATGCCTCTTTGCCGTATTGCGCATTCGTTAAGAGATTTCGGAGCTTCTCCTTCGCTGTCGATTTGTCATCCCGATAGTACGCGTAGAAGATATCAAAGAAAGGATTGCTTGCCTCTTCGGTATAACGGAGATCGCCATTTGAAACGTGGTTGCTTATCAGAAGAGAGAAGAAAAGTACAAGTAACGGAATTAAGAAGAGAGCGATTGTTTTTTTTCTGCTGCCAGGTATCATAAAAGTGCTTTTTACTTGTTTTTATTTTTTAAACAGTGATAGTGTTTACGATACAAAAAGGTATTCCCGTGCTTGACTATTACGAATGAATTAATATGGGATACATTAATTTGTTGAGTATGGTGATTAAAATGTCAAAGGAAAAACGGGGTCTCCCTTTTGGGATACTTCTCTTTTTCTTTCTCTTTTCTTGTATGGGAAAATCTCCGTTGAGAACTGATGCGGTTGTTGTTCGGAAGGAAGGCCACATTCCCTTTCTTCTGGTTTTTCCTGTTGGGGTGGAGGTAAAAGACGCTGCTATCCCCCTTCTCAAAAAGAAGGAGGAGAAAACGGTATTCGAACTCTGGGGTCTGGTGCGATATTATCATGTGATTGGAGCTACTGAAGTAGATCTCAAATACGCACAAGAAATCTACAGGGATATATCTTTAAAAGATGAGTCCTACCGGATAATGGCGTTAACGAATAAGGCCTGTCTGTTGGTGCAAATGGGCAGATACCGGGATTCGGAAAAAATATTTCATAAGCTCATACAGGAAGAGGTCCGACATATTTCTGCTTATTATAATACGTATTTATTGTACAAATATTCGGGAAAGGAGGAAGATGGGATAAAAGTCCTCTCACTCATGATGGATCGATTTCCAGATGATACCTTTTCGTATATTGAGCTGGGAAATCTGTTCACCGAAAAGGGGAAATATATTTTTGCACAGAAACTGTATCAGGATGCTCACCGAATTGATAAGAGGAACTACATGCCGTTGTATCGAATGGCTCTTCTGAAAGAGCGTCAAAAAGACTATGCCGAAGCTGAATTGTACTATGATAAATGTATGGTGCTGTTACCACGAAATTATGATGTCTATCTTAACTTCTCAAAAATGCTTATAAAGATGGAGAAGATTGAAAAAGCGAATAAAGTCATCAATATGGGATTACAAAATATCAAGGAAGAGTAGCAGTTGAAGAACATACAATACCTGATGTTCGATGCTGTAATTTATAATGAGAATGAGGCGTCATGCTTTCCAAGGTATTCTTTCACATAAAGATTACGAGCATTGCTATACAGATACTTGTTTTATTCAATCCTGTTCAAAATGCGCATGCAGATGCAGGGCTCTCATCAACAGAGAGGGAATACTTCTACCAGAAGAGTATAGGCAATTATGAGAGTTCATTAGCGCTCATTCGAGAAGAAGCGAAGAGCAGTGAAGATGTGGTCGGGATCGATCTGCATTTATTGAGGATTTATGAGCTCATATACTATTCGGAGATGATCGATTCTGGAATCCGCGCTTACGAGGATATTGTAAAGAATAGTGACGTCGTCCGCTCAAATGAGTATCTCCGGGAGAGAATAGCTCTCTTTAAAAGCATGCTTCTCTTCCGAAGAGGAGATACAACAGCACTGAGAGAATTCAAAAAGAGATTTGGTTATATTGATACTTTCAAGATAATCGGCCCTTTTAATAACAGGAATGAAAATGAGTACTATCAGACAATTTTCCCCGGTGAGGGGGACCATCTCTCTCTGCACGGTAAAAATTATCTCGTCAACTGGTTTAATATTCGCAGCAATGTGCTCGGTGTTTTTAATATTAGCAAACTCTTTCATGGCTCGGGCATAAACAATACGCTTTTTTTCCTCTATCGGGACATAACCATCACGAAAAGTGGATCATATAGATTCATGCTTGGGAAAACAGGTTATTGTGACATCTGGATTGATGGGATACCGATATTCTCGGATCGTCGTGAGCATGGATACTTTTCCGATCAGTACTTCATGGATGTTTTTATCCCCGAGGGGAGGCATCGTATTGTGATAAAGATTGGTACTTTTAAAGATGATGTGCGATTCTCACTGCGATTTTCGCCGACTGATACTGTATCGGGTGATCCAGCAGTAAAGGGTGATACCGATAAAGAAAACGGGAAGGTGAAGAAGATTTCGGCGAATTATTTTCAAACTCTTGCAAATCTTCTGGAGGGGGATTTGACCGATCCTTATCGGGCATTTCTTGTCGGTTATATCTTTTATATGTGTCATTTAAACGATCTTCGCTCATCAGAAACGAGGAGGTATCTCCTTGTTGCTGAGAAAATGCCTTCGCTGTCATCGGTGGCAAATTATTATATCGGGATGACTGAAAAAGATGAAATTAACAGAGAGCATTATCTTGACCGTGCAATAAAAATAAACAGAAGGAATATAGAGGCTCTCAGTCAGATTGCCCGTATAAAATTGAAAGCGAATTTTGTGTATGAGGCAAATCGTGTTATCGATGCGATCGCAGGTGTGAAGAGAAATGCAATTCAGTTACTTGTCCTCAGAGCTGATCTCTTTACTGCGTTTGGATGGTACGAGGAAGCGCTGAAAACCGCTCGTCTGCTGAGAAATACCCCGTATCCATCGACCGGTTATCTTATTGAAGGTCGGATATTTGAAAAGCGGTCATTGTATCAGAAAGCGTTACATGCCTATCGAAAGGTCTATGAGAGCGAAAAGGGGAATCTGCGCTCTCTCATGCAGACGGTGCACTGCGCGATTGAAAGTGGGGATTTAAATACTGCCCGGGCACTGTTAGAGGAAGCCGTGTTGAATTTTCCCAATACTATACGCATACGTCTCCTGTTGAGCAGCCTCATCGAGCGGCTTCATGGAGTGGGGGCCTCACTGCCCTACTTATCGTCAATGATCACTATTTCACCTTTTAATGTTCAGGTTCTCATGCGAACAGGGATTGCCTATCATAAGACCGGCAGGGATGATCTTGCTCGATATTATCTCAAACGTGCATCTCTCTCTGATCCGAAAAATTTTTCGTTAAGGAGATATCTGAATATAATTAACAGGACCCGCAGTGAGATTGAAGATCTGCTGTGGAACAAGGAGATTATTGCCCTTTTGAAAAGGGCAGAGCGCTATAGTAACGAACCTGCGATAGTTCTGCTCGATGAGGTTGCCATCAGAGTGTTTCCCGATGGCTCATCTGAAAAGCGCATTCATAAGATTGTCCGCATCAATGACAAGAGCGTTATTGATGATTTTGCATATCAGTATATTATACTAAACCCTCGAACTGATTCGATTGAAGAAGTTCAGTGTTTCGTCATTAATGACGGGAACGCTGTTGAGGTAACCAACTATTATACACAGTCACTTTCGGACCCCGGGAGCAGATTGTACTACGACCTGCAGGCGAGAATTATTTCAATACCCTCACTTCGCAAGGGGAGTGTCATTGACTTGAAATACGTTATCAGAAAGAGGAAAGATGAAGCGTATAAAAAGTATTTCGGTGAAAAGATAACCATTGGCGACGAGTATCGGACTATCATCACAAACATCACATGCAGCTTCCCCAAAGGGAAAGGAATCGGCTACTATTTGAAAGACGTTCGAAAGGAGCAATTCAGGGTTTATTCGAGACGGCACCGGAATATCTATCACCTCTCCCTTGAAAATATTCCCTCTTACAAGGACGAGACTGCCATGCCACATTATTCGGAGGTTCTGCCAGCGGTTTTTTTTACCTCCTTTCGTGATTGGAGCGAGATCCACCACTGGTATATGTCCCTCGTGCGTGATCGGTTTCAGGTGAGTCATGAGATGAAGAGCGTCTTGAATGCTCTCATCAGCAGGGGGGATAGCCCCGAGGAGAAGGTGCGAAAGGTCTATAATCACGTTGTCAAACAGATACGATATGTTGGATTTGAATTTGGCATCGGAGGTATTCAACCGAGAAGCTCGGATATAACCTATCGAACCCGCATGGGAGATTGCAAAGATATTTCGCTGGTTCTGATTGCCATGCTCAGGGAAGTCGGCATCGATGCCCGGCTCGCACTTGTCAGGACGAGGGATAAGGGAAGGGCTTATTTGCAGGTGCCATATCTGGGAGAATTTAATCATGCGATCTGCTATGTGGGGAATGGCATGAACCTTTTCCTTGATGGCACATCGAAGTTTTCAGGGATCAGGGAGCTGCCGCAAGATGATAGTGAGGTAACGGCGCTTGTCCTCGATGATGGGGGATATGATTTTATACCTGTCAGGAATAAGCTGTATTATGAGAATGTTGAGCGGGTCGTTACCGATGTTTCTATCGACAGGAGGGGGAATGCGGAATTATACCGAAGACTACAAAAGCAGGGGAGCCTGGCACTCAGGTCGAGATTCGAGCTGCTCGATGATGACAAAAAGATAAAAACAATTTCGGCATACTGGAACAAATTGTATACCGGGTCGAATGTCCATGAATTAAAAATCGAGAGAGCTGCCTATGATGAACCGGTGGTATACACATACCGGGTGAGCATCCCCTCATTTGTCAGTAGAGGAGCGGTTGAACGCGGTTTCAACTCCTTTCTCATTTCATCGGAGTATTATCGCAGCTATGCAATGATTAAAAAGAGAACGCACCCGCTTGAAATGGCAATGAAGTGGGATTCACATATCACTATCAGATATCGACTCCCCGCCGACTGTAAGGTGCTGAGAATACCCAGGAGTGAGAAATTTCGACATTCTAAATTTGAGGCGCTGTTTTCCTATCGCCGTTTTAAGGAGGAAAATATTGTAGAGGTGAAATCGGTTTTGCGCTTTAAAGCGTATCGCATAGAAGTTTCAGAATACGGAATTTTTAGAGAGTTCACCAGATTCATTCACCGCAAGGAGAATGAGAGAATTATTTTTATCTTCAAAGAGAATTAGGTGCTCCTGTATGCAGAGCATCTCAAAAGGTTGAGAGGAGAGAGACGAATCGATATGGCCTTCTTGAACAGGATATCTTTCACTGCGTTGTTGATATTCATTATGATATCATCACCTGCTCTTGCTGCAAAGCAGGAATCATTTGCGGCTTATGAAGCAGCGGTCATGGAGAGTTTCTCCAGGGGTGATTACTATCAGCTTTACGATTCTATCGAGCGGCTCCTCCTTAATTATTATAATAAACCGGAAACGTATCTCTATTACTCGGATCTGTATCGTTTGAAGGATGTACACGGGTACGAGCGGGTGAGCAAAACAATCAGGAGCATAATGAGAGCGATTGAGGGTGCTGACGGATTGAGCGGGAGAAATTCATGCCTCATCGCTTTGAAGCTCGAGCTTGAAAAAGTCCTCTATCGGATTGACCGAAAACAGGCTGAACGCCTGTCCGGAGAGCTCCACCCGGTTCGAACATGGCGCGTTTTTGGACCGTATTTCAAATTCGGTATCGCCGATATGGATTATCCATTTTTACCTGAGCTCACCACGAGCATTGACAATCTTGATCTCAAGGGGAAGAAGGTATACCTGAAGAAGCCGTCCGGTGTTCTCGATTGCAAGCGATACCTCTATCCACATAAGGAGATCGCCTATGCCGTTACGACGCTTCAAGTGGCTCATCCGGTAAAGTTGCGTATTTATAGCACTGCATCCTACAAGCTCTTTGTCAATGGGAAGGAGGTGTTGCGGAATATTCGCGGAGAGCTTTACCGGCGGTATCGCGTGGTGAGGGTTTGGGGAACAGATAATATATCGGTGATGATGAAAATGTCCGGGAGTCATTCATGGAGCTTCAGGCTGATTATAACCGACGATGATGATACAATAATTGAACCGAAAGTGGGGTCGGAGGAACTGGTCTTTTCCGATTTTCAGTTTCTTGAGGAATTGGATTATCCGTATGAGCATCTGGTGAAGGAAGCACGTGAGAATCCTGTCCGTGGCTTTAATCTTCTTGGTACGTATTTTGATGAACTCGACAGCACAGAATCTATTCGGTATTATCGTGAATCGGTACGGAGGCGCTATGATCCGGTGAGACAGTACTTCCTTGCTTCAGCTATGATTGAGTACAGCTATGGTGAAAAAGACTCTGAGCTGTACATGGAGGGATGGAGGATTATCGATGAATTGGCCAGGAAGTATGATGATTTTATGCCGGCTCAGTACAGGAGATTCAAGAGGCTTATCGAGGGCAAAAACTTTCAGTTAGCTTATTCTCTCGGAGAGCGACTATACACAGAGTCGAAATTATTCTTCCCCTTTCGGATGGTATTCATCAATTTAATGCGCTCTCTCGGATATGAAAAGGAGTTTACTGAACACGTTTCATATCTTGCTCGGGATTTTCCTCACTCTGTTGAGCCAGTGCGATTTCTCGCTTCTTATTCTCGTGAGAAAAACGTATCTGATTCAATTGCTCATTATCGTCGTATTCTCCAGAGTGCCTATGATGAGAAAGCGCTGTTGTCTTTAATTGAAGTGTATTATCAGCAGGGTGATTATGATGCGGCCGTCAAGGTCATTGGCGAATTTGATCATGATGGATCATTTACCAAACATCTCGTTGATGTATTGATTGACAGGGGCGATTTCAAGCGAGCAAAGCGAATTATTTTTAAGGAGCTTTTAAACAGAGATGATCCCTACTATTACTACAAGCTCGGTGAGATGAGTTATAAGCGGGATCTCGATCCGTCTATGTACTGGGAGAAATTACTCGCTGTTGATCCTTCATATTTTAACATTGGAGAATTTCTGGAGTACATTCAGGATGGGAAACTCTCACACCCTCTTGCAAAATACTGTGACTATCGGGTGGAGGATGCAATTATATCGGCTCTCCTGCATAAGCGTGAGGGGACAGGATCACATATCATTTTCAGAAGCAGAATATATAAATTAAACCGTGATGGGAGTAGCCGAGCATTTTTCGAAGAGGTGATTGAAGTTAAGGATCAGCAGAGCATTGACAGGTGGGGTGAATACCGCGTTCCCTCAAGGGGAGAATTATATCCCGTAAGGGTGCGTGTCTATCATGCTGACGGTTCATTCACCGACTCATATCGAATAGAGAAGATTAATGGGGATTATTATATTAACATCTCTTCACTCCGCGTCGGTTCTATCATTCACCTCGCATATTATCTTGATTTTCCTATTGTAGAACCGAGGAGGAGCAGTTTTTTCTCGGTGCCTTTCACGATTATTCAGGATTATAATGAACCGGTTTCATCTTTTCTCTTGCGGGTTATTGCTCCCAGGGAGATAGATATTCATTTCTGTTTTAACAGGGGGGTTAAGGTTTCGAGGAGTTTTGCTGAAGATCAGATAATACATACAGCGACGTTAGACAATCTCGATTCAATTCACGAAGAGGGTTTCAGTGGTAATAAATTAAATCATCTCCCCTTTTACAGTTTTACCTCAATGAGGGATTTGAAGGAGTTCGTTGTATGGTATAACGGACTCCTTCGAGGGGCTTTTGATCTGGATGATGAAATCGAAAAATTCAAAGGAGGTGATATCAGAGGGACCCTGCAGCGGGTTTACTCTTTTGTAGCTCATGAGATTGAATTGCTCAATAATGTTCTGTACTATCCTGAGAAATCTCGAAATATTGCCTTTCGGAAGAGCGGCTCGGCTGAAGACAAGGTCATTTTAGCAAAATCAATTTTGGATAGAATTGGGATACGATCATATATTGCGTTCACCCGTGAACAGTACTTCCCGGATATCGGCGGCTACATCGCACCGGCAATGTTTACCAGAATTCTTCTTTATGTTCCTCTGGATAAGAAGAATGAGATATGGATGGATTTCTCCAATCAGTTTTACCCTTGTGGACACGTTGATGAAGGGGTGAATAACGCCGATGCCGTCATTTTAGTCGGCAATAATTATGAGATAAAAGAAGTACGTGTTCCTTCTGTGCATAAGAGGACGGGTCAGTATAAGGTTTCTTTAGATCCTCTTGGGAATGCGGAGGTGGAAATTAATCTTTCCTTTTCCGGCAGTGCCGGGCAAATAAGAGAACTGTTCAAAACGGTTTACATTGAGGATGCAGTATGCTCCTATGTCGGAAGAATTGTCCCTTCAATCAGCATTGATGCTTTCAAAATAAATAATCAGGATACCAATGAGAAGCCTTTACACATCTGGATTGAGGGGGAGGGCTACTCTCTGGCCACTATTGGGAAGAACATGCTCATGCTTCAACCGATTATCAACAAGTGTAATGTATATTATTACATCAGGGATAATAAGCGGAAACTCCCCCTTCTCATTGTGAATCCTATTGAGGAGGAGGAGGAGTACCGATATATACTGCCGGCACATTTTCGGGCTGTCTCCGTTGACGAGGAATACGAAATTTCAGATGACTACGGTGTTGCAAAGATTGTTCTGAAGAAAGATCGAGGCATAAGGGAGATGATTGTCCGAAAAAAAATTTTCATTAAAAAGCAGTTGATACTGCCTGAAGCATATAGTGATTTTCTTGATTTTTGTATGAAGATAAAAACTATGGAAAATAGAAATGTTATACTGAGTAGATAGAGCTATTTATACTTCTGAGTCGTTTTCTCTTTCTTCTTGCGTTTAATTCTTTTCTTCGCTCGTTTTCTCTTCTCTCTTGGATTGTACTTTTTGCCCATAGATAGTATACTCCTCTGATAATTAGATTGTGCTCTTTATTGTGTGCCTAAAGCTTTTCGTGCTCATCACCCGACCGATTGTGACGGGTGGGTAATTCTTTTTTCAATAGTAACCATGGATTCATATTGTTTGGTATGAATAGGTGTAGATTATTTTTTGTCAGATTTGTCAATTAAAAAAGCGAGAATTGCTTATAGCAAAAATGTCTGATGGACTAAGAATAAGTGATAAGAACAAGAAAAATAGGAGAATAGAACCTCTTCGGAGGAATCTGAGAAATATTTTACAGACCGGTACTGTAATTAGATACGGAGAGTGAGAATTTAAATGTGATGGGATGAAAATGCATTGCAAAAGTTGCATAAATCTTTGATGCTTGATTTGAAAATTCTTTTTCCCGACTGATTTTTTATATTTGTGGACAGTGTTTTTCCATCGATGATGCGGGGTGTATTTCATCACATGCACATAATTGAGGCATAAGCGGTATCATGTGAATTTTCCCCGTAGAGGTTCGTACGTGATTCGGGTGCAATGGACAAAAGAAAATAAATGTCTTGAAAACCTGAATCTCTATTGAATGATAACAAATCTGAGCTGAAGTGAAAGAGAGATAAATGGGAATCCGGCGGGATGAGGAGCGTTTTGATGAGCTTTAATTCGAGAGAAGGTGCCATTGTATCTGTGTTCGCTGCATTTTGTACACTTACCGCCTGTACGAGCATTGGTGATAATGGCTTTGGCGTTTTAAAAGAATCACCTTTACGGCAGGAGAATAGTGTTGCGAAAGCGCGTGAAATTCAGCAGACCTTTCGGGACATATATGATCTCTATAAGGATAGAGTTGTATTTATCAGTACGGAGAAAACGGTTAGGCAACCACCGCATCCCTTTTTTAATGATCCCTTTTTCAGACAGTTTTTCAGGATCCCAAAGAGATCTCAAAGGAAAAAGAGAACAGGTCTCGGGTCGGGATTTATTCTCTCTGATGATGGATACATATGCACAAATCATCACGTTGTTTCCGGAATGGATAAAGTAACGGTTCGGGTCGAGGGGAAGACCTATGTTGCGAAAGTAATCGGCTCAGACCAGTATACTGATATTGCATTGCTAAAAATAAGACCGCTGAGCAGATTGAAAGCAGTGTTCATCGGAGATTCTGACAAGGTAAAGGTAGGTGATTGGGCTCTTGCTATCGGAAACCCCTTTGGATTGGATAAATCTTTTACTGTTGGAGTGATCAGCGCGACGGGACGGCAGGATGTAGATTTTATGGGTGGTTCCCATACACATATACAGACCGACGCTTCTATCAATCCGGGGAATTCTGGAGGTCCCCTGATAAATATTCACGGTGAAGTGATTGGAATCAATCGGATGATATATACCAAAAGTGGAGGTTATATGGGTATCGGTTTTGCAATTCCCATAAATACTGCAAAGTCTGTACTTGAACAGTTGAAAAAGTACAAAAAGGTTCGAAGGGGATTTATCGGCGTACAGTTGATTCCTCTCAAGAGGGAGTATGCACGGAGGCTTGGCCTCGGCGACAGACAGGGCGCTTTAGTTGGTGGTATTGTTGATAATAGTCCTGCGGAGAGGGGAGGTATATTGGTTGGTGATGTAATTATTCGAATTAATGATAGAGATATTTCAGGCTACCGAAACCTCATTGATATCGTGGGTAAAATGCCGATAGGAGATACCCTGAAGTTGACCGTATGGCGAAAAGGGAAGAATATTATTCTCTTTGTCACCGTTATAGAAAGGCCATAGGGTTTATTTGTTCACTCATTATTTGAAGAGATAGTACATATTGCATAATCAGGAGGTAGGAGCAGTATGGATGAGCGGTGGAGAGTCTTTTTCTATGTGCTGGGTATTCTATTTGCAATATATCTGCTTTTTTGGTATATTATTCCTGTCGTTTTTAAAATGCTCGGTTGTGTTATTGGTATTACACTGAAAATCATCATATGGGGCGCTGTTGTTTTAATTCTTTTATTTTTTGTGGGATATGTTATCAGAAGGGTTAGAAACTAACCTTCTCAATGCTGGTACCGGAGAAAAGATAAATTCTTCTTGCAAAAACGAGGGTATGTTTGTTTTTTGTGAATTCTACAATTAATTAGGAAGTTAGAATATCATTGTATGGGTCTCATTTCTTGGTATTCCATAGAGGTTATCGTGAAGGTGAATTTTCGCCTCGAAGGATATAGTGAATGGAAGCGCACTACAGAAAGATTGAGAAAATTGAAAAAACTTTAATCGCATTGATTCTTATATCGTCAGTGCTTGGTGGTTTGATTTTCGGATATGTTATATCCGAGCTTAAAAACTTCTCAGGAATTGAAAATCTTAGGAAATTTCAGCCGAGCATACCGACGAAGATATATGATGTCAATGGTGAGCTCATTGCCGAGCTGTTTCATGAGAAACGGGAGCTTGTTTCCTATGACAAGCTGCCGAGAAATCTTATAAATGCATTTCTCTCTGCTGAGGACAGGGGATTCTTCGAGCATTTCGGTTTAGACTTTGTAGCAATTGTTCGAGCAATGATAAAGAATGTCGCGGCAGGGAAGATAATACAGGGTGGTTCCACTATCACCCAGCAGCTTGCAAAGAGATTGTTCACTACAGGAGAGAGAACCTTCACCCGTAAAGCACTCGAGGCGATTCTTGCACTCCAGATTGAGAAGAAGTATTCGAAGGAAGAAATCCTTGAGATGTACTTCAATCAGATTTATCTCGGACATGGCTGTTATGGTGTGTCATCGGCAGCAAAACTTTTTTTCAACAAGAAAGTGAGCCTCCTGAGTGTCGCCGAGAGCGCCGTACTCGCAGCGCTCCCTTCAGCACCGGGGAGGTATTCCCCCCTTCTCAATGCGCAAAAGGCCTACAGGAAAAATTGGGAAACGCTTCAGCGGATGGTTGATGATGGCTTCTTAACCGAGAAAGCTGCAGAGAGGTCCTATCGTGCCTTTTGGCCTTCATTTATTGATTCTATAATGCTGGAATATCCTTCAAAAACGGTATTTTCACGGAGTGTGGATAAGGCTCCATATTTTACCGACTATGTTCGCCAGATTCTAATTTCCCGGTTTGGTGAAGATATTGTCTATAATGAGGGATTAAGCGTTTATACGACTCTTAACCTGAAACGACAGGAGATTGCGAGAAAAGTTATTGTCCAGGGATTAAAGAAACAGAATAAAATATCTCGGAATGTTAATAAGTACCATGATAGAGCTGTTGAAAAAGCTCTCTTTGGTGGTGTTTGGGATTCGTTGAGGCTGGTATTTGATCTCCCCTCGATTAAAGTTAAAACTGATTTGGTCTCGAGATTTCGAAGAGATATGTTCGAAGAGCTTGTTGATTCGTTGGATGCTCTATCGCTTCTTGTGGGTGCACCTGATTGCAATCGGTCTATTGAGAATTTCCGGGGACAGATTTCCGAGATATCGACCTCTTTGCAGGTGGAGGGTGCCCTCATTGCAATAGAGCCGTCAACGGGATACATCACAGCGATGATTGGCGGATCGGGGTACACCGTTGATAACCAGTTCAATCGAACCGTTCAGGCGAGGAGGCAGCCGGGTTCGGCGTTTAAACCTTTTGTTTATGGTGCAGCTATCGAATCCACGATTATTACCCCGGGAACCTCTCTTCCCGATGCTCCGATTGTGGGTATTGGACTTGAAGGTCGCACCTGGAGTCCCGGAAACTATGAGGGTGAATATACGGGCATGGTTAATGTGAAAAGAGCACTTGCATCGTCCATAAACATTATCGCCATACGCGTATTCGATATCATTGGTGCGGATAGAATAATTGAATTTGCTTCAAGGATGACAAAGGTGCCGGAAACCAGGTTCAATCCGAATCCGACATTGGCACTCGGTACAACCGAGCTCACCCCTTTTGAAATGGCTCAGGGGTTCGCCATCTATGCGAATCGGGGGAGAGATGTTATTCCCTTTGCTATACGATATATTATTGACAGGGATGGGAATGAACTGGCCAATATCGAGGAGGAGATAGGGAACGTCATCGCCCTCAGGGAGGTCGACGGGACCATGCAGATTGTTTCTGAGGATGTTGCTTATGTAATGACTGATCTGATGAAGGCAGTTATTGATTCGGGCACTGCTACTGAGGCAGTGAGGTATAAGGCAGGTTTTAAGAAGAAGGCAGCGGGGAAAACAGGAACAACCTCAAACTGGACTGACGCATGGTTCTGTGGGTTTACACCGGACATCGCCGTTGTTGTCTGGGTTGGTTACGACAGGTCATTTATGACTCTCGGGCATCATCAGGCTGGTGCAGCAGTTGCTGCACCCATCTGGGGAGCTTTCATGAAGGAATTGTATTCTGAAATGAGTGATCCCGTTTTCCCGCCGTCACCAAAGGGGGTGTATCGCATTGGAGATCTGGTTATGCTGAAAGGAACGAAACCGGGTCGTTCCTATGTTGGTGATGAATATAAGATGAAAACCGTTATCGAGCGATATATGGAAAAGCAGGGATTGGTTATCGGCGAGTAATAGAATTCACTTTTTGGAGATCCAATTAAATTATTCTTGAAAAGTGGTTTTTTTGTGGTATTACGTTAAGTGCGATAATACTTGTTACTATCAAAGGGGAATTTTTCGATTTTTTTTGAGGTGTGTATCATGTTTAATGTGGGTGACAAAGTTGTTTATCCCATGCATGGTGTCGGTACTATTGATGCTATTGAAAAGAAAGTAGTCCTGGGAAAGAGGAACGAATTTTATATCATTACAATTCAAAACAACGGCATGAATGTCATGATACCCGTTGATCAAGCGGATAATGTTGGATTGCGGTCGATTATATCCAAACGCGAAGTGAAGAAGGTAATGCATCTGGTTAAAAAAGAGGATGTTGTTTCGGAAGATGATTGGAAACTCAGGTATCAAAATAATATCGACAAGGTAAAAAGCGGCTCTATTTATGAAGTGGCAGAGGTTGCTCGAGATCTTTACAGACGTGGAAGGGAAAAGGAGCTTTCGATAATGGAGAGGAAGCTCTACGAGAACGCCTATCAGTTACTCATTCATGAGATTGCCCTCGCAAAAAAAATTGATGTCGAAGAGGCTGGCGATATAGTCTCGGAGGCACTTGCTTCTGTGTAATTCCCCGTCGGTTATATGGGGGGACGTCTAAAATCCATTAATCTGATGTCCCCTTGGCCAGTTTGTTTCGCAAATCCTGTGCGCGCTGGCATGCGCGACGTTGTGTCGCTGTGTGAACAGTGCATAAAACCGGTATTTACAATTTCGGATCAGTGCAAATAATGGGTTTTAGAAGTACCTGTAAGTTAATTCAGCATTAGAACTGTGCGCAGCGATAAAGTGATATCGCTCACTTTGCAATTGTTGTATTGGACGGTCTGTATCAAAATGCGTGGCCGTCCTTCAGATGGGAGGCAGTATCATTTGCGGAAATATGTAGCGGTTGTCATATGTTTGCATGGATTAGAATCATGTGTACGTTTTCGAGCCTACTATTATCCAGAATAATGAATTTTATAATGAATTAACGACAAGGGGGGATATAAGTATTACAGAACAAAAAAAGGAGTGAAGCAGAATGATTAAATTTTTTAGGGTTCTCTTTATTCTCATCTCAATGCTTTTTGCAGTCCTCTATTATATAGATTTCTCGCTCAAAGCGATAATTATTGCTGCAGCAGTATCAGTGGTTGTTGCACTGGCAATAATAATTATGGTTGAATATGTATCTCATACATTCTCGTCGCGAGTCCTCCTCGCTGCAATAATGGGTTTGGTGCTGGGCCTGATTCTATCACATTTGATAGTCGTCGCGATTTCGGCATTTCCCGCATTTATTCCTGCGGGGAAAAGTGCTGTTTCCAAGGGGATTATTTATCATGTGATCGGTTTTTCCGTGATGATGTTTTTCGTTATTAACAATGATGAGATAGCATTTCTCGATAGATACATTGCAACGAAGGTTGAGGAAGCAAAAAGCGCAATCGCTTCGTATAAGATTCTCGATACGAGTGTGATTATTGATGGGAGAATATCGGATATCTGCGATACCGGCTTTATCGAGGGGATTATGGTTATCCCCAATTTTGTCCTGGGTGAACTGCAGATGATTGCTGATTCAGCCGATCCAATCAAGAGAAACAGGGGGCGTCGCGGTCTGGATATCTTAAACAAGATGCAAAAAGATCAGTCGATTATGGTGAAAATATCAGATATGGATTTTCCCGATATCCCAGAGGTGGATTCGAAGCTCGTTAAGCTTGCCAAGATCATGAAAGCAAAAGTGATCACCAATGACTTTAATTTGAATAAAGTTGCAGAGTTCCACGGTGTCCCTGTTTTAAATATCAATCAATTATCGAATGCCCTTAAGCCGATTGTTCTTCCTGGCGAAGAGATGAGCGTTTCCTTGATCAAGGAGGGTAAAGACCCTAATCAGGCTATTGGATATCTTGATGATGGGACAATGGTCGTTGTTGAAAATGGCAGGAAGAAGCTCAATAATGATGTTGGTGTTATTGTGACTTCGGTTTTGCAGACAACCGCCGGAAGAATGATATTCGCTCGTCTCAAAAATGGATCCTGATGCACGGGCGGGTCTTCGTGTGTGCTTGATCGAATAAGTGAGCAAGCGGGATTCCATAAACTGTTAATGTGTCGCTTTTCTTTGATATGATGTTTGCAATCGGTGCTGCACATTTTCATGCGCATAACATGAGCGGTTAAATATATTGTGCGATTCTCCGATGATATCAATCCATCATCCATAATGATATACTTCTTCTCATATGTTTATTATGAAGGATCGATAGTGCACACATTAGTCAAACATGGTGCTGCATTTTAATCGGAGCGGGAATCGTCATGATGCAGTGTCATTCTCGACTGATTGAAGATATTTTATTCATTTGTTAAATTGGTGTTGACACGGTTAATTTTTCGGGAAGCATTTCTTAAAATGTCGGGAGCACCGGAACGGGCAATACCGCTTCATTGCTGTATTCTGAAAAATATAGTGTGATGGTCATGCTATGATGAACGATTCCATTGAGAGCGCTAAAAAGAGGGCAGGGTATACTGCTGTGGATGACTCTGTCAGGGATGGGATGGTTCTGGGGATCGGGAGCGGGTCAACGGTTATTTATGCTGTTGAGCGTCTTGTCGAACGAGTTCGGGATGATAATCTTTCAATAGTATGTATTCCGACTTCTTTTCAATCAGTTCGATTGATAGTCGATGGTGGCTTGACCCTCGGCGACCTGAGCAGGTTCCCCCGGATTGACGTTGATATAGATGGTGCGGACGAAGTCGATAGCAATTTAAACCTAATCAAAGGCGGAGGCGGCTGTCATCTCCAGGAGAAGATTGTTGCAGACAATTCCGAGGTGATGGTAATAGTTGCAGATTTTCGGAAGGATTCTCAAGTGCTCGGGCAGAAGTGGGAAAAGGGAATTCCCCTTGAAGTCATTCCAGGAGCATATGTCCCCATTCTTAAAAGAGTTGAGAAATTAGGAGGAAAGCCCCAACTGAGAATGGCACAGGCAAAAGCTGGCCCTGTTGTTACTGATAATGGAAATTTTATCATTGATGCTGATTTTGGGGAAATCACTCAACCGGAAAAGTTGAATCAGGAACTCACCATGATTCCAGGGGTTGTTGAAACGGGACTCTTTGTTAATATGGCGACGAGGGCTTATTTCGGTCAGGAAGATGGGAGTGTGACCGTCAGGTAGATTGCCCTCTTGATCATGAATGCAGATACATCGTCACTGCCCCCTGATTGAGCGGGTGATAGTATTGTAGAAAACAGGGTCAAGATGGCACGTTGCGGCGTGACATGACACAGCTCTCTTTCCCTCATCTTATCGTCAACAGGAGAAGGCTTTCTATGTTCTAGTGGAGCTTTTCAGTTGCACAAGCAACCAGCTTTTTTTGTACAGAGATTATAGTTGAAGATGGTGATATCGGAAGATGAAGTTCTTAGGTGAATTTACCATAAGTGTCAAGAAGGGGTATCTCCCGCATGTGACCAATGAGCTTTATAAGCGGAAGTGTGAGATACTTAAGATGTCACTGGTTCAGAGTAGCGATGAATCGGATATATTTACGGTACGTATTGTGTATTCGAGTGGAGATAAGTTCCATGGCTTTATTGATAAGATAGAAAAGCATTCAGATAACTTCGAGATTCTCGAGATTCATCATTTGCTTGAAGAGAGCATTGTCGGCGGCCTCTTTCAGGTTACGGGTAAATTGCCTGTTGAGAATAGCGATGATTATCAGATCAATATTCATGGTGCCGCCGATCTTATAATTGAGAAGGCATATGACAATGCTGATGATGATACGTATATCGGTATCAAAAAGAATGTTGCACTCGTTAATGGCATGA
>Ga0180433_10001138_pt1 | contig 45136 bp, 40 predicted proteins | sample SS_ome_8_FD_132980 | JGI IMG/M metagenome (GOLD analysis project Ga0180433, IMG submission 132980) | Hypersaline lake sediment archaeal communities from the Salton Sea, California, USA - SS_1_D_1 metaG | ecosystem: Environmental > Aquatic > Non-marine Saline and Alkaline > Hypersaline >...
GCCAGAGCATACGATATTCAAACGGGGAATTTCGTATATAGTTAAGGTTCGAATTCTTCCACTACTTTATAAACAGTTTTCAACCTTCTTCCATCTCCATGACATAATTCGTCGCTTATTCCGAGTATGAGGTTTGGAGAAAACATGTCGAGGATTTTTTTTGTTTTATCTATTAATTTTGATTCATTAAATTCTCGCAAGAATAAGGTTGCAGGAATCCCGTCAACGAGAATTTTGCCAGTATCCCCTAATGCTCTTGCAATATCATCTAAAGGAACGTCACCTTGAGGAGGAGGCGTCAACGCCTCGTATCCGTCAAACGACATCGTGGACAAGTAAGGTAATAATTGCTTGAAGGAGCCATCGATGTGGATGAATGCAAATTTGCTTGCATCGTGAAGCAATTTCACTCGAGTTTCGTAATATTCTAATAGGTACTTTTCAAAATATGGCGGGGATGATAAATGCTGATCGATATTTTCTCCAAAATTTATGATTTTTAAAGGACATTTGGTTATCACTCGCTTGTAATTCTCCAAATCAATTGTTTCCATGTGATGAAAGAACTCTTCCATTTCCAGCTTGTATTTTCGCAAGAAGAGTATCGTTCTTTCAAATCCAAGATAATCCAGAACACATTTCATGTAGGGACTTCGAAAATAATAGCTTATTGGAATGCCAAAACCTTCCATTTCCTTTTTAGCCTTCTCGTACATGGTATCTGAGAAAATAAAATCGGTTTGCTCCTCTATATATCCCATGACCTTGAGATCTTCGACTTTCTTGATGGGAAATTCAATTATTCGAGTATCTTTTTCAACATGACTTATATCCCCTACTGGAGTTGTGGTTTTTACGAGATATGTTTTATGTCCCAATCTTTTCCTTTTAATCTTGATTTGATGATTGGGTTTTCTAATTGCGTGAAATAAGGTAAAACCAAAAGTTTCTTGAGGATATCGAATTGAACCGTTAATGTCCTTGTATATATCCTTTATGTTTTTCCCTATGTATTCTTTTGGCACGAATTCTTCAACCGAATGGTATTTTTCAGGCGTGAGTGATTGAACTCGATTGCTCTGATACCAGTACATGATTCGGGGTTGCCACACAATCCTTTCAATGGATTTGTGTTCGAAGGTCCTGAGTATTAATTCGGAAAAACTGGTCATTTTAGAATATTAGGAGGCGATAGAATATATGGATATTGTTTATTACATTGATATTTTGTATGAGATTCTTTAATAGATAACAATATTGTTGATATCAATGATCATGCCTAAATGCGAGAAAAGTAAATTGAATTATCATTTTAGAAGAAGATTTATATACATTCTTGTGAAAGATAATTGTATTAGATATTACAATTTAGTTAAATACAGAAAATAAGGTTTAATATAATATGAATAAAAAAGAACTTAGGATAGTAGTTATCTCCATTATCTTAATAGTGAGCATTTTAGGTATCAGTTTAACTATAATTTTTTGGCCTCGAGGAGGAAATTATGATACCACACCTTCTATTGTTGGGGATACATTTTCATCCGTATGGGATACTAGAAACTCAGGAGAAAGCGGAAATAATCAAATCAAATTGCCCTTGGAACCAGGTGGAAAATATAATTTTCTGGTCGATTGGGGTGATGAGACTAATAACACGATTATAGATTGGAACCAAGCTGAAGTGACTCACACTTATAGTTCTGAAGGAGTATATACAATTAATATCACAGGATTAATTAATGGTTGGCGCTTTAATGATGGTGGGGATAAAGAGAAGTTGCTTGATATTAAGCAATGGGGCGATTTGCAATTAGGGAATTCGAGAGGCTATTTTTGGGGATGTACCAACCTTGACATTACAGCAAGTGATATTTTAAACTTAACGGGAACAACCACCTTAGCATTTGCTTTTAGGGGATGCTCTACTCTTGATAAAGTAGAAAGCATGGATGGCTGGGACGTGTCAGAAGTTACAGATATGGACAACATATTTTATAATGCTGAAAATTTCAACGAAAATATTGGTAGCTGGAACGTGTCAAGCGTCACAGACATGGGCTTTATGTTTTATAATGCGAGTGTTTTCAACCAGAGCATTGGGAGCTGGGACGTGTCAAGCGTCACAGACATGAGCTTCATGTTTTATGGTGCTGATGTTTTCAACCAAGATATTGGGAACTGGGACGTGTCAAGCGTCACAGACATGAGCTTCATGTTTTATGGTGCTGATGTTTTCAACCAAGATATTGGGAACTGGGACGTGTCAAGCGTCACAGATATGAGCTTCATGTTTGCTAATGCTGAAATGTTTAACCAAGATATTGGAGGCTGGGAAGTGTCAAGCGTCAAAGATATGGGCTTCATGTTTTATGATGCTGATGTTTTCAATCAAAATATTAGTGCTTGGGTCGTTTCAAGCGTCACAGATATGAGTTACATGTTCTGCAGTGCAGAGATATTCAACCAGAGTATTGGTAGCTGGGACGTGTCAAGCGTCACAGATATGAACCACATGTTCAATTATGCTAATGCATTCAACCAAGAGATTGGAAGCTGGGATGTATCAAATGTAATGGTTATGAGTTACATGTTCAGTTATGCTAATGCATTCAACCAAGGTATTAATAGTTGGAATGTGTCAAGGGTTACAGATATGAACCACATGTTCAATGGTGCAGAGAAATTCAACCAAGATATAAATAACTGGAATGTTTCGAGCGTAACAGATATGAGTTATATGTTTTATAGGGCTGTTGACTTCAACCAAAATATTAATAATTGGAATGTCTTAAGGGTAACAGACATGAGCTACATGTTCAATAGTGCGGAGGAATTCAACCAGAGTATAGATAACTGGAATGTATCAAGAGTTACAAATATGAGGCACATGTTTGAAAGAGCTAATGCTTTCAACCAAAGTATTGGAAATTGGAACATTTCAAGAGTAACAGATATCAACCACATGTTCAGTCATGCCAATGCATTCAACCAAGAGATTGGAAGCTGGGACGTATCAAATGTAATAGATATGAGTTATTTGTTTTATGGTGCAGACAATTTCAACCAAAATATTAGTAATTGGGACGTGTCAAGCGTAACAAGTATGAGTTATACATTTGCACATACCAATGATTTCAATCAAGACTTAGATAGTTGGAATGTCTCAAATGTAATGGACATGAGTTACATGTTTCACGGCGCAGCAGCCTTCAACAAAAGCATTGATAGCTGGGACGTGTCAAGCGTGACAGATATGAACTCCATGTTTTATATAGCCATTATTTTCAATCAAGAAATTGCGAGCTGGAATGTGTCAAGTGTGACAGACATGAACTCAATGTTTCGAAATGCTTATGATTTCAACCAAAGTATTAGTAGTTGGGACGTGTCAAGCGTAACAGATATGGGCTATATGTTTTATAATGCTTGGGACTTCAATCAAAATATTAGTAATTGGAATGTCTCGAGCGTTACAGATATGAGTTACATGTTCTATCATGCTAATATATTCAACCAGAGCATTAGTAGTTGGGATGTTTCCAGAGTTATAGATATGAGTTATATGTTTTATAATGCTGAAATTTTCAACCAGAGCATAAGTAGTTGGAACGTATCGAATGTAACTGATATGAGTCATATGCTTCAAAATGCTTATGACTTCAATCAAGACATTAGTAGTTGGGACGTTTCGAGTGTTACAGACATGAGCTACATGTTCAATCAAGCTGTTATTTTTAATCGGAGCGTTGGTAGCTGGGATGTATCCAGAGTTACAGATATGAGTTACATGTTCTATAAAGCAGATAATTTTAACCAAGATATTAGCGGTTGGGACGTGTCAAGCGTAACAGATATGAGCCATATGTTCCACAGTGCATATATATTCAACCAAGATATTAGCGGTTGGGACGTGTCAAGCGTGACAGATATGAATTACATGTTCTTTAGTGCAAGTAAATTCAATCAAGATATTAGCAGCTGGGACGTGTCAGGCGTGACAGACATGAGCTATATGTTCTACATTGCAGATGAGTTTAATCAAGATATTGGTGGTTGGGATGTCTCAAATGTAATTGACACGAGTTACATGTTCTATAAAGCAGATAATTTTAACCAAAATATTAGTAATTGGGACGTGTCAAGCGTCACAGATATGAGTTCCATGTTTGAAGGGGTTACATTATCAACAGCGATTTACGATAGCCTGCTAATTGGATGGGCGAGTTTTCCAACGTTACAAAGCAATGTGAACTTCCATGCAGGTAATTCACAGTATACTTCGGGTGGTGCTGCCGATACAGCACATCAGATACTTTCAAATCCTCCTTATAATTGGACGATTACAGATGGGGGATCAATTTAATCCGCTTGAGTTGAAGTAAATTTTCATTGAATACACTATTATTATTTTTTTATTTCTTTTGAAAACTATCCAAATAAAAGGAGAAAATAAAATTATAATAATCCTTAAGCAAAAAGTTTGATATCTATACTTCACAAGTGCTTATTACTCTAAAGTTTAAGAACACTACCGCAAGTCCAGCATTTATCTCCCTTTTCTTTCAAAGCTGTAGCGCACCTGACGCAATAGAACGTCTTACAAAAAGGGCATAAATAAATATTAGTCCCTTCAACAGGTCCTTTATGTACTATACAGAAGATTTTCAATTCTTCAATCCCGACTTCAGATTTAGTCCGCTCTAATTCTTCCAATTCTTCGGCAGTTAATTTCTGTTTTATGTCTTCGATAGGTATCACGTTTTTAGAAGTAGAAGCTTTATGCTTAGTACTTTCGGATTCAGGAACAGATGTTGAAGGTACTGGTGAAGAGTCTGATGACGGAGTTGGTGAAGAGGATGCCGATTCAAACAGATCTTCGTTTTCTTGACTCAAGGCGTCTTCTATAAATCCCAAAGAGAGTTCACTGCTTTTATCGTAGGGTATTTCATTATCAAGCATTTTTTTCCTTATTAAAAGGAATCTCGCTACTACAAATGCACAAGATGTTATTATAATGATTATTATTACCATGAGCACTATGAGCACGATTATTTCAATAGGAAACGGACTTGGGGGAGGAGATATACCGTCGTTACTATGATATTCAGTTCCTTCACAATTATCCTCTTTAAAGTTTCCACCTCCATTCGTTTTTGCTGTATTGCTGATTAAAATGTTATAATTACATTCTTCGTCTAAATATAAACCAATCCAGGAATTTAAACTCATGTTATTGTTTGAAATGGTGTTATAACTACAATTTGTGAGTAAATATATCCCATAACCTTCATTATTAATAGCATTATTGTGTGAAAGCGTGTTATTATTACAATTTTTATATAAAATTATTCCAGCATAAGAGTTTTTACTGGCGTTATTATATGAAAGCGTGTTATTATTACATTGTTCTCTTAACCTTATGCCAGAGTAGTTATTATCTACGATATTATTTGAAATCGTATTATTAGTACAATAAAAGAATAACTCTATCCCGTTATTTTGATTACTACCAGTATAATGATTAATTATTATGTTATCCGAAATTTTATTATATGTACAATTTTGATATAAATAGATCCCATGATTTCGATTACCATTTACATTATTATCCGAGATCGTGTTTTCATTGCCTAGGTTTAAGTATATACCAAAATAATTATTGAAACTTACGGTATTATATGTAATCGTGTTAGAATTACTGAGATATATTCGTATTCCGTAATTATTAAGAGTTGCGGCATTATTATTTATTGTGTTATCATTACTTTGGTATAAGTATATCCCGTTATTATTATTACTTACGGTATTATCATTTATCGTGTTAATATCACTTTGAGATAAGTATATCCCGACATTATTATTGATTGCAGTATTATCTATAACCGTGTTATCATTACTTTGAGATATGTATATCCCGTTATTATTATTATTATTTGCGGTATTATCTGTAATTTCATTATTAGTGCAATCTAACAATAAATTTATCCCGCAATCCTGATTAGAATTTGCGATATTACTTGTAATCGTGTTATCAGTACTATTATAGTATAAATATACCCCCCTATATTGATTGTTACTTGCTGTATTGTCTATAATCGTGTTATCATTACTTCGGTATAAGTGTATCCCGTTATTATTATTACTTGCGGTATTATCAATAATCTTATTGTTATTACATTGATTATATAATTCTATACCATCAACACCATTATTACTGACAATATTATGTGAAATCGTGTTATTCTCGCAACTATAAGTAATATGTATTCCATTTTCATTTTGATTTGCGGTATTCCATGAAATCGTGTTATTAATGCAATCACTCACTATTAATATTCCACAATAATCATTATTATTCGCATCATTGTTTGAAATCGTGTTATTTTTACAATCTGTCCCTAGCCTCATCCCGTTTCTGTTATTATAGGAGCAGTTATTTTCGAGTATTCGTGCATTTGACACGTTGTGTAGATCAATACCTGCGTTAGAGGTTCCATATGAAGAATTGAAAACCGTACAATTTCTTATCACTATGTACACGTCCGAATTTCTGATCTCAATACAACTAGTCATATTTTGGCCGTTAATCGTCAAGTTTTCGATATAATACACTCCACCAATCTCTCTACACCAAGGTTGACTTACAGCCCACGCCCAATTCTGACCCCCTGTTCCATCAATATATATCGGGTCCTCGTCAAGGTTGAAATAAGATGTTTTAAGGTAGTATCCCTCCTCATCACCGTTCTCAATAATCTCACCAGAGGACAAGAAAAGAAAATTTACTTCTAATATGACTTGTAGTGATAGACACAGGATTAATGCTAAAAAAAATGCTCCATGGAACCGGTTGCTTTCTTTAGTCATGTTCAACCCAAATTATTCATCGTGATCTTATAATAGTACATAATTGATGACATAAAAGATTAATTTTTTTTTATATATAAGTCAAAAAAAGCAAAATAGAGAATGAGGGTGTTCAGGTTTTATTTCTTCGCCATAGTTTTATTATTATTTGGCCATATTTTTATTTGGTTTAAGAATTTTTGATGCAGTCTTCTGCAAGATTTAGGGTTAAGTTTTGGATATTTTAAAATAGAAAACTTTTATTAGAAATTTGTATTTAATTTTCTACTTTAAGAATGTATTTTTTGTCTTCATTATCGTTTATATCAAGATTTAAATTTTTGAGCGTTTTCAAGGTCGCCTGAATAGGACTTTGTTTGGCAGAGTACTTTGCAGAAAACGAACATTTAAATATCTAGTTTAATTTAATAGATCAAGTGATAAAGAACTTTGTATGGTAAAGTTTACTGCAAAGTTTAGTAAAAAGTAAAATAAAATAAAATTTAGACCAATATCAAGAAAAACTATAAAATAATGGAGGAAATTAAAAAAATGAATAAAAATAGGATGTTTTATGCGATTGGCGGGTTGATTTCCATTGTAGTTACTGGGATACTAATAATGACAATCTTTTCTAGTTTTGGAGGCAATGGCGCTGATTCTGAGACATCCCTCTTTCCATTTTGGTTTTATGGCGTTTGGATTCCAATAATCGCACGAAAAAGGAAAGAAAAGGAATTGAAAGAAGAAGAATTAAAAGGACTCGTGGAGGGATCGTGTTAAATGCGCTCAAGAATGAAAAAGGAAACGATGATCACAATAGGCTCGTTTTCAATGGTAATCTCGTTAATTTTAGGAAGATTTAGCGGAATCAATCCATTAATTGACTTTTTTGCTGGATTATTCATGGGATTTTCTTTACCACTTAACTTGGGGTTCCTTATCATGTGGCGGATTGAAAGAAACGCAATGATTCATTCAAACAATCCCGCGTAATAAAAATAAGATAAGAATTAAAAAAAATTAAAAAATAATAAAAAAGGAAAAAAATGGAGTGATAAAATGTTTTACGAAACGAATTATCGCAATACGCGAACGGCGAGTGCTTTAGCAATCACGATTTTACTCTTAGGAGTAATGATTTTTCTTGGCTCCCTATTCATAAATTTTAGCAGGGAGAGTGATGGAGAAGTAAACTGGACAATGATAACTATTTTCATTCCAGTATTCGCAGGTGCTTTTATACCCATCATTGCTGCAATAAGCGAACAAAAGAGAAAAGAAAACGCTCGTAATATGGTTCAGGATCAGCATTTTGAGATAAAAAAGGGACAACAAGCCCATAAACGATCATTTATGGTATCACAAGAGCGATCATTCATGCCATCTCATGAGCGAGTATACACGCAAGCAGACATTCAAACAGACAGATATAGAAGACCATTGCTCGTCTATTGTAGTTATTGTGGAGAAAGGTTGGGTGAAGAAGCAGTTTTTTGTCCGCAATGCGGGACTAAAACGAGATATTAGAGGTGAAAAGGGTGGAAAAGCCAGAAGTATCAGAAAGAACGTTAAAAATTGGAATTGGCATTATCAGCGTGATAATGGTAATTGCTTTTATCTTGGTGATAATTGACATTGATACCCCTATCGTGTCGTTAATCCCTGTCTGGTTAATTATTCTGGTATCCCTATCTGAAGCTTTAAAAGAACTTAAATCAAAAAAAAGTGAAAGAAATAAAAAAAATAATCAAAAAAATCAAGAAAATTAAAGAATAGATTAAAAATAAAAACTAAAACAAAAAAATAAAAAAAAATATAAAAGGAGGTATAAAAATTGGTTGAAACATACGCTATTAAGACGCAAGATCTCACGAAAAATTTTGGAAACGTGCTTGCGGTTAATAAGCTAAATTTAGAGATTCCTTACGGCAAGACTTACGGCCTCTTGGGACCAAACGGAGCTGGAAAAACGACGACCGTGAGGATGTTAAATGCGATCATTTCCAATACGTCAGGTAGAGCATCTGTCAATGGATATGACGTAAATGAGCAGAGCAAGGCGGTGAAAATGATCTGTGGATTCTTACCCGAATCTCCAGGATTATATCAAAAATTAACTGCCCGAGAATTCTTGGAGTTCATTGGAGAGCTTTATTATCTTCCAAAAACCGTGATGAAAGCGCGAGTTGAAGAATTATTGGAAATTTTCGATTTAAAAGAGCGTGAAAACGATCTTTTAGAGGGATTTTCGAGGGGAATGAAGCAAAAAGTTTGCCTATGTGCGGCTTTGATCCAGGATCCGAAGATAATATTTTTAGACGAACCCACGTCAAATTTGGATCCTGCGGCTGCCAGGATGGTAAAGGACCTCATATCTGATCTTGCAAAAAAGGCAGATAAAACAGTGTTCATATGCACGCACCTGCTCGACGCCGCAGAAGAGCTATGTGATATTATCGGAATCATCGACAAGGGCGAATTAAAAGTCGAAGGAAGTCCAAAAGAGATAATTGAATCTGTAGGCGCGAAAGATTTAGAAGATGCTTACTTGAAAATAATGGGAGCCACCCATATCGACGATTTGTTGGCATGGAGAGACGAGAATTCGATAGATGATCGTTCTGTCAAAAAAAAGAATAAAAAAAGGCGAAAATGACGCGAAGGCGATGAAAAATGACAAGATTAATATCTGAAGAAGTCTACGATGCATCCCTTCTTGAATTGGAGCGACAAAAGGTCATCGAATTAGGAATGTTAGACAAATCCCTTTGGAGAAAAATAGCAAAGAACGAGATTAATCTCAGGACAAGCCGTTTTCGAGGGCATCGGGTCCAATTTTTCGTTGTATTATATAGTTTTTTATCGATATGGGCGTTTGTATTAGCTCCACTGCTCTTTGACTTATTCATGCCGCAATTAGCAGAAGCTGAGGCGTTTTCAGGCATTTTCATTCCAATGATCGGCGCAATCATCGAATCCTTGATGATGATGTTCTTTTTAATACTAGTGATATATCCATTAAACGTAGTGTATCGAAAATCCGAGATTGGCTTTAAAGAAACCTTATTAGCATCCCCTGCTACTGAAGGCGACGTCTTTTTAGGAGAATTCTTGGGAAAGATGCCTGTATATTCTGCTGCAGTACTAATATTTGCCCCGATAATTATAGGTTTAGTAAATCCAATAGTTAATTTTAATTTCATAAACTATATTGCTATCTATAGCTGCGTATTCGGGCTCGTATTTTTTGCCAATTTAGTTGGATCAATCCTGGCATCTTGGATCGAACACAAGATTTCGCAAAACGAGAAGGCAAGAGATTTAGGAAAGGCATTGGTAATGGTTCTTTCAATCGTATGGGTTATAATCATGTATGGCATGATGTATTTCCTCCAATTCTTGATGGAACATCCTGAGCTTCGAAATTGGCTAAGTTTTTACCCTTCTCTATGGTATTCCAACGTAATTCAATACTTCATGGAGCCATCGTTATTGGATGCGTATGTATTGAACATATGGTCAAGTGCCTTGTTAGCTTTTAGCCTTCCACTCGTGATTCTATATGTTTCTTACAAAAAAGCCAGCTTTTTCTACACGTTAGAGGCTGGAGTGGAAACACGCGGTTCTATCATTGAAAACGAGAATATTGTCTATAGATTTATCAGAAAAATTACTGGACGCAAATGGGGAGGTATTGTTGTCACGCAATTCAAAGGATTCATGAGAAAGAAAGCAAATCTAGCGAGATTAGCATATTTAATCGGTCTTATCGGATTTTTAGGGTGGTTCTTATCTTTAAACATCGATGACATGGAGGCAGCATTGTTCATGACGAATATTATAATCGCCATGGGAGGCATGATGTTTAGCATTTTGATTGGACATTTAATCTTCATTGATTCGAAGGATGTACTCTGGGTTTACAAGAGATCGCCAAGAGGAGTAAGTGGGCTCATCTATTCCTATATAATCGCAATGTTAATATTAATTGTGATAATATCGATGCCCATCACTATATTCTTCGCATATCTCTTAAAATTCGACACGGGCATGACGATCTTCATATTCATATCGTTTACGCTATATTCTCTAATTTCCCTTTGTCAATCTGTTGCAATACAATGCTTTTCCCCTGCTTTTGAAGAGAAAGGTAAAAACATGCAAGGAAACGTGATGATCTCAATGATGCTACAAAACATCCCTCTATTTGCTACTATATTCATGCTTATAGGATCCTTTATTATGGTCGCACCACAATTTCGATGGTTAGTTGTTACTGGTATTCTATTTCTCATCAATACGGTGATCTCAATCCCAATGCTCTATATTGGCTTGAAAAAGTTAAACAAAATCGAATAACAATATAAGTAAAATCAATTTTCCTTTTTTTTTTAGGAAAAGTCCACAATTATCAATGAAAAAATAACAATAATTAATTATTTCACGGAATGAATAATAATCATAAGATGACAGATTTTATAGACTTAAAGAAACTAGAGAGAAAGGCTTTCACTTCAATTTTTCAAGATGGTTTTTTCGACATTTATTTGGGAATTTTATTTTTAGGCGTTGGACTTCTCACGTCTCTTGCAGAAACCGTCCCTAAAATCTTATATTACGGGCTTTTTGCTTTAATTATAGGGATAGGTTTAATAGTTTTCCTTGGCGGCAAGAAACTCATAACTGTTTCTCGAATAGGGATAATAAAGCCTGGTCAAAAGCGGAAAGCAGAAAAAAAGAAGCTTGTTTTAATATTAATCATTTTAATAATCATTACAGGAATATTTTACATTCTAACGACCTTCGAGCTCATACCATTTGAAGCTTATGTGTCGGCATTCTTTTTTGGCGTTTTTTTCGCAATTCCCATAAGCTTATTAGCCAATTTTTTAAGAATAGATCGGTTTTACATGCATGCGGTATTAGGAGGATTGAGTTTTTTCATTTCGGAGTTATCATATTCTCTTTTTAACAATTCATTTTTTAGTTTTTTAACTTTTCTAATCGCTGGAAGCGTTATTTGTGCTATAGGAATCGCATTTTTAATTAAATTTGTACGAAAATATCCCGTTCAAACCGAGGAGATGACGGAATAAGTGACAGAACAAATAGATCTCAAGGAAATCGAAAAAAAAGCCTACAAGACTACACTTCAAGATGGATTAATAGATATTGAAATTGGGATTTTATTCGTCGGAATGGGGATTAATGCTTTTTTTTCCGATTTTGTCCCGCGAATAGTAAATATCGTTGGTTTTTTCATTGTCGGGATAATTGCCATCATGCCACTATTGATAGGTAAAAAATATATTGTACAACCACGCGTAGGATTAATAAAATTTGGTCCCAAACGAAAAGCTAAAAAGAAAAAAATCCTTGTCTTTTCTCTAATTAACACTTTAATATTGGTAATAGTTTTGATTTTAACATTAAATAGCGTCCTTCAGCAAATTCCCCTTCGAGGGAGTGCGCTATTATTGGTCTTAGGATTATTATTTGCAACACTTCCTTTAAGTATTATGGCGTATTTGTTGCAATTTCCTCGATTATTTGTATATGGACTGTTAATAGGGTTTGGACTTACCTTAGCAGAAATTATTGAATTCAGTTTAACCGTTTTTCTTATCGGGATTGTTATTCTAATCGTGGGAATCTCATACTTTATTATATTTTTAAGAAAATATCCATTACCAGAGGAGGAGGTGGTGTAAGAATGGGAGAAAATATCGATCTAAAAGAGCTCGAAAAGAAAGCGTATAGATCTACTTTTGAAGATGGAATATGGGATATTTTTATAGGTTTGATACTACTTGCTTTTGGTTTCATTCCGCTGGGTGATTTGTTCGAGCTTCCGGAGCTTTTAGGAATGTTTTTATTATCACTGTGTTGGAACATAGGTGCAGTAGTGATAATGATTTTAGGTAAGAAATATATTACAGTTCCTCGAATAGGAATTATAAAATTCGGTCCAAAACGGCAAGCAGATCAACGAAAATTAAAAATCTTTCTAGGAATTAATGTACTTCTTGGAGTTATTTTTCTTTTAATGCAGATGAGTGGAATATTTGGATTTATAAATCTTCAAGGTTTTGCTCTTTCAATATTAGTTGGGATATTCATATCATTTCCTTTTGGAGTATGTGCTTATTTCATGGATTTTCACCGTTTATACATTTATGCAGTGCTTGGAGGCGCAGGTTTTTTTCTTACTGATGTATTTAGATTATTTATAAGCCCCCCTTTTTCCTTGATTCTTGCATTTGGAATAATTGGAGGTTCAATTTTGATAACAGGAATGATTTTTTTAATTAAATTTATCCGTGAATATCCAAAACCCAATAAACTATCTTAGGAGGTGTAGAAAAATGGTATCTAAAAAAGATGAAGAAAAGAAAGAGAATCAAGTCTTTAAGGAACCATTTGATAAGTTCATACATGAACCTTCAAGATTGAAAATAATGGCTCAGCTGTTTGTTGTTGAAGAAGAGGATTTTATTGCCTTAAAGGTTCAAACAGGGCTCACATGGGGTAATCTTTCATCGCACATTACTAAGCTCGAGGATAAAGGATATGTAAACATTAAAAAAGAATTTAAAGGCAAAAAACCTCGTTCCTGGGCGAGTCTTACATCTAAAGGTAAGGAGGCATTTGAAGAATACATTAAAAGTATGCAAGGATTCCTTACTGAAACGGTTGAAGAAAAAAAAAAGAAGTAAGAATATTTGGGTTCTATCCCCTTTTTTTAATTCCCTTTCCATTTTTGTCAAATCTCCAATATAACAAAAATTGTTAAATAGAATCACATCTATACTAATTGTTAATTTTCAAATAAAATCAAATTACTTCAAAAAAAACTAAATATAGAGGTTTTCTCAATGGGAGAAGTTAGCGACGAAATTTTTTGGATGAATAAAATTAAGGAGCACTGGAAAGCGTTTATTTTAATGATAATAATTGGAATATATTTTTTCATCAGCTTGATTATAGTCTTTTTTAGATACATGCAGCTATCGTGGATTGGCGGGTATGGCGGGTGGACTTTCAACGAGTTCTCAATAGGTACATTGTTATTAGCAATAATACAGGTTTGCCTATGGCAATTATTAGTAACATTTATTCCTGCAGGTGCTGCGTTTGGCATTTTCATGTATTTGTGGTGGAAACAATTACCAGAAGATGAGAAAAACGAGTTAAAAAAGAGAGAAGAGAAACAAAAATCTCATAAAGCGAGAAACTATGGTGGCGGTGGCGGTGGCTTGTCATTTTTTATTAACATTGCTACTTTAATAATCATATATACTGATGGTTACTGGCTCACACCCTTTGGTAGTGTGCCAGGAGGTTATTCTTATTTCTTTTACGCGGGATTTACTGGATTTCTGTGGATTTTGTTTATCCTTATACTTCCAGTTTGCATATTAGGATTAATATATTTTTTCCGCAAGAAGGACTAAATAATTAAATCTACTTTTTTTTTATTACATTTATATTAGATCCTATTAAACCTTTAAATTCAATAAGTTAATAATTTAAAATATATTTTCACACCTATAAGATCATTATATTATTAATACTACTATCATGTCTGATATCGAGGTTGAGAGTACTAATATTTCTGTTAATAAGACTTTCCTTCCTATATTTTTTTTAGGGGGATTTTTCTCACTTGCGTTTAGTGGAATATACATACTTAACGTGCCACTTTCAGAGCTTTTTTGGCCTGGAGAGCAATATCACGCGCTTGAAATGGGAATCCTAATTAGTTCGATGTTCTTGGCTATAGCTTTTGCAGGAATGCTTTTTGGGAGGATTATTGATAGGTATAGCAGGGTGAAAATATTATTTATCGTATCTCTCGTAAGAGGTATCTGCATGATTCTCCTTAGCTTTACTGTTGTAGGTCAAGGAATAACGTCCTGGTTGTATTTTTATGTCATTGTGTTTATTTTTGCGTTCTTTGCTGGTGGAAATTATCCATCAGTTGCATCCCTTTCACACGATATAGTACCAATGGATCAACGTTCTAGATTTTTTGGAGTCTATAATTTGAATAGGAACATCTTCCAATTAACGGGCTTTCTTATCGTAGGTTTTTTAGTTCTAGTTGGATTGTGGCGCATATTTTTTGGATTTGTTGGTCTTGCTATCATTATATCCGGAATTAACATGTTTTTATTCATGGAAGAACCTAAAAGAGGTACTCAAAATAAAGAGCTTACTGATGTTCTAAAAGATGACTCAATTGAATATGACTTCAAAATAAATTTAGAAATGATGAGAAAGACAATGTTAAGCAAGACAAATTTGGTCATATTAATTGAAGGTATTTCAACAAACATCTTCATGGGAAGTTTAACCTTTTTACTATTACCTTACATTCAAACGGATCCGCATAATATTTCTCCATTTGCTACAGGGATCTTTTTAGCCGTTTTTGGTTTAACAGGAGGACTGACTGGTCAAGTGCTACTTGCTCGATTATCTGATAAATTATCTAAACTACACGATTTGAGAAGAATATATTTAATTATAATTTCATTAGTAGGGGGAGCAATAACGTTTGCATTATTATTTTTCATACCATTACCACATCTAACTAAAGCGGAGGGTCAAAATATTTTACTATTTATTGCAGAACCAATAGTATTTCTAATGGGAATAATACATGCATGTTCAACTTCAATATCAGCTTTATATAATACGAATCAGGGACCCATTTTACAAGAAATTAATTTACCTGAAGCTCAGGGACAAATTGTCTCTTGGAATCGTTTTTTAGAGAGCGTTAGTTTTGGGTCTGGACCGATGATTTCAGGGATATTTATTTCATTATCGGGGCAAAATTATCAATTAGTTGCCATTTTAATAGGATTATTTACAATTCCCGGGATTTTATTATGGATCACATCAATAAAGTGGTATTCTACAGATAAGCAAACTATTAGTGCAATTCTTGAGGAGCGTTCGGTAATTCTAAAATCGAGACAGAGCAATTCTAAATAATGGTTCTTCAATAGAATTACTATACATTCAAGTTTCAATAGTATGAAAGAGTTTTAATAGCAAAAGTCTCTTATTTTTTATTATCAAATTCAATGAAAAGATGAGAAAAAATGGCATGGGGTGGCTCTATTAACTTGAAAGGAACCGACTATCTAAGAAAATTAAGAGAGATGGATAAGGTTTTGAAGTTTCTTGAAGATTTCAAGAAAGAAATCAGTACAGAAGAAACCAAAATCATTTCAGAGGCTATTGATATAATAGTAAACTATATGAATAAATTGTCTGAAGGAAAGATGTAGACATTAAAGCTTGATCATTATCATTTCAACAATTTCTATAATTTGATCAGCTACTTTTTGAACGGTTTCAGTGAGCTGAATTTCGAAAAATGGTATTTCCTCATTTTCATTCAACTCATCTATAGATAATTCACCTTGTTTATATATTTTTAACTCATCAAATCCTTCAAGACTTTCGGGAACAAAACCAATCATGAAAGATTTGATTCCAGGTAATTTTTCGCCAATAAGATCTATAACGATGTGAACTGGGATGGTGTGTGAGGAAATTGGTACGTGTTCAGCGATATTATCACGCTTTAAAATAGCGATAGTTCCAGGAGGTCCATTAAAAGTGCAAGTATCGAATAAAACGAAATGAGAGGGGTTGAAATTTATAACTTCGTCAATTCGAGCCATTGGATCAACTCCTGCGTTGAGGAATAAAAAGCGATCGCTTGTTTTGTGATATAATTTAGAGATAATATAAGGACCTACGCCGTCGTCTGTAAGTTTTTCTTCTCCAATACCCATGAATACTATTTTAGTAGCACCTTTTAATTCAACGAGTAATTTCTCAAGCATTTCTTCCATAGTCATGTTGAAAAATTATTTGTACTAAATTAACTTTGACATTGAACTGAGAGATAGATAAATTCTTTAAGAAGGTGTGATAATCACTAATTAGTACATGACGGAAAAAACAGCGGAAAAAGCCGAGAAGCTTCAAGTTGAAGGAATAATAAAGAACGATAAGGTTATCATTTACAATAAAAATGGAATTGAAGAGTTCTATAACAATTCATATATTGGAACCCTTGAAGAAGACGAAGAAAGCAACGAAATATTAATTTTAGAACCAATTGAAGTGTTACTTTTAATTGAGCGGCACAGGCTTTTATTATGGGAAGAAAACGATAAAAATAAAGAACAGCTTAACTTTCAAATCGCCCTTCAATATCTAGCCCAATTTGACGAGAGATTGTGGCAAAAATATATCATTTACATGGATTTGAGAAAAAGAGGCTATTTAGTTCGAACCGGATACGGAGATGGTATTGATTTTCGAGTTTACAAGCGTGGGGCAGACTTTGAAAAAGATGCAGCAAAATTTCTAATATATCCCGTTTTTGAGGGTGATCCTATAGAGTTAAAAGACTTGGATAAGATATCTAGAGTAGCCATGAGTTCTCGAAAGGAACTTATTGTTGCCACGGTCGATAGGTTAAGCAAGGCAATATATTATAGCGTGAAAAAATTCCAAATTCTAAACAAAGAAGAGAGTGCTGAAGTAGAAGAAGATGCCTGATAGATTTGCGTGCGATACATCAGTTATTTTCAACGGTCAAATTCTTAATTTAATTGAGGATGGGGATTTAGGAAATGATCCAGAGATCTTCATATCAAATATCGTGGTTGCGGAAATAGAATATAGGACAAACATTCAAAAAGAAATAGGATTTTATGGTTTAAACGTGTTAAAGCAATTGAGAACGTGGCACGACGGAAAGAAGATAAAACTTTCCATTGTAGGGAGTCGTCCGACGAGAGAAGCGATTAAAATGTCTCCAGGTGGAGAATTGGATGCTTTAATAAGAAAGTCCGCACTTGAAAACGACGCAATTTTAATTACAGCTGATCGAATTCAAGGAGACGTGGGTATTTTTGAAGGTTTAGATGTAATGTTTGCCTGGGAAAAAAAGGCACCTATTTCTAAAGAACCATTAGAGCTAACACTTTTTACGTATTTCGACGAAATGACCATGAGCGTTCATCTCAAGCAGGGGTTACCACCTTATGCTAAGAAAGGGGGACCAGGCGATTGGCATTTAGGTATCATTACTGAAGAACCCTTGAGTTCAGCATTAATTGAGGATATTGCGCTTGAAATAATCGAAAGCGTGAGAGAAGACGAGCACTCATTTATTGAAATTGAAAAAGAGGGGGCAGTTGTTGCTCAATTACGAGAATTTAGAATCGTCATTACAAGACCACCATTTTCTAACGATGTAGAGATAACTGCCGTGCGTCCACTTGTTAACTTAACATTGGCAGATTATTCTATTGATAATAGATTAAAAAAAAGGCTAACTAAAGCTGAGGGTATATTAGTTGCAGGTTCACCTGGTGCGGGCAAATCAACATTTTCAGCGGCATTAGCTAACTTTTATCTTAAACAGGAGAAGGTAGTTAAAACGCTTGAAAGCGTGAGAGACTTACAAGTTGAACCAGAAATAACACAATACACTAAATTAGAAGGAAGTCTTGAAAATTCTGCTGATATTCTGCTCCTCGTAAGACCAGATTTTACTATATTTGACGAGGTAAGAACAACCAAAGATTTTGAAATTTACGCGGATTTTCGTCTTTCTGGGGTAGGAATGGTTGGAGTTGTTCATAGTTCTTCAGCTATAGATGCAATTCAGAGATTTATAGGCCGTATTGAGTTAGGGATGCTCCCTTCTATCATCGATACGATAATTTTCATTGAGGGTGGTGATATTTCAACTGTATTAGTTGTAAAAATGACCGTTAAAGTACCTTCAGGATTCAGAGATAAAGATCTTGCTCGCCCCGTTGTCGAAGTGAGGGAGTATCGGACGGGACAACTAGGTTATGAAATTTATTCATTTGGTCAAGATATTGTAATCAATCCAGTCAACCCAATTGGTAGGAAAAAGAGTAAACAGCAAGAAGCAGCTTTCAGTGAGCCCTCATCTTTTCAGAAAAGAAGAACAAGAAAAGAGAAAATTGATCTTGATATTGTAGTAAAATCGAGAAAAATTATAATAAAGGCAAGTCCTGCTCATGCAAGCCAGAACATCATAGTTTTTTCTGATAATCAGCCAATTTTTACAGGTTCATTAAGTAGAAACAGCGAAATAAATTTATCCCTATCAAATAAAGAAGGGAGAAAAATTCTTAAAGAATTGGATCGGAATAAAGAAATTTATGGTATGAGAAAATGATGAGAGTTATTTCTTAATCAATTCTTTTACTTTTTCAACTATAGGTGGAAGAACATTTCCTATTCTCTCGTGGAACCTCAAATCTGCCACTGAATCATATGGAGTGTCTCCATCGTTTAAAATAATGAGTTTTGCTCCTCTCCTTTTTGCTACTCCAGGCATGTTCGCTGCAGGAACAACAACTAGAGACGACCCAATTACAAAAAAGACATCTGATTTTTCTGATCTATAGTATGATTCCATCACCTCGTCTTCTGGCATGGGATCTCCAAAATTTACTATGCTATTTATAAGACGTCCTCCACAATGAGGGCATGGTGGTTGTGTTTTTCTTACTCTTCTGGTTCTATAACCTGGACCATGTTTTCTCTTATCCCAACCCGCTTCCTCGAATGTCATTTTTTTACTACATTCCAAGCATTTCATGAAATACTGATTTCCATGGAGTTCTGCTAATTTATCAAATGGGATTCCGGATTTGGCGTGAAGGCCGTCCACATTTTGAGATATGAGATAGTCTAACTTGCCTATCTCTAATAACTCAACGATTAAATAATGCCCTTGGTTTGGTTTTACCTGATCCCACGGTACAGTTGATTTTGGAGGGGGGAGTCCTGCATCTCTTCGAGTCCAAACGCCATCAGGACCACGAAAATCAGGTATACCACTATCTGTTGAAATACCTGCTCCAGTAAATACAACTAAACTATTTGACTCGGCAATCCATTTTGCAGCTAATTCAATTTTTTCCTCAAGACTCATATTAAACATTAAAGATAATTGAAAATAAAAAGGTATTTGAATTATATTTAAAGTGTTTTCTTATCTCTTTTTAATCGAATCGATTAAGGATAGGTGATTTTCTTCAAGATCGTAATATTTTATCATTTCACGCGGACTTTCAATGTTGTTTAATCCCATTAAATCATGAGCATCGCTTCCAATTACAACAGGAATTTGATATTCCTTCAGCTTATCAAAAAAAATCTCGTTTTTCCGGGAATAAAATTCCGAATAACGAGAATTAAATTCAAAATAAATTTGATATGTTTTTAGGAACTGCATCAATGATTCTAAAGCACCATGAATGAAAAAGGACGGATCAAAATGAGCTAATCCAAGGATCGGCATTTTATATTCTCCTACTTTATTTTTCCAATAGTTTATTAAGTTCTTTACAAATGCTAAACCTTCGAGTGTTTCAAGATATTCAAAGATAATCAATTCAAATTCTTCTGGATGAATCAATTTTTTTAAAAAAGCTTCACTACTTGCGATATCCACTTCAACACCTTTCAATAACATTAAATCCAAATTTTTACGAGTTAAATAATCTTGACACTTCGAAATCTCCTCCAAATATCGGGAAATTTTACTATAAGAATCTAAAGTTGGAATCACGCGCGCTTTCCAAGAATTAGACAAGTGATCTGTTATAGCTATATAGTTGAATTTTAATTTTAAAGCAACTTTAACAATTTGGATTATACTATTTTTCCCATCGCTATAATAAGAATGAAGGTGGAAATTTGATTTTGGAAAGTCCATTATTAGAATAATGTACTTAATTAACTTAAAAATCTGATTATTTTACCAAAGTAAAGTTTTGTTGCATTTAGAACACCATCCTTCCCTCATCACGTTGTTAAGGCAAGCTTCGTGATAGAAAACGCCACATGACGAGCAACTGTATACTTTACCTTGAATATCGGCAATTCCAATGCCACAATAAGCACACATTCCTGTTCCGCTATCAACTTCGACTACTTGAGCAGAGCCTGCGCCACCTCCAGGTTCTGTAAATGATGGAGTTAAGTATTGTTCTTCGGGAGCTCCCGACGGTGAGGGTGAAGTATACTGAGTGGAGATATTACTACTAGGTGCTGCAAGATTTCCTGTATCTAAGAGGATATTCTTTATCATCATGCCCTCCTCTCTCCGAATTTTGTCAAACACAAAATATGGTTTTCTTTGCGGGGGTTCATCTTTTAAAATACATGAAACCCAATGGGAAAATTTGATGTGTTGTATTCCTCTCCGTTCAATGATGAGAATATCATCTATTACTTTTAAATAATCTTTAGGTGCTCCGGAGTAATCTATAGTTGCGATTTTATAATACTTCTTATAACATTTTTTATCGGTAATTATATAAATTCGTTCATTTGATCCCTTTTCTGAAAGGACTTTAGACCAGAGTATTTTTTCATCTTTATCAAAAAAGCTTTTCATTATTTCCACTCGTGAATTCACCACTTTTACGAAAATATCGTATTTTCTATTATATTATTATTGATATAATTAAATAATTACTTCAAATATTCTTTTTTGTTAATTATATGTTAAATCTAAATTTTAAAAATATTTCTTTCTTCCCTTAATAATAGTTCAATAATCATGATAATAATTATGTATTGTACCCTGTTATAGTCCTAAAGCCCTTGTTTCCCTATTTCGATATAAATAGACACGCCCACTAAAAAAGAGGCTTATGCCAAAAAGCAACAAGAACGAAAAAAATACATATTCACTAACTACTTGAGAGACTATTAGACTTCCAATTGTTATTTGTTCAATTGAAACGGTATTAAAACCAATTATAATAGCCATGACAAAGAAAATAAAAAATGAAGCTAGTAATTGAATGATACCAATTATAATATTAATATAATGGATGTATTTTATTTTTTTTTCATCGAGATTGATAATAGTAGCACTCCCGAGATTTATTGCTACACTATCCTTATCAATTTTTTTTGTAAAGAAATAAACAAATTCTCTAAGTGGTATGATATCTAAAACAACCGTACCAATAGCAAACACACCAAAAAATATTAAAATCCGCATTAATACATATGTAAATACATCACTCATTCCTGGAATAATTGAACTTACAACTCCTAAATTATTTACTATCCAAATTAAAATTCCTAAACCAATAATCGCAAGAAATTTAATTCCTGCGAGAGTTAACGTAATTGAAGGACGATCAGCAAAAATTAATAAGTAATAACTTAGACATACTAAGCCAACAATAATACCAAGAACTACAGCGATCGGGGATAAGATAAAAGCTAAAATCATACATATTGAACCAACAATTATAGGTAGAAATGGAAAGAATGGTGCTTTGAATGGTCGAACAAGTTCTATTCTTTTATATCTTATTCTTACTGCGGCAAAATTAACAGCAGCTAATCCAAAAAAGTAAATAAAACTCGACATTTCCGCCACAACGTTAATATCTATCATGATCGTAAATACAATAATAATTGTAATCGTAATGATTAAAGCGAGAGGGGGGACCCCCGTTTGCTTTTTAACTTTAAGAATTCGTTTTGGAACATAATTATCTCTTGCTAATGCTTCTAAAATACTTACAGCAGATCCTAAAGAAGAATTCATTGCAATTAAGGTTGAAATAATCGCTCCAATACCCATTAAATAAAAGCCGAACGGCCCTAATATGTTATTAAAAATGTTTGCTAAAAGAACAGAAGATTCCCCAAGACCAGCAGGATTATTTCCTCCATTAATTAAAACGACAAAAGTTATCAATAAGTAAATTCCTAAGGTAACGAGTATTGCTAAAAGATTAACTCTAGGAATGCTTCTTGCAGGATTTTTAAATTCAGAATTTAAATACGCAATATTAGTGGTCATGGAAGTAAAGCATATAAAGAGTAGGGAAAACATTTGAATTACTCCAAAGAAGGTAGTTCTTGAATAAAGAAACCCCGGATTATAATAGGTAGTATTAGTAATTGGAGCTATTAAAAATCCAAAAATAATGAATACGAATAAAATTGCTAATAACGCAATTGTTAAATTTATTAATGTTCTAATTGCTAATTTATGCGATCTAAACACAAAAATAGCCATGATAAGAATTGAAATTACAGCAATAGGAATAGAAAAAAAAATAACAATGGAAGTTAAAAAAGGAAAAAAGATATCAATAATCGTGATTGCGAATGCGAGGGCAGAGAAAGTGCATGTTGCCATATTTGCGACCCAAAGAAAGAATCCGGTTATGAAAGCAGAAAATCCTCCCATGCCTTCCTTACTTAAGGAGTAACTACCCCCAGAAATTGGTAAACTTGTTGAGAGCTCTGAGTAATTCAAGGCAGTTAAAAAAACTATAATACCCCCCAATATTAAACTAATCAAAACACCAGGTCCTGCCTCCCTTATTGCAGTACCTAATAGAATAAAAATTGATCCTCCAATCCCACATCCAATTCCATATAAAGTCCCTTGAGAGATCCTTAAATCTCGTACGGGTAGTACTTGTTCTTGTTCTTGAACGCTCAAAAATGACGTCTCTTTTATTTATCTTTTAAAAATAGTTACTTTTAGATTTCTTCTTTTAAAAATTTGACATTTTTCATATATCATGATTTCTCTAAATGGAATATTCCTGAAATGATTGCGAAAATAGCTCCAAAAATCATTAATCCACTTAACACTGGAATATTTGCGTCTCCTAAATCAATGAAAGTTAGGGATCCAATAGCCCATATTAAAAAGATAATTCCTAAACATATGAGAATGCCTCCAAAAAACTTTGAAGCTCTATAAATTAATGACAGCATTTCTAATCGATGTATGCGGCTTTCTTTATTTCTGATTTCTTTTTCTTGACTATCCAATTGTACTTTAAGTTTCTGAAAGATTGCTCGTGAATCATTTATGCTAGTATCGATAACTTCTTTTGCCTTGAGTAATTTATCGTGCTCTTCAGTTAAATCATCTAATTTTTCAGTTAATGCTAAAATACGATCTTGCCGTTCTTTATGTTCATTATTTGAAATCTCAATTTCGTTTTTCATATCTTCAATTCTTTTTTCGTTAACTTCAATTAGGTCTTGTTTCGCATCAACCTGTTCTTGAAGAGACTCAACCATATCGTTCAATTCTTGTATTCGAGATTCAATATCAATCATATCTTGCTGTTTTTCTGTTAACTGCATTTTGTATTTAATGAGAAGTTCGTCATATGTTGCTTTTTGCTTCTCTAATTCAGGGAAACCCTCATTATATTCAATTAACTTTTTCTCAATGTCTTTTAATCGAAATTCCTTTTTTTGAATCTGATCGTTTAATAATTTCTTTTCTTCTTCTTTTGCCTCAATTTCACTATTAGAATGATCCAACTCGAATTTATTCTTACCAATAGAAACCTTTAATGTTTCGGTTTCAGCTCTTTGAGATTTTATTTTCATTTCTAACGCAGCAGCTTCATCTGCTAGCACTTCAATATCGTTTTTATTTTCGCCGATCTTTTGATTTAATTTTAAAATTTCTGATCTTAGTTCATCTTGACGAGCTACTTTTTCTTTAATTGAATCGGTCAATACGATTAAATCTACTTGCCTATTTTCGTAAGTTTTTACCAATTGCTCGTTATTTTTTAATAGCTCTTTATAATCTTCTTCCAAATTGTCCATGCTTTCCTTGGTAATCTTTAATCCATCTTCAAGCGTATTGATTTCTTCATTTTTTCGAACATATCTTTCCTCAAGAGCATTGATAGTTTGTTCTAAAGCATCAAGATAACTTTGCTTGTCTTCAACCTTTTTTGTAACTTCAAGATATTCTTCCTTGGCTTTTATTATTTTTTCTTCATAGACTTCAATTGTTTCTTTTTCTTCGTCTTTTTTCTCTTCTACCGGTTTTTCCGTTATTTCTTCGATGCTGTCCTCGAAAGTTCTTAATTTTTTATCAATCATGTCTCTTGAATCTTTAGCTTTATCTAAAAACTTTTTATCTACTTTCTCAATTTCGTCATCTTTACTTTTTTCTAACTTTGTTTCTTTTACTTCGTCCGTTGCTTCTTCATCTTCCTTTTCTTTGAGTTTATCGGACATTTTACTGTTTTTATTAATCATAGATTATAGTTTTTAGATTAGAGAGGTATAAAATTTTAGATTTTTTTATGGTTTTTACTCACAGGAAGAAAAATAATTACTTTTTTGTATTAATGAATGTTTGAATGAATCAATATCCATTTTTTTTCAACCAAATAAATAACCGATTTAGTAATAAAATAAAAGGGGTAATATATAAAGTTAATCTAGTTAGAAAATCGTGAGGGATAAATTTATAAGGGAGTATTAGCTGGAAACTTTTTTTTTTCTTATTTTTATCTCGAATTATTTGTAGGCGGTTTAGCCAATCTATTCTTTTTTTCGTTAAAATAGAGAATATAGTTCTTTCCTAAGATTTTTTCCAATCGTGGATGATACTCTGGATTTCTCTCTTTTATCCATCTCATAGCGTGTTTCATAGTCCAAATAAGTCTTTTTTCATCTTGAGAAAAGCCTTTTTCAGTTGCTAGCTCTTCGTAAACCTTGAGATCTGAATCCTTAATCCATTTTTCCATTAAATCTAACACTTTTTCCGGCATATATTTCGACAAATCCTTAAGATTATTACCGACCGACTTTCTCACATAAATAGAAGGATCCATTCTCAATAATGTTAATAATTCTAATATTTTATCGTTTTTTGTTGGATCTCTTAGCCATTTAACCTCCGCCATTGGTCTTGAGCTTTCAGATACAATTTGTCTGAGATTTTCGTTTTCACTATCAACCCAATCGAATAGGAATTCCAATGTTTTTTCAGGATTCTTTTTTAAACCAGCGAGTATTGCACTTCCTGTACTTTCTCGAATGGACCACTCATTATCATTTGCATATTCTTCAATTAGTGTTGTAATAATTTTGAATTTCTCTGGAAAATGGATTACAAATTCAGACATGTAAAGTAAGGCAAAGTGTTGTTGAATTGAACTGTCAATTTCTTCTCCACGTGAAAAATTTTTCTTGATAAAGTCTATATGATACTTCTGGTTTACTCTTATTTCATCTTTTAGAAAAAGAAATATCTCTTTTGCTACGTATCGTGAAATATATACAATTCCCTTTCCAATACGCTCCTTTTCAGGTATGATTGAGTATTCTTCATTTAAAAACTTATTAAGTTCATTTAAAATATGAATTTTGTTATTACCTACTAAATCCCAATTTTGAAAGCTTTTACAAAATTCTCTCGTTCTTTCTCGAATAAGTTTAGAAGAGCTAATTGAAACCATTACACTAAAAAAATCAATCATTGAAGAAAAATGTTATTATGAGCATTATAATTTTTACCATAAAAAAATGTTCTATGTGTGTAACAACAATACTACTACATTTTTTGATAACATATATTTAGCCGAATTTTTATTTGTACTATATAAAAAAAAATTTTTACATGTTTTGACATGAATTTAAAAAAAAAGAGTGAATCTAATGAGTAAAATGAAAAGTAAAAAACAATTGCTACTATTACTATTGATTCTACCAACCTCACTGATTTTTAGTATTCTAAAAACAAGTGTCGCTGGCGCAGAATATATTCCAGAGGAGAACTATTTTGGATATAATCAATGGCATTGGCACAATGATGTAAATATAGATACTCAAATCATCTTTGAAGAAGAAACGATCGTTAGGAATGCTACTTCTGGTGAATTAATGACTCAATATAGAATGCTAATGATATACAATATCACGGATTTTGAGAATAATACGATAGCGGAGCCAGAATTTTCCTCATTCGGTCCTTATTCAATCATCGTAGGTGAAGAGCTTTATTATAATTGTACATCAAAAGAATTAATGGTAAACAATAACTCTGATGGTATCATTGCAGCATTTGGATTTGATAACTCTTCATACACAACACATTATCATGGATTAGAAGAAACACCAATTCCAGTAATACTTCCCATCAATGGAACGGTTGGACAAAATGTTAATGTGGATGACAATTTAGCGGAATGCATAAATTCAACTTACTTTAAACCATTTAGCGATGCAGGATTAATGAATTCTTATGAAAACTATTATACAACAGGTCAGAGTTTATATTATGAAGCTTATGATAATCAATATTACTTGAATGCTTCATACTTCAATAATGGCACCTTACAATATGCAGATACACATTACTTATTTAACATTGAAAACGATACAGGAACGAATGGATTGGTTAATTTAACTGTGAAACTAAAAAGGGTCTTTAAATACGATTATCTCCTTGACGGTATTCAATGGAGCTTCAGCGAGGGAGACACTTTCTATTTTGGCGATAATCATAAATGGCAATATTACGATAACGGCCCTCAAACGGATATGCACTACGATGAAATTGAAATAAAAATCGATGAAATAGGAAATAAAACTATAGAGGTTAAGGTAGGACCCGAGCATTCATACTTTCAATGTTTTTCTTATGTGCGTGCAAATATTTCTTTATGGAATTACCAAATGAGCACATACGAAAAAATAACAGACTCTCCCGTACTAATGGGCATGGCTAATGCACTCTGTCCAGCAAACATGGAGGAAATAATGGGAGGTGAAATGGAATACTTCGAGGATAAAAACGTTCAAATCATGTCAACACCAAATTCCTATGATCTTGTAGTGTTCTCTCACTCCAATAATCAAAGTTGGTTAGGAGCAGAGATTTCAAAACTCGATGGAATGGATGGAATGGATACAGGGGATCGATATGAGATTGTTAATGTAGCTCTTAATATACCCGCCCCAGGTTTTATTACTATAACAGTAGACAAGCCACATACATTTGGGAGCGGTAATTGGTCCACTATACGTCCTATGCCTGTTTTCCGACCAGATTTTGTATTTTACCCTATGAATACGGATCCAAAAGATGTTGAATTTGTTACTTATCCAATGATTACCCACATGGCCGATTATGAGTACTTCTTTACCTTTTCTGACGGTTCATTCGTGGCGAACCACTCTACATATAACGATGAGATGAAAGGTAAATATAACATCGCTACGGGGATTGCTGAGTGGTCATGGTCTAAATATGATACTGGAGAATTCCGTTCGATAAAATTTAGAAAAAATCAGACCATACTACCTATAGGAACGAGTGAAAGAATGCTTTATCCTCAGGAAGTAGTTTTTTCGGAATTAGGGAACATGCAACTACATGTGAATTACACGAGCACTATGAATACAGAGATGTACTCTGCAGTATTGCCGTTTAATCCCGTGTTCGAACCTTTATATGCAGAGATAAATACAATGCCTTTGTATTTTGATTTATACACGACATATCCAACAATGGTTTCTAATATTAATATTAGAGTTGAATATGACCAGTCTCTACTGGGAACTCTGGATGAAAACTATTTAATGCCATATGCATTCAACATGAGTATACATCAATGGCAAGCATGTCCTGAAGCATTCTTTACGATCTATCCGACTCAGGACGAGATTGTGATTTCTTTACCCTCGTTCATGCCAAATCTTACATACTATGCTTTAGGAGCTAGTAAAGAATGGAGTTGGGATGTGTATCATGGAGAGTTATACACTTTCTTATGTCAAGGAGAAATTAACGGTACCGAGGGCCTAAAGCCCTACAATGATTTCAGCACTCTTAATATAACAAGTATTACAGAGATTACGCAAATTTCCGATGTTTTTACCCGAGTAAACGCAACTTCGATGTATTTCGATCCTTCTCCTTCCATCATGGGTTTAGTATCAAGTGGTTGGAGTCATGCCATTGGAGAGTATGGAATTAGGTCAAGTGATGGAGCGCTTCAAATGAAGTTTGATTCACAGTCATGGGGAATTCCAGCTATCGTGCCATTACAATATGGAAATCTAAATCTTGAAGATATAGGAAGTGCCTTACGTGATTTCTTTATCTCTACTGAAGCTTCATCAATGGGATTTCCTGCGTTTGATGGATGGATAGTATCTGGAAATAATCTATATATATCTATAGCAGGCGAAAATTACTACTTAAACTTAACTTACGCTAACAATGGAATTCTAGAGAAATGGGATGTATTTTCCACGACAAATGACGATGGAACAATTGCGGAATTTAGACTTGAGGGTAAATTAGAAGATGATATAAATCCCGTCAATGAAATTCAATGGGGTGTGGATGTTGGTGATGTATTCTATTTCGGAAGCCCCCCAATGGGCAAGATGAAAGTCAATATTACAGCAGTTGCCATTAATTACACTCATGGCATGGGAATGGATGGCCCAAACGATTTACGCCTTAGTATATTCAATTCTACATTGGGTTTTTCACATGTTTTAGCAGATATCTACATGTGGGATGACACGAATCTTTTATGGGATCTCACTAATAGTTCATCTGTAATCGCTACAGCAAACGATTATTTCTTCTTTGCTATGAATTCTAATGAGCCACTATTAATCCCAATAGGAATTACAGGATGGGATGTGTTTGAGTGCTTCAAACCTTTCATGAATGTAATGGGTATTGACACCCTAGTTGAAGCAGGGAACGATTATTTAAGATTAGGAGCTAGTGGTTATGAGCCCGCCTCAGAAGGTCCTTTCGTTGATTGGTATTTTGATAGTACTTCTGGGATTACCGAATTGATTGTCGGAAAAGCTAGATTCGGTCCAGATCCAGAAGACCTTCAAATGTTTGGAATATATGAGATGACATATAATGATATTTCAACACCTTCAGTTCAGATCTTTGAATTCCTAAATCCTCTAATGCCCGGATTTAGAGTCACAGCAAATATTACAACAACGGGGAACATGGAATTGCTTTATGCACTAATTTCGGATTTGCCTACAAGCGCTACTATTGGTAATGGAACTATCTTATTTTTCAGTGACATGTTGATTCCAAATCCTGCTAATATCATTAGCATGAGGTTTACATTTCAATTGCCAAGTATCTACAATCCTTTAGAAGATTTTGAATCTTATCATTTCTGGATATGGGACGAAAGTCTTTCTAATCCTGATTTTACAGAAATTGACGCTAGTATAATAGAGGGAGCAATTCTTGGAACAACCTCAAGTTCGCTAACCATAAATTTTGCAGCGATAGACCTCGATGGCGCGATAAATATCATTTTTGCCATAACGATAGGTGATGATGGTGAAGAAGAATATTTGGTTCCAGGATATGATGTTATTCTCATATTGGGTGCAATTAGTCTTAGTTCAATAATGATTTATCTTAAAAAACGACGAAGAATGTAAATTTTTATTATAAATCTTTTTTTTTTTCTTATTTTCTGTTATAAATAGTTGAATAATGTCTATTTCATAAAGCTAATAGTAGAGTAATAGATCCAAATAATCTATATGGAGTAATTATATAAACTAAGGAAAAAATGAAAAAAAAAAGATATTGAAGAGAAAATTTAAGTTGAGAGTATCTTTCTCTTTCTTTTTATTGAGTAAATCAGACCAATAACTCCGATTGCTGACATTCCAATAATTATGGGTAGTTCATATCCAGGGATTTCACTTGCACCATATGAGATTGAGAGGGCTAGTTTTCCACCATATTTTAGAGTTGCTGTATCTAATAATCCACTATCCTTATAAGTAACCTCTACATCAATAATTTCTTTTTGAGATTCGTTTAATGTATATGCAGGGATGTTTAAACTTACTCCATTTCCAGATACTGTTGCCTGCATTGTATCATTGATCATATCCAAATAAACATTGAGATCTGATACAATAGGCGCCCATGAAATGTTTTTAGGCATTACTAGTGCGGATAACATCATATTTTTCTCAGAATCAGCGCTTTCATTACCACCAAATATCCCATTCATTGCTTTATATATTAAAATCGCAGTGAGGTAAGTAAAATTTGATGTGTCAGGATCAAGTATAACAACAGTAATGGGTGGAGAGGTATCTGATGTATAATTTAATACTTTAAAATATCCAGTAACAGTTAAATTTACATGATATACACCAGTTCCATTGAATAAAGCCATTTGACCTTCCGTGCTAACGCTTGAAACTGTAGTGTGTAAATTTACACTTGCTGAAAGCAAGGAGACCCAAGAAGGTAAATTTGTTGCATTAAAAGGTAATTGGCTCTCAGGCATGTCTTGAGCAATATCTTTTAATCCAGCACCATGCATTGTTATGGTCCATGCGGGTGTATCACCAGCACTAACTCCTACATAATCGGATGGATCCGCAGCTAAAGAAATGTTTACGGTTAATAACAGAAATAAGAAACTCAATAAAAAGGTGCAAGTTATTTTACTTTTAGCTGTTTTCATTATAATTCATTTTTTTATAATTAAAAAAATTGGATTATTATATTGATCTTAGATCATTTATTTAAATCTATTTTAAATATCTAATACTTCCCGTATGTTGTTTTTATAAAAAATTCATTATGGAATTCAATAAGTTCATATTCGATATTTATGATTATTTTTAAATAATCAAAATGAGGTAATAATATCGAATAAAAATATATGTTTTCATTTTCAATAAAATTAATCAAATCCTTTTTCAATGTATACTTTTAATTTAAAAAAAGAACTATTCCCAATTATTATCAAACCAAATTTAGGGCAACCCTTGCTTGTAAACTTGAGGGATTTTAAGGGAGATAATGGAGAATACATAAAGAAGGTTGATTTTGATGCTTATGTAATAACGATCCCAAACCAATCCCCCCAAGAAATCTTAGAATTTTTCCATTTAAATCTTTATATACAACCTGTTTTAAAAGATGAGGGGAAATTTGAAGAGAGGAGAGGAGAAAAATATCTTTTACAAATATTAAAATTAGAAGAGATGAAAAGGATTGATTTAGGAAAACAAGAATTTTTAGATGAAGATAATTATATAGTTTGGGATATTTTTGACTCATTATCGCGAATAGATAATCTTTTTGGAGAAAGAAAAGATATTTATAAAATAAATTTTCAAATAAAAAATATCAAGTCTTTAGAAAGATTATTAAAAGAAACTGGAATGGATTTTTTATTATTTGATATCGTTCATGATATTCCAAATAGAGTTATAGATAAAATTAATTATCACAGTATTGCTATATATGATAAAGAATGGGCTAATTTTTGTTTCATTCACGCAACAGATTTTCATATTGCTCGAAGAAACGATTTTATATCAAAATATATAAAGGATAGACAAGAAAAAAAGACTGAACGACATGAAAAATCGATTAGAAAACATTTCATCAAGAAATCTGCTAAATTCGCACGTGATTTTGATTTTCAAGAAGAAATCCAAGCAGAACGATTAGAAGACTTGCGATTTGGTAAATTTAATTTTAACTATAACATGCGAAGATTAATTGAGCATGTTAATAACCTAGTGAAAGAGAACAGATTAGATTTCGTGCTTATGACGGGAGACTTAATAGATTATATTGATATTGCAAGAGGTAATTATCAATATAAAAATAACTTTCATGTATTTCACGATATTTTGTTAGGATTAAATTTAGGTTTAGATAAACCACCCTATCTGGGAAATGACGAAGAATTTGTTAATAAAAAGGAGATAATGTCTCCAATTTTCACGATTGTCGGAAATCACGATTATCGTAAGGCACATTATAGTGTCCGCTTAGGGAATGTTCCTAAAATATTTGGAATGACTAAAAAGGACTTACGAAGATATCATGATATAAAATTCTTTAGTTATTTTAAGGCTCTTTATTCAAGAGATACTTTTTTGAAGGATTATTTTAGATATTTTAATCCTAATTTAAATTATAAGTTAAAAATCGGGAAACAGTTTAACATCATTTTCCTTGACACGGGTCAAGATTCTATAGCAGATATGCACGATTTAATTAAAGGGAGCCCTAGTACGAAGGGCTTAAAAGATGATCAAATTGAACTACTCAGAGCATATATAAAACTTTGCCAAGATGAAAAAATAATAATTGCAATGCATACCCCTCCAGTTTCACCAAACCTAAGCTATTTTAAAAGAAAAAAATTTAAAAAGTTATTTAAATTAAAACGAGAATTACGGTGGGAAGACTTCTACGAAGAAAATTTAGAAAGAAATATCGAGAGTGGCAGGCTAGAAAAAATCCTCAACCTAAAATATCAGACGATAATGTATAATTGGGCTACATTTCTAAAAATCTGCACGGGTTCCGATAAAAATGTAAGAAGAAAAATAGACATGATCTTATGCGGGCATACGCATACCTTAAAGGAGTTCCGACTGAAAGAAGTAAAAAAGGAAGAGTCTGAAATGATAAATATAGGATTTTATTTTGCTCCAATAATTATAGATATTCCTTGTGAAGTATATACGAGTAAATACCGTGATTATTTTAAAAGTTTTAAAGATCCTTTGGATTTTAAGGTTTGGTTTGATGTTAATAAACCCTTCATTTTTCAAACTCAAGCAGTTGGGCCTTTATCGTTGAAATATAAGTTCAAACCACCGGGATTTCGTTATTTCATATACGAAAACAATCAAATAAAAGATATGAAGGTTTTCTCAATACATCTTAAATAAGATCTTTTCATAAATAGGGGAGTAAACGAGAAAAAATATACAATAGTGATAACCCATAAAATAAACTTTATAATTTTTAATAATTTTTCCTATTCAATACTCTATAAATATTAAAACATTTAAAAAACAAAGAAGTGAACATGTATGGTAATTCAAACAGACATAACTAAAATGATCGGGATTGAAAAACCCATCTTTGGCGCTCCTATGGGACCTTTTTACACCACAGATTTGACAATAGCCGTATCCAATGCTGGCGGATGCGGATGTTTGAGTCATACGAATTTGGGGGGTAAGAGCCCAATAGCAGAAATGAAGAAGAACTTGGAATATGTAGCAGAACACACGGATAAACCTTTCGGTTTTAATATCAGGACATCTAGAATGCAACCAGATGCTCCATCATTAGTTAAACAGATTCCTAGATTTATAATGAATAATCCAAAATTGAAAGAACAAGTGAGATATGTAATAACAAGTGCAGGATCTCCAAGAATGCTTGGACAGAGTAAAGCATTCGTTAAATTACGGGAAAGTGGTTCAGAAATCAAGCATTTTCACGTTGCTCCAGCATTATGGTTGACGGGCAAATGTGTTGATGCAGGTGTTGATGGTGTAGTGGTAACTGGAGGAGAAGGTGGCGGACATCAATCGTACGAAAAAGTAAGCACTTTAGTTTTAGCTCAACAAGTTAGACAGAAGTATCCTGATCTTCCTATGATTTTATGTGGTGGTTTTGCCACGGGATATGGATTAGCAGCAGCTTTAGCGATGGGTGCGGGAGGTATCGCAATGGGTTCAAGATTTATCGCATCAAACGAGAGTGAATTTCACGAAACTTATAAGAACATCGTACCAGAAGCAAAAGCTCAAGATACAGTATTAGTAACAGGCGTTTTAGGTCCAATTAGACTCTGGAAGAACAAGTATTCCTTGCATCATGGACTTGTCGCTAGTAAGGAAGAAAAAATTGCTGAAGAATCAGGTTTGACATTGGAAAAATTATTGGAAGTCAATGAAAAATATGAACTCGCTTATAAAGGAAACATTGAAGATGGTGCCGTCCTATTAGGTCAAAGCATTGGAATAATTAATTCACTTAAAGACGTACCAGTCATCATGGATGACATCATTACCAGTGCCGAAAAGTATGTTAAAAAAGCAGCTTCCGTATTTCAATAATTTAGCGTATTTCAAGTAGTATATCTACTTAAAATTTCTTTTTTTTATTTTCTTTTTAATTAAATCAGTAAGTTTTTTTAGTTCATGATTAATTCAATAAATAATTAGATAATTATGTGAGATTATAATGCCAGAAAATAGAAGAGAAATTGGCCCCTACGAATATATTGAACACTTTTTCAAACAAGACGCTTTATTAGTATCAATGAGCAAGGATGAGACACCTAACGTCATGGCTTTAGCTTGGAAAACAATTGGTCAACTGTGGGGGCTTCCAATTATTACAGCTGCAGTTGCTCCAAGTAGGTATAGCTTTAACCTATTATCGGAAGGAATTCAGGAGTTTACGATAAATATTCCTTCAGCCTTAATTACAAGTGCAATAATGACAACAGGATCATCTTCTGGAAGGAATATGGATAAATTCAAGGAAGCAGGACTTAAAATTATAGAGGGTAAAACAACTAGGGTACCTACCATTGAAAAATGCGATTTGAGTTATGAATGCAAGATAGTTCATAGTTGTAAATCTGGAAATATGGCCAGACATCATTTGTTTTTTGGGAAAATCTTAGCAGCCTATGCGTCAAATAATATAAAAATGGTAAAAATGCCTTTATAAATTTTACGATGCATTGTAAGTTATATAGTTATTTAAGAAAATCAATTTAAATAATATCTTCGTTATATTTTATTTAACAGTCAAATTGAGAGATTTAAAATGATAATAGGCATCCCAAAAGAAATCAAACCTGGTGAAGGGAGGGTAAGTTTAACACCAAGCAATACAGAAGATCTGATTAATTTAGGACATGAAGTAGTTATTGAACACAACGCAGGAAAAATAACTGGTTTTTCAGATAAAGATTACGAAAGTGTAGGGGCTAAGATATTATCAGCAAAGCAGAAAGTGTATTCTGATTGTGAACTTCTCGTAAAAGTTAAAGAACCAGTAAAAGAAGAATTAAATTATTTTAATCCAGGACCCGTTTTATTCTCATATCTCCATTTATCAGCAGTAGAAAATTTAACAAGAACTCTCGTAAATGGTAAGGCAACGGCATTAGCCTTTGAATCGTTAAAAGTGGATGGTGAATTACCTCTTTTAATGCCAATGTCCGAGATTGCAGGTCGAATGAGTGTCCTTGTTGGAGCAAATTTACTTTCGATTAATAACGATGGATATGGATTGCTATTAGGAGGTACAGCAGGAATTCATCATGGTTATGTAGTAATTTTGGGTGGTGGAACTGCAGGGAAGAGTGCTGCTATGGCAGCAAATGGACTTGGGGCACATGTTATAATTTTAGAGAAAAACATACCAAGAATTAGGTATTTAAATGATGTGTTACCAGATCGCATATCGATAATAAAATCAAATTCGAAGAACTTGCGAGAATGTGTAAAATTAGCAAACTTATTAATTGGTACTGTGTTAATTCCTAACGCTAGAGCTCCCCGAATAATAACACGAGAGATGGTAAAGACAATGAATCCTAATTCAGTAATAGTAGATGTATCGATAGATCAAGGAGGTTGCATAGAAACAAGTCGTCCTACTTCCCACGATAATCCAACTTATAGAGAGGAAAATGTCATACATTATTGCGTGACAAACATGCCAGGAGCCTATCCTAAAACATCAACAGAGTCTCTATCTGAAAATATATATCCCTATTTAGTAAAATTAATTTCTGACGAAGATATTGAGAAAGCTCTAAGAAATAAGGACTATCTAAAAAAAGCCGTTAATGTCTATAAAGGAAATATCACAATTGAAGCAATAGCAAAAGAATATGGATATGAATATAAACCAATTGAGAGTTTAATTCCTTAATTAGTTGTTATGCAAAATATTAAATAGAACTTTTTCTACTATTCTTTTACAATTCTAATTTGATAATTAGGAGAACCAAAATGACAAATATAGTGGAAGTTGATTCAGATAGAAATAAGTTATTTTTAAAGATCTCCGGATTTACTCAGAGTGATGAACAACTTGAGATCATGCAAAAATTAAAAGCTAACACATCTAAACTAAAAGAAAATGCGAAATTTTTGGTTGACTTATCTGATTTTAAAGTTACAGAAGATGTCAACATGATAGTCAAAGGAATGTCAGGGAATCTAATAAAAAATGTGAATAAAACTGCGATAGTATTACCATTATCAGCTGTAGGTAATCTTACTATCAATACGATACTGAAAAAAGGTAGTTCGGATTCGGATACAAAAATGGAGTTATTTTCAGATGTAGATGAAGCAACAAAATGGCTTGATTCAGTATGATATTGATAATAATAAAATTCTCTTTTTTTTTTATTTTATTGATTCGATTACATAAACTTTTTCAAAAATTTGAGGTTCTCCCCTTACAACATTTCTTCTAATAGGAATGATAAGTAAAATTGATGCAACCGCTCCAAATGTGAATTGAAAGAGATTTCCTGGTACTTCAATGGATGCATTAATAACCCCATAATTCATGATAAAAGCTTCAACGATAAAATAACCCGAAACCATTATTAATCCACCTATAATGACGGCAACGACATCTCTCAGATTAATTCGAATAGTTTCTTTTTTAGGATTAGCAATTACACCGACAACAAATCCTTCTAATCCTTTTATTATTAATGTAGGAAGAGCATAGAGCGGCCATCCCAATAATATGTCTGCTAAACAAGACCCAATTCCTCCTGCAAGACCACCAATAATAGGGCCAAACATTAAACCAGTAAACATCACAATGAAATCACCAATATTAATATATCCACCTGTAGCAGGAACGGGGATTTCTATTGTCATGGTCATAACACAGGTGAGAGCAGCAAATATAGCTATTAATGAAATAACAAATGGATTTGTAGGTAGATAATAACCTAACATCGTTTTTTCTAAAATTTGAAACCGTTTTTCCGATGATTTATTCTCTTCAACCATTTTTAAATCAGTCTTATTACATTATTAAATATATCATAAAACAATAAATGCTTCCTATAAGTGTCTTTTGGTTTTGCGAATAAGGTTGTTATCTTTTATATCATTGATCAGTAAAAAAAAATAAGAAGAAGAAGATTTCACTTACCTTCTTTTTTAATATACTCTGGTTTTATTTTTGTAACCCTAGAGACAATTTTGGCTTGTAATTCTAATACAACGCTTGATTTTTGCTCAGAAGGAATATTTATTATATATTTATAATTAGGTTTCTCTATTTCAGAAGGTTCTGGTTCTGATTTAACAAAAGTAACGTCCTTTGTTTGCTTGAAATTAAGTGTCAATTGGATGTTATTGTCAAGTTTATTTTCTATAGTAATTTTTCTCGATATTTTATCGTATCGAGTTCGTACTTCAATATGTTGTTTTGGATCGCGAGCATCTTCGTAAGTAACTTTAGACTCGCCCTCGACAACATTTACAACATCATCGTCAACCTTAATATCGTCATCGATAAGATCCTCTGAAATGATCTTATTTCCAATAGTTCCGGCTGTGTTAAGAAATAGAAATGGTAAGTTGTCTTTATATAATGTCATCGGTGAATTTATCGGTATTTCTTTTGGATCTCCCTCCTTAATCAGGACATATTTAACAATTACATCCCAATTAATCTTATTATAAGAGACATTCGTTGCCGTGTATTGAATATTTATATCTCGTTCAATAGTCAATTCACATTTAGATTTAAACCAATTAAGTTTTATTTTCTTTCTTGTTGGTACATTTGCTCTCATCATTTTTTTTTACCTCATAGCATTAAATTTTTCAATCTTTGAGTTCTTTTCTTAATTTGCTGTGGCATGGCAATTTCAGCTTGCTCTTCTCCCTCAAAATATGCTGGTTGATCATAGGGAGGCCCATATGTGTCACTACTGATTACATCAGATGGTAGCTCAAAAATGGCAAAACCTAACTCTACATTCTCGTAAGAAAAACCTGTTTGGTTATTTACAACAATAAACCCTTCAATTTCAGCGGTTTTACCATCGTTCTGGATATTTATTTGTAAATTTGTTTCCCATTTAATACGAACATCGTTAACAAAATATAGAATCTTCACGATTATCTCGCTTTCTTTCTTTGCGTTTATAATAAAATTGAAAGTTCCAATCATATCTGCGTATGTACGATATGAGCTTGCTTCACAGATACCCGAAACTTTTTGACGCATTTCTCTCGTAAAATCAATTGCGTAAGATATTATGCTATTTGCTGCTGATTTTTCACGATCTATAATTTGTTGAGCATTATTTCTCTCAGGAAGAGAGACGATAGTTTGTTGGAGAGAAATTATTTCTTTATCCTCGGGATTAATATATTCCAGTCTAATGTCAGCAGAATTAGGATCAAAACTAGCTGGAACGTTTTGAATTTGAAATTCGTTAGAACCTTGATTTAAAGAGAGTTTCATTTCTCTTTGAACTATTCCACCACCACCATTAAATATTATCAGACTTTTTACTTTTAGATCTATTAACATTTTGTTTTTTTACCTCATTTTAGTTGTTTAAACCGCTGTGTTTTTTTCATGGGTTTCATTCTGTTCAATTCACTAAGCATTTCTCCCCTTAGGGAAGAAATCTCTGCTTGATTCATAGCTGGTCCTGCTGCGGGTGGAGGGGGGCCAGTTCCAGGATACGATGTGATAGAAGGGAGCTCAAATATTGCAAAACCTAAGTCAACATTATCGTATGAGAAACCAGTTTGGTTATTAACTATGATAAATCCTTCAATTTCCGCTGTTTTTCCATCATTTTTAATATCTACTTGAAGATTTACATCCCATTTGATTCGAACATCGCTTATGAAGTAGAGAATCTTTACAATTACTTCGCTTTCTTTCTTGGCGTTTATAATAAAATTGAAAGTCCCTATCATATCTGCGTATGTACGATACGAGCTTGCTTCACATATGTTAGAAACCTTCTCCCTCATTTCGCGTGTAAAATCTATAGAGTAAGAGATAATGCTATTTGCAGCTGATTTTTCTCGATCGATTACTTGTTCTACATTATTTCTATCCGGTAAGGAAACGACGGTTTGCTGTAGAGCAATGCTTTCTTTATCTTCAGGATTAATGTATTCAAGTTGGATATCTGCGGAATTAGGATCAAAACTTGCAGGAACATTTTGAATTTGGAACTCATTTCTTCCTTGTTGTAGCGTTAATTTCATTTGTCTTTCAACGATTCCACCACCACCATTGAAAATAATTAGACTTTTTACTGTTGGATCAATTAACATGGAAATCAACTCTTATTATGATAATAAGAAAGTAAGGAATATAATCATTTAAATATTTGATCAAAAAGAGGTAGAGGAATAAAATTATCCCTTTAATGTAAGTGTTTTAACATAAAAGGATATATCTTATCACCGTTAAATTCATGACCCTTTGGACGTAAATCTGCTAGGAAATTATCTAAGTTATTTACTTCGGCGTAAGCCTTCTTTATTATTGGAAGCGCAATTTTAGTTCCTTCAATTGGATAGAGTTTATCTTTTTTTCCTATCACTATAGCTACAGGACGAGGAGCAAGGGAGGCGAATACATCATATAATTCGAAATATTTTCTTAAATCTGATATAAAATTACATCCACAATGATACATTGCTAAAAGAGAATGTTCCCAGGTTCCAAAATATCCTGAAATGCAAGACACTTTAATCCTTGGATCTACAATCGTTGCGAATAAAGATATTGTACCTCCTCCAGAGTGTCCAATAATTCCAAATCGTTTAGGATCAACTTCCTCTCGCGTTTCTAAATAATTTATAAAGGCTTTAACTTCGGTTATACGTAAGCCTATCATATCTAAACCTAAAAAACGTACCCAGTTTGAACGACGATCTTCGTTTCGTAGAGATAAAAAGAATTTTGTGGTTCTTGTTTCACGCTCACCCATTCCAATCCAATCGAGAGATAAAGTAATTAATCCCAATTTAGCAAGCTCGTATCCAAAATATTCTTTACTTCTTGATTTTTTCAACATTGAAGAATTTTCTTTGCTTTGTTGATGGCCGTGAATACATATAACTGTTGATGCTTTAGATGTTAATTTCTCGGGTATACAAAGAATTGCTGGAACTCTTAAACCAGGTAATGCGATTAACGAGAGTTTAATGAATTTGATTCCATTTGTTGTTAATTCACCATGAAATTCAATTTTTTGTTCATTAATAGGAAGTGGTTCTATTATTCTTAATTTTTCAGAAATTAACTCATGTGCTTGCCTTTTCCAATCATCAAAAGATGTTTCTGATGATTTTGATTCATATGCCATTTCTGGTGGATGATCTTGAATCCAATTCAAAATAAAAGGAGTTAAAGAATATGTCGAATCTTCTCTCTTTAAATTGAGGCCTTGTAAGTTTTTCTTTGCTTGCCTTAAAATCCTTGAAACCATGATTTAGAATTTTGTTTTCATATTTTAAAAATCTTTAGAAGAAAAAGACTATTCAAGTTGAGGCCACGCGTTTTTTTTTAGATTCTGATTAACAACAAATTTCTCCAATCTTGCCAATTCTTTCGTTTTCAGCTCTATAATATCGATAAAATATTTCGAAGTTCTCAAATCTTTAATAGAAGGGATGGATTCAGAGAATTCTGGGAGCCACTTTCTTTGATAATAAAGCATGTTCCACATCATTGCTTCGATTTTGTCCTCGTCTTCAATAAATTGACACATCGGATCTGCTAATAGGGCTTTTAAAAGAACTTTAGGATCTCCAGAAAGTCCTGCATCAACTACTAATTGTTGGTTTTGAGCGTGAATTTTTACAATGTCATTAATCTTTTTCGGCAAGGATTCGACTTTAGAGGCAAAAATTTTACCGTTCTTGAAATAACAAGGAACTTCAACCACACAGTTGTCGGGTAAAGAAGGAATTATTCCATTATTAAGAACATTAGTAACATGCTGCCTATGATAATTATTTTCTTTATCTTTTGCCATTAATAGAGCTCTCTCTCCTCCTTCCATCGGACGACCAACTAACTTTATAATCCAGTGATTTCTTCGCTTATTAATCCATTTAAGAAGTGATAACACTAAAGTTCTTTGCCTATCTATTCCTTTTACATTTCTAAACTTTATTCCAAAAGGTTTTTGTTTGTAGTTAAAGAAATTATAATATTGAGGCATGAATTCAGCTATGTGTCTATCTTCTACATAGCATAAATAACCATAATTCTTTAACAAATAATAGTTAAAAGGCCGACCATAACTTCCAGATTTATATGCGTGCTCAGCTTTTTCTCTCATTTGAGGATATAAGTCTCTTCCATTATATTCTAATTTTGTAATCCATGAGAAATGATTAAGGCCTCCATAAGAAAGCGTGAACTTTTTTTTATCTGATTGAATAATTCCGCAGGATTTCAAAAATCTACCAAATTTCTTTCTTCTTAAGTAAAAAATTTCATGACATAATCCACACATTTGAACTATTGGTGCTACTTGAAATGCACTCAGCATTAAAGTTCCTTGAGGATTAGTGTAATTTAAAACAAAGGCTTTAGGGCATAATTCTTTTATGTCTTTAAGAAAATCTATCATTGACGGAATAGTTCTAATTCCACGGAAAATCCCCCCAGGACCTACAGTATCTCCCGTATTTTGTGGGATTCCGAATTTCAAGGGAATGTGAATGTCAAACCATTCGGTTTGTTGCTGACCAACGGAAATAGAAATTAAAACATAATCCGCATCTGGAAGGGCTTTTTTCCTATCCGTGGTAGAATACACAGTTATATCCTGTTTATTATATCGGATCATTTGCTTTATGACAGTCGACATTATAGCTAGCGATGAGGCATCAATATCAACTAACCATAATTCAATAGGATGAAATGATTTAGCAAAATCAAGTATATTAAAAAAGCACGGAATTGTAAAGCGAAATGAACCAGCTCCAATAAATATTATTTTATATGTTCTCATATCACCATCCTTGATAAAAAATTCAAGAATAATGCTAAGAATTCTTATATTAAAATAAATTTATTCGAATATTATGTATTTTCAATAATCTTTTTATGATGTTTGGGGATAATATAATGTGAAGTATACATGAGTTTAACTGATACAAAACCAAAATTAAAACGAATAAAATCAATAGATTTCGTTAAAGGATTAGCAATTTGCTTAATAATATTAGCACATTCAGCGGGTGCTTGGAAAATTCCTGATTTAAATGGTTTATATTCTATAATTTTTCACTTTCTAGATGTTTTTGGTCCTCCTCTTTTCATTTTTCTAAGTGCTTTATCAGTCGTCTTTTCTATTAAAAGAAAGGAAGGAAAAGTATCAAATAAGGTAATAAGAAAAATATTATTTACGAGAGGTTTTTCAATTATTGGAATTGGATTACTTTATAACATTTTTGCTGTAGTTCTATTAGGAAATTCTATTAATTTACCATTTCCTTTTAACCTCTGGAGTTGGACAATTTTAATTTTTATTGGATTTGCTCAAATTATAACATATTATATATTAAAATTAACGAGAGGGACAAGAGTTTTCGTTGGATTAGTCTTTATATTCATTACTTATCCGTTATATCCTTTTTTAGAAGCAAATTTATCAAACCCCGTTGTCTACATCATCCACTATATAATTATATCACCTCTCCCTCATAATCCACTTATACCTTATGTTTCTGTTTGTTTTTTTTCGTCTGTGTTCGGAGAAATATTTGTAGAAACAATGGAATTAGAGTCTAAGGAGGCAAAATTAGATACTTGTCATACTTTCCTTAAATATGGCTCATTATTCGTCTTTGTAGGGATATTCTTAACAATAATAGATCCTAATCCTTTTAGATATGATATACATCTCCTTCCAATATTCGTATTCAGAGCTACTCCTTCTAACATGTTTTATAGTATTGGAATGGCTTTGCTGATACTCGGAGTATCATATTACTATATTGATATTAAATTGAAAGAAAACTTGTTCATTGATGTCATGATCTTTTATGGTCAGGTATCGTTAACTCTATTCTTTTTAGGATATATAGGGATTACTTTATACTTCCAGTTTTTAAATCTGTTTAATATTTGGTTCATGTGGGTTGGCTATAATGGATTTTTAGGATTTTTTATGTATTTCTGGAATAAATTCTATGAAGGAAAATATTCTCTCGAATGGATTATGAGTAACATGACAAGTAGTAAGAAACCAAGTTGATTAGGAAAGAATTTTAAAAGAAAATATAAAAAAAAATTATAAAATGTTCGAATTTTAAAAATCGGAAAAAACCATGAACTTATTACCAGAACCTATGGAATAGATTTCGAATTTGCTTCCTTTCTTTGTTTGACACATCATCTGAATCATGGGGAACAAATGAATTTGGCTCTGGATCTGTGAGCTCTTGTCTTTCTCGTATTTTTTATAATCGTTACTTGCACTAGAAATTGTTTTTTTGATTTTATTGTTATAATATCCTAAACTTGCTTCAGCTTTATTGCCAAGATCTTTAATATCAGTGAATCTGATTCCTTCGACAGTATCAATTACTTTAATCAATTCATCTCCAATTTGTTTTTCGTATTTAGTTTCACCACTACTGTGAAGCACAGGAATTCCTGTAACGACTGTTTTAAAAGGAACTGGTAGTATTTCATACTTGTATTTATTCTTGTGTCCTCCGCATTCCTTACATGCTTGACGAGAAAAGCCATCTCCAAAACAATCGCCACAAGGATATTCAAAATTTTTCTTCTGTTTATTTTGATCTTCACCGATTAATACTGTCCACGTTTCAACAATTTTTCCCGTTCCTTTACACGTTTTACATTTATTTTCAAGATATCCTTTACCTCGGCACTCCTTACATGGAATCCCTTTTATCGATTCTAACATCGGAACGCTTTCATCCCCTTTCCAATTTTCTTTTTCGATTTTTCCTTCTCCTTTAAACGAATAAAAGGTTTCTTTACTTAGTCTCGGAGCTAGTACTAAATTTTCATCTTTTTCTTTAGAAACACCAACGGTTTTTTTAATTGAAAAATAAACTGCTGCTTCTTTCATCGTATCCTTGACAGTTTCTGCTGCTGAAACGGCATCCAGCGAAAAGACAGCTCCTTTAGTCCCGTATTCTTTTTCCATTTTTTTTTTATTCTTCCTTACGGCAGAATTTTTCCACTTCTCAAAGATATCATCAAGATTGGGAGTTTTTATTCTTACATCAGGCACATTTTTTCACTTTAAAATGTTTTTTTTATGATATTAAAATATTAAGTATTGATGTTATTTATTTAATGTTCTTTTGTTTTCATAAACAATTATATACAAGTAATTCTATAATTTTAATAATAAAACTGAAATTTTTAGAAAAATCAAAAAAGTGACTATATCATGAGTGATGCTGATAGACAATCGGCCCAATATTTTCTTGATTGGATCAAGCAAGGCGGAGTTTCACAATGGATTCAACATTTCCTTGACGCAGGAGATGAAGCGAAATTAAGAGA
>Ga0180433_10001139_pt1 | contig 45060 bp, 51 predicted proteins | sample SS_ome_8_FD_132980 | JGI IMG/M metagenome (GOLD analysis project Ga0180433, IMG submission 132980) | Hypersaline lake sediment archaeal communities from the Salton Sea, California, USA - SS_1_D_1 metaG | ecosystem: Environmental > Aquatic > Non-marine Saline and Alkaline > Hypersaline >...
AGGAAGAACATCTCGCAGCACCCCGATTGCGTTACCGTCGATGACTTCGTGGTTGCTGATGATGTACGGCGGGAGGATGGGATATTCCTGGTCGAGGGAACCCACCACCCCTCGGGTGAGAGGAGGACCTACCGCGGTAGGGCAGTCGCCCTGGCAACGGGGGTCGTCGACCGCCAGCCATTAATCGGGGGGGAAATGAAGAACATCTTCCCCCATGCAAACAGGGGCCTCATCTGCTACTGCGAGATATGCGACGGGCACCTCGTCTACGACAAGGAGATGGCCGTGTTGGGAAGCGGTTCCATGGCTCTCCACCTGGCCGAGGACCTTATTTACTTCCGGGCAAAAAGAGTGACGATACTCACGAATGGCGTTGATCTCGTTGGTGATTGCCCGGACCCCGACGAGTGCAAGAGGCTCCTGGGGGACCTCAGGGAAAGGGGAGTAAAGGTGAGAACGGAGAAGATCGGGTCGGTCTTCGGGGCCAATGAGGGTTTCTTCGGTGCCCGCCTTGATTCGGGAATTGAGCTACGATTTGACCTGGGCTTCTCTGCGATGGGAATATACCGAATTAACAATGAACTGGCCCTGAAGCTCGGGGCGAAGCTGGACGAAGATGGGTACGTCGAGGTTGACGGTGATTGTCGAATTCTCGATGCAGCGGGAGAGCCCATTCCGGGGGCCTACGCCATAGGGGATCTGAACTATAACTGGAACCAGGTCATGATCGGCTTCGGGGATGCGGACAGGGCGGTCGTGCACGCCTGGGCCGATTACCTGTAGAGAACGCTCCAACTCGCACAGGAGATAATGATTAAAAAGGATGGATTGGTATCCAACTCGGGCCGGGGATACCATGGTTTACTGTTCGAAATGCGGTCACAAGAACCCCGAAGGGGCAAGAAACTGCGAGGCGTGCCAGGAGCCCCTCCAGAGAACGGGCCGGAAAAAGGAGAAGGATGACTGGGATAACTGCTTCGGGGCCGAGCGGGAGATGGAGGACGAGTGTTTTGGGCTTCCCGATGGCAGCATGATATTCACCATAATATTCGGCGTAATCATCCTCTTCGTTGGATCCATTCTCGTCCTCAACGAGGTCCTGGAGCTCGACATCGAGATCTGGGGCCTGATCTGGCCGTTCTTCATTATCCTGCTGGGCGTCCTGATTCTCGTGGGAGCCCTTTACAGGTCAAGGAACTGATGGACTGATCGATTCTATCCTCGCGTGATTCCACCTAGATAACAGGACCTTGGTCAATACCCAGAATACGATTACCAGCAGGACGAAGAGCACTGCTCCAGTGTCCTGGCTTCTGGAATCCACGGAGGCAAGCACAAGAAATGCTCCCGGGGGGAAGATGGTGTTGGCGGCAAACCTGATGGTCCTGTTCCCGCCTGCCAGGGCGAATTGAAGCAGGCTTACTGCCACCATAATTGCCCCGGCGTTGAGGGTGAGCAGTCCACCGTCCGGTAAATCCCATCCCCCGAAAAAGTATCCCAGGTTTCCAAAGAGGGAGAGCAGTCCGCCCGTGAAGAGGCCCGTGCAACCGACGCAGTAAACCCCATCTCCCAAACGGAAGACGTGGGATGAGAATTTCTGGTGATCCGGGTGATGGCCCAGGATCGCAGTCGGTTTCCCTGTCCCGCCCCGGGAAGCAGGATCCCGTGCCCTGTCCGATCTGCCCGGGACGATGAATCTGAAGCAGTATCCGGGCCTGAGTGCTGCGACCATCCCCGATGCACAGAGAGAACCGAAGAGGATTCCAATTACCAGGCTCCCTGTCGAGGGTTCGTGGTCACCATAACCATGGGGAAGGCCGATAAGTACCACCGTAACTAGGGCAAAAAGGGAAACCGACAGCGCGAATGCAGCGTAAATTTCCCTGGTCTGCATGGGCTCAACCGAAAAGTTTCCTGAGCTCGATCAGCAACCCCTGGCTTGCCAGATGCCGGTAAGTCCTTCTCTTGAACGGATTCCGCGAGAAGAGACCTCGCAGCCTCCTCCCCATCGATCCGTAGAAACCCCGGTAACAGTGGTAGAGCTCCTCCTGGACCTCCATCCTGGAAAGGGTCTCTGTTGGCATTATGGCGTGTATCATGTCGTAGTTGGCCCAGTTCGTATCCTCGATCCAGCCATTTTTCTTCGCCTCGTCGTAGAGGTCGGTTCCGGGGTAGGGGGTAAGTATCATGAATATTGACAGGTCGGGGTTGACGGCCTCAACGTACTTCCTCAGACCCTCTATGGACTCGTGGGTGTCCCTCCTCTCACCAATGATGAAGGTCGCCTGGGCGAATATGTCGTTGCGCTTGAGGACATCCATCGCAATTTTACTGCTTCCGGGGTCGATTCCCTTGCCGTAGGATTTGAGGGTATCCGGGCTTCCGCTCTCCAGTCCCACCAGCATCCAGTGGTTACCCGCCCTGTGCATCTTGGGAACCAGGTCCCGGTGCCTGAGGATGTCGTCGGCCCGCACCTGCATGAACCACATTATCTCGTCCTGTATCCCCCTCTGTATTATCTCGTCGCAGAGCTCCCCGGTCCTCCTTCCCAGTCCGAAGTTGTCATCGGTTAGCCAGATGAAGCGTATTCCGAACCGGTCGTAGCAGTACTCCATTTCTTCAGCGATGCGCCCGGGTGACTTGGCCCTGTAGGCCCCGAGCCAGTGCTTCCACTGGGAGCAGAATGTGCACCTGTGGGGGCAGCCCCTTGACCCCTCTATCATCGCGTAGCCCGCTTCCTCCCCGGCCATCATCTTGAAGTGGTACTTGGAAATGAAGTCCTCTACGAACTCGTACCCGGGAAGTGGTAGATCGTCAAGGGAGGGAAAAAGTGACCTCGGTTTATTGTGGATTATCTCGCCATCGTGGCGAAAGGAGAGGCCCCTTACACCCGAGAGGTTGGATCCCTCGCAGTGGGCCCTGACGAGCTCCGAAAATGATTCCTCCCCCTCCCCCCTGACGACGACGTCGATCTCTTCGTAGTGGTCAAGGCTCTCCCCCGGGAGGGCGGTGAAGTGCTGGCCACCGACGACGGTCAGCGTCTCCGGGGAGACCTCCTTGGCCAGTTCCACGGCCCTCGCGCAGGTGTAGACGTTGCAGGTGGCCAGGGCGCTGGGGGCAAAGACGTCTGGCTGGAATGACCGGATTCTGTCCTCGAGGTCCTTCCATCCGAGGCCCTGTGCCTGGCAGTCCAGGACCTCTATCTCGACATCAGCATTGTTGGCATCGAGGTATGAGGCTAGCTGGAGGATTCCCAGCGGCGGGGGAAGGTATTCTCCCATCACGAACCACGTCTCCTTGGGCGGCTCGACAAGCATGACCTTCACGTGCTCATCCTCGGACATGGTATGTGACCCCAGCCTTAAGTCTTTTAAGAGTGGCCGGTGATTCCTGAGTTTACACGGAATGTATTTGAGGAGTCTTTCAGGGAAAGGACGGGATAGAGATGAAAGTAGGCCGGGTATTCCACGAGTTCGAGGACCTCGAGGGCAGGAGCGTGGTACTTAGAACGCCCCTGTGGAGCGACCTCGACGACCTCATGGACATGATCAACACCGCCGTTGACGAGAGGGTGGACATCTACATGGATGAGAAGGTCACGAGGGAGAGCGAGGCCGAGTGGCTGGGCGGCAAACTCGCCAAGATAGAGAACGGCAGGACCATCGGCCTGGTTGCAGAGTGCGAGGGAAGGGTCGTGGGAAGCTCGGATGTCGAGAAGAGGCAGAGGTCCATGAGCCATGTGGGAGAACTCGGCGCCCTCGTAAAGGGGGGTTACCGGGAATCCGGGATCGGGACCAGGATGCTGGAGACGCTCATACGGGAATCGAGGTCCGCGGGCCTCGAGGTCCTGGTCCTCAGGTACTTCTCCGGCAATGACAGGGCCCAGCACGTCTATGAAAAGGTCGGTTTCGTGGAGACCGGCCGGATTCCAGGGGCGGTGAAGCGGGATGGCCGAACCAGGGACCTGGTGACGATGACCCTGAAGCTCTGATTGATCACATCTGCGGGCGCATCCTGGTTGTGCCCATGGACCTGTAAAGCCTCCGGCGTACCATGAGCGTCCAGAGCACGAAACCTGCCAGCATCGAGGCGGAGGTCACGACGAGCCACTCGGAGATGTATACCCACAGGAGGGCCTCATCCTTGAGGGCCACGGCATCCTCGGTGATTTCCAGGACCGTAAGCTCCGTGGATTGCATCTTCGAAATGCAGGAAGGGTAGTCCTGCTCCAGGTAGTCCACCAGCGCGACCTCCACCTCTCCCTCGAGGAGGCTGATGCGATCCGATAGCTCCAGTACGTTGGCGCCGAAGTTGTCGGCCCATTCCATCATGGATAGCACCAGGAGCTTCTGGGACTTGAACGTCGAGATCAGGCGCCTTCCCTCCCTCCTTGAGAAGATGTCGCTGATGAGGGGCCTGTCGAGGGAGTATAGCACCAGGTTGGTTACCAGCTCGATCCCGTGGGGGTTGTTATCCCTTGCCGTCGAGGAGAGGCCCCACCATAGGATGTTGTACTCGTCTGCGAAGACCCAGGTCAAACCCCCATCGCCGCCCCCGGGCCGCCACGATACGAGGAAAGGCGTGTCAAGTGGAACCATGTCAGCCCAGATCGTGGAACCGGGCCGTGTCTTGACGTATGCGTACCCGTCCCCGATCACCCGCTCCATCCCCAGTTCAACGAAGGGATCGAATACCGGGTCCAGCTGGGGCCTGAATACAACCCTCCAGTTCTTGTGGTAGTAACCGTTGTGGCTGGATACCGGCAGGATCTCCGAGAGAATGGTGCTCTCAATGGCCTGCCCGTACGCGGGTCCGAAGGACCAGACCGAGGCAAGGCCCTCCTCCCTGAAGCATTGGTCGAGGTCGTGGTACTGCCTCGGCGTGAAATGCTGTATGCGGGCATCTGAGAAGAAGAGCATGTCATAGGTTTCCAGGAGGATATTTCGCGTGCGGGGGTAGTACAGGCGGTCGTACTTCCTCCTTTCCTCGTCTGTGAGGCCGCTCGGAATGGGCTCCAGGGCATAGGTGAAAAGTGGGTCCTCCTCGAAGAACCCCGTGACCGGACACAGGGATGCCTGGACCTTGCCCAGTACGAAGCAGGAGATCCTGGTTGTATCCACCTGGGCGAGCGCCCCGGTCATGCAGTAATGGGAGGAGATAATAATAATTACCAGACCCAAAATCACCCTGCTTCCGTGCTTACCTAGCGAGATCAGAGCCAGCGGTCCCCTTGCGGTTATTGGTTATGGTAGGGCATGATTAATATTCGTTTTTAAAACGTGTGAGAGCATGACCAGAGTTCTTTTCGTATGCACCGGTAACATCGATAGGAGCCCAACTGCCGAGGACATCCTGAAGGAGGTGCCAGGGTTCGAAGTCAGGTCCGCGGGCACCATGCCTGGTGCAAGAAGGTGTCTTACGAGGTCGGATGTAGAATGGGCCGACAGGATATTCGTCATGGAGGACCACCACAGGGTTTCGGTGCTCGGCCTGGACCCTGGAGCTGACAGTAGGGTGAAGGTCCTCGGAATCCCGGACATGTACATCAGGGGTGATGAGAGACTGGTTGAGCTCATCAGGAAGGAACTCAAGGAGAACGGGATATCGACATAGCCTTCGTTCCGAGGAGAATTGGAAGGAGGCATGCCGCAGGTAGCGAGAGCAGCTCGCTTATGGCCATGGACATTACCCCGGACCCCGCCCTGCTGTGCTTCGTGTATTCATTATCCGAGTTGCCCAGACCCCATATGATGTTTATGCTGCCGCTGGTCGGGATCGTCTTGTCGTACTGGTCGCCGGTTGAGAGCTTCCTGACGACCTCGATTGTCGTGAAACCGCCGGCCTCTGAGCCATCAAAGGACAATATGTCATCGGTTCCACCAAGCCCCGTGTCCGCGGGATGGGGTCCCGTCAGTCCCGTGGAATAGGCGTCTACAACCGACGCCGAGTTACCCGAGAACCAGCCTATGATCATGTCCGCGTCCTTCATGATCCGTGATGGCTCGAGACCTAACGAGATCCAGCCCCTGGTCTCCCCCTTCATGGCAATGAATATCTGGTCCCCCGATACGGTCCAGTATAGGTTTAGTCTGCCGTTTCCAAGGGTTATGGAGGAGTCATATTCCCCCTGTGATACTGTGCCATCGATATTGGGGACGCCCAGGACGGGGGCAAGTGAGACCCCGACGGAGAAAATGAGTACTGTTAAGGCAATTTTTTTCGCCTGCATGATCTTTCAAACCGAAATTGGGGGATTTAAATCGACCTCCCATATCATCAGTTTTTCGGAACCTGTCACTGAATGAAAGTGGCGAGGAATCGGTTTTTCCTGAAGCTATAAAAGCCACAATAGAAGAGCCCGGATGGGACCATTGTGGTAAACCAATGGCATCAGGTGATTACATGGTCGAGGAAGGAGAAACAGCCCCCGATTTCGAGCTCGAATCGGACGATGGGTCTATGGTAAAGCTGAGCCAGTTCAGGGGAAAGAAGGTGATCCTGTACTTCTACCCCAAGGACAACACCTCAGGGTGCACGAAGGAGGCCTGCGATTTCCGGGACTCGGTTTCCTGGTTCGACGACTTGGGCATCGCGGTCCTGGGGGTAAGCAAGGATTCAATCGGTTCACACAAGAAGTTCAAGGAGAAGAATTCCCTTAACTTTCCCCTCCTGAGCGATCCCGACCTGGATGCCCACAAGAAGTACGGCGTGTGGAAGGAGAAGAAGATGTACGGCAAGACCTTCATGGGCACGGAGAGGTCGACCTTCCTCATAGGGGAGGACGGCAAGATAGAGAAGATATTCAGGAAGGTCCGGGTCCCGGGCCACGTCGACACCGTGAAGGAATCCTACTAGGGCAGAATTCGCGGGTAAAGGGGAATGTTTTGGGAATTATCCCAAACCAGGCCCCCGGTTACGATTAACACTTTAATCTCCCAGTAACTACCCTGTGGTATGCCGAAATTCGCAGGCGTCGTGTGGGGAAGGCCAATGACCTGGGGAACGGCCACCTCGCTACACACCGCCTTCGTGGTGAAGACCGGCGACGGCGAGATATTCGTAAAGTGCGATTTTCTCTGCTATGTGAGGTGGGGAGACGACGTGAAGATTAGCGGGTCATTCAGGACCAAGCCCCCCAGGATCACCGATTTCAAGATAGAGGGCAGGTACTTCCACGCGACAGCCGTGGAGAACTCGAGCCTGGGTCAGACCTTCGAGCACCCCTAGCCCCATCAGTGGTGGATATTTTGAAGGAAAGCATGAGGAAACTGATGCACAACGTCGAGCTGCTCATAGTTACAACTGGAAAGGGCAACTGGAGGGGTGCTGCCGAGTCCATATCGAAGGCCAAGATGCTCCTGGCCGAGATAGAGAGGGACGTTCACTCCGAGCTGCGTTCCGAGTTCGACGAAAGGAAGAAACGGGAGAAGCGGACTGTCAAGATGCACTAGTCAAGCTTGACCCCGATTAGCATCATTACGAGAGGCTCGCTTCCGGTGTTCTCCGTCGAGTGCTCCACATTTGGAGGGGCATACGCAACGGAACCCTTCTTTATGGGGTAGACCTTCCCACCTATGTGCATCTGTCCCTCGCCGCTGAGGACCAGAAAGGCCTGCTCAGAGTCTTCGTGGGCATGGGAGTCGTGGGAGCCGCCGGGCTCGTAGGTCTGCACGATAATGTAGGTTTTCTCGGCACCTGTTATGGCGTGGGTTCCTCCCTCCGGGCCCAGGACCTGCTGGTCCATGAGTTTATGTGCGATTTTCAGTCCGGGTTGCTTTGGGACATCCTCTATGTTGACGATATTCGACATTTAATCGCCTCTGCTGCATCAGGATTTACCGCGACCTATAAGGGTTTCCTATCCTAGATTTCAACCGGATAACTTGAAAAAGGGCGGGTGGAAAGGTCCGCCGGGAAATCTTTATACCCAGCACAAATTCCGAACACACGTAATGTGGACTCTGGCGATAAACAACAACCGGATGTACTACAACAACAGGTTTCTGGCGGCAGGTCTTGACATCAGGGGAGAGCATGGCTCTGTAATCGATGGCCTGTTCCGGATATCACGGGAAGTTGCATTATCGATAGGGCAGGATGTGTTACCGGGGGTCCAGTTCGGTTCCGAGTCCGCGGAAATTATCGGTGATAAATCGATGCTGGATCGGATCAGGAAGGCCTCAATGAGGACCGGGGGGCCGGCTATTATTCATCACCCTGATGATTCGAGGCCCAGCAGTGCCGGGTTCATACCGAGGCTGCAGCTGGACCTGCAGGCAGCGGGGTACCTGGGTTCGAATTTCGTGGTAGTTCATCCGCCAGCCGAGGCGACACCGATGGCATCCAGGCTGGTTTCGTCCGATCTCGTGGACCAGGTGACGGTTAACAGCGTGAAGAGGTCCGGAATCGGGATCGCACTCGAGAACCTGGGCCCGGCCCGCCATCAACCCGTTATGGGAGATATCTGTGAGGTGGCATCGGTGGTCAGGACGATCAGGAGGGAGTACGGGGAGAGGTACGGCCCTGAATTACGCACCAGGGTGGGGATGTGCCTCGATTACGGCCACCACATCGCCTTCTGCGCGCGGGAGGGAAGGGATCCCGTGGAGGCACTTGAACTTCTCAGGGAAGACGGGGACCTGGTGGTTATGATGCACGTCCACCTAAACGATGGGTCTGCTGACCAGCACCTGCTTCCAGGGGAGAGGATCGGCGGTTCGGAAGATGATATATTAACAGGGTACGAGAACCTACTGCTTGAGGAGGTAATTCCGGGGTTCACCGGTTGCAGGACCTACGTCATCGAGAGGAACTCCCCCTTCAGGATGGAGGAATTACTTTTCGCTGCCCGGCTTATTGCCGATTCGGTTCCGAAAAATCACCGGGAGGTCTAGGTGCTGGAATGATAAGGGAATGGATTCCGAGCAGGGAGCTGAACACGACGGTTGAGATCCGGGGAGATTCACGGGGGAACGTTGAGTCGATCGAGTTCAAGGGGGGGATAAGAACCTGGCGGGGGGAATACCGGCTCGGGACCTCAATTGAGATAGAGGAATACCTGGCCGGCGAGAGGACCAGTTTCACGACGGGATGCGTTGAGTCTAGGATAGAAGGTATACCGGGACCTTTCCGCAGGTCCGCAATGAGAAAGGCCATGGAAATACCATACGGGCAAACGGTGGCATACTCCGATCTGGCGAAATCGATGGGTTCGAGGGCATGGCGGGCCGTTGGTAGCGCGATGGCGAGGAACCCGCTGGCGATAATCGTGCCCTGCCACAGGGTGGTTGCAAAGCACGGAATAGGCGGTTTCGGGGGCGACGTTGGGCTCAAGCGAAGGCTCCTGGCCCTGGAGGGGGCGGATCTTCCCTAGATCGATAGCTCCCTGGACCTGCGGTGTGCGCTTGACACGGCCTCGATGGCTGACGACCTGAAACCACCATTCTCGAGGGATCTAACGCCGGCTATCGTCGTTCCCCCGGGCGAACAGACCCTGTCCTTCAGCTCGGCTGGGTGCAGCCCGGTCTCCAGTACCATCTTGGCGGCCCCGAGAAGCGTCTGGGCGGCCATCCTGGTGGCATCGGACCTCGGGAGGCCGTGAAGAACCCCTCCATCGGAGAGGGCCTCGATGAAGATGAAGGCGTAGGCCGGGCCACTTCCACTCAGGGCGGTAACCGCATCCATCTTCGTCTCCTCAACCCTGAATGTGAGGCCAACCGCACCGAAGACCTCCTCTGCCGTCCTGATGTCGTCCTCGGTGGCATTCGATCCGTTACAGATTGCGGTGCAGCTGGCGCTGACCGCGCAGTTGATGTTGGGCATCACCCTGACCAGGTGGGCATCTTCCGGCAGGCATGATTCCACCCTGGATGAGGGGATCCCGGCAGCAACCGTTATGAAGAGCTTGCCAGTTGTTTCCCTGGGCAGTTCCCTGACGGCCGGGAGTATTACGTTGGGCTTGAGGGCGAGGATTACAGTGTCCGATGTCTTCACGACATCCGTGTTGGACCCGGTTGACCTGACGGAGTACTCATCGCCAAGTAATTCTGTCCTTCCGGGATCGATGTCTGAGACCGCTATCTCTTCGGGCTTAGCGACGCCCGCTTGGATTAATCCCTTTATCAGTGCCTCGGCCAGCTTGCCGCCGCCCACAAAACCTATCTTCATTTACTCCCCTTCCAGTAGTGCCTCGAGATCGGCCGCCACGTCCTCCAGGCCATCGCTAATCAGGGTTTCCCTTCTGGGAATCCCGGTCTTCCTGTCCCATCCCCGCCTCTCGTAGTACATGTTCAGGATCGCCTCGTACTCCTCGGGATCAGCGGTCTTACCCTCGAATGGACCCGACTGGACGGGGTCCTTGAAGGTCCTCGGGGCAGGGTAATCCTGGTCCCTTCTCACGCCCAGCTTGACGCTGATGGCCCTGGTTAAATCGTAAATGACCTTGGACCTCTTGAGAAGATCATCGAGCGTGAATGGGATGCCCACCACCGCCGAGTACATCTCGGCGTAGAGGTTCTCGTCGATGGATAGCTCGATCCACGGGAGCCTGCAGACGCCGAGCATGTCGAACACGGGCCTGACGGCCTGGTGGTACATGACCAGGTCTACCTTCTCCTCCAGGCCCCATTCCTGGCCCATCTCGAGCTCCTTGCTTATAGGCCATGCCCTGGTGTGGTGTGCCCCTATATCGCAGGTGCCGTATGCCAGTGCCATGCAGAGGCTCACCCTCGAGTCGTAGGCGGATTGCTCGAGGCCCTTGACCTGGACCGTTATCCTTGCGAGCTCCGGCCATTTTTCCAGGAGGCCCCTTGAGCCCCTTGCCAGGTACTTCCCGATGCCATCGCCCCTTGCTATAAGCTCCATGAGGCGGACCGCCGAGTCCTGGTCACCCCAGTCGGGCTTCATGCCATCCATATCGTCTGGACTCAGCCACCCCCTCTGGTAGGCCTCTATCACGACCCCGATCAGGTTGCCGGTGGAGATGGTATCGATACCGAGCTCGTCGCAGAGCTGGTTGGCCTTCAATATGAACGGGAAATCGTCGACCCCGAGGTTAGACCCGAACATCGCCGCGGTCTCGTACTCGGGTCCCTCGCAGGCAGTACCGGCCCACCTGCCCTCCTTGACGAGGCACACGTTCCCGCAGCACATGGGGCAGGCAAGGCATGCGGAATCGCTGATCTTGTAGCCCGACTCCATTACATCCCCGTTGATGCCCTCCGCCCCCTCGAAGAAGGCGTCCCCGAAGTTCCTGGTCGGCAGGAACCCGACTGTGTTTGCGTAGTCGATTACCGTCATGAGGCCCTGCCTCTGCCATATGTCCATGGAGGTGTGGCTCCTGAGGTATTCGAAGGCCCTGTCACTTACCTCCATGAGGGCCTCGATATCGTACACGGGGAGGTCATTAGTACCCCTGACGGCAATGGCCTTTAGGTTCTTGGAGCCCATAACTGCCCCCATGCCCGTTCGCCCGGCGTTCCTTCCCCAGTCGGAGTTGATCGTGGCGAAGACCACGAGGTTCTCACCGGCGGGGCCCACCGTGGCGACCCTGACATCCTCACCGCCCAGGTCGTCCTTGAGGGTCCTCTCCGTCTGGGTCGCGCCGCACCCGGCGAGGTGACCGGCGTCCCTTATCTCGACCAGGTCGTCGTCTATCCAGAGGTAGGATAGCCTGTCGGCCCGTCCCCTGATGCTTAGGCCGTCAAGGCCGGCGAGCCTGATCTCGGCACCGAAGCTCCCGCCCATGTTGCTGTCGCCGTATATCCCGGTGGCGGGTGATATGCAGTGGAAGGAAGTTTTACCCGATGATGGTATGAGGAGGCCGTTGAGCGGCCCAGGTGCTATGGTCAGGGTGTTCTGTGGACCCAGGGGATCCAGCCCGGGAACGAGGCTGTCCCAGGTTATCCTGGCACCGTAGCCCCGCCCCCCGATGTACTTCATGGCGAACTCGTCGGGGACCTCCCTGCGCGTAGCCCTCCCGGAGGAGAGGTCCACGTCGAGGACGTAACCCTGGTAACCTCCCCTGGGTTTCATCTCGGTCGACCTCCCTGGACGTATTTCAGGGTAGTCTCCTTCCCCTCGGGATCTGTGACCGTGAGCTCCTCCATTCCCCCGTATTCAATGGATTTCCCGACAAGGCTGGGCTGCCCGGCGACCTCATCCGAGAGAACGAGGGCGTGCTTGGGGCAGTCCCTGACGCACCTTGGTTGCCCGGAGCACAGGTCGCACTTGATGGGAGTGTCCAGATCCGGGTGGACGAAGATGGCGCCGTAGGGACAGGCATCGACGCAGGCGAGGCAGTTTGTGCAGAGATCCGGGTCGATGCGAAGGATGCCATCGGTGAGGACTATTGCCCCGGTGGGGCAGCTTTTCTGACACTCGGGGTCGTCACACTGCCGGCACACAATCGGGGTCCTTATTATCGGGTTCGGGTAAAGGGAGAACAGCCTGATTGCGGATTTCTTAGGGTTCATCACGCCGTAGTGGTAATTGGCGCAGGTAAGCTCGCATATGCGGCACCCGGAACACCTCTCCGGGATCACTTTGATTCGTTTCATCTGGGTTCCACCCCGACGGGGAGTTCAAGGAATAAACTGGCGGTCTGAAATATATTCTCCCGGGGTTGGCCCATGCATTTTGCCAACATTCCAGTCAGATTTATTAGCCAAATCGGGTTGTTATTTGCCGATTCCAGAGGGGGCCACCGCTTGAAGGACTTGAGAAAGGGAACGGATGAGAGGCTGCTGGAAAGGCTGGCGAGGATAATTCCCGGGTATGGCGGTTACAAGGACAAGGAGATCAGGAGGGAGGCCGATAGGGCCCAGAGGATGTACCTCTCCCGAAGGCTCGGGGAGGTGCGGTCCAGCCTCCTGTCGGTAAATGCAGAGCTCACTGACAGGGGGTACCTGGACCTCCTCGATGATTCTGATCGCACGTCCAGGCGACTGGAGAAGATCGGTGACCGCATTCGCTTTGCCAGCCACGGTTATGCAGGATTCTTCGACCTGGTCAAGGTAGGGGAGGAGGAGCTTGACAGGATGTACGAGTTCGATGCAACCCTGCTTGAGAAGGTGGCTGGCATGAAGGAAGCCGTCGAGGGACTGTCCGGGGCGCTGGAGAGCCAGGACAGGACGTTGGAGAAGGTACGCGAAATCGACTCGCTCATAGGGGAGATGGAGATGAAGCTAAACGAGAGAGAGGAACTGCTCAGGGGGATGGCCTAGTGCCGGAGATAATAGAGGCCATGGAGAGCACGGGCGACGAGATGGTCGTAAGGTGGCCATCAACGGACTCGGGCGCCATCAGGTCTGGATCACAGCTGGTCGTCCGTGAATCGCAGTCGGCAGTTTTCTTCAGGGACGGCAAGGGCTACGACGTGCTGGGCCCGGGGAGGCACACCCTGACCACGCTGAATGTGCCGCTGATAACGGGTTTTCTGGGCCTGCCCTTCGGTTTTAAGAGCCCCTTCAGGGCGGAGGTCTACTTCGTAAACCAGAGGGTCTTCACGAACCTCAAGTGGGGTACGCCGCAGCCGATCGTCTTCAGGGACAAGGAGCTCAAGATGGTCAGGCTCAGGGCATTCGGGATCTTTTCACCCAGGATAACGGACCCCCTGCTATTCATCAACAAGATCGTCGGGACCCAGGGGCTCTACACCTCCGACAGGATAGAGACCTTCCTCAGGGAGATCATCGTGGCGAGGCTGAACGACCTGCTGGGGGAGATACTGGAGTCCATCTTCGACCTGCCCAAGTACTACGACGAACTGGCGGCCGGGCTGAAGACCAGGGTAGCCGAGGACTTCGGAAAGTACGGAATCGAGGTGGTCGACCTCGTCGTAAATGCGATCACCCCGCCCGAGGACGTCCAGAAGATGATAGATGCCAGGACGGGAATGGCGGCCGTGGGGGACATGGGGGCATTTTCACAGTACCAGGCGGCCAGGGCAATGCGCGACATAGCGAACCAGCCGGGCGGAGAGGGCGGTGCTGGAGCGGGAAACACCGCGGCCGCGGGGATGGGCCTGGGAGTCGGTGCCGGGCTCGGAATGATGATGCCGGGGATGATACAGAAAGCCCAGAAGGAGGGCGAGGACGGAGGAGCGGGGGAGGAAAAGCCGGGAAAGAAGTGCCCCCACTGCTCGGCCGACCTGCCTGCAGAGGCCAAGTTCTGCCTGAACTGTGGAAAGAAGATCGGGGGAACGATAACCTGCCCCGGGTGCAATGCCGAGCTTCCCGAGGGGGCGAAGTTCTGCCTTTCATGCGGGAAGAAGCTGGTGGAGACCCTGAAGTGCCCGGAGTGCGAGGCGGAGCTTACCCCCGGAACTAAGTTCTGTTCCAACTGCGGGGCCAAGATCGAGTAATTCGGGTAATGCGGTAGATTAATTAATGCGGGGTATGGTGGATTGACCTGGCCCGATTCCACCCTAGATCGGCGGAGCGGTCGCTGAAGAGTTGGAGAACGCTCGACTTGAAAACCAGATGCACGACGATCGCGGTTTTATTGGTAATAGGGTTCTCCTGCCTTTTGAACGTGCAGGGAAGGGAGGAGAGAAGGGACCCGGCGACGGGCAGGATAAGGATCCTCTACATAGGGGACCCCGTTCCCGGTAGCCCTAACCCCGTCTTCCTGAGGGATCCGATAACCGATGTAGTTCCAATCATCGCCTCCGGCTTCAACTTCCCGGCTAGCGACATCCGGAGGTACATGAGGCTATACATGCCCAGGACCTTCAAGAGGCTGCACGATAATTTCGACGTGATTATAATCAGCGACGCGGGAATCGCCTTCTTCACCGACAAGCAGCTGAACTGGTTCAAGGACGGGGTCGAGGAGCAGGGGATGGCACTGATCATGATAGGGGGCTTCGAGGCATTCGGTGGGAACATCGGTCTGGGCTCCTGGGGCCCAACGCCCATACAGGAGGTGCTGCCGGTGGAGTGCCTCGCCGACCAGTGGGAGGACAAGGAGGGAAAGCTGACGGTCGCCGAGATGGAGAACCCCCTGATGAAGTCCCTGCCCTTCGACGAGATCGGTGCATACGGCATTTTCTACGGCTGCAACATCGTGCAGATGAAACAGGGGTCCCGGACCCTTGCCACTTACAACGTCGTGGGATCGAGCCGGAGGCACGTCCTGCTGTCGTACTGGGAACTGGGGAAGGGAAGCTCCCTGGCCATGACGGCGGACTGGACCCCGGCTGGTGGTGTCGACTTCCTCCGTTGGCAGTACTACGGGGATTTCAGCCTCAATGTGGTCACCTACATCGTGGGTGGGAAGCTCCCGGAGGACCCCGCTCTGGTCTACCAGGCGAGACAGCTAATCGCGGATTTCCAGAACATAAGGCAGACGCTTGATGCCGTGATAGAATTCGCCTCCAAGTTCGGGGGAAACATGGATGCAGCGGAGGAGATGATCGGTGATGCGGAGGATGCCAAGGCCCTGGCGGAGAGGAGCTACATCGATGCCGAGATAGAGGACTGCATAGATCAGATGAGGGCCGCCATACTAGTCCTCGAGGAGGCCTCTGAAAAGGCCTACAAGCTCAAGGACGAGGCTCTCCTGTGGGTATACGTGACCGAGTGGCTGGTAGTCTCATCGACGGGGCTGATCTGCGGCTTCGTGCTGTGGACCTTCATGGTGAGGAGGAAAATGTACAGGGAGATCGGCCAGACGAGGCTGTCGCGGCTGAATTCCCAGTGATATGCCGGCATGTGCAAGCAATAGATATAAGCCCGGTTCAAAGGCGGATAGCGTGGCGGAGCCGAATCTTCTTCTCTACCTTCTTCTCGGGGCGGTGCAGGGCCTGGTTGAGTGGTTCCCCCTTAGCAGCTCAGGGCAGATATCGCTGACGCTTCAGACCGCGGGGCTTCCCCCTGTGGAGGCCCTGTCAACCGCGCTCTGGATTCATTTTGGATCCCTCCTTGCGATATTGGTGAGGTTCAGGGCGGATTTCACTGCGATTATCAGGTCCAGTGCCTCCGGTTCGGGTGATGGGAGAACGGGAAGGTTCCTGGTCCTGGGAACCATCTTCACGGCATTGACCGGGATACCGGTGTATCTGCTTTTCTTCGAATGGTTTTCAAACAACCCGGGAGGCCAGGTCTTCACGCTCCTCGTGGGGATGCTGCTCGTAATCACGGGGGCGGTTCTGATTATCGGGTCCCGGATGGCCGGTGGCATGAGGAGGATATCGAACCTGGTCTGGCTGGATGGTGCCCTTACCGGAATGGCCCAGGGATTTGCAGTCCTGCCCGGGATCAGCAGGTCGGGGTTCACCGTCGCCGCCCTGCTGGGACGAAGGCTGGAAAAGGCCGATGCCCTCAAGCTCTCATTTCTCCTCGATGTACCCGCCATCCTGGGGGCGATGGTCCTTACCTACGAGGGAGACCTTGTGTTCACCCTGCCGATGGCCGGTGCGGTTGCGGCGGCATTCGTGGTCAGCTACTACGCCATGACGGCCCTGATCGATTTCGCCAGGAAGATCGACCTGTCGAGGTTCTGCCTGATATACGGTTCACTCGCTGCAGGCGCGGCCATTGTACAGATTTTACTCGCATGACGATAATGGAGTGGTTGGGATGGAAAAACCCCGGGTCTACATACACAGGATTGGATCGTCCTACGGGGAATACATGACCCCGCGTAACGAGGAGCTCCTGGGCAGCTTTGCCGAGGTCCGGTCCCACGGACCGGTTGGGGGAATGGTTCCCCCGGGTGATGTGCTCGATTTCCTCGAGGGCGCAAGCGCAATACTCTCACTGAACGGAAACGGTGCCGAGGACATAACCGGGGAGATTCTGGAGGAGGTGGGATCGGTGCGCATCGCAGTGATCTCGCACTACTATCACGGCAACCACGACAGGGCCAGGGCCACGTGGGAGGGAGCCGGTGTCGAGGTGGTAGATGTATCCGATGGTAACAACAGGGCAGTTGCCGAGTGGACCCTGGGGGCAGCGATAACGGGAATGTACAGGTTCGCGGAGTACGACAGGGCCCTGAAGGGAGGGGAGATGTGGCCCCCTGCCAGGCTGGCAGACCAGGTTCAGGGAAAGGTGATCGGCCTTGTCGGCCTCGGGCGGGTCGGCCGCATCGTTGCACGGTACTTCCAGCTTTTTGAAGTGGAGATCTTGGGCTACGACGCCTACCTTTCCGGGGAGAGGATCAGGGCCATGGACATAGAACCGGTGGGGCTGAAGGAGCTGATGGAGAAATCCGACATCATATCCTTTCACCTCCCCGTCACCGATGAGACCAGGGGACTGATAGGGAAGGGGGAGCTGGGCGGGATAAAGGATGGGGCCCTGGTGATCAACTCGGCCAGGGCAGCTATACTTGACGGAGAGGCCTTTCGGGAGGAGCTAAAGACAGGGAGGTTCAGGGCAATACTTGACGTTTATGAGCCCGAGCCGCCACCCCTGGACGATGTGCTCCGCACCCTCGATAACGTGGTGATGACCCCGCATGTGGCGGGAAACACCAGGCAGATGCGGGCGGACTGTGGCAGAATAGCGATCGAGTTCCTAGGGGATTACTTCGCCGCCGGAGAATAATCGTTTCAACCAAGCTATATCTATCGTTTCACCCTAATCGGTGGTGGAATTCGAGGGATTGTAGTTGAATAACCGGATAATCGCACTGATTGGGAGCATTCTACTGGTCGTCGTGGTCCTATCTGCAACCATCCTGCAGGAACCGGGAGGAAATGGTAATGGGAGCTGGGATGGCTTCTTCAAGTTCGACTTCCTGCCCGGCGTCGAGGGCAAGTTCGCGGATTACACACCAATCCAGATGACCTACCTGGCCTCCGTCGCGCCCTACGCAATCGAGGCAGGGAGGATCAGGAACCTTGATGATTTCAACCTGGGAAGGGGAGAGATTGAGAATCTGGAGAGGAATGGGTTCTTCGCCACCGGCTCCAGATACGAGGAGATGTACGAGCTCTACAAGGAGATGAGGGATCGAAATGTCCCGATCTTCGTGACAACTGACAGCATGCTCCACGCCTACCACGTCCTTTACGATTACGTTCTCAGGCAGGCGGAGCATTCGTATTTCGCGGACAGGATCCTCGAGCTGACCAGGGCCATGGCGGACTCATCCGCGGAACAGTACCGCGAAATCGAATACCAGGATATAAAGGAGGCGGCGAGGCTCAACCTGGCCTACTTCTCCGTCGCTGGGCTACTGCTCGACCCGGACTTCCCCGTTCCAGGCGCTGTCAGGGAGGAGGTCAAGGCCGAGATGGACCTGATTTCGGCCCATGAGGGCTTCTCCATTTCACCTATCTTCGGGGTCAAGGAGGACTACAGCCAGTACATCCCGAGGGGGCACTATACCAGGTCCGAGAAGTTCAAGGCCTACTTCAAGGCGATGATGTGGTACGGGCGGATCACCTTTACCCTTAAGATGAGCCCCGACCCTGCAGACATCGAGATCGGTAGGAGGCACACCAGGCAGGCCCTGCTGATCATAGGGACACTTGACACGCTGGAGGTTGATGGAGACCCGGCGATCGAGGTCTGGAGCGAGATCTACGAACCCACCGCGTTCTTCGTAGGGGAGATGGACGATCTCGATCTCTACGACTACGCTGACCTAAGCTCGGGGGTGTTCGGTGGGGAGGTCCAGGCCGATGCCCTGGCGGGAAACGACCTCATCGATGAGTTCATTGCAGAGGCACTGGAGCTCCCGGAACCAAAGATAAGCTCAACGGGCTCCGTGAAGAACATGCAGGGCTTCAGATTCATGGGCCAGAGGTTCATCCCAGATTCCTACATGTTCCAGGAGCTAGTCTACGACAAGACCTCCAGGATGATGCCAAAGGGGCTTGACGTCATGTCAGTCCTGGGGTCTCAGAGGGCCTGGGAACACCTCGAGGACGAGTGGGACGAGGCCAACTACGTGGAGCAGATGGATAAGCTGAGGGTTGAGTTCGGCGACCTGTCGATCGAGGAGTGGACCCAGAACCTCTACTGGCTCTGGATATACACCCTGAAACCGCTCCTGGAGGAGAGGGATGGCAAATACCCGACCTTCATGCTCAGCGAGGCCTGGAAGGACAAGGAGCTGATGACGGCGCTCGGATCATGGACGGAGCTGAGGCACGACACGATTCTCTACGCCAAGCAGAGCTACACCCTGGAGTCGGCGATGCCGGAGAGCCCCGAGCTGACCAAGGGCTACGTCGAACCGAATCCCGAGCTGTACGGCAGGCTGGCATCCCTGGCCAGGATGACCAGGGAGGGACTGGTTTCTAGAGGCCTCCTATCGGAGGAGTTCGAGGACAGGCTATCAGAGATGGAGGAACTCTCGATAAGTCTGATGGAGATCTCGGGGAAGGAGCTGCAGAACGGGGATCTGAGCGAGGAGGAGTACGAGACGATCTGGAACATCGGTGACACCCTCGAGAGGCTGGTTACCGCCCCTGCGGAGATGGCCCAGATGACGACGGATGCGGATACGAAGATGCCGGTGGTCGTGGACGTACACACGGACCCGAACTCGGGCCTGGTGCTGGAGGAGGGCACGGGATACCCAATGGAGCTTTACGTCGTTGTGGAGATCGACGGGAAGCTATACGTCACCGTGGGGGCCTCCTTCGCCTACCACGAGTTTACACAGCCGATGTCAGGCAGGCTGACCGACGAGGCCTGGCAGGACATGCTCGACTCAGGGCAGTATCCCGGACTGCCATCCTGGGCCTCGAGCTTCACCTAGTTGGTCTACCTCAGTGCCCGGATAACCAGGAGGACGATGACCGCCAGGACCAGTATCCCGGCCAGCCAGCCCAGACCCACCGATGATAGGGCGGCAAATGCCCCCGTGGAAGCAAGTGTTACGAGAACTCCGGCCACCAGCACCCCCAGGGCTACGGATAGGGTCGATCTCTTCCTCTCCATTCCCAGGAGGTACGATGCAAGGCAGCCCGAGTACGCGCCCGTGCCGGGCAGGGGGATGGCAACGAAGGCGGCAAGCCCAAGGAAACCGTAACGCTCGACCTTCCCCTCCGCCGATTTCCTGACCCGGTCAACCCTTGGCTCGACGTGTTCGTGGAACCAGGAGATCCTGAAAATACGCTGGAATGCGAAATCGAGGAATAGGTAGATCGGGAGTATAATTATCACGTTCGCTATCGTGCAAATGGTGAAGACCTCAAGGGGATCCATTCCAAGCCCGAGGATGCCCACGGGAATGCTGCCCCTGAGCTCGATGTAGGGGAGGAAGGTTATCAGAAGAAGCGTAATGTAGGGGTTGCTGGAGATCCACGCCGGAAGCCAGGAGGGCGCCTCTGGTGAAGTCAGCATCCATGCCAGGAGGCACCTGAAGGACATGGATCCGCCAGCCTACGGGACCTAGAACTGGGCCTCGGGTTTCTTGGTTCCGAGGCAGACGATAGTGCTGCCCCTGATTATAAGAGTGCCATATCTCTTGACCGGGGACTGGTTTTCCATCTCGGTGGCATTGGTGAGGGTTATGTTCATGTTCACATCGTAGTTCTTCAGGTCGCCCTCGTAGAGCTTGTTGTCCTTGGTCTTGATTAGCACCGATTTTCCCAGACACCGTGTGAGAACGTCGAAAGGCCTGATCATCGTGAAATCTCCTTGTTCTATTGAGGTACCTCGGCCGGTCCTCCCCGAGACCCGGGGAGGGTGCGGATAAAAATATTGCCGCACTCGGGAGATATTTTCTATTTCGCCCCGATGTGGGCGGTAAGTCGTCACCTGAGGTACCTGGTTATCCTGTTGGGATCCAGTTTGCTCCTGATTGACCCCTTGGAATCCCCTTTCACGGGTTCGCTCTCCTTCCAGTGGAGTTCGGCAAGGTCCCCCCAGAGCCTCCTGCAGACCTCTTCACAGCATCTGTAGTCATTCAGGATTCCGGGGCCGTTCTTCCGGCAGATATCGCAACGCTTGTGCTTGTCGAGTGCCGATGGGTCTATTCCCCTCGAGATTATCAGGTCGGAGAGGATTGGCACGGTAAATATCCGGCCGCCGGAGCTTAAGGATTTTGCCTCAGGTCTCCAGTATCCAGTCCTGTAAACTTACCCTGATGACGCGGCCACTCCTCTCCCTATTAACTACCTTTCGCCTCTCCAGCTCTACAACTGCCCTGGAGACCGTGGCCTTGGAAAGCTTCGTGGCCTTTACCAGTTCGGCCTGGGTCAGGCTCTGGCCCCCGGAGAGCTCCCTCACGATCCTCCTCTCCCTGTCCTCGAGGAGCTTGATGGCAAGTTCCACGGCCTTTGGAACTTTTTCATCGGGAGCGAGGCCCCGCAACAGGTATCCTGCGACACCAGCAACCATCAGTACCCCGGCTATTGCCAGGTATAGAGTTAACCTCGACCCGGATTCCTCCTGGAGGGGGCTGTAACCTATGGCCAGGGCAAGCTGGTCCGATTTTTCTCGTGACCACTCGCAGACCGTCTTCCCCCCCTCGCGGGCGATCCTCCGCAGGGATTCAATGGCATCACCATCGGGCATGTACAGCTCGACTTCCGAGGGTAATTCCAGTATAACTCCCCACTGACCCACCTTGGACCCGGCCATGAGGAGGGTCGAATACCCCCAGACATCACCTGACTTTGAGGTGAAGTTGGCAGACCGGTAGCTTATGGTCACCGTGTTCTCCCCGCCGGGCCTTAGCCCCCTGCGGAAAATGTATCTGACGGTGGTTATGCCCCCGGACGTCTTCTTGGAGAAATCAAGGGAACCCTCCACATCCCTGACCTTCAGGCTGGAAATCTCGCCCGGAAGCCGGAATTCATCCCCGAGAACGGTTCCCGAGATTCCCTCGTAGGTGATCACCAGCTCCTCCTCCGAGAAAAGGTCGGGCATTATCCTGATGAGACCGCCTATCGAGGTGATCCGGGCCTGATCCAGGGCCATGACAGGGCAGAGTAGGTAGATGATGACGCAGAGTACCATAAAGGCCCGTAGTCCTAAGCCCATGATCACACAACTTCAGATGTAGGATAGTATCGGGGTCAGTAGGGACTTGATAATGTAAAACACCAGGGCGAGGATGAAGAGGTATAGCACTACCTTGATGAGCCGCTTCAGCTCGAGGTCCAGCGTCCCCTCCTTCAGCACCTCCCGGGCAATCTCGTCCTGCCTCGCAAGAATAATGTCAAGTTTTTCCTCCAGGGTCGGCTGGCCCTCCTCCTCGATTTCATCGCCCATGGGCTTCCCCCTCTCTGCAAGCCGCCAAGGCCGTCTGGGCCAATTTAAATTTATCTCCCGGTGTTTTCATGCTTGTGTCGGCGAGGCCGACCCTGATGCCGAATTCCTCCTCGATCTGATGGGCAACAGGCTCATCCTCGGTGTCAAGCACGAGGTAATCGAGGAAATCGGCATAGAGCCGTGCGACCGTCAGGGAGGAGACCTCGTAACCGAGACCCCTTAGCATGTTTCCCAGGGGACCGCTGAAGGGAGACCCGCCCTTTATGGGTGAGATGGCAACCACGTATTTTTCCGATAGAAGTTCCCTGTAACCACCAACCCCGATTATCGGACCGATGGATGTGACGGGATTAGATGGCCCCACCAGCACCGCACTGGCAAGCTCGAGGGAATACCTCGCCCCCTCCGGCATGCTTGCCCGGGAAATCCCCCTGAACTCTACCCCGAGGACCTCGTCCCTTCCCCCGTCCCTGACCCAGTACTCCTGGAACTCCTTGGACCCCGATGGGGTCTCTATCACGGTGGTGACCCTCGAGTCCGTCATGGGGTAGACCCCGGGCCTGACACCTAGACGTTCCCGCTGCCAGTCGATCGCCTCGGAGAGGGTCTTGCCCCGTGACATTAGCAGAGCCCGATTCTCACAGTTCTGCCTATCCCTGTCCCCGAGCCTGAGGAGGTCCTGGAACCCCCTTCTCTGCCTGTCTTCATATGTGAGGAAGGTATCGTTTCTGATACCGTACCACCTCTTCTCGTCAATAATACCGGCAAGGGCGTAGAGGACGGCATCTACGTCGGGTGATACGTATGCGCCATCGATCTGTACGTCATCGGCAGTATTCACGATTATGTCTATGCCCGCTGGGTCCATGACCCTGACGAGTCCCTGGAGAAGCTTGGGAGTTCCTGTCCCCCCCGACAGGACGCAAAACCTACCTTTCAACGTACCTTCCCCTCTTCTCGATGGAGATACACCGGGCCTCGATCTCACGGGATATCTCTCCCATCTCCCTGCGGTACCCATCGAGAACCGCCTCGAGGTATTCCTTGAAGCGGTCGAAGTGAGTGCTCTTAAGTGCGGTCTTCAACAGGTGCAGATCGATGGCCCTCTTCTCGATCGACTCGCTGTACTCCGCGAGTCCAAAGTCTATGAGGTAAACGCTGCCCTCTTTGTAGATCATGTTGGATGTGGTGGGGTCGCCGTGCACTACTCCAGCGGAGTGAAGCACCCCCAGCTGGGATCCCGCCTTCCTGCAGACCTCGATTACCCCCTCGAAGTCGGAAGAGAGCAACTCCTTGAGCCTGGCTCCCTGGACCATCTCCATGACGAGGGTGTAGCTATCCGTCCATGCCCCCAACAGGCAGGGGACGTTGGCACCGGCCTGCCTGGAATCGTGGATGATCTTGGCCTCGGATACGGTCCTGGATCTCCTCAGCTGCTGGTCCAGCTGGGGAATACGGTATCCCTTTGGTATCCTCCTCTTCAGGACTATCCTGTCGAAGTTACTTGAGGGGAAGAAGATCTCGGAGTACTCGGCCTCGTAGAGATCAGCCTCTGCCCCCTTGGCAAGAAGCATCATTTGTCAACCCACCCCGGGACGACCTGGTCGGTTCTCCACTTCGGCCTCACCGTCGATTTGACCGGGTCCAGGAGATCACCAGCCCGGTGCATCAGAACGCCGTTCCAGGCTATCATTGCCCCGTTATCCATTGCGTATTCGAAGGGCACCACGTGGAAATTTCCCCCTCTCTCCCCGCACATGATCTCCAGCATGCCTCGTAACCTCCGGTTCGCTGCAACGCCCCCTGTCAGCAGAACCTCGGTCTTGCCGGTGTGGGCAAGGGCCCTCTCGGCCACCTCGGTGAGCATCGAGAAGGATACCTCCTGTATAGAGTGGCAGATGTCCTCGAGCTTCTTGCCCGCCCTGAAGAGGTCGACCGCATGTGTAACGAGGCCTGAGTAGCTCAGATCGGTGCCCTTGACCGTGTATGGCAGCGAGACGTAGTCACCAACAAGTGCCAGCTCCTCGACCTTCTTTGCGCCGGGAAAACCCTCGATGCCCACGTCCCTGGCAAAGGAGTCAAGGGCGTTTCCCAGGGCTATGTCCTGGGTTTCGCCGAAAACCCTGTACCTGCCGCCGACGAAGGCCAGTATCTGGGTGCTGCCCCCGGAAACGTAGACCGTCACCGGGTCACTGGAACCTGTGGTCAGCTTCCCGATTTCGATGTGGGCCACGCAGTGGTTGACACCGACAAGCGGTATTCCCAGGTGGATTGCCAGGGCCCGGGCGCCCGTGGCGGCCGTACGGAGGCAGGGGCCAAGCCCGGGTCCCCTGGAGAATGAGATGAGATCGAGGTCTCTGGCCGAAATGCCCCCCGCTTCGAGCGTCTTCTGCAGCAGCTGGGGGAAGTTCTCACCGTGGTGCTGTGCGGCCTCCCTGGGGTGAATTCCCCCCCTAGCGGGGGAGTACTCGGACTTGAGGTTGGCAATTATTCTGCCATCGTCGTACGCCAGCCCCATGCCGAGGGTGTGGGCTGTACCCTCCAGTCCCAAACAGAGCATTTTTCCCGACCGTACAGAGACTCCGGAAAGGCCACCGGCCCATTAATGGAGTGGTGACCTATTCCTTCTTCTTGAATACCGTGTATCCGCATTTACCGCATGAAGTGCGGTTACCGTGTTCTGCCATGTAGACCCCGGTGCCACACCTTGGGCACTCCTGTCTTCTTCTTTCTATTTTCCCATCCTTTTCCTTGAAAATCTCGGATATTTTGGTCATCGTTATTCTGGTTCACACTCCTCTGGATATCTTATAACTCTTTTTCGGAGACCTCCGGGGGTTACCTCTCGAGTATGAACGGGGTTTCCGGAACCTCGAGTACCTCCCGGATGAGAACCCTGTCGGAAAGGTTGCCGGCGACCATTACAGGTTCCATATCCTCCAGGATTTTTTCTGCCTTTGAGAGCCTGCTGGCCTTGTCGGCGAAGAGCTTTAGGATTGTATCACCCTCCTCGACGTCGTCGCCCATCTTCTTGGGCAGGCATATGCCGGCCCCCCTGTGCTTCGGGGTACCGAGGCTTCTGGCGAGGCTCACTACCTGATGGTTATTGACCCAGAAGACCTCGCCGGAATTTTTACTCGGTACCTCCAGGGTGTGTTCCCCAACGGGGATGTCATCGGGCATTACCTCGGGGTTCCCTCCCTGTTCCCCGATGATCTGGCGCATCTTCTTCTCGGCCTTCCCGGAGCTGATGGCCTCGAGGGCCCTCTCCTTTGCGTTCTCCACGCCATTCATACCCAGCAGGATGGAGGTAAGGGAGGCGACCTTGACCACCAGGTCGGGTGTGGATTTGATCCCCATTATCGTTTCAAGTGCCTCTCTGGCCTCCAGGGCCGGCCCGACGTTGTTACCCAGTGGCTGCTCGCCGAATGTAATGCCGCACTGGACCTTCATCCCCAGCTTCTTTCCCAGCCTGATGAAGTCCTGACCGAACTCGTTGGCCTCCTCGACGGTGCTGAGCTTGGCGCCTTTCCCGGTTGGGAGGTCTATGACGACGTAATCGGCGCTGGCGGCCTTCTTCTTTCCGAGCACCGATGGGAGATAGAGCGGGTCGATGTGGAGGGGGTACTCGACCTGTATGAAAAGGTCATCCGCCGGTGCCAGGTCAACCGCTCCGCCCCAGACCATGCAGCCGCCGGTCTTCGCGACGACCCTCTTTATCTCCTCGATCTCGAGCTCGACCGGACAAAGGATCTCCACGCGGTCGGCGGTTCCTGCCGGGGAGGTGATGGCCCGGGAGGAGGTCTTCGGTATCATGAACCCCAGGCTCGCCACGGTAGGAACCAGCAGCATGGTGGTCTTGTCCCCGGGCACCCCTCCTATGCTGTGTTTATCGAATATAGGGTGCCTTCCCCATTCCAGGACCTGGCCGAGGTCCACCATCGCCCTGGTAATCGCCTCGGCCTCGTCAATGCTCAGGGGCCTCATCTCCAGTGAGGTGATGAAGGCGGCAATCTCGAGAGAGGAGAGGCTCCTGTCGATGACGTCCCTCACTATCTCCCGGTGTTCGCTTGCCTGGAGCATCCTTCCCCTTATCCTGTCCGTGATGTACCTAACGGACTTCGGCTTTTCCGCGGGAACCAGATCGACATCCTCTGGCTCGCCAAGGTATTTCTTCAGATCGAGGTAGAGGCCCACCTCCCCCCTTTTCACCGTTTCGGTTGCCACGTCGAGGATTGCCACGATGTTTCGATCATCGGTCGACAGGCGTACCCTGTCCACTGCTTTTAAGCCCAGCTCATCGGCATCCTCCTTGTTGAGGATGGCGACGAGGGTTTCACCCGCTTGAATATCCATGAATTTTGCCTTCAACTTCATTCCTTCCACTCCCTCCAATCGACTAGTCCTTTGAGCTCTGGAATGAGGTGGTCATACCCGTGCATGACCTCATCAACCTCACTCGCTTTTAGGATCCCTATCTCGGTGATCAGGCCCGTGAACATCTCGACTGGGACCTTCTCGAATGCCGGGTTCCTGACCTTGAAGGGAACCTCACCCTCGATGACCTCACCGGGCGGTCGCTGTTCAACGTCCTGGACAAAGCCAATCCCGACGAGCGGGTCGAATTTCTGCGTTTCACACACCGAGTACGCCGGTATGCCGTTACTGTTCGCGTAGTCGATGACCATGAAGGAGCCGATCTTGTTGTAGAGGAATCCTCCCCCCACAGCATCAGATCCTATTAGAACGAGGTCAGCCTCGGGCTGGTACATGTGGATGGCAGAGTCGACGAACAGGGTAGTATCAACGCCGTTTTTCGCCAGCTCGTGGGCGGTTTTCCTGCCCTGCCACCTCGGCCTGGTCTCGGAGCAGATGACCCGGATGTCCTTCTTTTTAGACTCCGCGATTATGAGGCTGGTAACGCTGGAGCTGTGGCAGTGGGTGTAGATCGTGAACCCGTCCCTGATAACGGGACTGCCGTGCTCGATAATCTTCGGGATGTTAGATTCGAGCACCTCCAGCATGTCTTCGCACCTCCTCGCCACATGATCCCTGAGCTCTCCCGTGTCCAGCCCGGGCTTATCCAGGCAGGATGAGATTACCGTGGCGAGCACATTCCTGAGGCCGGGCTCGGTTACGCGTATCAGGGATATCTTCCTGGCGATGGCCCTCATTTCACAGAGAAGATCCGCTGGCGTGCTGGCCGGGGCATTCAGTGCGGCGATCCTGAGGGCGGTCAGGCCTGCGATGGCGACGTTCCTGGCTCCCTGGATTTCCAGCGATCTTATGCCCTCACCTATTCTATCGATTTCCTCCATGAGAATGACGTCCTGGAAACGGCGTTTAGAATCTTACGTTGCCGACGCCTAAATAGCTTGACCTCTCACTCGTTAATAAAAAAGGGGTTGGACCAGGCCCTGAGCCCATCTTGATCAACGAGCTCGATCCTGACGTAGTCCCTGGCCCTGAACCAGTCTGGAAGCTCGGAGCTGGTTAGAGCATTTCCACCGGTGGGCCGGTCCACGAAACCCGTTGATCCCCTGGTGCGCCACCGGACCTCTACCACCGGGCTACAGGTTATGCTCGGGGATTCCCCGAGGTCCAGCCCCGTGAATTTGGGTCCCTGGGTGGAGTAAAAAGAACCTGCTTTCAGGGAATTGAGAACTGCTCTCACTGATAGCTCGGAAACCCAGGCCTCGACCCAGGCATGACCGGCGTGGGAGTAGTAACGTTTCTTCGGGTTCAGGTGTGCATCATCAGAGGCAACTCCCCAGACCCTCTTCCCCTCACCGAGGAGCATGTCCCATACCTCGGTTGCCACACCATTGGCGTAGGCCTCCTCGCAGTACGCGTTGTATATCTCGATGGCCATCAGGCCCTCGCAGGGCAGGTAGTCCTGGGGAAGGGCGGCGCAGTAGGTCGGGTGGGCCGCGATGGTGAAGGCCCCCTGCCGGTATAGCTCCGAGACGCGTGAATCAAAGGGCAGGTTGGGGTCCGGGGGTTCCTCCACCCCTATTCCAATGACGTCGGGATTACCACCGACTTCTATGGAATCGACTACCACGAGGTTTTCGCCGGAATGTTTCGAGGCCCTTGATACCATCCTGTGGTCGGTGATGCAGATGCACCTGTAACCAAGGGAGCTGTACCTCGATATCGTATCAGCTACCGAGAGTCCACCATCCGAGTTTGAAGTGTGACAGTGGAGACAGGTCCTGACCCACGTTCCCGCGCCCTGGAAGGGGTTGGAGAATCTCTGCTCCATATTCAGACCGGGGATGGCAAACGCTTGTCTCTATTAAATTAGAAGGATGGGCTGGATGTAGACCAGGGCCGCTGACAGTATTGGGATTGTGATGTTATCGTCGATCCCGGGAATCCTCTCGACCAGGCTGGCGGCCATAGCCAGCGGTATGCCGTACCACCCCAGCCTGGAGTAACCGATGACGGTGCAGACGCCGAACATCGCGATGGTACCGTCCCAGGACTTCCTGTGCCTCTTCTGGGTGAAAGCCCTGACCAGCCCCGTGGCGGAATCACCGAACGACATGAAGAGCATCGGGATCAGGCCGATCCAGACGTTACCCAGCAGAACGCCCACGGCGAGTATGCCCCCGTATGCGATGGCAAAGTGAACCTCATAGGCGTTCTCCTCGATCTGGAACCAGTGCATGGGATTCCATCTTCTACGGAACTCCACGTAGCCGGCCAGTACGAACGCCGCGAGTACGACGACCCAGTAGGAACCCGGGTAAAAAACGGGGATGAAGAGGGTTGTTACTCCACCCCCCAGGACGTGGACGACCTTCCTGCCCACGTACTCCGCCGGCACACCCTCGAAGCGCCTCGTGTAGTTGTAGAAGAACCTCGAGAAAACGTGAAGGACGAGGAGGTTCCAGATGATCAGAAAAGAGGTCACTAGGAATATGGTGGTACCCGAGTATGCTGCCGTCAAAACCGTCGGTAGCTAGTCTAGCTACCCATATCAAGGTTTTGTTTCTACGCAACCTCTTCCTCGAGCTTCCCGACCTCGGAAACCTCGGTTGGAGCCACCAGTTCCGCTAGGCTCGGGAGCGAATCTCCCACGTTCACCCTCGCATTTGCGGGGCATACGCTGGCACAGATGCCGCACATGAGGCAAATTCCCATGGGGGTACCTTTCTCCATTCTGATTATGCCAATAGGGCAGACCGCCTCGCAAAGGCCACACCCGGTGCACCTGGACTTATCGACGTAGTAGCCGCCCCTCCGGTTCCTCTTAATGGCCTTCGAGGGACAGGCCTTGGCACACTCCCCGCAGGTTAGGCATGTGAGGTAGTACGCATCCTCTGTTCTCTTGATTGCGCCCATGGGGCACTTGTTGATACACTCTCTGCATCCGATGCAACCGGATGAGGTGGCATACATGGCGCCGCGCTAACACCGTTAATTAATAAATGAATACAGATCGGATTTGACATTGCCGGCTCGTATTCAAGTTAAATCGAGGCACATTAACGGGCAGGTTTCCTCCAGCCTATCCACGGTTTGGAAACGAATCTGGTTAAGAAGCTTGAGGGCCCATATGGACCTGGATGGCCATTGGCACCGATGGTGTATATCCCTTCGAAAATCGGTAAGGGTGGGGGGGATAAGAAAAGACATGAGGGGGCCGGGTTATTGATGATCCTCAACCCCGGAAAAATCCTGGTTTTTGGCGCAATTATTATGGAACCGTCTTGACGTCAGGACGACCAGTCGCATGATGTGGTGATACCCTGAAGGCCATTGTAGCCTACCCGCCCAGGCCAAATTCATCCAGGATAATCGACATGGAGGAGCCCGTACCCGGGCCGGGGGAGGCCGTGATCCGGACCTCGATGGTCGGCATCGATGGAACCGACAGGGAGATAGAGAGCGGCGTCTACGGAACACCGCCCGATGGAGATGAATACCTGGTCCTGGGTCACGAGGCAGTGGGTAGAGTTCAGGAGATCGGCGAGATGGTCGAGGGTTTGGATGCGGGGCAGTGCGTTGTTCCCACGGTGAGAAGACCAGATGGCTGCCCGAACTGCCTGGCCGGGGAGTCGGACATGTGCCTTACTGGCAATTACAGGGAACACGGTATATTCAAGCTCCACGGGTTCGCCTCGGACCTGGCCCTTTCCGATGCTGATTTTCTGGTGCCTGTGCCAGCAGGGCTCGGCGACGTAGCAGTTCTGCTTGAGCCTCTTAGCATCGGTGAGAAGGCCCTCCAACAGATCATGAAAATACAGGAAAGGATGGTCTGGGTACCCGAGCGCGCCTTCGTGGTTGGGGCTGGTCCCCTTGGCTTACTCACGGCCCTAATATTGCGGTTGCGGGGAATGGAAGTCTGGGTGACCGCCACCCGGGGGCAGGACAGCCTCAAGGCCAGGACTGTGGGGGAAATGGGTGGAACCTACGTCAACGCCAGGGAGAGCCCAATATCGGGATGGGATGAGGAATTCGACATCATAATGGAGGCAACCGGTGCTCTGGGCCCCGCGGTCGATGCTGCGGGACTGTTGCGCAGAAACGGGATAATGTGCATAATGGGTAACTACAGGGAACCCGGGAGCTGGAAGGAGGTACACAAAATCCTGTACAGAATGGTCCTCCGCAACCAGTTGATCTTTGGCTCTGTTAATTCAAACAGGAGGCACTTCGAGATGGGGCTCAATGACATGACCCTGATTGGGCGCGAGTTTGGCGGGATTCTGGAGAGGATGATTACCAGGACGCTGGAACCAGGTGAATTCAAGACGGCCTTCTCGCCCGACAGGGAGGATATCAAGACGGTCTTCGATTTCTCGAGCGATTAGGCAATGAGGGCCCGGGTGACCTTCTCTAAACCCCGGATTATCAGGTCACAGTCGCTCAGGGGCATCTGGGGCGGTATGTTAATGTGCACTGAACGTCCGAGGTAGTCAAGGGACTTCGGGCACATGTCCTCGGAGTAGCTGGGCTTGGGACCCCTGTAGTATGGACAGGTAAATGGGCAACCCTCCTCAGTTGCGGTCATTTTTCGCATGAGGTGGGGCCAGTGGGCATATATGTGCCAGTCCGGGATCCCCTTGTCAAAAAGGCCCCCGGCACCAACTCCCTCGGCCTGGAGGGCCTTTACGAAGGGTCTCACGTCTTCGTCCTTTGGGAGGTAGAATATGAGGCATATCCCGGTATCGCCCTCCTCATCGTTTAGCCGCCTGAATTCGAGGCCGGGGAGGTCCGAGATGCCCTCCCTTATCATCGACTTCCTCTCCCTCATTTTCCCGAGGATGTCATCCAGCCTCGAGAGCTGTGCTAGTGCCACAGCGGCCGGCAGCTCTCCCATCCTGTAGTTCTCTCCGGGGAAGACCTCACCCTGGTACCGGGGGGACTCGAACCTCGTGGGTCTCCAGCATGCCGCCGAGTCATGGTAGCACCTGGCCCTGTCGTAGATCACGTCGTCATCGGTCAGGATTATGCCACCCTCCCCGCTGGTCAGGATCTTGTGGTACTGGAGGCTGAAGCACCCGCAGTCGCCAAAGGTCCCGAGCGGTTTACCTCCGAAAGAACCGCCCATGGCCTGGGCCACGTCCTCGATAATTTTCAGGTCGTTTTCACGGCAAATCCGGACGATCTCGTCCATCCGGCACGGTGCACCCCTCATGTGGACAGGCACAACGGCCTTCGTCCTCTCTGTGATCTTGTCACTGAGATCCTCTGGATCCATGGTCAGGGAATCGTCGACCTCGACCAGAACGGGAATTGCCTTGGCTATCAGAACTGCGGAACAGGAGGCGAAAAAGGTGTAGCTTGGTATGATCACCTCGTCACCGGGGCCCACGCCGCAGGCAACCAGGGAGGATATCAGTGCGGAGGTGCAGGAGTTCACTGCAATGGCATGCCCTGCTCCCATCTTTCCCGCGAACTCCCTCTCGAGGGCATCCGTTTTCGAGGAATGCCCGCCGGTAGCAGCACCAACGCCGTAGTACCTGAAAAGGTTCTTGCTCTCGAGGACCTCCATCACGTATTTCTTCTCAAGCTCACCGACCTCGAGACCCCCTGGGAACATGGGCGGGTTGGGCGTGTCTTTGGCGGGCTTCCCGCCTTCAATGGCAAGCTTGTCTCCATCAGCCATGGTCCCAGCTCCTTCCCTCACCGGCCGGGGAATTCAGAAGGACGGTTCCTCGCCCACGATCCTCCTGAAGGCCTCATCGTAAGCACCCCGTATTTCCTCGGGGCTGCCACCATCCCGGAAGATCTGCTTGTCGTATTCCACGAGCTCGCCACGGTCAAAGGCATCGGCATCGAATATCCGCATTGTGTCGGGGGTTATTTCATCTGCAAGTATCAGCTTGCCATCGCACCTGCCGAACTCCAGCTTGAAGTCGGCGAGAACCAGCCCCCTGGATGCGAAGTACCCGGTGAGAATGGAGTTCACCTTCCTGGTTAAAGAGCGGATCTCCCCCAGCTCCCCGGCGGTTGCCAGGTCAAGCATCTGAATATGGTCATCGTTTATCCAGGGGTCGTGGAGGGCGTCGTCCTTCAGGTAAAATTCGATTACCGGGTTTTCCAGTCTCGCGCCGTCCTCCAGGGGCAGGCGCTTCACCATGCTCCCGGTTGCCACGTTCCTCAGGACAGCCTCCACCGGGATTATCTCTACCTTCTTCACCTCCATTAGCCCGGGTTCGGGGAGGGCCACGAGGTGGGTCGGCACGCCGGCCTCCTGCACCATCTTGAGGAGGTGGGCGGTAATTACCGAATTGTACTTGCCCTTGCTCGGCATCTGATCGTGCTTGAGACCATCTAGGGCCGTGAGGTCATCCTTGAATTTCATTAGGAGGGTCCCGCCCTCTTTCTCGTATATGATTTTTGCCTTTCCCTCCTTGAAGATCTCGTCGGGTAAACCCAATTCATCACCGGCGGCGGATCGCCTGACTCATCTAAAAAAGGTTTGGTCGATTTGGCTGGAACCGGGGGAAAATTCGTCTTCTGGGGGTGTCAAGGCGTCTGAGTCCGTTGGATCTCGCTATTTCCAGGGCCTGTTCGTACTCTGATCTTGATACTCTCCTGCCCAGTACCTCGACCTCATCGGCCCGGAAGCATGGGCGGTACTGGTCCATGATGTTGACGTAGGTATTCGGTGATATTTCTCTCGCGATGAACCCTGTCACACCGTCGGTACCCGCGAGGTCCCCTGGCAGCACGAGGTGTCGTACCAGAAGTCCTCTGGTTGCTACTCCCCTGTCATCCAGGCTGAGGTCCCCAACCTGCCTGTGCATCTCCCGGATGGCCTCCCTGTTAACCTGGGGATAGTCTGGAACACCGGAAAGTCTAAGGGAGACCTCGGGGGATGAGTACTTCGCATCGGGCATGTAGATGTCGATGATTCCATCCAGAATATCCAGGGAGACAGGTGAATCGTACCCGCCGGTATTGTAGACGATGGGTATCCGGAGTCCCCCTTCTATGGCCCCGGGAAGGGAGTCCAGTATCTGTGGCATGACGTGGGTGGGGCTGACGAGGTTTATGTTCTCACAGCCCAGCCGCTGGAGGTAGAGCATTATGGTTGAGAGCCTGTCCTTGCTGACTTCCTCACCCTCGTCGAGGTGGCTGATCTCGTAGTTCTGGCAGAAGATACAACTCAGGTTGCAGCGTGAGAAGAAGATCGTTCCGGATCCACCCCGTCCCACCAGGGGATATTCCTCCCCAAAATGCGGGTTAAAGCTAGATACTGCGGCCATATCGCCTGTCCGGCAGGACCCAAGGTCACCTTCAACCCGGTTCACGCCACACTTTCTGGGGCAGACACTACAGGGAGAGAGAAGGTCCCTGGCCCTGTGGGCACGCTCCTCGAGCTCCTCTAACGGCAAGTTGAGGTATGATGCTCCGTCTCTGGGCGGCATCTCTTCCTGCCTGTGGGATCTACCCCGTATCAGGCCTGGTGCCCCCGAGGTTTTTGGCGAACTCCTCCACCTTTTCCTGGTATCTGCTCTCCTTGACGTCTTCGGTGGAGAGGGAAAGGGTTTTGCCTAGATGCACTTCGGGGAGGATTTTTTTCAGCTCCTCAATTGCCCCCGAGGAATCACCGCCCCCGCAAACGAATACGAATGCCAGTTTCTTGCCCTTGAGATCGCGTTTTGCCAGGTAGGTCCGAAGGGGAGGGGTGATTTTCCCGGCCCAGATCGGGCTGCAGAGGATTATTGAGTCATACTGGGCGGGATCAATTTTCGTCTCTATCTCTGTCATCTTCTGCCTGTAGGCGGCAGCCCCGGCCCCGAGCCAGCCGATGGCACCCCCGCGTTTTTTCTTATCAAGGATCTCGTCCAGGTCCGCTCCCAGCTCCTCCGATAATTTCTCGGCCACCGACCTGTTGGTACCTGTTCTTGAATAGTATGCAACCAGAGTCTTCAAATCATCACCGGGTCGGTATATCCGATGAGGTTGAAATTTTTACCGATTTTCTTTTCACGTCAACGGGTGCTGACAACATCGTCCTCGAAGTCCGGCTTTCCCTCAACGTGGGGATGCGAGATGATCGAAAGTCGCTCTATCTCGGGGAACATCTCCTTTGACAGCTCCTTGATCTGGGACCGAATACGGTCGAAGTCCTTTATGCTCATGCTCGGGGAGACCGCGATCTCCATCTCGCCCTGGAGAACCGGCCCTGTGCGGCGAATGCGAATCACGTGGGCAGCGAAGACCCCATCCAGGTTCTCGGCCATTAGCCTTAGGGAGAGTCCCAGCTGGATGCAGACGCCATCGCAGGCGTCAACCAGCATCAGGCTGGATTCCTTTATTGCCGCGAAGCCTATTGTGATGATAATTCCAGCTATGATGAAACCCACGATCGCGTCGGCGATAGTATAACCCATAGAGGCGAGAATCAGGGCAAGCACGGCTAGGAGGGAGGCCGTTCCGTCCTTGATCGTGTTGTATGCGTCAAGCCTTACCGATCCCATGTTTGTTGCACGGCTGTCTAGGTACTTCTTGATTCCCAGGGCATAGGCGACCAGAGCGGCAAACAGCGCAACGCTCGCACCAAGGAAGGGAAGCTCGATGGTCTCCGGGTTGTAGAGCCGATTGTAGGAACGAATGACAATGTACGCGGCTAGGATTATCATCACGGCCGCGGCCCCTATGGATGCCAGGTTCTCGATCTTGAAGTATCCGAAATGGAACCTCTCGTCGGCGGGTTTCCTGAAGAACCTGAGCCCGATCCAGACGACCGCGGAGACGAAGCCGTCTCCGATACAGTCGATGCCGTTTGCCGTAAGGGCTATGCTCTTTGATATGGTGGTTCCCAGGATAATCTGCACCACGCCCAGAATGACTAGCGAGAGGGTGGTTAATCCCGCCATCCTCCCGGGCTGTTCCGAGCTCTGGGTTTCCATTTGAATCCACGCGGAAAAGGTTGATATGAATGTTTCTGGGAGGATTACCGGAGGGGATCGGAGAAGCAAGCAGAAGGGGTTAGATTTTATACGAACCGTTGACCATGATTTCCAGATGTCCGATGATCAGGATGCGGTGAAGGCGGTCTTCGTCGTTCTGTCTAAACTGAAGGTATTGCGGGATGATGAGGGCGAGCTTCCGACCGTTGAGAGGCTCGAGGACCTGGAGAAGGCCCTGGGCGTGCTAGCGAGTACATGCAGCGGGGAAGAACGTTCGGAACTGGTGGAATGGGCCGGTAAAGTCGAATCCACCAGGGGTGAGATCGAGTCCGTCTCGTCGGATATCAGAAAGAAGATCGCGGGCCTGTACGGTCCAATGGAAGCCATGATATTGGATTTCCTGATATCCAGGGTGCCTGAGGAGAAGAGGGAAGAGGTCCAGGAAAGGCTGGCGAAGATAATGGCCGGGTCGGATGATGCCGGGCCATCCACCGTGTTTGGTCTCGATGGCGAAAGTTCTCCCCGATCGGGCCTGGAGGATAAGCTGAAGATGCTGGAGGAGGATGGGCCCTCATCCGGTCTGGACAGGTACATTGACGAAGGCCAGGGATAGGGTCATCCAAGGTCGATTGCAAAGCTGTAGTGGGACCTGTTGGCGTAGTAGGGATGGGACGCGCCGATGTATATCCAGGAGGTATCCATGAGGGAATCCTTCTTCTTCTTGGTCTGCCCCGTGGTGTCAATAACGTACCAGCGCATCTCCTCCCCCCGCACGTACCAGACCTTGGCCCAGGTTCCAGATAGCCCGGACCTCCTCTTCCTGATCCTCTTGATGATTATTTTCTCCAGCTCCTCCTCGGGAAGGGTGGTCCCGATGAGGGTCCTGAAGTGGTAACCCGGGCCATTCTTAGTCTCGTCCTCAACGACATCAATCCTGAATTCTATGTCGCTGGCGTTGAAAAGTGATGACAGTAGGATGACGTGGGCCCTGTCGTCCCCGGAGAATTTGTTCAGAATGGGGTTGACGTCCGTGTAATTCCTTTTCTCCCGGTACCGGATGTTCATGGTAACGAAATTTGACATCGAGTCCACGTTTCTCAAGTACTGGCCCTCCTTTAGCCTGGACTTGACGATGTTACCGACGGCGGTGGAGTTGGTTCCGTTGGCTATTATTTCCGAGATGGATTCCTCCCACCTTGATAGTGCCAGGGAGTCATTGGTAAAGCCGAGCTTCGATATCAGGGCATCGCTCCCGTTTGTTATCTCGATGAACTCGATGTCAATGGACTGTATGAAGTTGTAGAACTGCTGGGGCATCAAAATACCTGCGATAAGCATGGCGATTGCCACAGCCAGTATGCCATAGAACATCAGCTCCATCCTGGTTCGTTTCATCTCTGGAGCCCGGTGGCACACAGGACACTCATCCAGGTCATCCGGGAGCCACATCTTGCATTTGGAGCAGTATTTCCTCATCCAGCGGTGGGTCTGCGTTCTTTTGTGATAAATCTCTCACAAAAAGGCCCTGTGTGGCAGCCGGGAGGGCGTCTACCTCCGGAGGGATATTGCGGCTTCCCTCCCGAGGTCGAAGGCTTTCAGATTCGCATCCTTGGCCCTCTTTACCGAAACCTCGATGGATTTTCTCAGGGAATCGGCGGGAAGCGGGAGGCGCGTCGAGGCTGCCCCGATCATCACCACGTTCTGGGTCAGGGGATGCCCCGCCTTTCTCGCCAGGTCCGGTGCGTCGATCTCCAGCACGTCCTTAAATCCCTCCCAGATCCCGTTTATGGTCTCCGAAGATGGGTATTCCTCAAGACCCCTCAGAACGGGCAAAGGGTCAACCCTCCTGGAGCTGTAGAATATCGAGCCGCCTGGGCGGACATAGTGAGAGTAGCGCAGAGCCTCCAGAACCTCGAATGAGATCAGGATGTCCGCTCCCCCCACCGGTACAAGCGCAGACCTCACCTTGTTCCCGATTCGGAGGTGGGTTACCACCGATCCACCCCGCTGTGCCATGCCATGGGTCTCAGCCTTCTTGACGTCGAGCCCCTGCATGATCGCCGACCTGGAGAGGATATCCCCTGCCAGCAATATACCCTGGCCGCCAACACCCGTGAGAAGCAGGTTGTATTGCTCCAACGCTAGACCCTCTGTATGGTTCTCTTCGGACAGATGCTAGAGCATATCCCGCAGCCGGCGCAGAGGAGTGGATCGATCTCGACCGCCCGTATCTGGGATGGGTTGGTCGTGGCCTGCCTGGCCCCGGTCTTGACCGGGGCCATTTCGGCCTTGTTGAAGGTAAATCTAAGTGGCATCATGGCGGGGCAACCGATGCTGTCTATACAGAGCATGCATCCGTTGCAATCCTCCCCCACCTGGTACTTAACACGGCTCCTCTGACCGATGAGGGTGCAGTTCCTCTTGGAGATGACCACGGATACTCCCTCGTGAGAAATGGCCTCCCTGAGGCCCTTCTCGGTTTCTCGCGTGTCATAGGGATCGACGACCCAGACTTTTGCCCCGCAGGCCTCGCACAACTTTGCCAGGTCAAGGTGGCCCCCCGGGGAGGAATCGGCCAGCTCCCCGGTTCCGGGGTGAGGCTGGAACCCGGTCATGGCGGTGGTGCCGTTGTCGAGTATGATGACCGTGGTATTGGCCCTGTTGTAAACCGAGTTGATGAGGCCCGTAATTCCGGAGTGGACGAATGTGGAGTCCCCCAGGAGCGATATGCTGTCTGTCTTCTCACCGGCCTGGTAGAGCCCCGTAGCAAGGTTAATGCTGGCGCCCATGCAGAGGCAGGAGTCGATCATCCCCAGGGGGGGCAGCAACCCCAGTGTGTAGCAGCCGATGTCTCCCATCACGCCCTTCCTGTTCACCTTCTTGAGGGCGTACATCAGACCACGGTGGGGGCACCCGGGGCACATGTTAGGAGGCCTCTGGGGCAGGGACACCCTCTGGACCTCGGGAACGTCGAGACCGCCCAGCTTCTGGTATGTCTCCGGGAGGATCTCGCCGTGCCTCTGCACCGTTCCGTCCATCTTCCCGTGGATTTCCATACAGAGCCTCTCACGTACCTGACGCTCCACCACGGGCTCGAGCTCCTCAACTATTAGTAGCTCGTCGCAGGATTCAGCGAATTTCTCGATAAGCCCGATCGGGGCGGGAACTGGAACCCCGATCTTGAGAATTGGTAGGTCGGGGAAGTGGTCCCTGAGGTAGGAGTAGCAGATCCCGCAGGCGATGATACCCATCTTGCCCTTCCCTTCCTCGATCCTGTTGAACCTGGATTTCTCTGACTCCTCCAGGATCATGGGTTGCTTGGCTATGAGATCGAGGTGCCTTACCCGGGCATTGCCCGGTACCATGACCAGCTTTCCCTTGTCAGGGGAGAAACGAGCTGATTCCACCCTGTCGGGGATATCGCCGGTATCAACCAGGCCTTTCGTGTGACTTATCCTCGTGACCGGTTTAAGGATGATAGGTATGTCGAGCCTCTCTGACAGGTCGAAGGCCTCGATGGTCATTTCCCTGGCCTCGGCAGGGTCCGCGGGCTCCAGGCATAGAACGTTGGCGGCGAGGGCGAAGTTCCTGGAGTCCTGCTCGTTCTGGGAGCTGTGCATTCCGGGGTCATCGCAGACCGCGAGCACCACCCCTCCCCTGACACCGGTGTAGGCCATTGTCATGAATGGATCCGCGGCGACGTTTAGCCCGACGTGCTTCATGCTGCAGAGCACCCTGACCCCCCCGAAGGAGGCACCCGCAGCGACCTCGAGGGCGACCTTCTCGTTGACAGACCACTCCGCGTGCACGTGGGGGGGCTTAATTTCCGCTATGGTCTCGAGAATCTCGCTGCTGGGCGTCCCAGGGTAGGCGGTTGCCACCTTGATGCCGGCCTCGAGGGCACCATGTGCTACGGCCTCGTTTCCCGACAGAAGATCCTTCATGGGTTACCTTCCTCAGAGGGAGTAGAGATCTGGAGGGGTGAGGATCTTGAATCCCCTTTCGGTCAGGATGGAACCCAGCCTCTCTGGGTCGTCGGATCTGACTATGGCGACGGCTGACTTATGCGGGTTTACCACGAATACGTAGAGGTACTCTATGTTGATCCCGGCCTCCCCTGTCGTTCTTGCGAGCCTGTTCAGGGTCCCTGGTTCGTCCTCAATCTCGACTGCAACGACCTCGGTCTCGACAGAGGTATACCCCGCTTTCGAGAGAGTGCTCACCGTGGAATCGGGATCCGTTACTATGAGACGGAGAATACCGAACTCTCCGGTTTCCGCGACGGTTAGGAACCTGAGGTCGATTCCTCCCTCGCTGAGCGCGTCAGTTACCTCTGCCAGCGTTCCTGGCCTGTTCTCGAGAAACACCGATACCTGGACAACCTTTTCGGACATATTCACTCCTCCCTGAGGTCAATTACCCTCTTTGCCTTGCCCTCGGACCTTGGGATCGAGCCGGCCTGGACGAGCTTTACCTGGATCGTTATGCCGATGTCGCTTCGAAGCTCATTTTCGATCCGGTTTTTCAACCCGACCATGTCCCCGACCTTATCACTGAAGGTCTCCCCGGTTACCTCCACGTCCAGGGAGATGACGTCCATCGGGCCCTTCTTTGTCAGGGTGATCTGGTAGTTATCCCCGACCCCCTCAATGCCCATCAGGGTGTGCTCGACCTGGCTCGGGAATACGTTAACGCCCCTTATTATCAGCATGTCGTCGGACCTGCCCATCACCCTCAACATCCGGGGGTGACACCGTCCGCACTCGCACTCCTCCCAGTCGATCATTGAAATGTCCCTGGTTCTGTAGCGAAGTAGGGGAAGTGCGTACTTGGTTAGAGGGGTGAATACGAGTTCTCCCTTGGATCCGGGTTCGAGGACCTCCTCGGTAACCGGGTCGATGGTCTCGACGAGGAAGTGGTCACCCCATATGTGAAGACCGTTCTGGGCCTCGCACTCGACGGAGACCCCTGGTCCGCAGAGCTCACTCATGCCGTATATGTCGTAGGCCTTTATACCCAGGTTCTCCTCAATGCGCTGTCTCAGGCCCTCCGACCAGGGCTCCGCACCCAGTATACCGATTCCCAGCTGGGAGTTCACGAGATCCTGCCCCATGCTCTTTGCGACCTCTGACAGATAGAGGGCAAAGCTGGGGGTGCATGCAATTGCGGTCGTACCGAGGTCCTGTATGAGCTTGAGCTGCCGCTTGGTGTTTCCTCCAGATGCTGGCACCACGGTGGCCCCGATCTTCTCCGATCCATAGTGGAGACCCAGGCCGCCGGTGAAAAGGCCGTAACCGTAGGAAACCTGGACCACGTCCTTGTCGGTGCAGCCCGTTGCGACCATGCAGCGGGCCATCATCTCAGTCCATACGTCGACGTCCTCCTTGGTGTATCCAACGACCGTCGGGTTACCGGTTGTGCCGGAGCTGGCGTGGATCCTGATGGTTTCGTCAAGGGGCACGGAGAACATGCCGAAGGGATAGCTATCCCTCAGGTCATCCTTGTATGTAAACGGAATTTTCGAGGCATCTCCGAGGTCCTTGATATCATCGGGCCTGAGGCCAGCGTCCTTGAATTTTTTCCTGTAAAGGGGAACGTTATCGAAGGAGTACCTCACCAGTTTCTTCAACCTCTTCTCCTGAAGGCTGAGGAGGTCCTCCTTACCAAGAGTCTCCATCTTTTCGTTCCAGTACAAGGTTAAGTCTCCTTATTCGGGTGATCGGGTCGAGGTCATGTATAAATAATAAAACTCTTTCATATCGAGGGCGATGGAACCGGGGATCGTTCATCACAAAAATATTCAATAAATAAAATAAATTAAACTAAATAGGTTAATCATAGAAACAATATTTACTAAATAATTAGTATTATCATATGGATCGAAAGACATATATGCAACGCACTCCATAACGGCATGCTCCCATGAAGGTAAGAGACGTAATGACACCTGACCCGAAATACATAGAGATACCCAGCACCAGGCAGACGGCCCTGATACTCTTCCAGAAGCACCGGGTGAACGGCCTTCCCGTGCTGAAGGAGGGTACCCGGAACCTTGTGGGCCTGATAACCCTACGGGACTTCGCCAGAAATCCCGACGAGGAGCAGGTGGCGATGATAATGAGCCGTGAGGTTCCGACCGTGGAACCCGATGATAACTACGTCGATGCCTGCAGGATAATGGTTGAGAGGGAGATCAGGCACCTGCCCGTGGTTTTCGAGGGCATGCTGGCGGGGATCGTTACTGTTAAGGACATCTTGAACCGGGCCGTGAGCCAGCTTGACCTGAACATATACGTGAAGGACGTTTTCTCCGAGGAGGTCACCGCCCTCTGGGAAAGCACGCCCCTGATGGCGGCCTACACTATCATGCAGGCCTCAAAGTCCAGGACAGTTCCCGTGGTGGATGCCAAGGGAAAGGTCGTTGGGATAATCTCGGATGTGGACATAATGAGGGCCGCGGAGATCCGGGAGGAGACGGCCACGGATATGCTGACCACGGAAACCGAGGGTGACCTTTGGTCACTCGAGGGCAAGAATATGCTCTACGTGGTAAGCAAGAACCTGGTATTCCCGGAGAATAAGGTAGTCGGGGATCTCATGGTAAAGGAGGTCGGAGTCGGCAGGCGAACGCCGATAAAGAGGGCGGCAAAGGTCATGGTGACCAAGGACCTGAAGGAGATTCCTGTCATGACCCCGGAGGGTGAGCTGATCGGCGTGGTTAAGGACGTCGATCTCCTGGGGGCCCTGCTCACTGAAGAAGGCTCTTGAACTCCACAATCCCGTTCTTCAACTTCCAGAGAATGCCTCCAAGTTCGGGAATTGAAACGTTGGCCTGCTGGGTGGAATCCCTTTCACGCAGGGTTACGACGTTTTCCTCGGGACCACGGTAGTCGACCGTAATCGCGTACGGGCAGCCAATTTCATCCACCCTAGCGTACCTCCTTCCTATGGACCCCGACTCGTCGTATAAAGCAACGAGGCCGTTCCTGCGGAGGTCATTCACTATGTTCCTGGCGAGGTCTGGAAGACCGTCCTTCTTAACCAGGGGGAAAACGGCAACCAGGACCGGTGAAAGCGGGGGTTTGATCGATAGGTAGGGGTACTTCCTAGAGTCGTCGGACCTCAGTGATAGCTCCAGGAGTGAAAGCAGGGTCCTGTCGAGCCCGGCGGATATCTCCCACACGTGGGGCAAAAACTTCCTCCCACCCTCCGCCTTCCAGCGCAGGTCGGTGCCGCTGCCCTTCTGGTGTCCGTCGAGGTCGTAGTCAACGCGGTAGTTGTTGGCAACGAGCTCTACCCAGCCGAGCTGGTCGGAGAGGACCTCGAAGTCCCAGGTTTCCTTCGAGTAGAATGGCCTCTCGTCGTCGCCCACCTCCCGGAACCTTAGCTTCTCACGGGGGAATCCCATCAACTCCCAGACCCGCTGGACCTCGGCCAGGTAGTAGGCTATTAGCCGGCCGCTCACCATCTCCCTCTCGAGGAGCTCGAGGGCGGTAAGCTCCACGGTCTCCTCTGAACCCGTCCTTAGGAAGTTCATCCTGGTATCCGCCGCCGAATTAAATCCGTCGATCTCGTTGATTTTTTCAGGATCGAAGAAAATCTCGCACTCGATCTGATCGAACTCCCTCTGCCTGAAGAGGAAGTTACGGGGAGAGATCTCGTTCCTGAAGGCCGATCCCTCCTGGGCGATTCCAAAGGGGAGCTTGACCCGCATCGACTTCGTGAGCCTGAGGTAGGAGCAGAAGATGGACTGGCAGGTCTCGGGTCTCAGGTAGCACTCCTGGTCCTGCAGGGGGCCCAGCATGACCCCCATCATCATGTTGAACCTCTTCACCCCGGAAAGTCCTCCTCCGCAGGAGGGACATGTGAGGCCATGCTCCTGTATCATCCGATCGAGCTTGTCCTCGGCAGTTCCCTCGGGGACCTTTAGCCCGGTTCCCTCCGAGATTATCCTATCTGCCCTGTGCATCGCATGGCATTTCCTGCACTGGACCAGGGGATCGCTGAACCCGCCCAGGTGACCCGATGATTCAAAGACCGCCCTTGGCATGATCTGGGCACCGTCTATCTCGAGCATCTCGTTGTGCTGGACCAGGTGACGCCTCCAGAATTCCGAGATGTTGCACCTCAGGGCCCTGCCGTGGGGCCCGAAATCAAAAATTCCCGACGGGGCAGTTGAGTATATCTCGGAGGATGGGAAGAATATCCCCCTTCTCAGTGCGAGGGTAATGGCATCATCAAATTTTGAGATCGAATCACACCCATTAACGACTGGGGTGGCATTTGTCCATTATAAAATCTCTTCAGCAGTGACGCGCATCTATACGTCAAGTATTCTAAGGGCGGCTATGTGTTTGCAGCCCCCTAGTCGCCTCCTGTATTTCCAATCGGGGCAGGAGCACTCGAAGTACCTCGTGGAGTACTTAACGAGTCTGCCTCCTATATCGTAATTTTTCCCATCGGAGGTGATGCTTCCCTGTAACTCGGTTGCCTGAAGCGTCCGCCTGTCCTCCAGCAGTCCCCTGATCCTGCCGAGAGATTCCACGTCGCGTTCTTCAAAAAGCTCGGTGAGATAGACCAGGAAGAAGTTATCGACGGTGTTACCCAGGGGGGTGCCACCGAGGGTGATATCGTAACCGAGCTCCGCCTCCTTGAACTCGACCCTTTTGCCCCCGGCCAGGATCGCGTTTTCATCTACTGAGTACCCCTGGAGGATATCTTCTGCCAGTTCCTGATAGGTACCCTTGGCGGGGCCCGCCTCTTCCTCCAACGTCTCACGGCTCCTCGGTTTGTACGGTGCCACCCTTTTCGCCTGTTCGCCATATCGCGAGAACCAGCCCGAAGATGAAGAGGGCCGTGATCATGAAGCCCAGGTTGACGGGATCGACAAGCGGGTCATCAGGCTCTGGAAGCTCGGGCGGGCTGGGAATCTCAAAGGTTACCTGTCCCTGGGCGAGGGCGGCGCCGCTCTCCTCAAGGGTCGCGCCCGCCGTCTCCAGCACGTAGATGTCGAAGGTGTAGTTGCCCTCATCGAGCTGGAAGTAGCCCAGGTCCGTCTCTCCGGCCACCTCGTCGTATATGAGCACGCCGGCCATTCGGCCCGAGATCTCCACCCGGAGGGTCTCGTTCTCCAGGTCCTCGATGCCGGATGAGAGCAGGATGAGATGGGCGCTTCCGGGGCCCGTTAGTTCCTCGTAACCGGTTATTTTGAAGGTCTGGCAGAGGCAGGTCTCCAAAATCAGGAGCCCGAGAAGGACTGATACTATCATCCCTGTGTGATTTTGCAGGACCTCACCCGCAACAACTCTTTCGCCCGGCAGTTAAATGCTTTTCGAGGGGCAAAGAGATTTGTATTATCCCTAAATTATTTCACCCCTCTCTTTGTGGGGGGAGGGTGGTCAAGCTTACTGATTCGAGGATCCGGTGGATGGTCAGGCGAAAGGAGGAGGGTTGGACGAACAAAAAGATCGCCGGGGTCTACGGCATAACGCCCAGAAGAC
>Ga0180433_10001140_pt1 | contig 45012 bp, 41 predicted proteins | sample SS_ome_8_FD_132980 | JGI IMG/M metagenome (GOLD analysis project Ga0180433, IMG submission 132980) | Hypersaline lake sediment archaeal communities from the Salton Sea, California, USA - SS_1_D_1 metaG | ecosystem: Environmental > Aquatic > Non-marine Saline and Alkaline > Hypersaline >...
ATTATTGAGGTCGGCAGGAATACCGGCAAGACTTTCTTCAGGAATACCAGTTTATTCTATTTTATATGAAGATGATAAGGAAATAGATCTGAGCCATGCCTGGATAGAGATAAAACTGCCCGGTTATGGATGGTTACCTATAGATATAACACCGGAAGAGGAATTTTTGGGCCCGAACTATTATCTGGACATAGTTAGGGAAAAAGGGCCAGGATTTCTATATGAAGGTAAAACAATGGATTGGGAAAGGTATTATTTTGACAGCTTTTTTTATTCATGGGATAGTGATTCATGTACTCCTGATACCGAGCAGCAATTTAAATTCAGGGTAAAAGGCATTGATCTTGAAGATATAGAGCTTGATAATTATTAAGCCAGTTTAAACATTAACAACATAAAAAATAAAATTTCTATTTTAGTAATGATAAATTAACTAACCCAGGCGTAAAAGTATATACTTAAAAATTTCTTCAGGTAAATTGATTTTTGTCGCCTTTTCAAAACCCTCAAAACCAGGATAAGAATTTATTTCGCAAACCTTGTAGCTATCCCTGTCGAAAAGTATATCCACGCCTGCTATGTCAAGGCCTATTGTTTTTGCTGATTCTACGGCAAGCCATTCAATAGTTGGGTTCATATCATACTTTTCCACAAGCCCTCCGGAAGAGTAATTTGCCTTAAAGCTGCCATCCGATGACTTTCTTAACATGGCGCCTATCGCTCTTCCGCCGATTATAATTACTCTGATGTCTTTTCCAATGCTGGTACTTATAAATTCCTGTAAGATTAAGTTAGTTTTTGGGTCTTTAGAAATTTCAAGAAGGCTTACAAGGTCCTTAAGCTTGTTTCTGTTTTCAACGCAAAATACACCTCTCCCTCTGGAGCCAACGACTGTCTTAACGATAATAGGATATGAAAATTCTTTTTCAACCATTGATATATCAAATGGGAACCTGGCAAGCATAGTCTTGGGGATAGGAATATTTTTTGTTGATAGAAGTTGTAATGTCGAGAGTTTATCCTTTGATATTTCCATACTCTGGCTTGAGTTTAAGACAAACACCCCGAATCTTTCAAGGTGTCTTATGATGGCAAGAGAGTAATAAGTAATTGTCCCGATTCTGGGGATAAGAAAGTCAGGTAAGCTGATAATATTTCCTTTGTAAATTATGCTTTTATTATCTTCTCTCGTAACGATGAGGTCTATGTCTTCGGGAGAAACCAATTTTAAGCCTATATTCATTTTTTTCGCAACTTCCCTGAACCTGAGGGAGGTATAGGAATTAAAATCAGTTTTTTTTTCCAATATCCAGATTTTCTTTTTACCCATAAGTTTCACCTTTTTACATATAGAAAGTATTTTGATTTATCCAAATATAATAATATTTATACTTACAAACAGAGCTATTTTATAATAAAATTAGTCAGGTTAGTATATAAAATATATATAGCTTAGTTTAAAAATTTATCAAGGGAGGTAATGTGGTACAAAAAAATGATCTTGATAAGCTTGCAAGGTTGATTAGATACTTAATATTGGCTTCTACTACAAAAGCCGGCTCGGGTCATCCCTCTTCATCATTATCTGCAGTAGAGTTGCTTACGACATTGTTTTTTGGAGGATTTTTCAGGTTCAGGATAAACGATACCGGTTATATAAATAACGACAGGATTATTTTTTCCAAAGGCCATGCCTCACCTTTATTATATTCCCTGTGGGCAGCAGCAGGCGTAATAACGGAAGATGAAATCTTAACTCTCAGGAAGTTTAGAAGCAGGCTTGAAGGCCATCCGACACCCTTTTTTCCATATGCGGAAGCATCTACCGGTTCACTGGGACAGGGCCTATCCATTGGCCTTGGTTTTGCCATGAATTCGAAATATCTGGACAAAGTACCGAATCAAACATATGTACTTATTGGAGATAGTGAAATGGCAGAGGGTTCTCAGTGGGAAGCAATCCAGGTGGCAGCACATTATAAACTGGGCAATCTTACGGGAATTATGGATGTAAATAGACTGGGGCAGAGAGGCCAGACCATGTATGGATGGGATATGGAAGCATACAGTAAAAGAGTTTCATCATTTGGATGGGAGACCGTAGTTATAGACGGCCATGATTTTAAGGAAATTTCTAATGCTTATAAGCATGCCATGGAAGTAAAAGACAGGCCGACAATGATAATCGCCAGGACTATAAAAGGTAAGGGTGTAAGCATTATGGAAAACATGGATGGCTGGCATGGCAAGCCATTGCCCGGGGATCAGCTTAATGACGCACTGGAAGAGCTCGGTTATGTTGATAAGAACGTAAGAGGGAAAATAATGGAACCCGAAGAAGTTAAGGTAGTAAGAGATGACATTGGTGATTATGATGATGTAGAAATAGTTGATTCCAGTTTACCGACAAGAAAGGCATATGGTATTGCACTTGTAAATATATTTAAAAAATTCCCCGACATAGTTGTCCTTGATGCGGAAGTAAGCAACTCGACTTATTCTGAAATATTCAAAGATAGGTTTCCACAAAGGTTCTTTGAGATGTATATAGCGGAGCAAAACATGATAGGTGTGGCGGAGGGCTTATCGTTAATGGGGAAAATTCCTTTTGTATCCACATTTGCTGCATTTCTGACAAGGGCATTCGACCAGATAAGAATGAGCGGTTATTCAAAAACCAATATAAAGTTCGTGGGCTCACACGCAGGAGTATCCATAGGTGAAGACGGACCATCTCAAATGGGTCTTGAAGATATCGCTATGTTCAGGGCCCAGATAGGCAGCGTTGTGCTTTATCCATCAGACGCAGTTTCTACTGAAAAGCTTGTTAAAAAAGCTGCACAGCACTATGGGAATGTATATATAAGGACAACAAGGATGAGTACGCCCGTAATTTACAGCGAAGACGATAATTTCGAGATTGGCGGCAGTAAGACAATCAGGAGCAGTGATAATGACATGTTGACAGTATGTGCTTCGGGTATAACTTTACACGAAGCTCTGAAAGCTTATGAAGAGCTGAAAAAAGAAAATATAATGATAAGGGTTATAGATATTTATAGTATAAAACCTATTGATAGCGATTCGATAAGAAAAGCGCAGGAAGAAACGGATGCGATAATAACTGTTGAGGACCATTTCCAGGAAGGTGGAATGGGCGAGGCGGTAAAGAGTGCCGCCTCCGGAGAAAAACCTGTATATATTCTTGCAGTTAAGAAAATACCAAGAAGCGGCAAGCCCTATGAATTGCTGGAATTCGAAGGCATATCATCAGAAGCGATAATAAAAAAAGTAAAAGATATAATAATTTAAAGTTTAAAATTTAAATATAAAAAAATAGAGCTCTCAAGAAGGGGGTTGATTAAAATTAAATTTTTTATTGATTCAGGAAAAATCGAGGAAATTGAAAGGGTGAAGTCCTATGGACTGCTTGACGGAGTTACAACGAACCCGTCACTTATCAAAAAAGCGGTCGAAAGTGAGAAGCAAAAAGGAAGAGTCGTCGATATGGAAAAATACATAAAGGAGATGATTCTTATTGCAAAAGGTCTTCCGGTAAGTCTTGAGGTAATAGGAACGACATATGAAGAAATGGTTTCAGAAGGCAGGAAGCTTTACGAGAAGTTTAATCCAATTGCAGATAATGTGTATGTAAAAATCCCCGCGTCTCCTTCTACGGAAGAAAATAATGAAAACAACTTTGATGGCATAAAGGCAATAAAAGAATTAACAGGGATGAATATAAGGGTAAATTGTACACTTGTTTTCACGCCGGAACAGGCCCTTTCTGCTTCAAAAGCAGGAGCGAGATTCGTTAGCCCATTTACGGGAAGGGTAGATGATTATATTAGATTTAAGAATAAGGTTCAGTTTGACAAATCTGATTATTTTCCCGGTTCGGGTATTGAAAAAAGCGGCGGGGTTCTTGAGGATAATGGGATTACTTCAGGAGTAGATCTGGTAGAGCAGATAGTGATTACATTTGATAATTATGATATCAGACATACTGAAGTACTTGCAGCAAGCATTAGAAATACGAGACAATTAAGGGAAGTAGCTCTGGCAGGAGCGGATATAGCGACAATACCGATGGACGTATTTGAGAAAATGGTATCTCATTATAAAACGATGGAGGGGATGAGAAAATTTATTGAAGATATAGTCCCTGAATACTCGGGTATTTTTAAGGATTAGAAAATTAAATAGAAACAAAGTAGTTATATTATCACAATCGAAGAAAAAAATTTTACAGTTTTATTTGTAAAAGTAAATATACTTATGATATTATAATATTCCAACATTTTTGTAATAATTTAAATAATAATAATTTTAAGGAATATATAATTTTAAAAGTATTTAAAAAGTAAATACAAAATATAGCAATGAATTTATACTATAATCTTTATATAATAACGATAATAATAGTAATAATATTTTCGGGACTTTTAATTTTTTTCCTCCTGAGGAACAGAAATCGTTATATTGAAGAACAAAAGAAAATAAATAAGCTTCTAAAATACAGGTTAAAATTCGAAAACCTGATAACCAAACTATCGACAGATTTTATCAACATTTCATCAAATGAGATAGATACTGCAGCATATAATACCCTTAAAAAAGTCGGGCTTTTTACAGGAGTTGATAGAGTTTGCCTTTATATGTTTAAAAGATATCGTTTAAAAGCTGTAAAGAATTACGAATGGTGTGATAAAGATATAAAGCCAAGGATAAAAGTTTTAGGCGGGTTCCCAAAAGAGAAGAGATTATGGTGGATGAAAAAGCTTAATAATAATGAACCTGTATATATTTATGATACCTCGGAAATTAAAGTAAATCGCATTGCTGAAAAGGAAATTATAAAACCGGATGATGTAAAATCGCTTGTTATCGTACCCTTGATATATGGAAATGCTATTAAGGGTTTTCTTATCCTGGAGTCGATAAAAAAGAAGAAGTTATGGACTGAAAATGATATAAACCTGCTTAAGCTGGCAGGTGAAATATTAATTGATTCACTGGAAAGAAGGGGAGCGGATGAGGAAATAAAAGAACTAGCGCTAAAGGATAGATTGACAGGTCTCTACAACCGTGCATATTTTGAGGAAGAACTAAAAAGGATTGATACGAAGAGAAACCTTCCGATAAGTTTTATACTGGGTGATGTTAACGGGCTGAAGCTTATAAATGATGCTTTTGGTGTTAGGGAAGGTGATAAACTTTTAAAAAAAATAGCCGCAATCTTAAAAAAATGCTGCAGAAAAGAGGATATAATAGCAAGATGGGGTGGAGATGAATTTTCTATTTTGCTTCCAAAAACCAATGACAAAGATTCGGAGGAGATATTAAAAAGGATAAGGAATACATGTGATAAAACGAAAATTAACAGCGTACCGGTAGGAATATCCCTTGGTACATCAACTAAGAAGAGCAACGAAGACGATATAAAAGATATAATAAAAGAGGCAGAAGACTGGATGTACAGAAGGAAATTAATTGAGAAAAACAGCATTTCAAGTTCAATAATTTCATCTCTTGAAAGGACTCTGCGTGAAAAGAGTAATGAAACGGAAGAGCATGGGGAAAGAATGAGGGAATTGGCGCTTAGATTAGGGCATTCATTAAGCTTGAAAGAAAATAAATTAAACGAGTTGTCATTGCTTGCGACACTTCATGATATAGGAAAGGTAGCAATACCGGATGAAATTTTAATGAAAAAAGGAAAGTTGGATAGTGATGAATGGAAAATAATAAAGAGGCATCCGGAGATTGGAAGCAATATAGCGAGCTCGTCTCCCCAGTTAAAAACTATCGCAGAAGCGATTTTATCACATCATGAATGGTGGGATGGCACCGGTTACCCTCACGCTCTGAAGGGGGAAGAAATCCCGCTTAATTCAAGGATAATATCTATTGTGGATGCATATGACGTAATGACCCATGAAAGGCCATATAAAAAAGCAATAAGCAAGAAGGCAGCTATTAAAGAGCTTAAAAGGTGTTCAGGGACTCAATTTGACCCGAAACTGGTGAAAATTTTTGTAGATTTCATTAAGTAGTTATAATATACGTATATTATAACTACTATGGACTATATTTAAAAATTTTATGATGAATAATAATACACTGCTTGACGCTTCTTACATAATAGCGGTTATTATCGAGATAGGATTACCAATAATCCTTGCTATTTATGTACATAGAAAATACAGGGTATCATATGCAATTTTTTTCCTCGGTATCGCATTTTTCCTAATATCTCTTGTTAGAATACCCCTGAATAGCATTTTTAGTTCATTCATATATAAATATCTAATCGGTGACCTGGCATACATGCTGTCAGTATTATTTGCTTCTTTTACTGCCGGCTTATTCGAGGAAGGCGTAAGAGTGCTTGCCCTTGGGATAATTATAAAAAAGAGGAGCTTTGAGAAGGCCATTATGTATGGTATCGGGCACGGCGGCGGTGGAGAATCGATGATTTTAGTCGGGTTTTCAGTTCTGATAAGTTTTATAGCTTTTAAGTTTTTCCCTGAAATTATTCCGTCAAATATTACAGGTCAGATATCAGGCATAAGCTGGTACGTTCCTCTGGTTGGAGCGGTTGAAAGGATTTTCGCTATGGTTATTCAGGTTTCATTATCAATTCTTATAATAAGCGCTTTTACAAGAAAAAGATATTATTTCATATTGATTGCAGTATTATATCATACGGTAATAGATTTTGTGGCGGCATATATTAATTACAGATTTAATAATATTTTATTTACCGAGATTATCGTGTTTATTTTTGCAGCTATAAGTGCTGTTATTATTTATATAATGCGATCATCCGGAATTGTGGCAACCAGGGTTGTAAGAAGTTAATTCTCATGAGAAAAATTCGATATTTTAAACTGATATCGGTAGTTATTACAGAGTTATATAAAAGGCATATATAAAAAACCCCGAGTTATCTTTTGTCATAGCTAGCGCCTTAGACTAATCAACATCTCGGGGCCGTACTTAGAACTTTTCTCAGGGACTTTTCAGATTATTAGCCCTTCTTATATCCTTTCGTCTATAAAAAAGAGTTATTTCTGAGAGTTGCCTCCTGTTCCAAGACGTTAAAAACATATCAAAATAAAAAATTATTGTCAATAGATTGAATGTAAAAAGCTTATGATTTTTTATATTTTAATCTTTTTTTGGTTAATAAATATGAAAACTATAGTAAAATAATTAAAGTAACGAAAAATGAAAATTGTTTAAGGTTACTGTTCACAAATCATAATAATTTTTATATATTATTAAGAACATTTTTAAAATATTATTGCCTGGAAACATAAATGAAAAAAATAAAAAACATAGCTGTGATAGGTCTGGGTCTTATAGGCGGTTCGCTTGCCCTGTCTTTAAAGAATGCAGATAAAGAATTTGTAATAACCGGATATGATATAAATAGCGAGTCTATAAGCATAGCAAAGTACAGGAATATAATCGATATTGTCGCCGGGAGTTACAGGGAAGCAGTTTCGGATGCAGACCTGGTAATTATAGCTACACCTATAAGTAAAATAGTTGAGGTTGCAGAAAAGATAAAGGATCATTTAAAAGATGGAGCAGTTATTACAGATGTAGGCAGCGCAAAGGAAAAAATAGTAAAAAAAGTTTGTGAGATATTTCCTGAAAATGTTTATTTTATTGGCGGCCATCCCATGTCCGGCTCGGAAAATGAGGGTATATTAAGCGCTACTCCTGATCTATTCAGGAATGCATTTTATATTCTTACGCCAACCGAGTCTACGATATCTGAGGCCCTTGTTACCTTACATACATTATTTACAAAGATTGGTGCAAAAGTTATTTCTATAGATCCCGGGGAGCATGATGAGAACGTAGCCCTCATAAGCCACCTGCCGCATATACTGTCCACGAACCTGGTGGACATGATAGATGACAAACAAAAAAATATGAAAAATTTATTCAAGCTATGTGCCGGTGGTTTTAGGGACATGACAAGGATTGCTGCTGCGAATACAAAAATGTGGCTGGATATAAGTTTTGAAAACAAGGATAAATTAATAAAATCTTTAGATGATTATATAGATTATCTTGAGAAATTCAGGTCTGACATCCAGAATGATAATTTTGAGTCAATAAAGAAACATTATACAAAAGCAAGGGAAGCAAGAATAAACCTGGCTAAATATATAGAAAAGGATATATCGAACTTATATGAGCTAAGAATCGCAATAAAGGACAGGAGAGGCGTTTTAAGCGAAATAACAAGGGCGATAAGCTCATATGGGATAAATATTGAAGATATATCGATTTTCCATTCGACAGAATTTAGTGGTGGCGGAATCCTTAAGGTACTTGTCGAAGGTAAGGATTCTGGAAATATTGCAAAAGAAGCAGTTGAGAAAGCCGGATACGAAGTAAGCGTAAAAAAAGTGCTGGGTGAATAAAAATGAAAATATATGGGGCAAACAGCATAAACGGTGAGCTCAATATTCCTGGTGATAAATCTATTTCTCATAGGAGCATAATAATTTCTTCTATTATAGATGGCAATGTCGTGATAGAAAACTTCCTTTTTTGTGATGATTGCATAAGAACGCTGGATATTCTTAGAATCCTTGGCGTAAAAATAGAAAAGTTGGAGAAAAGTTTAATTGTATATGGCAGGGGTATTGATAAATTTAGAGAACCGGACACTATACTTGAAACCGGAAACTCCGGTACGACTATAAGGATAATGAGCGGGCTTCTCTCGTCTACAAATTTTATGTCCGTGCTCAATGGAGACAGTTCGATAAATTCCAGGCCAATGGGAAGGATAATAGAACCATTATCTGAAATGGGTGCCAGAATATATGGCAGGGACAGCAATAATAAAGCCCCAATTGTAATTTTCGGAAATCCCGGTCTTGAAGGAAGAAGCATAAAACTCAATGTTTCCAGTGCTCAGGTCAAATCATCGATCCTTATGGCTGCGATAAACGCAAAAGGACCTACGGAAATATATTCACCTTCCATTTCAAGGGATCATACGGAAAGGATGCTGCAATATTTTGGAGCGGATATAAAATATGATGGAATTTATACGCTGCTGGTACCCGGTAATAAATTGGATGCAAAGAGGATTTATGTCCCCGGGGATATATCATCTGCCGCTTATTTTATTGTTGCAACTTTAATCTTGAAAGATTCTCACACCATAATTAAAGATGTTGGAATGAATCCGACAAGGAGTTACATAATAGATGTATTGAAAAAAATGGGTGGTAAAATAATCGTTAAGAATAGCAGAGTCGTTAATAATGAACCTATTGCGGATATCGAAACTTATTCAAGCAGGTTGAAAAGCATAAAGATAGATGAAGAAAAAATTCCTGTTATAATTGACGATATTCCAATATTATGCGTTGCAGCTGCTTTTGCCGAAGGCGATACGATAATAAAAGGTGCAGGAGAATTAAGATATAAGGAAAGCGACAGGATAAAATCGATTGTCAGCCAGTTCAGTAAGTTAAATATTGATATAGATGAAAAAACGGACGGCATGGTAATAAGAGGAAATGATAAATTAATAGCCGGTAATGGGACCGTAGATAGTCTTGGTGACCATAGGATAGCGATGGCACTTTCAATACTTGCTTTAAGGTCAGAGGAAAATGTAACCATTCTTAATTCAAGCTGTATAAATACTTCTTTTCCTGGCTTTATATATAACCTAAAGGAAGCTCTAAGCTAAGTAATAGGTTGAATTTATGGTTTATTTATTTTTATATAGTTATGGGAAATATTATTACAATAGACGGACCTGCTGGAAGCGGAAAGAGCACTATAGCAAAGATTGCAGCAAGGGAGCTGGGATTGAAGTATATCGACACGGGAGCGATGTACAGGGCCGTAACACTTGCTATCATAAGGAGCGGAATAGATTGCAGCGATGAAAAATCCATATTAAAACTTGCAAATAAATTAAAAATAGAGCTTGATAAAAATTCGCTGGATGAAAACAAATATACAGGTATAAAAATAAATGGTGTAGATGTTACAGAAGAAATAAGGGGCAGCGAAGTGGGTGATTCGGTTTCTGTTGTTTCGAAACTATCGGGTGTAAGAAAATATCTTGTAGGGCTGCAGAGGAGATTGGTAAAAGATGGCAATGCCGTGCTGGAAGGAAGGGATACGGGAAGTGTAGTTTATCCGGATGCTGCATTAAAAATATTCCTGACAGCGAGTCTTGAAGAAAGGATAAAAAGAAGGGATATTCAGATAAGACGAAAGGGTGTTTTAATAGAAAGAAAGGAAATAAAAAGGGAGATTGAAAGCAGGGATGAAATTGACAGCAGCAGGGAAGACAGTCCTCTCGTGATACCTGAAAATGGTGTCGTAATAGATACTACCGGAATGACGATAAGAGATGTAGCTGATAAAATAAAAAATTTATATTTTAAAAAAATAAATGCTGAAGGTAAGACATAGCAGGGCATATTTTGTCCTGTATAATTTTATTAAATTTATTTTAAGATGCATATTCCTTCCGATCTACAGGGTTGAAAGGATAGGAATCGATAAAATGCCTGGTAAAGGGAGGATTGTAATATGTTCCAACCATATAAGTTACCTTGACCCGGTAATAATAGGCGCATTTATACCTGGATGCATATACTTTATAGCTAAAAAGGAATTATATAGTAATAAGTTCGTATCTTCGCTGGTAACTTTTTTAAATGCATTCCCCGTAGATAGGCAGTCTTTTAGCATGAAGGTTTTCAAGACTTCATTTGAAGTTCTTGAAAATGAAAATGCACTCGGGTTATTTCCAGAAGGAAAAAGGTCCCCGGACGGAATTCTGGGAGAAGGAAAAAGAGGAGTCGGCTTTATCGCTGTTCATATGGCATCACCCATACTGCCTGTAGCAATTAGTGGAACCAATAAAATAATTCAAAAACCTCACAGAAGGATGTTTTTCCCAAAAATAAAATTGATTGTCGGTGACCTTATAGAAACTAACGAGATAATTAAAAAATATGGCAAAAAAGAATCGGTAGGCCTGGTATTCGAGAAGACAATGAAAGAAATAAAAAGATTGTATGATTTGATAAAGTAAAAAGAGAATATATTTAAATAGATGGAGTTTGTAAAATATGGAAGTAAAGATTGCTGAATATTCCGGATATTGTTTTGGTGTCAAGAGGGCGCTGAAGCTTACAGAAGAAACAATTAATAAATACAGCGGCAGCGGCAGGAAGATTTTTGCACTTGGATCAATAATTCATAATCCTGGCGTTTCAAGGGAATTATCAAAAAAAGGTCTTGTATCCGTAAAGGATATAGATGAGATAGAAAATAAAAGCATTTTTATTATAAGGTCACATGGAATGTCGCCCTATCTAATTGACAAAATAAAGAAAAAAAATGGGGTAGAAGTCGTTGATACGACATGCCCTATCGTAAAGAAAGCACATTCAAGGGCAAGGTCATTATCTAAAAATGGTTATTTTGTTGTAATTATAGGCAACAAGAACCATCCCGAAGTTCTGGGAATAAAGGGATATGTTTTGAATGAGGACTACATAGTTATAGAAAATGAGAAAGATGTAGATAAATTGCCTTTTAAAAAAAAGATAGGAGTAGTTGTGCAGACTACCCAGACAAAAGAGAAATTACATTTCATAATTGATAGGTTGCTGGAAAAAACCAGGGAGCTATTTATAAACAATACGATTTGTGATACGACTGAGAAAATGCAGGATTCGACTGCAAGAATGTCAAGATATGTCGATATAATGATAGTAGTTGGTGGGAAAAACAGTGCAAACACAAAGCATCTTGTGGAAATATCGGAAGGGTTAAACGGTTCGACATATCATATCGAGAGCTACAAAGAAATAAAGCCAGAATGGTTCAAAGGCAAAAGTAAAGCAGGTATAAGTGGTGGGGCTTCCACACCTGTTAAAGATATAATAGATGTAAAAAAAGCTATTGAGCAATTATAGTATAAACAAGAATATAAAAACCTGCAGAAATAATTGTATTTTTTGCTTTATTAATCAGCTTCCCAAGAATCTGCGCCCTACGCTTTATGTCAAGGATGATGACTTTTTGCTATCGTATATGTATGGTAATTTTATTACCCTTACAAATATCGGTAAGAAAGAACTTGATAAAATAGTAAAATACAGATTGGAGCCGCTTTTTATTTCTGTCCACAGTCTGGATAAGAGCAAAAGGGAAATAATCTTTGGGACTAAAAAGAGCATGAATGGGGTTGATAATCTTAAATTCCTTGATGAAAATGGTATAAAGACAAACATACAGATCGTTCTTTGCCCTGGTATAAATGATGGAAAAGATTTGTATAGAACACTTCTTAATCTGGTAAGTGATTACAGTAATATAATATCAATAGGAATGGTGCCTGTTGGTATAACAAAATACAATGATAACGAGATCTTGAAGTCATATAATAAAGATTCGGCAGGAAAAGTTATAAGTGACATTAAAAAATTCAGGAATAATCACAGATCATTAAAAGGATTTGACGATATCTATCTTTCTGATGAATTCTATGTTATGGGAGGAGTTCCTTTTCCATCTTATAAACAGTATAAGAATTTTAATCAAATTGAAAATGGAATAGGCAAGAGTGTAAATTTTCTCAGGCAGGTAAGTGATTTCGTAAGGAGGAATCATGATTTATACTGCTCTATGGCAGAAAGAAATAAAAATAATAAAAAAAACCATATACTGCTGGTATCGTCTGAATATGGGAAAGTAATAATTGAATTTGCTATTAAAATTATATATAAAGAGCTTGATGGCTGCCTGGAAAGATCGGGTCCGGATATAGATATAATAGAAGTTAAAAATAATTTTTTTGGGGGTAATATTAAAATAACAGGGATCCTGAGCGGCAGGGACATAGAATCAAGTCTTAAAAATGCAGATACAGGTAAGTATTGCAGGGTCCTTATTCCAGAAAGTATTTTTAATGAAGACAATCTTTCTATTGATAATTATGGAAAAGATGATTTTAGGAATATGGGTAAAAATGTAAAAATAATACCCGAGGACGGCTTCAGTTTTATTAAAGAAATATTCTCTGCTTTATGATCAAGGAGATCCGGATGAAGGATTTTAAAAAAAGAAATATTCCAAAAGTTGCTATTGTTGGAAAACCGAATGTTGGAAAATCTACCCTTATAAATAGGATATGCAGAAAGATGGAAGCTATAGTCCATGATGAGCCGATGGCTACACGTGATAGAAAATATTATAAAACAAGCTGGAATGGAAAAAATTTTTACTTATTGGATACAGGCGGGATTGACACGAAACTAAAGGGCAATATAAATACACAGGTTTTTTTGCAGGCAAAGAAAGCTATAGATGAATCCGATATGGTTGTTTTTATCGTTGATTTAAAGCAGCAATTATCTTCCCTTGATGAGGAGATAGCATCTATGTTAAGGAAGACTGAAAAAGAAATTATCTTTGCTGGTAATAAGTGTGACGGGAAAGATGAAAATTTATACACTGAAGATTATCTAAAATTCGGATTCGGACATCCAATTAAGATATCTGCTTTAAATGGAATAAATATTGGAGATCTTCTGGATGAAATGGTCAAAAACTTTGAGATTGATAATGAGGAAACGGGAGAGTACGAAGAAAAGGAAAAAATCCCGGGCATATGTATACTTGGAAGGCCAAACTCGGGAAAGTCAACTCTTTTTAATGTTATAATAAGTGATAACAGGGCAATAGTGGATGAAGTTGAAGGAACTACGAGGGATAGCATAGACAGCATTGTTAAGATTGATGGTAAAAGTTACAGGTTCGTAGATACTGCAGGAATAAAGAGAAAAAGAGGGAAAATAGATGGGCTTGACTATTACAGTGAAGTAAGGACTGTAAGATCAATAGAAAGCTCGGATATAGGGCTTGTATTAATTGATTGCAGCAGGGAAGTAGCAGTACAGGATATAAAAATAATAGAAATGTGTATAGAAAGAGGAGTAAGCATCTGCGTACTTTTTAATAAAGTTGACCTTGTCGATAATGAATCTATTGAAAGTATTATAAAAATGTTCGGTCTTAAGTTGAGGTTTGCTAAATATATCCCGTTTTTAGAAGTAAGCGCTTTAAAAGGTGAGGGCATAAAGGATATCATAAAGATAATAGATCTCCTTGTTAGGGAAAGGGGAAAGAGGATATCGGAAAGTGATATTACTAATTATTTCAAAAAACTTGAAAGAGAAAAAGAAGGTATTTATTTTAAGGGGAAAAAATTTAAGATAAAATTTATAAGACAGGTTAAAACGTCCCCGCCCGTTTTTCTTGTTTTTTCGAATATTAATGCAAGAAAAAGAGTTAATTTAGAGAGATATATAGAAAATAGTATAAGGGATAAGTTCGGGTTTGAGGGTACACCCATTTTTTTTAAATTCAAATATTAAAAGTAATACCAGAAATCATAAAGAATGAACAGGAAACCGAGTATAACAATTATAGGCGCTGGAAGCTGGGGGACAACCCTGTCGGTAATACTTGCAAGAAAAGATTATGATATCAATCTCTGGACAAGAAGTAATGCAACATACGACGAAATTAAAAATTTAAGGACAAATAGCAGGTATACCGGTAATTTATACATACCAAAAAATGTGAAACCATATACTGAAGTAAAAGATGGTTTTAAGAATCCGGAAATAATAATTTTCGCAGTTCCATCACATGTATTAAGGGAAATAATAACTAAATTCTACGATATTTTGGGGGAAAGAAACGGTAACATAAAATGCGTACTTAATGCTGCAAAAGGGATTGAAGTAGGAACAAATCTAAGACTATCACAGGTAATGGAACAATGCCTGCCAGAAGAATTAAAGAAGTTAATATGCATATTGTCAGGTCCCAATATAGCATCCGAGATAGCTTCGGGCCTGCCGAGTGTTTCTGTAGCAGCATCCAGTGACAGAAGTTTAACGAAATATATACAGAATATATTTTCAAGCGATACATTCAGGGTATATACGAATAGTGATATCATAGGAGTGGAAATCGGTGGCTCAGTTAAAAATATTATAGCAATCGCAGCCGGGATATCGGATGGGCTTGGGTATAAAGCGAACACCAAGGCATCTATCATAACCCGTGGCTTATATGAACTTACTAAATTCGGAGTTAAGCTTGGCTCAAAACCGGCAACTTTTTCAGGAGTTGCAGGGATGGGCGACCTGATAGCAACATGTATAAGTAATAAAAGCAGGAACAGGTTTTTTGGAGAAAGGATAGCCAGCGGCAAAAAGGCAAATGATATATTGAAAGATATGTATATGGTTGCTGAAGGCGTTAAAACTACGAAAGCCGTATATGATATAGCAGAAAAGATGAAGATAGAGATGCCCATTACAGAGTGTATTTATAATATCATTTATAAGGGACTTAAGCCGGCCGAATCAGTAAAAAAACTGATGAATAGAAAGTTTAAATCTGAGGTTGAAGATATAATTTGAACTTAAAACTTTACTATTCAATGGGGTTATCCTAAAATAGAGAAGACGGGACGTGGCGCAGTTTGGCTAGCGCACCAGTATGGGGTACTGGGGGCCGGAGGTTCAAATCCTCTCGTCCCGACCAAAAAAAGTTTATGATTCCAGTTATATGAATATATTAGTAAAAAGATTTTTAAATATAGGGTAATATATATAACAAATGGAAAAAGAATCAATAAATAGCAAAACCGAATCTATAAAAGATGGTTTAGAAGCATACAGGGAAGATATTTCCACAGACATAATTAAAGATATCCAGAGAATGTCCCCGGGGAAAACCGGTCTGGTTATAATAAAAGGTCCCAATATAGGAGATAAATTCTTAATAAATAAAACAACTATTACTATTGGGAGAACCCCGGAATCAGATATTTTTCTTGATGATATTACAGTTTCAAGGAAACATGCAGAAATAAATAAGACCGGGGATGGTTTCACTATAAATGATTCAGGCAGTTTAAATGGAAGCTACTTAAATGGAAAGATAGTAGAAAGCGCTGTTCTTAATAATATGGACAGGATACAGATTGGTAAATATATGTTTTTATTTTTTAATTCTAAAAAAATATCAGGTAAAAAAGCTTAATGAAAAAAAATAAAACAAAGAGTTCACCGGAAAAAAAATATCTTACGATAAGTAAGGTTGTAAAAAACTTAAAAAAAGTATACCCGGATTTAAGCAGCAGCAAGCTTAGATTTCTGGAGTCGGAAGGGCTTCTATCTCCTAAGAGGTCATCAAATAAGTACAGAATTTATTTTAAAGAAGATCTAGAAAAAATAAACTTCATATTAAAAATGCAGAGGGAATTTTATATGCCTCTTGAAGTAATCAAGCAGAAGTTAAAATCAAGAGAATATAAGAAGTTCATTAACGGAAACAGCGTGCCCATAGAAAATATACAGATTAAGCTTGGCGAGGAGTTTAAAACGGATCATGAGCCGGAGCTGCTTTCTGTTTCAGAGCTAAGCAAGAAATTCAAATTACCGCAATCTTATATAAACGAGTTTATAGGAAACGATATCGTTGATTGGAAGGAAGAGAATGGTAAATATCTTATAAATACGGATGATATGGAAATATTAAATATAGTAAGCAAATTATCGAAATATGGAATTCATGTTAAGCACCTAAAGCTGTTTGAGAATTTTGCGAACCGTTCATCGGCATTTATACAGCAAATAATACTGCCGCTTCTTATGTCAAATAAAAAAGAGGAGCACTCAAGAGCGCTCAAGACTACAAATAAACTTGAAATAATGCTTTGCGATTTTCAAGAAATTTTAATAAAGAAATTGAATAGGAAGTTTCTAGAAAAACACAAATGATGAATAGGAATTTGTCGGTTTCACAGGGCAGAAAAATAAAGATACATAGAATACATAAAATATTTTTATTACTCCTGATTTTCTTTTTAACCATTTCATTTTTCGTTTTTTTTAATAACAGCAATATTTTTTGCAGTCCGGATGTTGCCAGTCTGGATGCCGGTAACTATGATGGAGATATTGATATAAATGCAGAGTCTGCCGTAATTATCGATTATCGAACTGGAGATATATTGTGGGAGAAAAATTCCTCAGCCAGAATGTATCCTGCAAGTTTAACTAAAATGCTGTCAGCGATTATTGCTATTGAAAATATTAATGATTTTTACGAAACTGTTGAAATTTCGGATAGCGCAGCCGGAAGGAATCATTCTTCTTTCACATTCAGAACTGGTGACGAAATAAGTTTGATTGACCTCTTAAAAGCTGCTCTTATAAGTTCACATAATAATGCAGCTATTGCAATTGCGGAGCATGTTTCGGGTAACCTTGAAGATTTTGTAGGGTTGATGAATACAAAAGCGGTGGAAATAGGTGCAAAAGACTCTTCCTTTGAAAATCCCAATGGACTGGACGATGAATTCCCGTTGCACATATCAACTTCAATCGATATGGCAAAAATAGCTTCCTATTGTATGAAAAATGAACTGTTTTCCGAGATAGTTAATATCCGTAAAGATACAATAAAATTAAATGAAAAAGAAATTGAAATAACAAATACAAATGATCTTCTTGAAGACGGTTATATAAAAGGAATAAAAACAGGATATACTAATAATGCCGGGTTTTGTATGGCAATTTATTCCATAAAAGACAATATAGAACTTATTACAGTAATTCTTAATAGTGATTCTGAAAGTGAAAGGGATAGGGACATAAATAAAATACTTGATTGGGCATACGATAATATTGAATACGTAAAAATAGTTGATTCAAGTAAGTCTGTGCTATCCTTAACCGTTGGAAATCAGACAAAATTAGATGTTGAACTTTATCCTGAAAAGGACTATACAGGTCTTATAAATAAAAATAGGGATGAAATTGGTTTTGAAAATAATGTATATAACGGTGCGGATCTACCCGTAGGAGAGAATGAGATTCTTGGTTCGGAGAGTATATTCGTAAACGGCAGGGAAATTGGGGAGATTAATCTGGTTTCGCATGAAAGTATAAGTAAGGGTTACATACATCAGGATTTAACCACATCTGATTACAGGCAAAAATTATTCATAATAGTATTGTTAATGGTATTTTATTTTTTGATTATTATAACTATAATAGTTAAAAATTTATTACAAAAAAGATTTTTATGAAAAAGTGGAGGTAAACTAAATTGATTTTTAGAAAAGACAGTGCAAATAATTTCACATCAATTGTTATGACTATACTTTTAATTATTTCTGTTATTTTTGTTACAGCATTTGCCGGCTGTAAAACACAAACGGATGGTGATGCCGGGCAGGACATAACAGATGCCGTTGAAGACGGAGATGATATAACCGATGATGATGGAGATGGTCCAGCGGCAGAAGACGAAGAAGATAAAGTAAGAGGTATGGAAATAGTAGGTGATATCAATATTTTAAGCGGCCTTGAGATTTCAGATAGTGTAAGTGACAGCAGGCCGGTTGCGATAATGGTCGAGAATAGTCCTGATTCAAGACCACAGTCAGGACTTATTTATGCTGATATGGTTTTTGAGGTAGTAGACGAAGGCGGGGTTACCCGTTATGTAGCTGTTTACTCTTCAAATGATGCCGACATAATCGGACCCGTAAGGAGCGCAAGGATATATTATGCTGAATTAGCAAGAAGTTTCGACCCAATTTATACATTCTGGGGCACATACCCTGAATGTTTCGATGCAATAAAAACAATGGATATGGATGTTCTTGATGCCAATCAAATGGGTGTTGTCCCAAGTACTGACTCGGGATGGAGAGACTATAACAGGAGCAGCGTTACCGAGCATACTGCGTTTATGTCTACTGCAGGAATCAAGGAAGATGCATCTGGATACGGCTACTCTCTTGAGGGCGGACAGTCTCCTTTGAGGTTTAAGATAGATGCGGTTGATTCTGAAAAAGGAGATATTTCCAATGTGTCTATAGATTTTTCTTCAGAAACCTATAAAGTTGATTTTGCATATGATGCAGAAAGCAATGAATATCTTAAATATACCGCAGGGTCTCCGCATACAGATTTCGATACAGGAAAACAGATTTCCGTTAACAATGTTATTGTAATGATAACCAATATAGATGGTCCAATTGATGAGTCTGGCCATATGGTTGTCAGAACAACAGGGGCAGGCGATAATGGAAAAGCTTTCTTCTTTTTGGATGGGAATGTAATTGAAGGAACCTGGGAGAGGAACTCTATCTTTGAACCCTTTACCTTCAGGGATAACGAGGGGAATATAGTATTGTTTAACAGGGGTTCGACATGGGTGTCAATGATACAGACTGAAGAGCGGCTCTCATATTAAAAATATGAATTAATATAATTAAAATAATATATTAAATTTTATCTTGAATAGAAACACTGAAAAAGGTTTACTAAGAAGTAATATACTGGGGAAGGAATTATTCAGCAGAGAGGATATAGAGAAAAGGGTCTATGAGCTGGGTGGAAAGATAACAGCAGATTACAGGAACAAAGACCTTATCCTTATAAGTGTATTAAAAGGCGGAGTCATATTTTTGTCGGATTTGATGAAGCAAATAGACCTCCCGTTAAGTATAGATTTTATGAGCATATCTACATATGGGATTGATGATGCTTCGACAGGCGTGGTAAAGATAACTAAAGACCTGGATCAACCAATAGAGGGGAAAGATGTGCTTATAGTTGAAGATATTATAGATACAGGATTAACCATAAGCTACCTTTTAAGAAATTTAAAATCAAGATTACCTAGAAGTATTGAATTATGCACTCTTCTGGATAGAGACATAAGAAGAATATCCGATATATTTGTTAAATATATCGGATTCAAAATAGGGGAGAAGTATATAGTTGGCTATGGGCTTGATTATAAGCAAAAATTCAGAAACCTGCGTTCTATTTACGAATTAAAACTGGATACGGTAAAAAAAGACATAGAATCATTAAAAAGTAGCTAATATATGCCATTAAAAAATAGAAAATAGTTTTTATTTTTTATTGTTTGCTCTAATCAAGTATATTCCAAATTTTAAACATGTAATATAATATATAATATAATTAGTTATTTTTTCTATGATAAATTTAAATAATATCTAAATTTCATTTTTATATTTAAAATATGAAAGCTGAGAAAAATAATAATATGATTAAAATGCGGCTTGAGGGCGTAAGAATAGAAATGCCTTCACAGAAGCCGATACTTCTATTAAAGGAAGAAAATGGCAACAGGTATTTGCCTATATGGATAGGCCCTTATGAGGCTTCTGCCATAGCACTTGAGCTGTCAAATATAAAAACGCCCCGGCCTATGACGCATGATTTAATAATTAACATCATAAATGACTTAAAGATTAAAGTTAATAATATAGAGATAACGGATATAAGGGAGAATACATTCTACGCGATAATAAATTTAAAGGGTGCGGGTAAAAAGACTATAAGGGTTGACTCGAGGCCCTCTGATGCGATAGCAACAGCGGTAAGGATAAAGTGCGATATTTTTGCAGCGAAGCATGTTCTTGAATCAGGCGGTCTCGAGATACAATCCATAGATGAAGAAGTAATAAGGTTTAAAGAATTCCTGGACCATGTCAGACCGGAAGACTTTAATAAAAAATAATTGTTTATTCAGGTTCCAACCTGTCATATAAAAATCCATTATCTTATGCATGCTTTTGATTATATTATTCTAAGGGTTTGAAAATCTCTATTTTAGAAAGAATTTATTGTTGTAATATTGTAATTTCTGCCATTTAAAAAAACCATATAATATGATTATTTAATTATTTTTTTGTTGACTTTGACTTTTTAAAATTTTAAAATTACATTAATGTAATTACACTAAGGTAATTAAAATTACAGTAGTGTAAGGATTTAGATAATACGTATAAATACGGGTATAAAATGAACGACTATGTAATAAAAAAAGTATATGGTTCAATGGAAACGTGCAAGATTATAGGGATTACCTATAAGCAGCTTGATTACTATGATCGATCAGGTTTCATGAAACCGTCTGCTAATGAAGCAGGCGGTTATGGAAGCAGAAGAATGTATAGCTTTAGCGATCTTATGAAACTTAAAGTTATTAAGAAGTTGCTTGAAGCTGGAATAAGCCTGCAAAAACTCAGAAAAACAAAGAAATATCTCGATGAGTATGATGAAGCGGGCAGCACTGACAGTCTTTTAAAACAAACTTTAATCTCTGATGGAAGCACTGTTTACGCATGTAATTCAGATAGTGAAATAGTGGACACGTTAAGAAGCGGCCAGGGAGTTTTTGGGATCGCTCTTGGGAAGGTTTATTCAGATTTAAGTGGAGATATAGAAAAATATTTATTTAAAAATAACAGGGGAGGGGGTTTTATAAAAGAGAGCCCGGTTTTTAGCGAAAAAAGCAATATTTAAAGCCGGCAGGGGGGCTGATTATTATGGGAAAAAGTGCATTAAATTTAAAAGAAGTTACAGATAAAATTGAAATAAAGTTCGCCCATGGAAGCGAAAGAGAGTTTAGCAAAATACTGGATTTTTATAAGATAAGATGGGAATATGAACCAAGAACGTTCGTTCTCGAGGTTGACAGTGACGGTAATCCTTTTTTAAGTTTTACGCCTGATTTTTATCTTAACGATCTTGATATTTATATCGAACTTACTACTCTTAACCAGAAACTTGTAACAAAGAAAAATTATAAGATAAAGAAATTAAGGGAATTATACCCTGAAATAAATGTAAAGCTGTTCTACAAAAAAGATTACCATAGCTTGCTTTTTAAATATATAAATAAATAAGATCTTTTAATATATTTAGCATTTACGGAGTTTGCATTTCAATAATATAAGTTTACTCTTTTCTTATTTGTTTTCTTCAGCTAAAATTTTTTTAATCTTTAAAATCATTTCAGTTTTTAAATAAATAATTGATGAATAAAAAAGGTAAGAAAAATAATCTTGGCAGAATAGAAGAACATGGCGGCAGCTTAAAAGGTGACATAAGAAGATTATTCAGTAAATATGGGACGATTAAGGGTAGACCTACGATATGGGGTGCTATAAGAATAATACTGGTAAAGCCAGGTGTCCAGGCACTTATATTTTACAGATTTTATCACCTGCTTTATAAGATTAAATTAAAGTTAATTGCAGAAATTTTATGCAGGGTAAATTTTTTCTTTAATGGGACAGAAATAGACCCGGGCGCTGAAATTGGTTCGGGATGCAGGATATGGCATTCTTCAGGAGTAGTAATAGGAAGAGGTGTAATAATTGGTAAAAATGTCAGCATATTCTCAAATGTTGTTCTCGGCGGGGTAGGGCATTCGATTTTCCACCATGGTGCTCCGGGTTATCCTGTAGTCGGGGATAATGTTATTATTTATTCTAATGTTACCGTTGCAGGTCCTGTTAAAATTGGTAACAATTCTTCAATAGGTGCCAATTCTGTTGTACTTGAGTCAATTCCGGATAATTGTATGGCTGCTGGATGTCCTGCCAGAGTAATAAAGAAATAATTTATTTTATTATCTATTATTCTTAGGGTCTTCATATGATTATATTTTTATAGTTTCATTCTCCTTATAATTATTAATCATTTCATATAAATATATAATTCTTATAAAAAATAATTCTTTATTATTTCAGTAAAACTTTAAGTAACTATAAGCGGGGGAGGACAAGGCCGAAGGATTTTTATATTTAATTTATTTGTTACTAAGAGAATATAACAATAGTCATTTGGAAGATAATAACGGAAATAATTAAAATAATATAAAAGTTTACATAATGTATATTATCGGAAGATATTTATATTATTAAAAAATAGCATAGCAATTCCTGTGTTAATAAAGATATCGTAGAATAAATTATACAAAAGAGGATCTTTTATATATCCGTACTTCCGAATCCGGCTTCTCCCCTGTCGGTATCATCGAGATTTTCAACTATTTCAATATTCACTTTCTCGACTTCTTTTATTACCATCTGGCATATTTTATCACCCTTTTTTATATGGAAGTTGTTGGAAGAATCAAAATTTATTAATAAAACACATATTTCACCTCTATAACCAGAATCTATTAAACCTGGTGAATTAACAATCCCGATGCCATTTTTAGCAGCAAGACCAGATCTTGGCTGTATAAATCCAGCGTATCCTCTGGGTATTGATACCTTTATACCTGTCGGTATTATTTTTCTTTCAAGCGGCTTTAATTTGCAATTAATAGAGCTATATAGATCTATGCCTGCATCATTTTTATGTGCATATCCAGGAATAGGAATCGAATTATCAATTATTTTTATTTTTATGTTAATCATTGATAAAAATTAATAAAATATACCTTTAAAAATTAAATTTTATAACTCAAATAATTATTTAGAATTATACTATTCAGATTCAATTATAGGAATGATTAAAGTAGAATTTCCGGGTATGTAATCAATGGAATCGATGTTATTCATCCTTTTTATCTCACTTACGAACTTCGTCTTATTATACTGGTCGGTATATTCGTCTGCGAGGTCATCAAGAGTTATACCTTTTTCAAGCATTATTTTGCTATATCTTGCTATACCGGCGGTTCCGTCAAATTTATAACTGTTTATGTATACGGCTGATATGACCAGTATTGAAACGATTATTATAAGTATAAAAAGAATTATTTTCTCTATTTTAATTTTGAAAGTTTTCATTTTTAAATTTTTCTAAAATATAAAAATATATTTTTAAAATAAATAAAACACAAACATATGTTCGTTAATATATTACAACGAACATATGTTTGTGTCAAGGATAAAATTCATTTTTTTATTAATATAATCCATATTTTATATAACTTTTTTTTATAATTTGTTAGAATGTTTAGAATACTGAAATTATCAGTCCCCTACCGGGATATAAGTAATTATAATTTTTTATGGAGGTAAAGATGGCAGAAATACATTACGACAAAGACATCAATTTGAACATACTTGAAGGAAAGAAGGTTGCTATAATCGGTTATGGAAGCCAGGGTCACGCACATGCGCAGAATTTAAGGGACAGTGGAATGGATGTAGTCGTAGGAGAAGTTGAAGGCAGCAAGCCATGGAATAATGCAAAAGAAAAAGAGTTTGAAGTTTTTAATGCTGATGAGGCATCTAAAATTTCGGATGTGATAATGATGCTGGTACCTGACACATTACAGAAAGATATTTACTATAAATACATAGAGCCCAATCTTGAGAAAGGAAACATACTTTGTTTTGCACATGGGTTTAATATCCATTTTAACCAGATCATACCCCGGGAAGATATTGATGTCATAATGATTGCACCCAAGGGGCCAGGTCATATCGTAAGAAGAATGTATGAAAAAGGAAGTGGTGTCCCGGCTATTATTGCCGTATACCAGGATTACTCAAAAAAAGCGAAAGATTATTCCCTGGCTTATGCAGCAGGCATAGGTGCCGGAAGGGTTGGTATAATAACCACTACTTTCAAAGAAGAAACGGAAACCGATCTCTTTGGCGAACAGGCAGTTTTGTGCGGTGGAACAACCGAACTTATAAGGGCAGGTTTTGATACTCTCATTGAGGCGGGATATCAGCCAGAAATCGCCTATTTCGAGGTTTTAAGCGAATTAAAACTGATAGTAGATTTGATATATGAGGGTGGAATATCATGGATGAGATATTCCATAAGTGACACCGCAGAATATGGAGATATGGTAAAGGGAAAAGAAATCATTACTGAAGAAACAAGAAAAAATATGAAAAAATTACTTGCTGACATACAGAGTGGCGCTTTTGCTCGTGACTGGATACTTGAAAACCAGGCCGGCAGACCTGTATATAATTCTATAAAGAAAAAGGAAGAAAATCATCTTATAGAAAAAGTTGGAAAAGAACTGAGGAAGATGATGACCTGGGTAAAAAAGGCGGAAGATTAGAAACTTAATATATCTGTTTTGATAATTGTTTTAAAGTACTAAATGGGAATAAAATAAAGGTTTTTCTATCAGGGGGCGAACTTATGTTTGCATTGGATTGTTTATTTTGATATAATGACCTAAATATTATATATAATTAATGAACTGAAATTATAAGAATATGAACAAAGAAATAGGTGCAAGACAGGAAAAAATACTTAAGTTTATAAATGAAAAGATAAAAGAATCCGGATACCCCCCTTCCGTTAGAGAAATAGCCAGAGCTGTTAATTTAAGCTCTTCTGCAACGGTTCATTCCCACTTGAAAAAACTTGAAGAAAAAGGTTACCTTAAGAGAAGCCATTCTAAACCGCGTGCCATATCAGTTCTTGCAAAATACGGAGATGAGGCACTGGAAGCTAACCCCAGCAATATGGTATATGTACCTGTAGTCGGTAGAATAGCGGCGGGCAGGCCAATACTGGCAGAGGAAAACATAGAAGACTATTTTCCACTGACATCAGATTTTGTAAATGGAAAAAAGGATGTTTTCATACTGCATGTCAGGGGCGATAGCATGGTTAACGCCGGAATACTTGACAGGGATTATATTGTAGTGAGAAAACAGGACGATGCTATAAATGGTGAGATAATCGTTGCCCTTCTTGATGATGAAGCCACTGTCAAAAGATTTTTCAAGTTAGACAAAAAAATAAAATTAATGCCTGAAAATGATTATATGGAACCGATAATAGTTAAAGATGTGAAAGTACTTGGAAAAGTTATAGGTGTAATAAGAAAATATTTTTAATCCCTGATTAACCGCCTGATCTTATCGGGTTTCTCTCTATAAATATATCTTGATAACAAAGAACAGTTTTTTAAGGTCGTATACATATTGATAATCACGCCATCCTCAAAATCAGTCCTTTTTAAAATATTACAGTTATTATAGATGAAAGACATAGCTTTATTGTCATCATGTGGTATTTTAACTGTAATGCTAATATAATTTTTTTTAATTACCTTCATTACTTTAGAAAATAACTCGTTAAAGCCGATCTTTTTTAGGGCAGATATGAATACGCCATCTTTATATATGGATTTTATTCTATTAAGTCTTTCGGCGCTTATTTTATCTATTTTATTAAATACCATTATAATTGGTTTATCATTAGCATCTATCTCTTTTAAAACTTTTTTTACGCTTGATATGTCGTCTTCGTAATCCTTTTTTGCACTATCAATAACAAGAAGCATAATATCCGATTTTTTTACTTCTTCAAGTGTAGATTTAAAGGAAGCTACTAACTGATGTGGCAGTTTATCTATAAAACCAACAGTATCTGATAATAATATTTCCGGACCATGATTTATTTTAATTCTTCTTGTAGTCGAATCAAGGGTTGAAAATAATCTATTTTCCACATATGCATTGGATTTTGTAGTTGAATTAAGCAGGGTGGTCTTTCCACTATTGGTGTATCCTACAAGTGCCGTGCTTAAAACATCTCCTTCCTCCCTTTTTTTCCTCTGCGTGTTTCTCCGGATGCCGATCTTATCTATTTTCTTTTCGAGCTGGCTTATCCTTTTCCTGATTTTTCTTCTATCAACCTCAAGTTTAGTTTCACCCGGACCTCTTGTACCTATTCCACCACCGGGTCTTGATAGCTCTATCCCCTTCCCCATCAATCTCGGCAATAAATAATTTAATTGAGCTAATTCAACCTGAAGCTTACCTTCGCTGCTATGTGCCCTTTGTGCAAAAATATCGAGTATCAGTGCAGTTCTGTCAATAACTTTAGTATCAAGTTTGTTCTGGATATTTCTCTGCTGTGTTGGAGTTATCTCATCATCAAAAACAACAAGCTCTATATTTTTATCATCTACGATTCTTTTTGCTTCATCAAGCTTACCTGTACCTATCAGATACTTAGGATTCGGGCTGCTGTCCTTGCAGTAAAGGATATCTGTAACATCGGCGCCGGCGCTTATGGTTAGATTTTTTAGTTCTTCAACGTTTTTATTCAGGTATTTGTATTTAGATGATATCCCCTTGTTAATTTTTTTAAATCTATCAAAATATGTAAAGATTAAAAGAACCTTCTCTTTAGTCATATGCAGTATAATTTATATTTAATAAAATTAAATATATATAAAATATTTAATAATTCTATAAGACCGTCCCTATTCTATCGAGGGCCTCTTTTAATCTCTCGTTATTTATTGTAAGAGATATTCTAAAGAAACCTTCTCCGAATTTCCCGAATTCATTTCCGGGCGTAACTACCACATTTGCTTTTTCAAGCAACATTTTTGAAAAAGACGCTGACGTGTACCCTTCAGGGACGCTTGCCCATACATATATGGTAGCATTGGAGTCATAATAATCAATTTTCATTCCTTCAAGTGCTTTTTTAACCATTTTTCTTCTTATATCATAAATCTCGTTATTCTGTTTAGAATATTTGCCATAATTTTTAAGCGCACTTGCAGCAGCATATTGTATCGCATTAAAGACGCCTGAATCGACATTGGTTTTATATTTGCCAATGCTCTCTATCATTTTATTGTTTCCTACTGCATACCCTATCCTCCAACCTGTCATATTAAATGTTTTTGAAAGGGAATTTAATTCAACACCGGTGTTTTTTGAAATATCTGCGTTAAGGTAGCTTATAGGTTTTATACCATCCGTAAAAGTATCTGAATAAGCATTATCATGACAGACTATTATGTTATTTTTTTCTGCAAATTCAGCCACTTCTCTGAAAAAATTAATATCACATGTTGCAGAGGTCGGGTTGTTAGGGTAATTAAAGTAAATAACTTTCGCCTTACCGGCTATATCACTGCTTATATCATTCAAATCAAACAGATAGCCGTTTTCTTTTTTTAATGGAATGACATACGGGATAGCTCCTGCAAAAATAGTACTTATCTTATAAACTAGATATGAAGGATCAGTGATTATTACATAATCACCGGGGTTTATAAAAGTATATGCCAGTGTAGATATCCCCTCTTTTGACCCCATTAACGGTATTACTTCTCTTTCGGGGTCAAGTTTTATATTAAATCTATCATTATAAAACTCTGCTACCGCTTCTCTAAAAATCTTTAAACCATAGCTTGAAGGGTATCTGTGGTTTTCGGGATTTCCAGCTTCCCTGCATAAAACGCCGACTACTTCTTCAGATGCAGGCATATCAGGATCTCCAATACCCAGACTTATTACATCCATACCCCGGGCTCTCTTTTTATTTATAATTTTATCAATTTCCGCGAAAAGGTATGGCGGCAACGACTTTAACCTATCGGATTCTTCAAATTTCATTTTAATTCCTTCTTTTTTAATTCAATATTACCAATAATTAATTTTTTTATTACAGGAAATAAATTCCATCAAATTTATAGCTAACTCTTCCTTCAAGATAAACATCATTTTCAGTTGGATTCCAGATAACGTTAAGTTTTCCGCCACGTAAGTTTACTGTTATTCTATCGCCCTTTATTTTTTTTAATTTAACCGAACAGACTCCTGCGGCGCATGCCCCTGTTCCGCAGGCAAGTGTCTCACCAGCTCCCCTCTCCCATACTCTCATATCAATATTATTTTTATCTTTAATTTTTACAAATTCGATATTAGCTTTATTAGGAAAAATTTTATAGTTTTCAATAATAGGGCCCCATTCGGGGACAGGAAAGTTGTCAAGGTCTTCGGTCTTATCAAGGAAAATAACGCAATGCGGATTCCCCATAGATACGCAGTTTATATAAAAGTCTTTTGAATTAACACTTATTTTATAATTAAAAATTTCGTCTATATCATCATAGATTTTTACAGGTATGTTCGAAGGTTTAAACTCGGGCTTTCCCATATTTACCTGTATATTGCCTGCTATGCCTTTTTTAACATCAATAGTAATCTTTTTAATTCCTGCAAGAGTTTCAATTTCTAAAAAACTATTTGTTATAAGTCTTTTATCAAATGCAAATTCAGCCATACATCTTATTCCATTACCGCACATCTCTGAAATCGAACCGTCTTTATTGTAAAAATCCATTTTTAGATCATATTTTTTTGATTTTTTAACAAGAATTATTCCATCTGCACCTATACCGAAATTCCTATTACACATCTCAATAATTTGATTCCTTGAAAGATTGACGGACCTTTCCGTAGCATCTATAAGTATAAAATCATTACCCTGGCCGTTTAATTTTGAAAACTCTATTTTTTTCATTTTTTTAATTTCTTTCAATTATTATAAAAATATCTCTGATTAAGTTAAAAATGTTATCATAATTATACAACCTTATCCAATTTATTTTTGGTTCCGATCTAAACCAGGTTATTTGTTTTTTTGCCAGTCTCCTTGTGTTCCTTTTAACTTTATTTATACATTCTTCAATATCCGTTTCTCCTCTTAGATGTTGAAGGACTTCCTTGTAACCCACTGCCTTGGTAATGCTCATGCAATCTTTATACCCTCTGTCAATTAATTTTTTTACTTCTTCAACGAGCCCTTTTTTAAACATTTCGTCAACCCTGTTTTCTATACGTCTGTAAAGTATATCCCTTTCCGTATTTAGACCAATCAATATAGAATCGTAGCGCTTTTTTTTATTTTTCCAGGTCTTATGAAGGCTTGAAAAACTTATTCCAGTAAGCTCATAAACTTCGAGTGCCCTTATTATTCTCCTGGTGTCATTTTCGCTTATTCTAACTGCATATTCATTATCGATTTTTTTCAATCTCTGGTAGTATTTCGGCAAGCCATCCCTATCTATCATTTCTTTTAACTTCTTTCTTATATTTTTATCTCTTTCAGGTATGTTATCTATGCCGCTTATAACACTTCTTATATATAACCCCGAGCCGCCTGCGATAATCGGGACCTTTTTAACCGAGAAAAAATGTTTTTTGATAACATCGTCACAAATTTTCTTGAACTCCACTACGCTCATATTGTGATCAGGTTCGAATAAATCAGTCATGTATTGCTTCTTATTGTATCTACCTGCATCAAATTTGTCTGTTCCTATGTCCATTCCAATGTAAACCTGGATCGAATCTATAGATATTACATCAGTATCAAGAAGTTCTGAAAGGATTATACCCATCTTGCTCTTGCCGGAGCATGTCGGACCACAGATAACTATTAATTTTTCAGACTCTATTAGTTTTTTTATTATTAATTTTAGGTCTAAACCCTTTTCAATTAAATATTTCCTGATGCTGTTTATCGAAGATTTGCTTATTTTGAAGTTGTTAAAGTATGAATTTTCGTCCATTTATAATATTTTTATATTTATATTACAGCTTCTCCGGTAAGATAAAATGTCCTTGCCCCGGTTATTTTTACGTTAACCATCTTACCGGCAAGGTTTTTACTTCCTTTAAAATTTACGATAATATTATTTTCCATTCTCCCGGAAAGCATTCTGCTGTCTTTTACACTAATACCTTCAACCAGTACTTTAAACTCCCTACCAATGAATTTTTTATTTTCTTCATAAGATATATTATTCTGGATATAAACTAATTCGTTAAACCAATTCTTTTTTTCACTGTGCGGTATGTAATCATCCATTTTTGCTGCAAGCGTTCCGTTCCTTGGAGAATAAATGAATGTAAATGACCTGTTAAATCTGGATTTCTCTACAACATCGAGTGTTTTGAGAAAATCTTTTCTCTCCTCTCCCGGGAAACCAACTATTATATCTGTTGTTACAAGGCATTCCGGAATTTCCTTATTTATCTTATCAATAATACCAAGATAATCTTCTCGTGTATACTTCCTTCTCATATCCTTTAGAATCCTGTTAGAACCGGACTGAAATGGAAGGTGTATGTGATTTGCTATATTTTTTTTATCTCTTATCATGTAAATTATGTCATTAGAAAAATCCATTGGATTTGAAGTCATAAATCTTAATCTTTCCAATCCTTTTATATCCGAAACCCTATCGAGGAGCTCTGAAAAGCTACAGTACTTATCAGGACTTTTGCCGTAAGAATTAACATTTTGACCAAGCAGTGTTACCTCGATAACTCCACGGGATACAAGGTTTTTAACGTAATCTATAATTTTCTCCGGTTCTATTGACCTTTCCTTGCCTCTTACCCTTGGTACTATGCAATATGAACAATTATTATTACATCCTATAATTATTGGGACGAATGCTTTATAGCTATAGCTTCTTTTAACATTCAAGAGATCCGTGTCGAAACCACTCTTTTTAATCGAACAAACACTTTTTCCGGATGAGATTCTTTTATTTATAAGTTCAGGTAGTTCTGTTATATTATATGTTCCAAACACTATATCAACGTAAGGGAAATCATCAATTATTTTTCCCTTTAGTTCCTGCGCTGCACACCCGCCTATACATATTAGAATATCCTCTTTTTTTTCTTTTATTTTTTTTAGATTTCCTATGTGACCATATAATTTGTTTTTCGCGTTTTCCCTTACCGTGCAGGTATTTATTACTATGATGTCTGATTCTTCAATAGAGTATGTTCTGTTGTAGCCTTCTTTTTCAAGAATATAAAGTATCCTCTCGGAATCGCTTTCGTTCATCTGACATCCGAATGTTTCTATATATGTTTTCATGGTTAAAATATTTTTATTTAAAAAAGTGATAAATGTCGGTTCAAAAAAGATTTTATGACGGCAAAAATCTACAGTTTTTTTGATTCAATATTGAGAACTATAGCAGTTTTTGTTTCCCCATTAACTTCTATATCTTTGAAATATGGCGTGCATACCAATTCCTGCCCGGTCGGGGCTATGAATCCTCTTGCTATCGCTATTCCTTTTACTGCCTGATTTAAAGCTCCAGCGCCTATAGTCTGTATCTGGACCCTACTGCTGCTTCTAATCATACCTGCTATTGCGCCGGCTACCGAGTTTGGCTTTGATGTTGAAGAAACTTTGAGCAATTTAATGTCTTCGTTCATATTATTATTTTGCTGTATTAATTATTATTCTCTTTGCTTTAGTTCAATAAATAACTTAATAGTATTATTTACTTTTTTACATTCTGTATTATTTCCAGTTGTAATAAAATATTTATATCCCAGTTCATTTATTTTTTCCTCTACTGACTTAATTATACTCTTTATGTCTCCGTCTTCAAACCTGCCTGCAAGTTTTAATTCATCATGAAGTTTTATTTTATTTCCTTTATCAGGCACTTTTTTTCCGTTATTTGCAACAATTTCAACATCATTATTATCAACCGTGATTTTTAACGGCTTTAGTTCCCCTATCTCGTTGTATATAATTCTCTGTATGCCTCTCTGAGATATATCCATATTGAATATGTTTCTGGATATTGTTTCCATCAGATTGTAATTATCGGTAAGTACCGGAATTTCATTTACTTTTATATTGTTCCTATCAACGAATTTTTTTAATTTTTCCCATTTATCAAATTTCGGATAGCTGTCATCCCTACCATCTTTTTTTATAATACTTCTCATTGTCGATAAAATCTGAGTAGGGCTTCCATAATAAAAATTAATGTCCTTATTCTGTAATTGAAATTCGATAACGGTCTTAATTATATTGTTTACTCCTCCTATTATGCTTAAATCTCCATCCATTTTAATTATCTGGGGCATAATAGACTGGTCTTTTTTCTCAGTAATTTTCGATATGTCCACATCCAAATAAATTGATGCTCCTTTAAGGCGGTCGGAAAATACTATTCTTATTTCATCTACATTCAATTTTACTGAGAATAAAGCCATTCCCCTTCCATGAAAACCATAAGGGTCCTTTTTACCGTTTTCTAATTTTGAAGTTACCCTTGACTGAAAAATAAGATTCTGCAGATTTGGTGGTATTCCTTTGCCATCATCTATGAAATATATCTTCCTTCTCTTATCTTCGATTTTTTTAGTGCCGATGAATATATTCCTGCTGTCTGCATCCCTGCTATTTCTGAGAAGCTCGACTATTATGTCTTCTACGCAATTTATATCCTGGAGCGCCTGCCTCCTTTCCGCTTCTGATATTTTTAACCTTACGTAACCATCTCCAAGGTCTTCTTCAACATTAAGCTTATTTCCTATATTAAGTTCGGATAAAAATTTTTTTAACTCATTGCTATTTTGCATAGTCTATTGCTCTACTCTCCCGTATAACTGTAACTCTGATCTGTCCTGGATATTCCATCTCTTTCTCTATCTCTCTTGCAATGTCCTTTGCAAGTACAAAAGACATTTCTTCGTTAACCTCTTCTGGTTTGACCATGACCCTTATTTCTCTTCCTGCTTGTATAGCATACGCTTTTTCTATCCCTTTGAAGTCAGTAGCAATTTTTTCAAGTGTTTCCAATCTTTTTACGTAACTTTCAAGCGTCTCTCTTCTTGCGCCTGGTCTTCCGCCCGATATCTGATCAGATGCCTGTATAATAACATCCAGAACAGTATTTGCCTCAACTTCATTATGGTGTGCTCTTATTGCATGACATATCTCATCATCTTCGTTTAACCTTTTAGCAAGCTCTGCGCCTATTATCGCATGTGAACCTTCGATATCATGTGTAAGGGCCTTTCCAATGTCATGAAGAAGACCTGCCCTTTTTGCTTTTTTAACGTTCATCCCGAGCTCTGAAGCAATTATACCTGCGATATATGCCACTTCTTTTGAATGCATTAAGACATTCTGTCCATAACTTGTCCTGTATTTTAATCTGCCGAGTACTTTTACCAGCCCCGTGTTAAGCTCCGGTATTCCTGTATCGAATACTGCCTGCTCGCCTTCGTTCTTAATTTCATCATATACGATTTTACTTGCTTTTTCATACATTTCCTCGATTTTGGCAGGGTGTATTCTTCCATCCATTATAAGGTTCTCAAGCGCAACTCTTGCAATCTCCCTCCTTACCGGGTCAAAAGAAGATAATATAACTGCTTCTGGAGTATCATCGACTATGATATTTATTCCTGTAAGATTCTCAAAAACCCTTATATTCCTTCCTTCTCTTCCTATTATTCTCCCCTTCATTTCGTCATTGGGTAAGTTAACAACCGAGACCGTGGATTCGCTTACATGATCAAGCGCACACCTCTGTATCGCCTGTGAGATTATTTTTTTAGCCTTTGTACCTGCTTCCTCTTTTAATCTGGATTCTATATTCCTTAATTCTTTTGCAGATTCATATTTTGCTTCATCCTCGATTTTCTTGATAAGAATTGCTTTAGCTTCATCCCTTGTTAACTCTGCGATTGCTTCAAGTCTTAATATCTCCTTATTAAGAATTTCCCTTAAATCCTTATTTTTACCTTCAACTTCATCTCTTTTCTTCTTTAATTCTTGTTCTTTCCTATCAATGTGATAAGCTTTTTTTTCAATAGAATCCTCCCTGCCTATTAGCCTGTCCTCTCTTTTTTTGAGTTCTGACTTTTGATTATTTATCTCATCTTCCGCATTTGTTTTTAATTTCTGAATTTCTTCTTTACCCTCGAGCGTAATCTCTTTTTTTAGATTGGCAGCCTCCTTTTTAGCATTGCTAAGTAAGGAATTTGCCTTCTGTTCGGCTGAACTGAGTTTTGAATCTATAACATATTTCCTAAAAAAGAAACCAACGAATAAACCAATAACTATTGCAATTCCAAGAGCTACTATCCTTAAAAATAAATCCATTTTTAAACCTTCCTTCAAAATAAAAAAAGCCGAGTAAGACACTCGACTTATAAATTAATTTTTTAAAATATCAAAATATCTTTTTTTGGCAGAAACTATATATAATATATGCATTCATATATTATATGCTGAAAAAAATAATTATTTTAACTTTTTTTTATATAAAAAAAAGTTTCTTATATAAATCTCTTTTTATTTTACTATTAAATTATTATTAGCAATAAGAATATTATAGATTAACCTATATCTAATTTTTAATAATTTTTTAACTTAAACTTTGCATTCTTTGCTAATAATACTTACTAAAATTTATAGTTTCTGCAAAAATTAATTTATAAATCAAGTAATCTTGAATATATATCTTTTATTATTTTAACTACAGCACAGTATTAAGTCAACAGTTCAAATTGCTTTTTATAAAACAAGAAGCCATGGGCTTTCAATCAGTTCGGCTATTCTTTTTAAAAATTTTGAGCCAATTTCGCCATCTATAATCCTGTGGTCACAAGATAGCGTCAGGTTAATAAAGGAATTCTTTTTAATATCGCCATTAATTAATTTAGGGGCGTCGTATATTTCCCCCACCGCGAGTATAGCTGCCTGCGGAGGATTTATTATAGCTGAAAAAGATCTTATTCCAAACATGCCAAGATTTGTTATAGTGAATGTGCCATTTTGAATTTCCTCAAGTTTTAATTTTCCTTTCCTTGCTCTTTCTACAAGATCTGTTCTTTTTTTCGATATATCGAGCAAACCGGGTTTATCGCAATTAAAAATGGTAGGAACTATAAGACCTTCTTCAGAAGAGACTGCAACCCCGATATTTATATCTTCATATATTGTATATTTCTCTCCATCTAAAGTTGAGTTTATTTCAATGTTATCTCTTAGTGCAATGGCGCATATTTTTATTAAAAAGTCAGTAAATGTTACTTTTACGCCATATCCGGACAGTATCTTTTCTTTTATTGATTCTCTTACCCCGATTAGTTCCGTGGCATTTACTACTGAATTCAATACTATATGGGGTATATTTGATTTTGAGTAACTCATTCTTTCTGATATAGTCTTTCTTATCCCCTTAATAGTTATTGTATCTTTTATTTTTATATTTCCTTCACCCACCGAAATACTTTCCCTTGCAGGAATATTTTTTTCTTCCTTTTCTATTTTTTCATAATAGTCCAGAACATCTTTTTTTATTATCCTTTTTTGTGGACCTGTACCGGTAATATTCTGTATATCTATACCCTTTTCGCTGGCAATTTTCTTCGCAAGAGGTGATATTTTTGTTCTTTTTTTTGGATGCGTTTTATTGATTTCTTCCTTTTTTGTTATTTTGCTTTTATATTCATCAGCTTTTTTGACATTGCTTTTTTCTATATCAGATTCTTTAATCTTTACATTTTCTTCTGGCAACTCTTCATTCTTCTCGCCAATATATGCCACTACTCCCTTTACGGAAACTTCTTCCCCTTCTCCGGATATTATTTTTAAAAGATATCCTGAATAATAAGATTCAACTTCAATTGTAACCTTATCGGTCATTACCTCGAACAGGACATCCCCTTTCTGTACCTTGTCGCCTTCCTTTTTATGCCATTTTTCTATAGTTCCTGATTCCATAGTAAGTCCCAGCTTTGGCATAATAACATCATGCATGTCAATCCTCCTTACTTTTCATATCTAAAATAATAATCTTTACAATATAAAATCTTATATTGTATTATTACGATCTTTTATCAAAAATTCTTTTTTATAATATCTATCAATTTTTCAGAATCAGGTAAAAATATTTTTTCAAGATTTCTTGCTGACGGCGGTATGCTATTTGGCGCGCCGAGTCTCTGAATTGGTGCGTCAAGCCAGTCAAATGCTTTCTCCTGTATCCGGGCCACTATTTCAGTCATAAAACCGCCCTGCTCGACCTCCTGTGCAGTTACTACTACCCTTCCTGTTTTTTTAACGGAATTAATTATGGTGTCTATATCCAGGGGTATTAGAGTCCTTATATCTACTATCTCCGCGGAGATACCATCTTTTTCAAGCTCTTCTGCCGCTCTGGCTGACTGATCTACCATATATGACCAGCAAACAATAGTAACATCTTTTCCTTCCCTTACTATATTCGCCTTTCCCAGGGGTACAAGGTATTCATCTTCGGGAACATTTCCAGTTATATTGTAAAGAAATTGCTGCTCGAAAAATATCACCGGATTATAATCCCTTATTGAACTTTTAAGTAAACCTTTAAAATCGTGTGGTGATGACGGCGCAACTACTTTTAGTCCCGGGATATGGGTAACGAGAGCTTCAAGGGATTGTGAATGCTGGCCTGCATAACCCTTACCTCCGCCAATAGTGGCTCTTATGACTATGGGGACGCTTACCTGTCCGCCCGACATAAAGCTCCATTTTGCGGCCTGGTTTCCTATCTGGCCAAGTGCCTGCATTATGAAGTCATTGTACATAATTTCTATAACGGGTTTTAGTCCTGTTACAGACATTCCCACTGCAGAGCCAACCATTCCCGATTCGGATATGGAAATATTAAATACCCTGTCTCTCCCAAAAGTTTTAAGGAGATCATTGGTAACGCCAAAAGCTCCTCCGTAGTCCGCAACATCTTCCCCGTACAGCACCACCCTGCTGTCACGCGCCATTTCTTCCATCAATGCCTCTCTTATGGCAAAACGTGAGTTTATTTTACCGCTGGCATCCCTTTTGTATTTAGGTACCGGTGATAACAATTTAGGTTTAGAGTATTCTTTCGGAACTTCATTTTCTGTTTTTAAAGAAAAAAGATTTGCCGATATGCTATCATCTGGAGGAAATGGAGCATTTGAAGCATAAACAGACATAGATTTATTCCTGTCATATACTTTTTCTTTTAAAGACCCTATTTCTTCTTTTGTTATTTTCCCTCCCTGTTTTTTTGGGAAATTAGCTTCTGTCATTTTTTTCTCAAATGTAGCTATCGCATCACGCTCCTGCCAGCATTTAAGCTCGTCTCTATCCCTGTAGGTCAGGGGGTCCGATAAACTGTGGCCCTTGTAACGGTATGTCATAAATTCCAGAAGCACGGGCCCATTACCTTCCTTTATTATTTTTTTAGACCTTTTTACTGCATCGGAAACTGCCATGACGTTCATTCCATCCACTACTTCTGCATGCATTAAGTCCGAATCAAATCCTGCAGCTCTTCTTGCCAGGAAATCTATACCTGTAATTTCTCCTTTTTCCTGGCCGGACATAGCATACTGGTTATTTACTATTCCAAATATTATAGGCACCCCATATTTTTTACTCATGAGACCATTTTTGAATTGTTTCATCGAAGCAATATTCAGTGATTCCAGGACTACCCCATTGCTAAATGCGCCGTCTCCTGCGAGACACAGTACGACATTGTCATTTTCTTTATATCTCAATGATATCGCAGCCCCAACTGCGATAGGGACATGGCCTCCAACTATGGCATTTGCACCAAGATGGCCCGTTTCAAAATCTGCTATATGCATTCCTCCTCCGACGCCGCGGCAGTAACCATGTTCTTTTCCAAAAAGTTCCGATATCATACGGTAAACGTGAACTTTTAGAGCTTTTTCCTGCAGATCTTCCAGCGTATCTTTTTCGTTTAAATTCTTCTCTATTGCTTCCAAATATTTTATTCTTGATTCTAAAAGATTAAGAAGTCCGTTCCTGTCCATTTTTTTTATAGTGTTATATCCTTTTGCCATTGCGTCGCCATGCCCCCTATGTGAACTTGTAATGTAATCACCTTTATCCAGTGAATAAATAGCTCCTGAAGGAACGGCCTCCTGTCCTATAGAAAGATGGGTTGGGCCCACATATGAAAAATCTGGAAGTGGCTTGTATATGCCCGCGCTTATTTCAGCAAGCATTTCCTCAAGGGCTCTTATCATATACATTTGCTCAAGCAAACCCATAGCTTCCTTTTTAGTAAATCCGGATTCTTTTATTTCGCTATCCATATTTTTTTGATATGTACATACGGGAATCTCCCCGAACTTTAGAAATTCCTTTTTAATTTCAAAAGTTGATTTTATACCTCTTACCATAACTGAACTCATCCTTTCCGGAAATAATATTTTTAAAAATTTTTTATAGTTTTTTTATAAAGACATAAAATATGATCCTTTAAAAAATCATTAGCAATTTATGAATTTTTTGCTTTTTATAAATAATTGAATTTGGTTTTTTTATTAGTCAATAAGTTCCGATAACCTGTCACTGGTTTTCCCAAGTGGTTTTTTAAAAATATCTTTATAGATTTTAATATATGAGTTATATATTTTATTATTTTTTTTATCCGGCATATATTTGTTTTTATAACTAATTATATTAGACTTCGAAGCTACATTTTCCAGGTCACTTATTGCACCTACTCCGTAAGCTGCAATTAATCCGCTGCCCCTGAGGGCAAATTGGTAGCTCTCCATTATAAAGTAAGGCATACCAAGAACATCAGCTTTTATTTTATTCCATAATTTACTTTTAGAGCCACCGCCGGTTACCATTATATTTTCAATCTTATAATCCTTAAACAATCTTATGATACTGGAAAGCCCGATATTATATTCATAAGCTATCGATTCAAGTATTGCCCTATACATATGCTCTTTTCTATGGCCCCAGTTAAGCCCTATCCATGCCCCTTTCATACTACCTGAATACGGGCATTGCCTTCCTCCAAAATGCGGAATAAATATCAGGCCATCTGAACCCGGGGGTATTTTTTTTGCCTTTTCCTCAATAATTTCATACTTGCTTTTTTTTATATATTCATTTTCTGTCTTTTCATCCAATAAAAATTGATCCCTGAACCACTGCAGGCAAACGCCTCCTCCTTTTACATATATAAATGCATAATAAATACCTTTTATTATAGAAGGCATGTACATCACTACCCCGTTTTTAATATCAGGTATGAACTTATCTACTACCAAAATAAGCAAGTTCGTGCTTCCTGAAACGTCTATTATTTCTCCTTTATTTAAAAGTCCTGCACCAAGCAAGCCGGCCGGCTGATCTCCCGCTCCTGTTACTATCGGCGTCCCCTTGAGAAGCCCGCATTTTTCCGAAGATATCTTGCTTATGCCTCCAATTATTTCCCAGGGCGGTTTGATATCAGGAAGCTTATTTATTTCTAAACCAAAAAGTTTGCATAAATCTTCTGACCAGTTTAGTTTTAATAAATCCTCAACTCCGAAAAATGAAATCAATGTATGGTCAATACATGCTCTGTCACCTTTATTTCCCGCAAGTTTTCCGCTCACGTAACTGTTTATAGTTATAAATTTTAAAACCTTTTTATATTTCTCTGGCTTATTTTTTTTCCACCATATAATCTTTTGAAAATTAAGGGGTGAACCGCAGGTAATCTCTCTTAGTTGTTTATTATATTTCTTATGTATAAAATCATTATATCTTTCCGATCTTATGTCCAGATATGTATCCAGGCCTGTAACCGAATTAAAATTTTTATCTATTCCGATTACTCCGCCCATCTGCCCGTCAATTCCTATGGCTTCAATTTTATCAGGTGAAATTTTTGATCTATCCAATATTTCTTTTATTATTTCTAATGCATCAGAGTAAATTTTATCCGGCTCATGTTCCATTCTTCCCGGACCGGTTGACCGTAAGCCCGTTTCCCTGTATGAGCTATATATTACATCACCGGTAGCATTTATTATTCCGGCCTTAATCCTGCTTGTTCCAATATCTATTCCTATGAAATACATCTCTTTCCTTTAAATAAATTCATATATCCCGAAAAACAACTTTAAAAATAAGAAAGAAAACATCATATAGAGATTCTTATTGTTATATTCAAAATTTAAACCTTTAAATTTATAAAAATAAACTATGGCCTTACAACTACTTTTAAATACCTTCCTTCGTCTATTTCATGCATTACACCGGGTATATCTTTAATATTTATAATTTTGCTTATAAATTTTTTGCCATCTATCCTGCCGCTGCTCATAAAATCTATGCATATCTTTATATGTTCCGTAGTAGCGCCTGAAGAACCGTTTATAAATAACTCTTTGTAGTGAACCATATTGCTATCTATGCTCGATATATTGTTATCTTTAGGCAAACCGCCAAAAAAACATATATGTGCTCTGTTTGCTGCAATTTTTACTGCTTCCTCCTGCGCTTTCTTCGAAGGAGCTGCAACTATTATTACATTTGGCCCAATTCCTTCACTTACATTATAGAGTAATTGATTAAGGTCTTCATTTTCAGGATTAATATAATAGTCTGCAGTTTCTATATCCTCCGCCATTTTAAGTCTATTATCCGATATTTCCGATATTACTATATTTGTCGCTCCAAGCACCCTTGCAAGACTTGCATGCATTACGCCTATCGGACCTGCTCCTATAATCAATACAGTATCACCGGCTCCAGTTTGTGAAAGAAGCTCCCCGTTTAATGCGCATCCCATCGGTTCCGCAATTGCAGCTTCTTCAAATGAAATCGAGTCCGGTATACGTATTAAATTCCCCCTTTTTATAGCTTTTTCAGGAATGGCCATATATTCAGCAAATCCACCGGGGTAATAATATCCAAATGCTTCAGTTGTTTTCTTAAAAGTTGAGCAAAGATTTGTCATTCCCCTTTTGCAATAATAGCAAGACCCGCATGACACAATCGGATCTACTGCAACTCTCTCACCCAATTTAAAATCACTCACGTCCCTGCCCTTTTTTTCAATTATCCCCGATATTTCATGCCCTATAATCTGCGGAGGTTTTAAGCTATGATGGCCACTTTTAAATATCCTTAAATCTGTTCCGCATATTGCGCATGCTTTTACTTTTATTAAAATATCGCCATCTCCAATATCCGGCTCAGGTCTTTCTTCAATTCTTATATCTCCGGGCCCGTAAAAGAAAGCTGTTTTCATCTTTCATCCTTCTATAAAAATTTTTAAAAATAATTTTATCCCATACCTACTCCTTAGAACCGATAAAGCTAAAAATTTTGTTATCCTTTCAATAGCAACTCTATTACATATAGCTCAAGGTCCTCATAATTTCTATCTTTTACACATTTCTCCTGAAATTCGTAATCAAATTTTTTTACTTTTTCTTCAAGCATGTTAAATATTTTAATACTGTTCTTTACCGCTGAATAACTATCTTCCAATTTCTGCGTTCTCATCGCCTGAACATCAAGCCCTACGTATTCCCCGTTGCTTCCGTATTTGTTTTCAACAAGTATTTTTACCTGGTTAAATGCCTGCCTTAAATTTTCTACTCCAAATACTTTGTCCTGGTCATATTTCAATCCATTCTGGTCGTTAAGATGAACTGTCCATAATTTACCAAAATATAGTGCGGCAGCCATTTCATTGGCAGGGTCCAGGCCGGATAAAACAGCATGCGCTGTTTCAAGATTTACACCTACCCTATCAGGGTCTATCGTTTTATAAGATAGAGCTATTGAGTGACCGATAGTTGGCAAAAAAGATCTATCTATGGGCTCATTTGGTTTGTGCTCTATTAAAACAAGTATTTCCTTATCATATTCTAGTGCCGAGTCGATGCCGTTTATTAACCTGCCAATACTTTTTAAAGGGTCTTTGCTTTCATAGCAAACCGTACCTTCTCTTGCAGGCCATATGTTTATTTTATTAGTTCCGAGCACCCTGGCAATGTCTACATTTTTTTCCAATCTCCATCTGGCGTAATCCCTGTCTTTATTATTATTCGAAGTAAAAGCGCCATCTATCGTTCTCGGGTCCTCCCACAGTCTTGGTGCGATAAACTCTGTTGCCATTCCTATTTCATCCATCTTCTCTTTAAATACTTTCGCTTTAGATATTATCTCTGAATCAGAATAATTATTTATATCCGGTATAACATCATCATCGTGAAACTGCATTGCATCTATTCCTATTTTTTTAAATTCCCTTATTTTTTCAAAAATTGGTATGCTATCCCTTACCTCCGGACCAAATCTATCTCCACCTTCAGAAACATTCCATGGACCTACAGTAAATTTAAATTCTGACATATCTATCTTCACCTATTTCCTTTTCTAAATTAAAAATTAACTTTTAACAAAATCATTTTCCATATTCTTTTCTATTGCTATTTTCTGAGCAATAAAGGCGTCATATCGGTATCGTCTACGACATACCATTTTTTCCCGAAAGTTGTTTCAGGATGTATATCATCATTTTCGGGCGCAACATAAATTTCATCATAATTCCCTGGTCTCCATAATGTTAATATGTGATGATAGAACTTTTTTTCATTACGCATCCTGTACCATTCTTCCCAGAAAAGCATGCCCTGCTTATCCTCTGGTGGAACAGCATTAAAAACGATAACTTTGCTGTGGTCATTTACAAACCATGTATGTTCCCTGTATGGATTATAGGATAGATTGTTACTGAAAATTTCTTCAAAGTTAATTCCGATTTCCCTGCAAGCTGATTCAACACCTTCTTTTTTTAAAATATCAATTAAATTATTCATAGATAGTTTTCCCCTTCTTTTATTGCATAATAAGTTTTTCTATTGGTTATCACAGATAATATTCAATATTTAAAACCATATACTCCGGGAATTCATAGCGATGATAATTTATCGTATATTTCCACAAGAGATTTATATGATTCCTTGAATATTGGATATATCGATTCATACTTCTTTACATTCTCCGGATCCGGCTTTTGAATTTCCGTAATTGGATTTAATTTCTCAGCAACTTCTATGCTCTCAAATATACCTACTCCAACACCGCCTACAATTGCGGCTCCAAGTGAAGTAGCTTCTTCAAGTATTTTTGGTTTAAGAACATTTTTATTATATATGTCAGCCATTATTTTTCTCCATATCGGACTTCCTGCTCCGCCAATCACTCTTATGTCTGAGAAATCTATAACATTCTCAAAAATCTCGCTTATCATTTTAAGGTTATATGTAACTCCTTCCATAACAGAGCGTATGATATCTTTTCGTTTGTGTTTTAAAGACAATCCTATAAAGGCACCCCTTGCATTCGGGTTCCAGTGCGGGCTTCTTTCACCCATCAAATATGGTAGAAATATTAGTTTATTTGATGTAGGAACAGAGTTTTCAACAGAAATATCCATTAACTCGAATGGGCTTATGTCAAGATCCTCTGCCGCTTTCTGTTCCATAAGACATATGTTATCTTTCAGCCATTCATATGAAGCGCCGGCGGTCTGCATCGTACCACATGGCATATACATATTAGGGTCAACATGGACCCAGTTAAAAGTTTCACGTTTGGGATCCAATATCGGTTTTTTTGTTGCCAGGGCAATCCATGATGATGAACCAATATAATTATACGCATTTCCTTCACTAACTACTCCAGCCCCTACGCTTGCGGCTGTTCCGTCGCCAGTACCGATAACTACCGGGGTACCGGCTTTTAGCCCGATTTCATCAGCAACCGATGCGGATACCCCTCCGATTACATCAAAAGAACAATGCGGCTCCGGAAGTTTTGCAGGATCCAATTTCGATACTTTCAGTATTTCTGGAGACCACTTTTTCTTTATTATATCGAAAAGGTTCATACCTGATGCATCAGAGTAATCTGTGACAAATTTACCGGTTAACCTGCTGACAATATAATCTTTGGCATGAACGAATTTAAATGTATTTTTATATATATCCGGTTCATTATCCATTAGCCACATTATTTTTTCTAAAGAATAAGTAGGGCTTATCTTATGACCCGTGATATTGTATATCCTTTCCTCTCCTAATTCCTGCTCCAGCTTAAGGGCCTGTTCTACGCTTCTCTGGTCGGCCCATATGATTGAATTTCTTAATGGTTCGCCTTTTTTGTTTAGAGGCAGGCAGCCCATCATCTGAGCACTGAAGCTAATAACTGCTACCTCGCTTTTATTAATCTTACTTTTCTGTAAAAGATCCTTTGTCGAGATACATATAGCATTCCACCAGTCATACGGGTTTTGTTCAGCCCAGTTAACATGAGGATAAATTGTTTTATAACCCGAAAAGCCACTATGAAGTAAATTTCCTTCCTCATCATAAAGAGTCGACTTATTTCCTGTAGTGCCGAAATCATGCGCAATAATATATTTTGACATTTTATTCTCCTGTTAACTAAAAATTTTTATTTAAATAACTTTGTACCCCTTTTCGTTATAATTTTGCGATATATCGAAATAACTCTGAAATAACCCCTGACTTAATATGACACATAACATAATAATCTCACCTAACCAATATTCAACAGGGTGTCTGTAAGCTCGTCAACAGAGGTTTCCCCCTGCTTCCTCTCCAGTATCTTCTCGCCCCTCGACAATACTATGAACCTGTCAGTAATCTCGAATACCTGGGAAAATACG
>Ga0180433_10001142_pt1 | contig 44986 bp, 34 predicted proteins | sample SS_ome_8_FD_132980 | JGI IMG/M metagenome (GOLD analysis project Ga0180433, IMG submission 132980) | Hypersaline lake sediment archaeal communities from the Salton Sea, California, USA - SS_1_D_1 metaG | ecosystem: Environmental > Aquatic > Non-marine Saline and Alkaline > Hypersaline >...
GGCACGGGGTCGGATGTCGAGAGCATCTCTCTGACGCTCACGCTGCTCGGCAATCCCGTCGAGATCCCCACACCCGGGGGCGGTGAGTCCAGCTGGCAGTGCGTGTACTCCACCGACCTCTGGGTCTATCTGCCCAACAACCTGATATTCTGGGCGAACGCCGCGGAGCGGTTCACCATCTCGGTCGACCCGGATGCGACCAGCCCTTCAGGCGGAACGCTCTGGGAGATCGTGAAGTGGGAGGACATCGACGATCCGGCCCGCGGCGAAAACACCACATGGGGAGTCATCAAGGCGCTGTGGCGATGACCACGACGGCGGAGCACGTCCGCATCCATCCCATCCTCGGTGTCGTGCTCTACTTCATCGGCTACATTCTGGCGCTCGTGGCGGTGTCAATCGTCGGCTCGATCGCGTTCGGATTCCTCACGGCTCTCGGTGTCGCGGCGGAGCCGACCATCGACCCGTCGATGACGACGATGGACGTCGAGGCGGTCCTCGCCGCGCTCGGTCCGTGGTTCTTCCCGCTCATCATCGCGGTCGGCCTCTTCACGATACTCTATACGTGGCTCTTCGTCCGGTTCATCGAGGGACGGAGGTTCGACGCGCTCGGCATGCCCTTCCACCGCGGCTGGGGTCTGAGCTTCTGGAAGGGCGCGGGCATCGCAGCCGCGCTTCTCTCCGTCGCGTTCGCGGTCTCGGTCTGGTCGGGTGAGATCGAGGTGATCGGTTTCGCGCGACCGGCACCCGCGGGTCAGTCCGTGTCGGCCTACATGATTCTCTCGCTCGTCGGGTTCTTCGTCGTGGGGATCTACGAGGAGCTGATGTTCAGAGGCTACGTACTCCAGCGGCTCGATGAAAAGGCCGGACGCATCGTCGCCATCATCGTCTCATCGTTCCTGTTCGCGGTGCTCCACTTCGCCAATCCCGGCGCGGGGTTCCTGAGCCTGTTCAACACCTGGATCATCGGCGTCCTGCTCTGCGCGCTCTACTATCGCGGGCGCTCGCTCTGGACGCCCATCGGGTTCCACTTCGCCTGGAACTTCCTGCTTGGGATGTTCTTCTCGATGCCGGTCAGCGGTCTGCCCATCCACGGCGTGCTCGAGATCGCTGAGACGTCGGAGGACGTGGCGGTCTCCGGCGCGATGTACGGTCCGGAGGGCGGACTCGCCTCCACGATCGCGCTCGGCCTCTTCGCCGCCTGGCTGCTGTGGCGTCGGACGAAGCCGCGGCCGGAGGCAATGCTCGGCGATGAACAGCTCCCGCCATCCGACGATCAGCTCTGACCGAGTCACGTCATGTCAGCGAACGACTTCGGCGAACGGTCGACCCCGGGACTAGCCCATGGCCGAGACATGCACCGTGCGGGTCCGCGGACCGTCGAACTCGCAGAAGAAGACGCCCTGCCACGTTCCCAGCATGAGCCTGCCGCCGCTGACGAGCACGACCTCGGAGCACCCGACCAGCGACGACTTGATGTGCGCATCCGAGTTGCCCTCGGCGTGATGGTAGTCACTCCGCTGAGGGAAGGTCTCGTCGAGCGTCGTGACGATGTCACGGACGACGGCCGGGTCGGCGCTCTCGTTAATGGTAATCCCCGCGGTCGTATGCGGCGTGTACACGGCCACGGCTCCATCGGTGACACCGAGCGACCGGACCGCGTCCGCAATCTCCCTCGTGATGCTGAGCATGCCGCTTCGACCTGGTGTTTTGACGCTGAAGCTCTCGATCATGACCTCTCCTCTGTGTCTCCGATGGGGGCTGATTCGCCCGAGCCGCCAGCCTGCTCGTCCGGCGTGCGACACCCGCATCCATTTCGCCAGCAGAGCATACTGCAGAGCATCCTAATGACGGGCACGAACCCGTGTCAAGGAACCCCCTTGACGCGCCCTGAATCCCGGCACTATAACTTGTCACAAAGAGATTCCCATAGGCAGGAGGAGCCGCAGGTTCGCACACGTCTCAGGCCTCGGCACCGAAGGAGGAACGTATGCTCATCCTCATAGCCGTCATTGTCGTTATCGTGCTCTACGTCATCGGCACATACAATTCGCTCATCCAACTCCGCAACCGCATCGAGAATGCGTGGTCGCAGATCGACGTGCAGCTCAAGCGTCGCGTCGACCTGGTCCCGAACCTGGTGAACACGGTCAAGGGATACGCTGCTCACGAGAAGGAAGTGTTCCAGAAAGTCACCGAGGCGCGGAGCGCGCTCATGAGCGCGCAGACCGTCAAGGACAACTCGGACGCAAACAACATGCTCACCGGCGCACTCAAGACCCTCTTCGCCGTCGCCGAGGCCTACCCGGAGCTCAAGGCCAACCAGAACTTCCTCATGCTCCAGGAGGAGCTCTCCGGTATTGAGAGCAAGATCGCGTACGCGCGGCAGTTCTACAACGACACCGTCCTCAAGTTCGACAACAAGCGCCAGATGTTCCCGTCGAACATCATCGCGGGGATGTTCGGATTCAAGGAGCGTGACTACTTCGAGGTCGAAGCGGGTTCGCGCGAGCCGGTAGAGGTCACGTTCTAGGGCAACGGACGAACGGTTCGCACCGGGAGGCACAGATGTTCGGCACTATCGTGAGAGTCATCCTCGCGCTTGTCTACCTGTTCGCCGGAGTCGCGTTGATCCTCGGCCGCAAGCGGTTCAAGGAGGAAGGCAAGGAACCCAACTTCATCATCCCCGCGGTGTTGCTCGTGCTCGCCTGTGTCACGACGCTCGTGAACTGGTAGCGACAACACGCAGGAGCACGTGCGATGTGGGAACAGATCAGCGCGAACAAAGCGAAGTCGATGGTGCTCGTCGTCCTCTTCGTCGTCTTCGTCGTCTTCCTCGGCTGGATCTTCGGTGAGACGACGACCCTCGGGTACGCGGGGCCGATCCTTGCCCTGGTCGTCGCCGGCGTCGGAGCGTTCGTCGGATACTACAACAGCGATCGTGTCGCGCTTGCCATCAGCAAGGCGAGACCCGCGAGGCTCGAGGATCACCCGCACCTCTACCACTCCGTCGAGGGACTGGCCATAGCAGCCGGCATCCCGACACCGAAGCTGTACATCATCGACGACAGCGCTCCGAACGCGTTCGCCACCGGACGGGACCCCGACCACGCGGCCATAGCCGTTACCACGGGGCTGCTCTCGAAGCTCAACCGTGTCGAACTCGAGGGGGTCGTCGCGCACGAGATGTCGCATGTCGCCAACTTCGACACGAGGCTGATGACCATCACCGTGGTCCTCGTCGGCACGGTGGCGCTGGTGAGCGACTGGATGCTCCGAACGTTCTTCTGGGGCGGCGGGAGGAGAAGGAGAAACTCGGGTAGCGGGAATGCCGGCATCGTTCTCCTGATCATCGCGATCGTATTGGCCATCCTCTCGCCCATCATCGCCCAGCTGATCAAGCTCGCCATCTCGAGGAAGCGCGAGTTCCTCGCGGATGCCAACGGCGCGCTGCTGACGCGGTACCCGGAGGGCCTGGCGAGTGCACTCCTGAAGATCTCCGGCGACCGCGAGCCGCTTGAGGTCGCGAACAAGGCGACCGCGCATCTCTACATCGCCAATCCACTCAAGGGACAGAAGGGCGCGTTCAACAAGCTCTTCTCCACGCATCCGCCGGTGGAGGAACGCGTGGCCGCGCTTCGCGCGATGTAGGTCCAGGCGGACCGTTGCCGCGCCGGCGAAGCAAGTGAGACCGGCGAAGCAAGTGAGGCGGGCGATGCGGCGACGCCGGCGAAGCAAGCGATGCGGCGATGCGGGCGAATCCACAGCGCGGCGAACGCACGACACTGACGAACACGCGAAGAGGGGACGTCTACTGACGTCCCCTCTTTCATCGTTGTCCCTTGCATGCACGGAGCCTGTCGAGCCGGCTCGACACAGGCTGTTCTATGTCACCGGTAGAGAGCCTTGATCATGCCCCAGCGGTGCTCCTCGACCGGAGCCCAGGTGTTGCAATCTGGCATCGGACCGAAGTAGTCGCACTCGATGCAGAACTCGCCGGCCTTGATCACGATCGCGCCGTAGTACATCTCGTCGGCGATCGGCATGCCGTACGACAGGAACGTGAGCACGGCGCTCCCGGCCGTCGGCGGGTCACAGTCGAGCGTCAGTCCGCTGTTCTCCCAGGAGATGTGCAGCGTCGGAAGCCAGCAGTCCGGATCCTCCATCGCCATTCCGCCCAGCCACTGGATGTGATCCATCGGCTGCCCGGCGGCATTGATGCACTCGCCATCCGCCGGACTGAACGACTCCTGGGGAATGATGTACAGCTGCTGGATCGGATCGTTCGGGTTGTAGAACGGACAATCAACGAGGTGATCGAGGTTGAGCATGAACCGATCGGGCACCGCTCCTCCCTCGAAGTCCCAGTTCACGGTGATCGAGTACTCGTAGTAGTCCTCGCCCTGCGCGATCGCGACCTCGCCGGTCGCACCGCACGCGATGACGGCCATCGCCGGAAGAGCGAAGACAGCACTCAAGAGAATCGCCAGGACTCCCGCGCACATACGTCTGACCAGCTTCATGATGCACCTCGCGGTTGATTCCGATTGCCGATGAGGAAGCTCGGCTCGTCCAACACCGTACGCTTCCGACCCCATGACATAAGAATAACACAGACTACAACGGTTGTCAATAGGACAACCGCCTAAGTCGCTCTTCTTGTGTGCCGGTGTCATGCTCCATCATCCACCGGTTCATCATGATGATACCACAAGACATTATGTTCTGCAAGAACCTTGCCGGGGGCCTACGCGCTGCGGGACATGTGCTTGAGAAGGGCCTTCCTGCTCATCGTGTTGAGGATCGACTGCGGGGCCAGCCATGCCCGGCGGGCGGTGTGAACGCCGATGTCCATCATCCACGCCTGCGATGGGTCGTGCGAATCGGTCCCGAGTGAGAGCATCACGCCCATCTCGGCCGCACGTCGTGCATTGATGTCGTTCAGGTCGACGCGCTCGTCGTGGCAGTTGACCTCAAGCGCGGTCCCGGTCTCGACCGCCGCGCGCATGACGGCGTCGAGGTCGACGGCGTACGCCTCGCGACGCTCGATGAGTCGGCCGGTGGGATGCCCGATGATATCGACGTTGGGATTCTCCATCGCCGAGATGATGCGTCCGGTGATGCGCTCCTCAGACTGTTCGAACCCGGAGTGGATCGAAGCGATGACGATGTCGAGCCCCGCGAGGATCTCATCGGGGTAATCGACGGTCCCGTCCGACCTGATGTCCGCCTCGGTGCCCTTGAGGATCCTGATGCCGCGGAGCTTCTTGTTGATCCGACCGATCTCCTCCCCCTGTTCCAACAACCTCTCCTCCGAGAGACCGTTGGCGATGCTCAGAGACTGGGAGTGATCGCTGATGATGATGTACTCGTACCCGCGTCGCTTCGCCGCGCGTGCCACGTCCTCGATCGAGGCGAACCCGTCGCTCCAGCTCGTGTGATGATGAAGGTCGCCCCTGATGTCCTCCGAGGTGACGAGCGCGGGGAGATTCCTCGCGAGCGCCGCCTCGACCTCGCCGCGGTCCTCCCGAAGCTCCGGGGCGATCCAGGGCATCCCGAGCTTCCGATAGACGGCCTTCTCGGTCTTCGCCGCGACGCGATCCTCTCCCGAGAACAGGCCATACTCGCTGAGCTTGAGGTCTCGCTTCCGCGCGAGGGTGCGGAGCCTGACGTTGTGCTCCTTGGATCCCGTGAAATACATCAGCGCAGCGCCCCACTCCGCCGCAGCGATGACGCGCAGGTCGATCTGCAGCGCATCGCTCATGCGCACACTCGCCTTGGTCGGCCCCGACGCGAGAACCTCGGCGACGCCCTCCATACCGACGAACGCATCGACAACGGCTTCCGGATCGGAGCCTGTCACGAGGATGTCGAGGTCACCGATGGTCGAGCGCCACCGTCTCGCCGACCCGGCGAGACTGACGTCCTTCACACCCTTCACACCGCGGAGCAGTTCAACGATGTCGTCCGCCACAGGGAGCGCCGTCCCGAGAAGAGTACGGCCGCTCCGTGACTCGTACGCGCGGACGCCGTTCTGGATCTTCAGGACCTTCTTTGCGCCCATGCCCGGCAGTTCGAGGATTCTCTTGCTGCGGAGTGCGCGCTTGAGCTGTCGGAGCGTCCGGACGTTGAGCTCACGCCAGAGCATCCCTATCGTCTTCGGTCCGAGCCCCGGGATCTCCAGAAGTTCGGCGAGCTTCGGCGGGATCTCCTGCCTGACGGACTCGTACCCGGGCATCTTGCCGGTATCGAGATAGTCGACGATGGCGTCGGCCGTCCCCTGCCCGATCCCCGGAAGGCCCGTGAGCTCATCCGACGCGGCGAGCTCCGCGACATCGACCGTCAGGTCCTCGATGACGCGCGCCGCACGCCGGTACGCGTTGATGCGAAACCGGTTCGCATCGAGGATCTCGAGGATGTCGGCGGTCGCGTGGAAGATCCGCGCGATCTCTCTGTTCTTCATGAATGAGCCCAGTCTGTTCTTGCGTCACGCCGGCTCAGGCCGACTATCCCTTCACAACTCCAAGCGGTTTCAGCCGGGCGACCTTCGTTGCGATACCGGCCCCGTCGACGATGTCGACGACGGACGCCACGTCCTTGTATGCACGCGGCATCTCCTCGGCGAGCGTCGACTTGCCCCTCGCCATCACCACGACGCCCATCGCGTCGAGTTCGGAGCGCAGATCCCGGCGGCGCGCTTCCTTCTTCGCGCGCGAACGCGACATCACGCGCCCCGCGCCGTGACACGAGCTCCCGAACGTCTCCGCCATCGCTCGCTCGGTCCCCGCACAGACGAACGACTCGGTCCCCATATCACCGGGGATGAGCACCGGCTGCCCGGCCGCACGGTATCTCGAGGGCACGTCCGGATGCGCGCCGGGGAACGCTCGGGTCGCGCCCTTCCGATGGACACAGAGCGTACGTTCGCGTCCGTCGACCGTGTGACGTTCCATCTTCGCGATATTGTGACACACATCATAGACCAGCCGGAGCCCGAGCGCCGGCTCGGTCGCGTTGAACACCCTTGCGACCGCGCGTCGCGCAAGCGTCATGAGGATCTGGCGATTGGCCCACGCGTAGTTGGCGGCGCACGCCATGCCGGCGAGGTAGCGCTCGCCCTCCGGCGAAAGCACCGGGGCGCACGCGAGCTGCCGGTCGGGAAGCCGGATCTCGTATCTCTCCGCCGCGCGCTGCATGACATCGAGCGAATCGTCGCAGACCTGATACCCCAGTCCGCGCGAGCCCGAATGGACCATGAGCGTCATCGCCCCCGGCTCCAGTCCATATGCACGCGACGCCTCATCGTCGTAGATCTCGTCGACATAGCCAACCTCGAGGAAATGGTTGCCCGAGCCCAGCGTCCCGACCTGGTCCCGCCCGCGCTCGACCGCCCGCTTCCCTACAGCATCCGGATCAGCGGTCGCGAGCCTGCCCGACTCCTCGGTGTGCTCGAGATCGGTCGCGGTCCCGTATCCGTTCTCGACCGCCCATGCCGCGCCGTTTCGCATCACGGCGGCGACCTCGCGGGTGGAGAGCTTCCCGATGGCACCGCTTGAACCGACGCCGCACGGCACGTCGTGGAACATGGCCGACACGATATCCCGGATCCGCAAGACGGCCTCGTCCTTCGGAACGGTGCTCGCGATCAGTCTCACTCCGCAGTTGATGTCGTAGCCGACGCCGCCCGGCGAGATGACGCCACCCCCGGCCGGATCGGTCGCCGCGACACCGCCGATCGGGAACCCATATCCCCAGTGGATGTCGGGCATCGCAAGCGAGTACCCGACGATACCCGGCAGATGCGCCACGTTGGACACCTGGAGCAGCCCGTTGTCCGCGAGGACAGCCGGAAGAAGCCGGTTGTCCGCATAGACGCGACCCGGCACGCGCATCCCGCCCGTGCGCGGAAGCTCCCAGATGAACTCCGCGACCTGTCTGATCTCGGGTGTCTTGTCCGTCTTGCCCATCAGGTTCCCCGGCGGAGTCCCGCCGCGCGATCCGGTGCGTCCCGTGATGCGCGCTACGTATCGAAGATGACGCGGACCGACCACCCGTCGCCCGCGCGTTCCACGGCGAGCTGGTGGTAGGTCGGCGCCTTCAGCTCAAGCTTCATCTGATGCCGGCGTGCATCGAACCGCTCACCGCCTGCACGAGCGGTCAGGAAGGAGCCTGCAGCAGGATCCTCACCGTCGCCTTGAACGCCGAACTGGAGTTCGAGAACATCGAACTCCGAGAGCAGGATGCCTTCGGAGTCGTAGAGATAGAGAAGCTCGGAGAGCCAGCGCACCATGAGGTGTTCGAGATCGTCCGGACGTCCCCCGACGCGGACCTCGAAGCTCGCGTCGGCCGCCACACTGTCGAGATCGCACATCATGTCGAAGGCCGCAGCCGCAGCTCTCTCGAACGCGGAGCGGATGTCCGGCGCGCGGAGCGCCATGCCGACATCGGCGGTATGTTCTATCTCGGTGTACTCGGGACGATCTACCATCTCGGATGCCCCCGCGTCTCTCTCCGTGCCCGGCGCGTGGGCCCGGGCAGCGGACTAGCCGGCCCCGCCGCCGCCACCGCCACCGCCGCCACCGCCGCCGCCACCAGTGCCTCCCCCGCCGGTGCCGCTCGCAGTGCTCATCGCGCTCCCGGCAACGGACACCATGCTCGACATCCCCTCGGCCAGGCCGGAGATGCCGCTCATGCCGTCACCGATGCTGCTCGCCGCGCCGACGTACCACCCCGCTGCGAAGGGTCGGCCCGCCGCCTGCTCCATCGCTGGCAGGATAGGCTCGAGTTGCTTGAGCACCTCCTTCGCGATGCCGAGCGAGGTCGCGTAGACGAGGAAGTGCTCCCAGAGCGTCAGCGACTGCGGCGGCGCCTCGTCAAGCGTTGAGAAGTGGAGCAGGAAGTTGCGGAGCGCCTTCCACTTCTTGAACTCGAGGCCGGCCTCCTTCGAGCGCCGCTTGATGAGCATCGACAGCGCGATGACGAGAACGCCCATGACCATCGTGCCCAGACCCAGCAGGTTCTGCGTGAACGCGGTGATGAACACGCCGGCGGCCAGTCCGAGGATCCCGATGACGAGCGCGAGGATCGCCATGTGCGTGCTCTTCGGCTCGAGGAGCCGTTGCTCGCGCGCGCCCTGGATGATGCGCTTCTTCCACTTGCTGAACCATGCGAGGAACCGCGACGAGTGTCTCTGCGCCTCGCGCTTGAACTCGTTGAGGGAGAGCCTGTTGCCCTCGACACATTCGGCGCCGAAGAGGAACATCAGCAGGCTCGACTCGTGCTCATCGAGATCCGCGAGGTCCTGGTTGACCCACTCCAGCACGTAGTCCTTGCCCCCACCGAGCATATTGAGGAACCCGTGTCGTTCCTCGATCCGCTCGGTGATGATCATGTACCCTCGGCGCGCCATGTCGAGCATGGTCGCCACCATGTCGTCCGCGTTCACGTCACCGGACCGGACGAGATAGCCGACCTCGGCGGGCGAACGGTCGGAGGGCAGCTCTCGGAAGTAGTCGCCATCGAAGTCGACCCTGTGCTCGCGACCGAACACGAGGAAGAGACCGAGCCATGCGAGAAAGACCGCGAGACCCGCGCCGATGCTCAGGTATCCGCCCATACGATGGATGCGCTGACGGTTCGCCATGTAGTTCTGCGCGGCGACGCGGCGCGCGTTCGCCTCCTCGACCCACTCGCGCTCCTCCTCGAAGACCGTCGTCCAGATGTCACCGCTCCGGCGGCGCGAGGCGTCCGGGACGAGTTCGGGCGGGAAGAGCACTCTGAGCTCAACGTACTGCTGCGAGGGGACACGATCGACCCAGAACGAGATGGTCCGAGCGTCCTCGATGGTGTACTCGCTTGTCAGAGGCGCATGGAGCCACGCTCTGACGCGGTCGATGTCGGCGCCGGGAGGGAGATGGATAACACCCTCGACGCGCTGCGTGGGAACGGTCCAGTTGTCGCTGATGAACTTCCAGTAGAGAACCGCGAAGTCATCATACACCACGACCGCGTCATGAACCGTGTATGAGATGTCGAAGCGGCGACGCTCGTCCTCGGCCTGATAGAACCACTTGATGCGTGCGAAGCTGCCTTCGTAATCGTAGTCGACGTAGTACATGCCCTCTGGACGCTGGTCGTCGAGAACACGCGGAGCGCCGTGCACGTACGGAACACCGTTCTCGCTCACCAGCAGATCGGTGACCTCGACCCGATCGCCGGTCGATGAACGTTTCGCCACGTCGTAGTAGGCGAAGGTGAAGTCGTCCTCAAAGGCGAACGTCCGTGCCTCGCGGACATCGAACCCGCCGTCCTCGCGGACCGTGATGTCAAGCCGGACCTCGGGGAAGTAGTACTCCTTCGCGGCCACCGGCAGTGCGGCAGCCAGCACCACAAGCGTCAGGACAACCAGAATCGCGGATGCCGTCCGTCGTGTGCGCATTTTTCCCTCCCCGTATGAAACCGGTTGCCGTGCGCTCATCGCGCCGGAGGCTGCGGGCGCAGTTCCTGCTAGCCCTTTGCCGCGATCGAGACGTCCCGCAGAACGATGTGCGGATACCAGTGGCTCCCGATACCACCCATGATACCCGTGCGTTCGACCTCCTTCGAGAGGCCGACGAGGTTGTCACGGAACAGCTTGTAGACGTTGCCCGATATCATCGCGTCCTTCACACGCCCGACCGTCTTCCCGTTCTCGATCTTGAGCGCGTACATGAGATTCCCTGAGAAATCGCCCGCCGCCAGATTGGCCATAATGATGCCCATGATGCTGTCGACGAGCACACCGCTGCCGACCTCGCTGATGAGTTCGTCGCAGGACCTCTCTCCGCCGTCCATCACCCAGTTCGTGATCTCGGGTGACGGTGTCTTGCCCAGCTCCTTCGACATGATGAGTCTCTTCGCCTTGAGCCCGTTCCCGGTCGCCGGATGATCGAGCCTGGCGGACGTCCGGCGGTCGGTCAGGTAGCTCCTGAGCGCACCGTTCTCGAAGACCGTCGTCTCCTGCATCGGCACGCCCTCGTCGTCGAAGGCCGCCGAGAAATATGCGCCGGAGCGGACCCCGTCGTCGCGAATGGTGATGCGCTCATCGAGGATGGTCTCGCCGAGCTTCCCGGCGAGCGGCGAGATCCGCTCGTCGACGTACAGGCCGTTCACACCCAGGTTGAGGGTGAGGAAGATGTCGGCGACCGCACGCGGAGTCAGCACGACCGTCGTCTCTCCCGGGCGGATGTCGACGTTGACGCGCCCGCGCTCGATATCCCTGATTGCGCTGTCCGCCAGAGCGGCGTGATCGGCCCCGAACTCGGTGCCGGCGTAGCTCGCGCCGGTGTGGAGCATGTTCGTCCCCTCGATGAGAAGACCACCTACGTAGAACTCGTACGCCGTGCGCTCGAACTCCGCCTCGAACCCGCGACAGGTTGCAACACCGATGCGCTGCAGCTGACGCGACGTCGCCGAATCGGCGTTGACGTTCTTCTCGTAGTCGAGAACCCGCGCGATGGCGTCCTCGGAGTGTTTCATCATCTCCTCGACCGTGAGCGATGCGATACGATCATCGGTGATGGACGGCGCCGGTCGTTCCGCCTCCGCCGAGAACTCGAACGTGATGGGCTCTCCCTCGGCCGCCGTTGCGAGCGCGTTGTCGACGAGCCCATCGACATCCTCGAGCTTGGTCGTGGTCGCGAACCCGAGCTTCCCATCCTTCACGAGTCTCAGTGCCGCCCCCATCTCCTCGGTATCGGAGATCGACTTCAGCGATCCGGCCTCGTACCGGACATCGGTCTCGATGTTCTCGAAGAGGAAGGCCTCGGCCCGCTCGACACCCTTCGCGAGAGCCTTCTCGATGATCTTCTTCATCTTACTCACCCCCGATCACGACGTTCTGTATCCTGACGTGTGGCGAACCGTGCGTCACGGGCAGCGGGAACTGCCCGGCCTTGCCGCATCCTCCACCCCCGTCGTGACACGCGAGGTCGTTGCCGATCGCATCGATGCTGTCAAGCGTCGTGAACACGTTCCCGGTGAGCATCACATCACGCACCTGCTCAGCCAGTTTGCCGTTTCGTATCATGTAAGCGTCGGCGGCGGTGAACGTGAACATCTCGCCGTTCGTCTGCCCGCCCGACGCCGAGATCGCATAGATACCAAGGTCGATGTCGGCGATCATCTCGTCGAACGTGGAGTCCCCGCTCTCGATAACTGTGTTCCGCATTCTCGGGACGGGCGGATGACGATAATCGATGAGCCGCGCGCTACCCGTGGGACGCTCGCCCATCTTCCCGGCGGTCTCGCGGGAGTGAAGCCGGCCGACCAGCTTGCCCTCGCGAATAAGGTCCGTCTTCTCGGTCGGGACGCCCTCGTCGTCGTAGACGAGATAACCGCGACACCCCTTGTCGAGCCCGGTGTCGTGGACGTTGAGAAACGGCTTGCCGAACCTGCGCCCGAGCACCATGACGTCCCTGAGGTTCTTGTTCTCGTAGACGTTGTCGCCCTCGGAGAGATGTCCGAACGCCTCGTGGATGAACACACCTCCGAGCATCGGGTCTACAACTACAGCGTACTCGCCCGCCTTGACCTTCGGGGCATCGAGCTTGCCGAGCGCGACGCGACAGGCCTTGTCAACCCTGGCCTCGTTGCCGCGCGCGACGTTGAAGTCATCGCTCCCGCCGAATGACGCGCTGTACGATTGCGAACCCTCACCGCGCGACGCGACCGGCGTGACCCGTCCGCCGATGTCGACGCGCTCCTGATAGACCATCGCGCCCTCGCTGCTTCCGAACCAGAACCGGCGATAGCGGTCGAAGTAGAGGAGCGAACTGGTGATAATCTCGTCGTGAAAGGCGAGCACCTGTTCGTTGTATGCGCGCATCATCGCGACCTTGTCCGCCAGCGAGACGTCGCGCGGATCGTTGATCACGTCCAGCGCCACATCAGCAACGAGCGGCTCGACGGAAGCGAGCTGGCTTGTCCCGTGTCCCACAAGACGCGCCTGGTCGACGGCGTGCCCGGCGAACTCATCGATGCGGTCCAGGCTGTTGAACGAGGCAAACCCCCACCCGCCCTTGTAGAGCGCCCGGACGTTCCCGCCGAAGTCAACGCGACGACCGAGTTCCGAAAGCCTGCTCCCCGTGAAGCCGACGCGTGACTCCTCGGTGTCTTCGATGTGAACTTCGAGGTAGTCACAGCGGCCCGCGTACTTCGCAAGGACCTCTGAGATTCGGTTCTTCATGAGGTCTCCTCGATTGTGATCTTGTGTGTGACCGGCGTGGACCGCTTCAGTGCTCCGCTCACGGTGCAGTACTTATCCTCCGAGAGCCGCACGGCTCGCTCGATCTTCTCCTTGGACAGCCCCTTCCCCCGAATGATGTACTCGATCTCAACGCCGGCGAACCCCGGAGGGCCGTCCTTCTGCTTCTCGGCGGTCACGCGCAGCTCCAGGCTCTCGACCGGCTGGCGCATCTTCTGGATGATCTCGATCGTGTCGATGCCCGTGCACCCGGCCAGCCCCATCAGCGGGAGCTCCGCGGGTCGGAACCCGTCACCCTCGCCTCCGCCCTCGACGCTCGCATCCATCTTCATCTCGCGCCCGCCGCTGTCGGTACCGACGAACTTCCAGCCTCCCACCCACTTCGCTGTCACTTCAAGCATGCGCTTCCCCCAGACGATAAACAAGTTGGCGCCCGCCGATCCCCACTGCCGGACGTGGGCTCCCGTCGACCGGGAGTGGCGGGCGACTGTCGTCCGCTACTGCATGTATCCCAGCGACCGGAGTCGTTCCTGCGTCTCCTCCGGCATCTCATCCATGGCCATGCTCTGACGCGGCACGCGGACCTCGGTCTCGTAGGTCTCGACCGTTGTCATCTCCGCGCGTGCATTGAACTCCTCGGTGAGCGCTTCTGTGAGGACGCGGCCATCCATGTCGTCGGCCACCGGAAGCCCGAGGGCCGCGAGCACCGTCGGTGTGATGTCGAGCACCGATGCGTCGGTGAGAGTCGCTCCCCGCCTGAACTGCGGTCCCACGAACACTCCGATCCCGAGCACGTCGTGCGCACCGGAGATGTCGAGCACGCTGAGGAACTCGGAGATCCTGACGCTCCGACCGTCACCAGTCAGCAGCATCGGATCCTCGGGCGCCGCGACCTGCAGCTCGGGGGTGACCGTCACCTCGACGTAGTCGTCACCGACACCTTCCTTATCGACATCCCTGACGTAGAACCCGGGTGAGTCACCGTCGGCGATCGTGAGCGAGCCGAACGTGCGCGCGAGGTCGTCGCGCAAGCGCGCGTTCTCCTCCGCGTCGAGCGTCAGTGGCTGGAGATAGAAGCTCCCGCCGAGATTGACGTAGCTGACGTCTGTGAGTGAGTACCCGAGTGCCTCGAGCAACACCTTCGTGCGGAACGAGACCATCTGCATTCCGAACCCGGTGTTCGCCTGAAACCCATGGTCCGACATGATGATCTCGACACCGTCGTCCGCGACGTAGCGTCGGATGCGGGCGAGCTCACTGTCGGCGAGCATGTAGACGTCCTCGATCACGCGACCGTACGCCTCGATGTCGGCCGCCTCGAGCTCGCCGAACGGCTCGGGGTCGAAGAATTTCCAGTACTTGTGAGAGACGGAGTCGGTTGCTTTGTAGACCATGGCGAGCATCTCGGGGCGCGCGCTCCGCAGACGGTGGCAGGTCGCGTCGCTGATGATCCTCACGAGCGCCTTCTGCTGGCGGTGGTAGAGCTCGAGCTGCGTGGCGCCGGGTCGGCGCTGTGCCACGGCGATCGAGGCGAGGTCGGTGAGCGTCGAGAGCCGCGCGCCGTTCCGGGCCGCGTCGAGCCCGATCCCGAGGTAGTATGCTCCACCTCGCGCACGGATGTCCTTCCCCTGACGTCTCAGCTTTTTGATGAACGAGAGGTCCGCGGGGATCGTGTCATCGGTCATGGCCAGGATGCCCGGCACGCAGAATCCGTTTGCGCTCGCCGCCGGCGGCCATGTGAGGTACCACTCGACGAGTCCGTAGTCCCAACCGAGCTGCTCCTCAAGGATCTCCCACACGCGCTTCACGAGCACCTGGTCGGAGCGCGTGTCCGAGAGCCCGCGGATGCCATGCTTGTCGGCTGTCTTCCCGGAGGCGACCGACGTGAAGATGCGAGTCGAATACATCGGTTTGAGGGACTCGAGCGTTCCGCCCGTCCCCTCCGACATCGCCGCCGCGATGGTCGGGAGGTCTCCGCGTTCAAGAAGCGGGTTCGCCACGCGCCACGTCATCCCGTCGAGCCCGACGATGAGAAGGCGGAGCGGCGGCTCGGATGGTCCGCGTTCCGCGTTCGCCTGGATGCCGAACGCCACGACGACTGCGATCAGCACGAGCGCGCCCGAGATGAGGCAGAACGAGTAGCGTCCCTCGGAGATGTCGTCGAACAACCAGAAGCCTCTGATACGCGTCCGGCTCCGCTTGGACCGGTCACGCGAGGCGACGGCCGCGACGATCCCGCCGACGAACATCCCGAGGATCCCGCCGATCGCGCCCGGGATCACGGCGAAGTAGAGAAGACCCAGCCAGATGTTGTCGACGAGGAAGGGGTTCTCGGCGACGAGCCAGACCAGCACGCCGAGCGAGATGAGAAGCGCGGCCCCTTTCCAGATGCACGCTGTGCGCCGGAACATGATGCCCGGCGTCGCGTTTCGGCGTCCCGCATTCCGTCTCGACGACATGGTCGCTCCTTACCAGATCGGTGCCCGAACGCGCCATCGCCAGATCGGCGCGCGAAGGCACCACTACCAGATCGGGGCCCGGTATCCAACCGACAGAGAGATCGCGATCGTGTCCGAGTCGATCGACTCGTCCAGATCGGCCTCATCGATGCCGAAAGAACCGTGCGTGAAGTCCATCAGGATGTAATCCGCCCGTATCGAGAACAGGAACTTCGAGCTCCGGAAGTAGTCGATGCCGATCGACGCATATCCTCCATGTCCGGAGAGACGCGTGAACTCCTCCAGCGGCGCGTCGACCGAGTCGGTCTCCATGAGCTGTCGGCAGTAGCCGCCGCTGACAAAGGGCTGAAAGGCGCTGTCGCCGACGATGCAGTACTTGACCCCGATGAACGTCTGGTCCAGGTCCCACTCCCCCCCGCCAATGCGGTGGTTCGACTGTACGGTACGCGCCTCAAGCCCGACGTTGTCGACAAGCCCGAGCATCAGGCCGAATCCGAATCCCCAACCCTCATCGATGTAGTAGTCACCGACGAGCCCGTCACCAACCGGAAAGATGTACCGCGGGATCTCGACACACACCTCAGCGCCGCGCCGGGAACGAGGGATGAACCCCCGGAGCTTCGCTGGTGCTGCGTCAGCGACGAGGACGATGAGAACGACGATGAGCGCGATCACTGTCTTCCGATGCATGAAACACCTCTGTGGTCACGGTCCCGGGATCTCCGGCGACATGAAGCTGGACGCGTCCCTTGGACACGCCACCGGGCCCGGAGGATGACGGGGCGAGTGGGGACGCCCGCAGGCGTACCCATGGAGACCACTCGCTAAGGAATGGCCCTACAAGAATATATACCGCAGCACGAAGAGCCCGGCAAGGACGTAGACCAACCAATGCACCTCACGGCCTCGCCCGGACAGAAGCTTCAGCATCGGATAGCTTGTGAAACCGATGGCCAGCCCGTGTGAGATGCTGTAGGTGAACGGCATCACGATGAGCGTGAGAAACGCCGGAATCGCCTCGGAGAGGTCGTCCCAGTCGATCCTCGCCACGCTCTTCATCATCAGACAGCCGACGATGATGAGCGCGGGAGCCGTGATCGGGTGGAGAAGCACCCCGCCCGATCCCTGAATCCCGACCCCGAACATCTCGGCCAACGGCGAGAAGAACAGCGCGACCAGGAACAGCGCCGCCGTCACGACATTCGCCAGACCGGTCCGCGCGCCCGAGCTCACACCGGCGATACTCTCGATGAAGCTGGTCGTCGTGGATGTGCCGGCGACGGCGCCGGCCATGGTCGCGACCGAATCCGAGAGCAGCGCCTGCGTCGCGCGCGGGAGCTTCCCGTCCCTCATGTACCCCGCCTGCGTCCCCACGCCGACCAGCGTTCCCACTGTATCGAACATGTCGAAGAACAACAGCACGAAGATGGGGGCTATGTACTCGGCGCGAAGCGCCGCGAGCGGTCGCATCTTGAGGAAGGTCGGTGACATGTCGGGCATCGCGACGATACCCGTGAACTCGGTGATCCCCGCGACGATGCCGACAACACCCGTGGCGAGGATGCCCCAAAAGAGCGCGCCCCGTACGCGGGCGGCCATCAGCCCACCGGTGACGACAAGTCCGAGAAGAGCGACGAGCGTCGGCTGACTCCCGAGGTCGCCGAGGGTGACGAAGGTCGCCGGATCCGCCTTGATGATGCCGCCGTCGTGCATCCCGATGAACGCGATGAAGAGTCCGATGCCGCCCGCCGTTGCGAGTTTGAGCGTCATCGGTATGGCCGAGAGGATCATCTCCCGAACGCGCACGACCGCGAGGATCGTGAACACGACGCCGGAGATGAAGACGATGCCGAGTGCGATCTCCCATGGCACACCCATCTTGCCGCAGATGATGAAGCTGAAGTAGGCGTTGAGTCCCATGCCCGGCGCGAGCGCGATGGGGTACCTCGCCAGGAATCCCATCAACAGCGTTCCCAGGGCCGAGGCGATGCAGGTCGCCGCCATGACCGCGCGGAAGTCCATTCCGGCACCGGTCGGCGCCGACAGCATCCCGGGATTCACGAAGATGATGTACGCCATCGCCATGAAGGTCGTGGCCCCGCCGATGACCTCGGCGCGAACCGTCGTCCGGTTCTCCGAGAGCTTGAACAGCCGCTCGAGCATGCGCGCCTCCTCTTCCCGCGTGCACATCGGTCGTTCCCGTGATCGCTCAGCATCGGTCGTCTCGCGATGGCCGTCGCTGCGCAGTATAGGACCCGCCGCCAGGGCTCGACAAGCGGGAAGCGGGGTGGTCGGACGGAGAACCTCAAGGTGACTGGTCGCAGGGTCTTGCCGCGACCAGATGGGGGAAGCGGGCGGTCCCTTTCGGGACCGCCCGCTTGGGGGGAGCGGACCGGTTGTCGGTTGAGCCGCGCGGGCGACTCTGAGTTGATACAGCTTCCGATCCGCGCCGGAACAGCCTGTGGAGAGAGAGAGTGGTGCAATGCGCCTATCGAGTGCTGCTGGTCGTTCTGCTCGTACTACCGGTGCCGGAAACGCTGGTTTGCGTCAGCGTGTTGCTCCTGCGCTCGTGTCCTACTCTTCTTCCTCGACCTTGATGATGATCTCGCGTTCCGTTCCCATCTGGCCCGCGCCCATCATGCCGCCGCGACCCATCATGCCGCACTTCGCGGAACCGCGGCCTGATCTGCCGCCGCGACCCATCGGTCCACACTGAGCCGGTCCGCATTCCATCCCGCGGCGCATGCCGCCGTGGGCGCCGCGTGCGAGCATGCGGGAAATGCCTCTGTCGAAGAGCACGCGCTGGTCGTCGTCGAGGATCTCACGGATGGCACGGTGCTGCTTGAGTCTCAGCTTCATCATCTGAGCCTGAAGCTCCGCGCCATCGTCGATCATCCGCTCCAGCTTGCCGAAGTCCGGACTGTCGGCCTCAACCAGTTCCTGCATCTCGACGTGGAGGACCTTCAGCTTGTTCTGGAGCTCGACGCGCCGGTCTTCAAAGCCCGCACGGATCTCCTTCATCTCTTCCTTCTGCTCGGTCGTGAAGCTCGGGCGCATACCGCGGTCGCTCATACGACACTCGGCCATACCCATGCCGCCTGCCTTTGAGAAGCCGGGGTGACCCGAACGTCCGGCCAGCGACACGCTGCTCAGGACAGCGAGGGCCACAAGCGCCACGACCGCTGCTGTAATGATGGTCTTCCTGCTCATCGGTTTCTCCTTCTGGTGTCCGGGCGATTGCCCGGTCCGATACCTGCTCTGGGCCTTGCGCCCCTACCTTCTTGTTTCGATGCGCGTCGTGCTTCGGGTTTCGTCCGGCCGGCCAGCGCGGGCCGCTGCCTGGGAGTTAGCGGGGTGCGCCGGCCGGCGGACTGACCCCTTACAATGCAACCGAGGGGCCAGCTTGCGCCTGCCGCGTGCCAAACGAGGCACAAATCGTGAAAGAGCCCTTGCGCTGGTGCTTTTTCGCGCACTCCGCATACATTGAAACCGGCTCTGGGACGCGGATACGGGCTCCTGGGCGAGCAAGAGTTGCCCATTCAGGTGTGAACGACCTGCGCGGGTGCGCAGGTTCTTCACACCTCTACGACTCGATCTTGTACTCCTTGATCTTGTTCTGGAGGGTGCGGCGTGAGATGCCGAGGATCTTCGCAGCGTGGGTGCGGTTGCCGCCGGTCTGCCCGAGCGTCTTGATGATGATGTCCCGCTCCATTTCGCGGATGGTCGTCCCCGTAGGCTCGCCTGCCTCACCCGATGCCTCCGCAGGGCGGAGCTTGGCCGGAAGATGCTCGGGGAAGATGGTCTCGCCGCGAGAGAGCACGACGGCGCGGTGGATGGCGTTCTCGAGTTCGCGCACGTTGCCGGGCCAGTCGTGGTTCATCACCAGGTGCATCGTCTTCGGTGACATCTTCTTCGGCTTCGAACCGCGCTCGGCTCGGAGCTTGAGGAAGTGGTCGACCAGAAGCGGAATGTCCTCCTTGCGCTCCCTCAGCGGCGGGATCTCGATGGTCACGACGTTGAGACGGAAGAACAGATCCTCGCGGAAGCTGCCGTCGGCGACGGCGGCCTCGAGGTCGCGGTTCGTGGCTGCGACCACGCGAACGTCGACCGTGATCTCGACCGAGCCCCCGACGCGGTTGAACGTGCGATCCTGGAGAAATCTCAGGAGCTTCGCCTGAAGCTGCGGTGACATGTCGCCGATCTCATCGAGGAAGATCGTGCCGCTCGCCGCGAGTTCGAACCTCCCCCGCTTCTGCCGACCGGCGCCTGTGAACGCGCCCTTCTCATGCCCGAAGAGCTCGCTCTCGAGCAGTCCCTCGGGGATCGCAGAGCAGTTGACGGCGACGAACGGCTTCCTCTCTCGCGGACTCGCGCGATGCACTTCGTGCGCGACAAGCTCCTTGCCGGTCCCGCTCTCGCCGAGCACGAGTACGGTCGCATCGCTGTCGGCCACCCGTCGAGCCATTTCGACCACGTCGCGGATCACCACGCTCGCCCCGACGATCTCGGACGACGGCTCGTAGTGCGCCTCTTCCTCCACAGGCTCAGGAGAGGACTCGTCGACGAACCGGGCGATGACGCTGCGGACCTCCTCGATGTCGATCGGTTTGGTCACGTAGTCGAACGCCCCGAGCTTCATCGCACGGACGGCCGTCTCGACCGATGCATACGCCGTCATCATGAGGACGCCTGTGTCGGGGCTGATCGCCTTCATGCGCTCGAGCGCGGAGACGCCGTCGAGCTGAGGCATCCGGATGTCCATCACGACCAGGTCGTGGAATCCGGCCTCGAGCGCGTCGACTCCCTTCGCGCCGTCCGCTGCCGTCTCGACCGTGTGCCCGTCGCTCTCTAGCACGGCTTTGAGGAGCTCGCGAACGCTCGACTGGTCATCCACAATGAGGATCCTCAGTCCGCCCGATTCCATCGCTAATCCTCCGCGTTCGCGGGAAAGCTGATCGTGAAAGTCGTGCCCTCGCCGCGAGCGCTCTGTACACCGAGTCGGCCGCGGTTCTGCTCGACGAGGCGCGAGACGATCGTGAGTCCGAGCCCCGTGCCCTCCGGCTTGGTCGTGTAGAACGGCTCGAACAGCTTGTCCACCTCATCCTCACTCATCCCGACGCCTGCATCCGATACCTCAATGGCGACGGACGGGTTCTCGTCGGCCCTCAATCGCGTTCGGACGGTGAGACGGCCTCCGTCGCGCATCGCTTCGATACCGTTGAGCAGCACATTCAGGAGCACCTGCCGCAGCTGACGGGCATCGACCATCACATCGGGAAGTCCTTTCGCGAGGTCGCTGATGACCTCAACATCTCGGAACGCGGCATCCTCTGCAACGAGCGACAGGGCGTCATCAACGATGCTGTTGACGTCGTTGGCGTTCCGCTCAGCGGTAACCGGCTTCGCGAAGTCGAGAAGCTCCTGGACGACCCGGTCGAGCCGCTCGACCTCCTCGATCATGATGTCGGAGTATCGCTCCTCCTTGGAGCCCGGATTGAACTTGCTCCGGAGAAACTGCGCGAATCCCTTGAGCGAACTCAGCGGGTTCCTGACCTCGTGCGCGACTCCCGCGGCGAGTCGGCCGAGGGCGGCGAGGTGACGCTCTCGCTCGACCTCTTCCTTGAGTGCCTCGATCTCCCGGAGATCCTGGAACAGCAGGACCGCGCCGCTCCTCTCTCCGGCCTCGTCGCGCAGGATCGATGCTCTCACGTCGACCGGAACGCGGCCGTCCTCGGTCTCGATGCCGATCTCGGTCTCCACCGGCCGGGCGGCACCGGAGAGAACGGACTCGATCTCGTTGCGCTCGGCGCCGTCCTCGAATCGAACAACGTCCTCGATCGGAGTGCCGCGGATGTTGCGGTCGCCCAGACCGAAGAGCTCGCGCGCGTGCGAGTTCACGTGAACGACCCGCGACTCGGGGTCGACCGAGATGAGCCCGCTCGCCATGCTCTCGATGACGTTGTTGGTGTACGAGCGCATGTTCGCGAGAGCCGTCTGCGTCGAGCGATACGATGTTGAGACGAACAGGAAGTAGATGGCGGCGGCGCCGATGACGAGGAGCGCGCCGGAGAGCACGAACGCGCGGTCCCGCGAGGCAAGGTAGACGGATTCGAGGTCCTTCGGGTCGAGCGCGACGACGGCGTAGACCGCCAGTTCACTCGTTTCATCGACCGGACTGCCAAGAAGCTCCGCCAGTCTCTCTGCGACGGTGCCCGGCGAGCACCCGGCCGGCGGCATCATTCTGCTGCGGCGCCCCACGCGGACGGGTGAGGGCATGCAGAGCCGCACGGGGTTCACGTCGATCCTGGCGACATACTCCTCGACCCGGACCGAGCCCTCGGCGGCAAGCTCGACGGTTCTCTCCCTGCGATCGATGTGCGGTCGCTCCTCGGGGGCTCTCGGCGTATTCCAGTCATCGAAGACGACGCCGACCGCAGAGGGGTCGCTGTGTACCAAAACCTGTCCGCTCTCAGCGACGATCGCCACATAGGCCAGGTCCTCCCGGTTCGCCACCTGTTGCGCGAACATCTGGAGCCGCTCCGGCCGCCAGATCGGGGATACGAGCTCTGTGCGCATATCGAATCGCAGGAACGTCAGCATCCCCATCGCCTTGCGGTCGAGCGCATCGAGCACGTGAGCACGCCCGCGCTCGACGTCCCGCAACGTCATGACGACGAGGACGGCCGCCAGGACGCAGATCGCGACGACGATAGAGGTGACGGGCAGGTAGGCCGCCCGATGGGTTCTTCTGGTGCCGTTGGGCGCGCTCATGGATGTACCCTTCCGGTTCGGAGAGCGTGTCGCGCTCGAGACGGGCATGGATACTGGCCCGGAGACGAACACTGCTCCGAGGGTTCTCGCGCGGCTCATCGACGAGGCGCCCGGTCGGGCGCAGTGTGCCGGTGGATGGCACAGGTGTCGGCAGGACTCCCCATGTCCTGATGCTACACTGTCCATTAGACACCACACGCGCAACTCGAGCAAGCGATAACCCGACGGCGACCGGGCAGACGGCGCTGCGGTTCAGACCTCCGATACGGTGGGCAGTGTTCAGTAGCGGGAGAGCGTTCCGGCCCGGCGGGCGTGCGAAAGACCCAGGTGGAGAGCAGCAACCCCGAGGATGATGGCCGCAAGTGAGAAGACGGCAAGTGATACGGCCGCGCCCTCTGGAGGGGCCGTCCCGGCCAAGGCGGCCCGAACGAGGTCCAGCGCGTGCGTCGTCGGAAGAGAGCGCGCACAGGCGGCGAGCCAGTCCGGGAGGAGGAACTGCGGGAAACAGACACCTCCGAGAGCTGCGGAGAGAATCCCGAAAGCCCACGCGATCGGTTCGCCCTCCTTGGAGATGACAATGACCCCGGCTGACGCCAGACCGAGACCTGCCATACCGAGCGAGTACAGAGCCGCGGCGCGAAGCGCCGACACCGGCACGATCCCACCCCCGACGATCGCGACCGCTCCCAGCGCGAGCGCGCCGTAGGCAACGGCCTGCAGAGCGAGTTCCACTCCACCCGCGAGCGCAACGACTGCGACCGGGCTGCGTCCCGACGAGAGGAGCTGCTCGAACGTCCCCTGCAGCTGCTCCCTGCGGACGGCCCGTCGAAAGACGCCGAGGGCCGACATGCCGAACCCGTGGACGAGCGCGCCGGTCAGAGCGTACGAGGTGTACGGCATCCCGACCTGTTCCTCAAACCCCGGCCCCGCCAGGGCCACGACACGGCCGACGAGCACGAGCATGACAACGGAGACGGCGGCGGAGAGGATGCCGAGCGCGAGCTTCGCCCGGTAGCTCGCATGGTGTGCGACCGACCGCGTCAGGAACGCGGCAGGAAGCTCGAGCCACCCGACTCCCGCCGTGAGTACGTCAGCACGTCCCCCCACTCACTCGCCTCCTCCACACTGTGACCGCTCATCAGAACGCCTGCGCCCTGAAGCATCCTCGACTCGAGCGCAGCGCGCGCGCGGACCCGTCCGAATGCGTCGACCCCGCTCAGCGGCTCATCCAGGATGAGAAGCCGGGGCGATGCTATGAGAGCCCTCGCGAGCCCGAGCAACGACATCGCTCCACGCGAGAGCTCGGCGACGACGGCATCAAGACGGCGCTCCATCCCGAGTTCCGCTGCAACCCCGGCGACCGTCGCCCGAGACCGGCCGGCCGACACACCCGCGATGTGCGCGAAGAACTCCAGGTTGCGCCGGACGCTCAGTCGGAGATAGAACGAACGCTCCGTGCCCAGGGCCACACCCGGCCGCCGGGCGACCGGGGTCACCCGCCCCGACGTCGGCTCGAGGAGACCCGCGGCGATGCGAAGCGCCGTGCTCTTGCCGGACCCGTTCGGACCGACCAGAACGAGGCACGTGCCTGCGGCGACACGGATGTTCATCGAGTCGAGAACCACACGGCGGCGCCTGCCTCTCCCGAAGACCCGGGAGACGCTCTCGAACTCCAGCACAGGAACGCACCATCCCGACATCTGCATCACTCCGGATCCGTCGATCGAGCTGCGTCGTTCGCCTGCCGCGCGGTCCGGGGCACGTTGATTCGCCACACCTCCAGATTCCGGGCGATCCCGTCCGCCGTCGCGACCGTGACGTCACCGTCACTCCAACCGAGAACCGCGGCCGCCGCGATCGAGGGCCGCGGAAGTGTTGTGAGTTCGGCGCCCGTCGCCGCGTCGAGCACGTACAGACACTCCTCATCCCACAGAACGAGCCGTCCGGCGCCTCCTCGCTCGACGACGGGACGATCGTAGACATCGCTTCCCGGCTGAAACCGCCAGAGCCTCTCACCGTTTCGCGGACTGACGGCGTAGACGAACCCGTCACTGCAACCGAAGACGAGTTCGGCGCCGCCAACGTCGTCCAGTTCGACCGCAAGCAGCTCCCCGATCGGCTCGCCGGTGCTCGCGAGCGCCTCGCGGATGAATGACGAGAGGCGTCGTCTCTTGAGGTGCGCCTTGTGAGCCTCCGTCCCGAACTGGAGTCGGGCGATCTCATCGCCGAGTTCGCCATCGAGCACGACAACGGCACCCGCGAAGCAGCCGACGATGACATCGGTAATCCCGTCTCCCGTCACATCGGCGATGACCGGATCGGCACTGGCAACCCCGATCGGTTTGAACCGGCTCTTCTCGCCGAGGACGACGCGCCACAGCTCCTCCCCCCTGCTCGTGCGGCAGACAGCCTCGTTCATCCGCTCGATGACGACCAGCTCGTCCCTGCCGTCGCCATCCGTGTCGCCGAAGACAGGGCGAGAGAACCCGTCATCGAACGCCCTGTCGTGGTCTGCCAGCTCGCTCGACCATACCCGCTCGATCGAATGCCCGACCGCGCCGGGCCTCGGACGGCGCTCGAACACTGCGAGGCTGTCGGAGAACCCGGTCTCCGGGCGGCCGACACACACACATGCGCGACCTCCGCGAACCGCCGCCGAACGGAGCAGCCCGGGCAGACGCGCGGACGCGATCCCGGCCCCCTCCCGGTCCACGATCAGCAGCGTGCTCCCCGCCGCCACCACGCACTCCGTCGGCCCGGCCGAGGCGAACACGGACCCACCCGCCACGCCGCCCGGCAGACGACGCCAGATGAGCTCGCCGGTCCCTGCATCCCTCAGCTCGACCCGCGGCCGTGCCGTCCTGCTCTCGACAGCCACGAGTACGCCCGTCGGATCCCCGCCGACCGCGCTCTCGGTCTCCGCCGGATCGAGACAGGCGCGGTCGAGACGAATCGAGAAGATGTCCGGCACTGCGATACCGGCGCTCCAGAGCAGCTCGTGCTCCACCGCGGGTGGGCCGGCACCGGACGGGTGGCTGCCCCCTCCGGTCGCCTCGCTCGCGCTCCCCGCCACGATGTGCGCGGCGGCAAGAAGCACCGCCGCGCACACGCTCATCCTGCTAGTAGTCGACAAGGCAGACATCCCTCGTGGTGCAGTCGCCGATGTCGAAACCGCACTGATCGACCGACCCGCAGCTGCCCCAGTCGATGAAGATGTAGCAGAGGAGCGACGCGGGTGTCGCGTTCGCCGTCTCTGACGTCCTGTTCGCCACTCGAAGATGCTTCATGGATCCCTCCTCCCACGCCAACCGGCGCGCTGCCCGGCGCCTTCCGGTGCACATTGCTCCGTGCTGCACGATGCACATCGGCTCGCCCCCAACCGCTCCGCATGCGAATGAACTAACTCGTGTCGATGATGCAGTTGTCTCTGTTCTGACATCCGCAGGCGAGGTCGAACAACCAGCACAGATCGGATGTCGGACACTGCGAGTAGTCCACGAAGCACGCCTCGCTGTCCTCCGTCTTGCGCGGGCGCTCGCCCCCGCCGTTTGCCAGCCTGAGATGCGTCACGACGATTCCCCCCTTTCCACACCCTCCTTCGCGCAGTTTTCGACGACTCCACCATCGCTCCTCGATCCGTCGAACGACACCACCTCGTCTGCCGTCTCCAACCCTCCGGACGGCCCGCCCGTTCCCGACCGCGGGCCGGTCTCCCGCAGCCTCGTCCGCGTCTCCTCCGGCAGCGATGCGTAGAGCCACATCGCGATCTCAAGGCACCGTCTCCTCAACGCACAGCGCGAGGAACGGGGACCGACCGGCTCGCCACCGGGTCCTACATCGTGATAGCAGGGGCCACCGCACAGCGGAAACGCCCAGCACGCCTCGCAGTCCTTTGTCGCCGACGCGAACCGCTCACGCACGCGGAAGAGCTTCGCCCGGTCGACACCGGTGGCCACGTGGCCGACGTCGTACGCCGGGTCGCTCGCGAACCGGTGACAGAATGAGAGCGTTCCGTCGGTCGTCACACAGAGGTACCGCGTGCCTGCACCGCACGGCAGCGTCCGACGCCTGCCTGTCTCGAGCGTCAGCATCGGATCCATGAAATTGCCCACGAGCGGCGCGGCCCCGTCGACGAGTCTGTCCCGCTCGGCTGCGGCGAGCTCCTCGAACTCTCGGCCGAGCCGCGCCGCGAACGCGTCGCTCATCCCACCGCCGCTCTCGGGCGCAAGATGGACGACCGAGGCCCCAAGGCCCGCGAGGTGTTCGACGATCTCACCCATCGGTCCCGAGTCCTCGGTGAGCGTCACGCGGACGCCCGCGCGCATACCGTCCGGCAGGCGGCTCAGATTCGATGCCACGTCGTCGTACGACCCACGACCGTCCGGATAGCACCGGTGCGCGTCCTGCTCCCGACGCGTGCCGTCGATGCTCACGAGAACCGAGACCCCAAGCCGGTCGAGTTCGGACGCGGCAGACGGAGAGAGAAGCGTGCCGTTGGTCGTGATGTGCGAACTCAGACGCATGCCGGACTCCGAGGCCCGGTCGCGCGCATACTCCACGATGGGGCCGATCTGCTCGCGCGCGAGCAGGGGTTCTCCGCCGAAGAGAACGATCGAGACACGGCGTTCTCCGAAGGCCTCATGGATCAACAGGTCGGTCGCCCGGCGCGCGACCGTCACCGACATCGCACGCTCACCTTCGCGGAGACGCGCCGGCGTGCCGCCCGTCGTCGGTCGTCTCGCATCCCCGGCCGCTCCCCCTGAGAGATAGCAGTAGTCGCATGCCAGGTTGCATTCAGCACTGACGTTGAGTGCGAGCGACGTGAGCGACGTCGCGTCACCGGGCCGCGGCGCGCCGGTCGCGGAGGTCAGCGGCTCCGTGAGCTCCCGCTCGTCGGTTGCGGATTCAAGCGCCGCGAGCTCGGTCAGCGCCGTCTCGATCACTGGTGCGCCGTGGTTCATCTCAAGGACCGCCCTGCCGGCGTTCCCAGCGCCATCCTCCAGCCACTCGATCACGTCGTAGACGGCCGCGTCGGCCTGAAAGAACAGCCCCGAACCCGCATCAAAGACGAACGAGTCCCCGTGAACCTGGAAGCGGTGCAGTCGGCGCGACGCCCGGGATGCTCGTGAGATCGCGGATCTTCCGGGCTCGGGCGCCAGCCCGACACACGCCCGGAGGCGCCGCATGAGCCACACGTTCTCACTCTGTGCCTTCACCGCGAGTTCACGGAGGTGCTCGGCCAGTGCTGTCGCTCCGCAGCGGTCCGCGGAGACTGCAGCGGCGCGGTACTGTCCGACCATCTCCTGGAGCACGAGCCGCAGCCCGCCATGCCGGACCGCGAGGCTCAGGAGCTCGTTCCATCCGCCAACATCCACAGCATCGGGGCGACCGGCCACCGCAGCGATGATACGAGCCGCGGCCGACGGGCGGCCGTGCTCGAGATCGCTCCTGAGGTCGGCGAGGTCATCAGCCAGCTGATAGGCCGTATGGTACGACTCGATCATTCGCTCCATGTCGCGGAGCGTCCCCTCGGCGACGCGGCTATCGTGTCCGAGCAGACAGACCGCTGCGGCCGTCACCTTGAGCGGCGAGAGCTTCCTTCCTGCAGTTGCGAGCACATCCTCGACTCTGAAGCGCGTGCTCTCCCGCTCCAGCTCCAGGCTGGTGAAGTACTCGTCCATGTAGCGGTCGAAGTGCTCCCAGAACTCGCGTCGGTCACCGACGAGTCGTGCATACTCGCGCGTGAACACGGACAGACATGTGTCCGAGAGGCGGCAGACGGCCGGGGTCAGCGCGGTCTCGGCGTCGACGACATCGTCCTGCGCAAGGAAATGCGCTGCGCCGAACGCGTTCGCCAGCGCCATCGTCCGACAGGCGGTCCGCGCGTCCGGCATGCGGACTGCCTCGGCGAGATAGTACGGGAGCGTCAGTGCCAGGTTCGCAGGACCGGCGCCGCGGTCCGGTGGAGCCCCACTGTGAATGCCGGCGCCGGCGAGCCTCTCCGAGAAGCCGGAGGCGATCACACGCAGCTCCTCACGGAGCGCGAGCGGGTCGCACGGAACGCTCGAACCCGCACACGGAGCGTCCGAGACCGTGCGTGGTGGAAGCGCGCGAGGCTCGCGCGATGTCGAATGGGTCACGTCGGATGATCTCGTCGGGGACGGAACAGTGACGGGGGCTGCGCGGTTGTCGTCAACTGACTGAAGCAAGCGCGCGGCCACACTCAACCGCCGCCTCGTCTGCGCGCCGTCGTCCCCGTGAGCAGGGCACAAACAGGTGAGGGCGCCGCGCGAGCGACGCCCTCCTGGGGAGATGGCTGTCAACTCCGCTGACAGCCACTAAGACGATCAGATGTTTGGTGATGTGACGGGAACGAACGTGCCGCAGGGTGAGATGAAGGCGTTACTTGAGATATCGTGGCTCGGGACCGGCGAGATCACGGCTCCGGAATGCGGAGCGGCCGGCAGGTCGATCGTGGAAGAGAGATCGTGACCTGCCGGCCTTCGTGGGCTGACCCCATCCGTGGGAGGAGAGATGTTCACAACTGACCAAGGTTGCCGGACTGGATGAGGTCGGGGTGGAGAGAACCTTTCGCTCTGCTGCCGTTGCTGCTCCTTGCTGCTGCCTGTGTGCTGCCCTCTATCTTTGACAGCTCCGGAGGTGCCAGGAGGTTCGGAGCTGTTTCATCATCAGCCGAGAAACGGCGAGGCTATTCCGATGAGCAGGATCACAACGATTACCTTTATGCTCGCCGTACTCGGCATGGCTACTCCCTCTGTTCTATGTAATCTCCCCGATGCTTCGGAGAGCCTGCCTGCATGGAAGAGGAAGGGGTCAAAGAGCGACCGGACTCGCCCCCCTGTTATTTCCACTCATGACCACGATCCTCTTCCAATTTTGAGTTCCCGTTGTCAAAGCACTGACCTCTATAAGGGCATGGGATGTGCCAGAAAGCGGTCGTAGGCCGCTCCATGAGAGGAAAATGTGAACGCCGTAAACGGCTGCCCTGTGACTAGTTATGGAGCACAGCGAATAATCGAGAGCTGGTCAGCCAATCGGAATGTGTGTCCCTGGCGACACAGATCGGACGGAACCGGCGCCGGGTCCTGCTAATCGACTGCAGGACTTATAGTTACCCGACCGTCACGTTTACGACGCACTGTCAGGATTTCGACGGTTCGCTGGGAGTGCCAGGCCCGGCGGAATCGGTGGGCCGTACGCCGGAACGGGTCGGCCGGAACATGGCAAAGCCGGGTCATCGTCTGACCCGGCTTGAACTCCCTGCTGTCACACCTGTCAGGTGACCCGGCTATCCGAGACCGTACTTCTTCATCTTGGCGATGAGTCCGGTCCTGGAGAGACCGAGGTGATCGGAAGCCTGCTGCTTGTTCCATCCGGTCCGCTCGAGCGCCTCGAGGATGCGGCTGCGTTCCAGCGCGCCGACCTCATCCTTGAGCGATCTCGACCGCGTCTCGTCGCCCTCGGGCGCGAGCCCGACATCAGCGCGACGGCGCAGCTCGGGCCTCAGCTTGTCGAGGCCGATGACCTCCCCGTCCTTCGTCAGGGCGACGCCGCGCCGGATCTCGTTCTCCAGCTCGCGCACGTTGTTCTCGTGCCAGTCGTGGCGGATGAAAAACTCCTTCACCTCACGGCTGAATCCGGCGATCCGCTTCCCCTCGCGCTTCGAGTAGTACTCCAGGAAGTGCTCCATGAGCGCGGGCACGTCCTCGGGTCTGTCGCGGAGCGGCGGGATCTCTATAGTGACGGTGCAGAGCCGGTAGAACAGGTCGCGGCGGAAGCCATCCTGACGGACCTCCTCGCGCAGGTCCTTGTTCGTCGCGGAAAGCACACGCGCGTTGCTCTTCCTGGTAACACTCTCCCCGACCCGACGGTATTCGCCGCTCTGGAGGAACCGAAGGAGTTTGACCTGGAGCTCACGACTCATCTCCCCGACCTCGTCGAGGAACAGCGTGCCGTCGGCCGCCGCCTCGATGACACCCTCGCGGTCACGGTCGGCGTCGGTGAAGGCACCGCGGACGTGACCGAAGAGTTCGCTCTCCTGGAGATGCGGCGCGATGGCGCCGGCGTTAAGCGCGACGAACCGCCCGCTCGCGGAACGCCCTCCCGCATGGATGGCGCGCGCGATGAGTTCCTTGCCGACACCCGACTCGCCGCGGATGAGCACCGGAACCTGGCTGTCCTTGAGCTGCTCGACGGTCGCGAGGATTCCGAGCATCTGCGGGCTGCGTGTGATCATACCGACCTCGGACGCGGAGTCGACGAGCTTGTCGACCTCGTCACCGGAGGCCTGCCATGCGAGCGCGTCGCCGATGCGTGAGTGCGTCAGCCCGAGCAGCCGTCCCGCGGCACCGATGAACTCGACGTCGCTCTGCGTGAACGCCACTGAGCGGTCGGTTCTGGAGCGGTCCGCGTACACAAGATAGGTGCGTCCGCCCTCGAGCCCGATCTCAGCCGGGATGAGTGCGAGCGCGCCGACCCCGCCGGGGATGAACGCGTCATCGGAGTGTCCTGTGGTGACGACGAGAGGACGCGAGTGACCGCGCCGCGAGAGTGTCGTCTTCACGTACCGCGACACCTCGACCACGCCGCCGCCCGAGCGGTCGACCGATGTCGCCACCGAGGGTGAACCGCCCTCGAGAAGATGGAAGACCACGAGTCTGTCGACGGAGAGACCGTCTGCGATCTCGGCAGCGATCCGGTGCAGGTCGTCCGGGACCGGCTCGGTGGTCTCGAGGAACCGGTAGCCCTCGGCGATGAGCGCATAGCGCCCGCGCCGGGCCACGCCGGCGTCCGCCAGCGCGACGTCGAGCTCACGGAGCGCGGCGTCGATCTCGGCGAGCCCCGTGGCGTCGTGCGCAGCCTCGAACTTCAGCCGTGCGCTCTCGAACCAGCGGCGCGCCCGGTCCGGCTGCCCGCCGATCTTCAGCGCCTTGGCCCGTTCGAGTTCACACCGCGCCACCCAGTCCGAGAGCCCAAGCCGCGAGAATTGAGCCGCTGCTGAGGACAGCCTGGCCTCGATGATATCGACGGGGATCTCCTCGCCAACGGAGGCCTCGCGCAGACCGACCCCATCGGTCAGCTGCGTCCGCGCGAGTTCGAACGACTCGCCCATCCGCCTGAGGATCTCCTCGGCGCGGTTGATGAGCACCTCGGCCGCCGCCTTCTCGCCCTTCGCGTAGCATATGCTCGCGAGAACCCTGAGGGTCGCACCCTCTTCCAGACTGTCGCCGATCTCGCGGGTGAGCTTGAGACCGTCGGAGCAGTCGCGCTCCGCCTCGTCCAGACGTCCGAGCATCTGGAAGGTCTCCGCGCGTCGGCGGAGAACCTCGCTGACGACGTCACTGTTCGACGCCAGTCGGTAGGCGCATCCGAGCGCGCGACTGAGGGTGCGGAGCGCATGCTCAGCGTGCCCCTGGTCCATATCGAGATGACCCAGGAACTCCAGCGCGAGCGCTTCGGCCCTGAGGTATCCGTTCTCCTGGCTGGTCGCCAGCGCCCGCTCAAACACATCGCGCGCCTCACCCCACTCACGGCGGATCCGGTAGATGTTGCCGAGCGCGGTCTCCGCGGCCACGAGTCCTCGGGTCGCGCCGATGCGTGTGTAGAGCTCGCGGGCCTCATTGAGCCGCTCTTCGGCCTCCGACCAGCGGGAGAGTTTGTAGAGGATGATGCCGAGGTTGGTCAGCCTGTCGGCGATCGCCATCGAGCCGCCGTGCTTCTGGTCGAGTTCCAGCGCGCGCGCTATGTACTCAAGGGCGCCGTGAAGATCACCGGAGCGCTTGGCGAGGACGCCGAGGTTGTTGTACGCCGAGGCAAGACCCGGCTCGTTGTCGAGCCGCTTCTGCGTGACGAGGTAGTCCGTGAAGTAGTCGCGTGCCGCGGCGATATTGCCGAGCTCGGCGTTGGCGATGCCAAGCGCCTTGCCCGCTTCGGCAAGCACCGGGCTCTCTGGGAGCGACCTGAGCACATCGTAGGCCTTCTGCGCGGCGCGCAGGGCCTCGTTGTAACGACCACTTTCGATCTCGACGCGCGCGAGTACCACGTTGGCTTCCGCCCACGAGTTGTTATCGTCACCAGCGAGGTCGAGATCATCGAGCTTCTCGCAGTACCGCCTCGCGGCGTTGTAATCGCCGAGTCCGAGGTGACACTTCGCGATGCTCACGAAGAGAGCCGCGGCCTGAGGGTCGGTGAGCTCCGTGCGGAACTCACCGACCTCGGCCTGCTTCAGATAGCTCAGCGCGTCCGAGTAGCTATCGGACTCGAGGTAGACACCGCCGAGGCGCACCGCTGCGACTGCGGCCTCATGACCGCTTCTCGCTTCGATGGCCCGCTCGAACGCCTTCAGCGCCTCGCGTTCCGGCTTCTTGTCGTACCTCTCATCGCTCATGGTCCTGCCCCGCGCTAAGCCAGGGGTTCGGGTGAGCCCTGAGGATCAGAACCTGATCAGCAGCCTGCTGATGAGAATCCGAGCCTGCAAGCTCCACAGTTCACCAGGGGTGAACATCATCATGGCTCCGTTCGGAACCTCACCGGGAACAGCATTGCCCAGGTCGGGACCAACGCCTTCCTCGGTGGGAACCGGAGGACTCGTGTCGCCCCAGCGGTCGTCGTCCCCGCCGATCTCACCGCCACCGTCCTTCACGACGACACCGCCCGGTACCGTGCCCGATGCATCAGGAGCCACTGTCCGAACCGCTGAGCCCGCGATCCCCGAGAGGAGCAACGAACTCAACGCGAGGACCACAAGCAACACGAGAAACCGCTTCGTCTGCATGGTTCCTCCTCCTTGTGGTTTCTGAGGGGTAGCCTAACATCCTGCCAGCAAAATCCGTCGCCGGAGGATACGCGTCGGTATGCCCCGCCGGCGGCGGGATGACGCTGCATAAGGGGGATGTCCGGTCGACCCCGCGAAGGGTCTACATTCATTATAAGCTTGGAGCGTCCCAACTGTCAAGGTCAAACCGCCCGGGAAAGGCCCGGCAGCAGGGCTCTAGAGAAGGAAATCCTCGATATCGTCCTGCTTCCGCTCCGGCTTCGGGACCACCGGGCGCAACGATGGTTCGATGAGCGCTGTTCCGTCGAGCCAGGACCCCAGAAGCGCGAGAAGCGAGCGGATCCTGTCGTCTTCCGACGCCCGGTTCGCCTCATAGTAGACCCATCGGCCCTGCTTTTCCTCGACCGCGAGTCCAACGTCCTTGAGTCGCTTGAGATGATAGGACACCTGTGGCTGGGCGAGACCGAGTTCCGTGACGATCTGTGTGACGTTCTTCCGTCCGGCGAGAACGGCTCGAAGCACGCGGAGCCTCGTCGGATCTCCGAGTTCGTGAAGTACGTCCTGTGGTGTCGCCATCCTGTCTCCCCGGAGTCCTGCCCGAGCCCTGCCGGGCAATGAGCCACATGAGCCCGACCGTTGCTCGATCGCTTCGCCCGCTCGCGCAACAGCTTGCATCAACGACGGTGCATTCGTCAAGACAGAGCTTCGCTCTCCCCTCACACCCGCCGGCCGTGTAGAATGGTGCATCGACACGGAACCCAGGGAGTCCTAGATGCCGACAGACAGACACACGTCGCCGGAGAGTCGCGGGAGGAAGACGTCGCCGGGTCGCGGAGGAATGCCGCTCCCCGATCTGAAGGGTATGACGCTCCCCGATCTCGAGGCCTTCTTCGCCGAACTCGGCGAGCCACGCTACCGGGCCGACCAGGTCGCCTCGTGGCTCTTCGCACGTGGTGTGGCCGGCTTCGATGAAATGACCAACCTGTCCAAGTCGCTCAGGGAGCGGCTTGCGCAGGCCGCGCGGGTCACGTCCTCCACGACGGTCGTCCACGAGCGTTCGGGTATCGATGGTACGGAGAAGCTCCTCCTCGAGTTCGAAGGCACGGGGGACCGGATCGAGGCGGTCGTCCTCCGGGACGAGGACCGCACGACCGGCTGCATCTCGAGCCAGGTCGGCTGTCGGTTCGGGTGCCGCTTCTGCGCCACCGGCGCTATGGGGCTGACCCGCTCACTGACGGCGGGCGAGATCGTCGAACAGATCCAGGCGCTCAGACGAGCCGTCGCCCCTGACCGGCTCAACAATCTCGTCTATATGGGGATGGGCGAGCCGCTCGACAACTACGATGAGGTGATGCGCTCTATCCGCATCGCGAATGCCCGGTGGGGTCTTGGGATCGGTGCGCGCCGGATGACCATCTCGACGTCCGGAATCGTACCCGGCATACGTCGTCTCGCCGCCGAGGGTCTCCAGATCAACCTCGCCGTGTCACTCAACGCCCCGGTCCAGGAGCTTCGCGCGCATCTCATGCCGGTCGCAGCGAGGTACCCGCTGGACATGCTGATGGACGCCCTCCGCGGGTACATCAGCTCGGTCGGGCGCCTCATCACACTCGAGTACGTCCTCCTCCGAGGTATCAACGATTCTCCGGAGATGGCCTGTTTACTGGGCGATATCGCGGCTGAACTCTTTTGCAGGGTGAACCTCATCTGCTACAATGAGGTATCGGATGTAGCGTACGCTCCTCCAACCGATGAGACTGTCAGCCGCTTCATGACGGCGCTGAGACGGCGCTGCCCGACGGTGGTCCGAAGGATCAGCCGCGGGGGCGACATCTCCGCGGCGTGCGGGCAGCTTCACACGCGGTCGTGAGGGGCGTATTCACAAACCCGGACCACTACACAGACCGGACCACGATGAGAAGACTGATCCTGGCCATCGCCGCGCTCGCTCTGGCCGCATCAACCACGAGCGCGCAGGCAGGCACCATCACCGATGTCGGCGGGACGACACTCGACGAACTCGTCAGCCGGCTCGAAGAGACCATCCCCGAGACGTGGCGTGTCGTCGAGGCCGACTCGGCCCGGACTCCCATCGGCTGGACCGGACCCGAGCAGGGCCTCTACGTCATGCTCGAGGATACCCGCACGCGGTTCTTCCACCCGAACGGCTTCCACTACTTCTCCTTCTATCGCGTCTGGCTCCTTCCGACCGACTGGGAGGGTGAGATGCGGATGACCCCGTACGTCACCGACAGCGTTCCGGCCTACCTCCTCGGTGCAAACGACTCGTACTCCGCGTTCTTCCACACCGCCGGCGGAAACGTCTGGGAGGAGGGACCGAAAACACTCTGCGGCGCGCTCGGACTCGATAGCATCTGCTTCACGGACCTCACACGGCGCGTCGTCGACCTCAACTTCGAGGAGCGGCTCAGGGCGAGTCTGACCGCGGTGCAGGAGGATGATGAGACGCTCGTCCTGAGTCCTCAGCGCATCATCGGCCTCTCCGGCGCCGGCTCGAGCCTCTACCTGGAGTACATCTTCACAGGTGATTCCGAAGAGGAGGACGAGACGACTCCCGAGCTGGCATCCCTCACAGAGAGCCTCGCTGCGAACGTGTTCGTCGCGTTCCCGGAGGTCGAGTCGCTCTACCTTCGCCGTTGCAGGAGCGACACCTTCACTGATACCATCGTCGCCAGAGACTGACGGACCTCTTTCTGAGTAACGACCGCCGCGCCCTGTGCCACCGGCGGGGTGTCGTCACGCCCGGAGACACATATGCTCTCATCTGGATCGAACACATACCTGACGCGCCTCGCCGGCGCGATGACACTCCTGACGATTCTCGCGGCACTCGTCCCCTCCGCGGCGCCCGCAAGCACCCACGAAGCCTTCCTCACCGCGGACACCTCCGACTTCATCCCGTGGGATGAGGATGAGGGATTCCGACCCGCCGTGGAGATGCACTACAACCGCGTCGACGGACTGATGTTCATGGGCGGCGTCGAGTACACACGGAACTCGAGCATGCACCCCCGCCTTCTGGCCCTCCGCGGATGGCCTTCCGCCCGTGCGGACAACTACTACGCGATCACGGTGGAACAGCCGCTCTTCTCCTCCGACGGCTTCTCGCTCGGCGTGTCGTTCTACGACCGCCCGGCCTGGAACCGCGAGGACGCGCGCATGATCACGGACGAGGAGAACGCGCTGCTTGCGCTCTTCTTCCGCGAGGAGTTCCGCAACTACTATCGGCGCGATGGCTTCAGCATTGTCGCGCATCATCGCTTCAATGACCGCGCATTCGTCCGCATGGAGTACTCGAACGACGAGCTCTCCTCGATGGAAGCGCAGCAGCACGTCTGGACGGCCTTCCGCCGTGGTGTCGACTGGGCTGAGAACCCGCCACTCAAGCGAGGCGCGCTCGAGGGCGCCGAGGAGTTCGAGGGAAACAACATCGGGACCGTCACGGAGTTCAGCTACGACGGCACGGACGAAATGACGGGTGCCGGATGGCGCTTCGGCCTCGTCACCGAGTTCGCCGGCGCGAGCTTCGGCGGCGACTACGAGTATCGGAAGCACCGCATCGATGCATCGCACCTGTCGATCATCTCCCCTTCTCAGACGTTCTATGTCAAGGGCGCGTGGGGCATCGCGAGCGGGACCGACTTCCCGTCGCACAAGCTCTTCCATCTCGGAGGCATCTCGAACCTCCGCGGCTACGACTACAACCAGTTCGACGGCAAGAACCTGCTCTTCTTCTCGCTCGAGTACGCTGTCTGGGTGTCCGAGGAACTGGCGACGATCTACTTCCTCGACGGCGGCCAGACCTGGTACGGCACGAGCGGGTTCGACAACGAGGAGATGAAGTACGATATCGGTATCGGTTTCCGGCTGGACGCGCCGGGTGCCGGTGATATCAGGATCGACGTGGCCAGACCGACGACCACGGAGGAGGCCGACATCAAGACCATCCTTCGGATCGAGACGGAGTTCTAGGCCGGCGCTCCGGGGAACGGGGTCCATCAGGGACTCCGGGAGCGTTGCAGTCTTCGCGGCCCACCTTCGCGAAGACGGCGTCAGGGGTCTGACCGGGTGCGCGCTCACGCGGCAGCGAGCACCACAGCGAATTCAACAGCGCGGGTACAAAGGAGGGTGTCATGCGCACTCTGGTTCTGGGATTGTGTCTTGTCGCGATGCTCGCGACAGCGGCAAGCGCGAACTTTCTGTCTGATGGATGGATCCGCGGCGCAAGTTCGGTCGCGCTCAACGACGATGCGACGGCCGTGCTGGTCAACCCGGCGGGCCTGGGTATGTACGTCGGTGAATCGGGCTACTACGCGTCGATCGTGTCTTCCGGCGAGGAGGAGTCGAGTTACACGATCGCTCTCAAGGGAGGCCCGATCGGCTTCGCGTACGACAGATCCTACGCCTGGGAGCTCAACGGCAGCGGGAAGCTCGTCCCCGGCGACGACGCCTTCGACACGTACACGCTGAGCATGGCGCTCGGCGAGCCGCGGAAGTTCTCGCTCGGGTTCGACTACAGGTGGTTCCGCCCGCAGTTCGGCGACGATGTAAGAACCGGAACCTGGGACATCGGCGCCGTCTATCGGCCGACGAACTGGCTCTCGCTCGGCGCCACCGCGATGAACCTGTCCGAGCCGGATGTCTTCGACGATGGCATGGCGCTGCCCATCACATACACCGCGGGCCTGGCGGTCCGCCCCATCGGCACCCGCCTCACGCTCATGGCGGACATGAGCTTCCCGGAAGAGGCCGAGGACGAGGATGATGTCATCTTCATGGCCGGCATCGAGACCGAACCACTCGATGGACTCGTGCTCCGCGGTTCCTTCCGAAGCGCGCCCGGCGGCGACGACCGGCAGGAGGAGGCGAGTCTCGGCCTCTACTTCACCGCACTTCACACCGGTGTGGGAGGAGCCTTCCGCTCGTTCGAGGACGCGGCCGAGGAGCCGTTCACACTCTGGCTGTCCTCCAGTGAGCAGCGGAGGCGCACATCGATCGAGCCGTCCGGACAGGTCGCCGAGATCAAGATCGCTGGACCGCTCGCGGATGAGAACTCCAAGTGGAGTCTGTTCGGCACGCCGCGCAAGGGGACACGGGAGATCATCCGAGAGATCGAACGTGCGGCCGAGAGCGGCGCGATCGACGTCGTGCTGCTCCGGATCGAGCCGCTCAGCTCGAGTTTCCTCGGTGCGCCATCTGCGCTCGTCCAGGAGATGCGCGAGGCCGTCATCAAGGCGAAGGAAGAGGACGGGGTACAGTTCGTCGCCTACATGAACGGGACAGCCGGGACACCCGAGTACTACCTCGCGACCGCGTGCGACCGGATCGTCATGCCGCGCATCGGCGCCATCGACGGGCTCGGTCAGTTTCTCAACGTCATGCGATACACCGGCTCGGTCGAGAAGCTCGGCATCGAATTCGACTACCTGACGGCCGGTGACTACAAGAGCTCGTTCCACTCGCTCGGGGCCGGACCGCTGACCGATGAGCAGCGCGTGGAGATCCAGGCGATCGTCGACGAGAACTACGAGGAGACCGTCTACTCGATGGCGAACGGCCGCGGACTCTCGTTCTCCGAGATGGAGTCGCTGGCCGATGGCCGTCTCTACACGACGCCCGACGCCATCGAAGCCGGACTCGTCGATGAGGCGGGACTCTACGCCGATGCCAAGCGCGTCGCGATCGAACTCGCCGGCCAAGAGGCACCGGACGACCCGACGGACATCGGGCTCGTCGACGTCTCGACCTGGGAGAACAAGCAGTACGACTGGAACTACGGTCCGATGATCGCCGTCATTGGCGCCTACGGTGGTATCGGCACCGGAGAGGGTGGACACGACCCGCTCCGTGGCGGCCAGTCCATCGGTTCGGAGACGCTCGTCCGACAGCTGCGTTCGGCGCGCAAGAGCGACCGCGTCGAGGCCGTGGTCTTCCGCATCAACAGCGGCGGCGGTGACGCCATCGCATCGGACATCATCTGGGACGAGGCGAAGAGGCTCGCCGAGGTGAAGCCGCTCATCGTCTCGATGGGCAACGTGGCGGCCTCGGGCGGGTACTTCATCGCATGTCCCGCGGACTACATCTTCGCGGATCCGCTCACGCTCACGGGCTCGATCGGTGTCGTCTTCATGAAGCCGATCATGTCGGGGCTCTACGATAAGATCGATGCGACGTACGAGACGTTCAAACGAGGTGAGTACGCGGACGCATGGTCTGATCTCCGACACTTCACCGAGGAAGAGACGGCCATGGCGGAGAGGACCATGGACTTCGTCTATGAGGACTTCATGCAGAAGGTGGCGGACGGTCGCGACCTTCCGATGGCCGACGTCCGGGAGATCGCGCAGGGTCGCGTCTTCACGGGAACCAAGGCACTCGAGATCGGGCTCATCGACGAACTCGGCGGACTCACCGATGCCATCGGGCACGCGTGCCACGAGATCGGCACGACGCCCGACGACGCAACGCTTTTGATGTACCGCGACAAGACGTCGTTCATGGACGTCTTCATGTCGTCCGCGACGTCGAAGCTCGGCCTCTGGAGGCTTCTCGACTTCGGCCCGGACAGCGCGGGCGAGATGCTCCAGATGCGCGCGATGATCGAACCGCTCGAAAGGTAGCGCCGCCCAGGCGACTCCGCGAGGCAGGTCGACGCACGCACGACACGCTCGCGTGATCAACCGCTCCGGCAAGAGGTCTGAACACGAAGAGGGGCCGCGGAAATCACCCGTGGCCCCTCTCTCTATCGAGCGCGCTCCGTCACACCGGTACTCGGGTGCGCGAGACCTACTTCAAGAGCACCATCTTCATCACATCCGTTTGCCGTCCCGCTGCGAGCTCGCAGAAGTACATGCCCGACGGCAGTCCGTCGGCATCGAACGAAACGCTATGACTGCCGTGCGAGTACTCCCGCTCGGCGAGTGTATCTACGAGCCGCCCCTTCACATCGTAGATCCTGAGCGTCACATCGCAGGTCTCGCTGATCGTGAACCGGATGGTCGTCGTCGGGTTGAACGGGTTCGGGGTGTTCTGGCGAAGCACCGGCCGACGGACCATCTCGTCACCGGGGTCGCACACCGCCGTCTCCGGGTCCCACCCGGCGAGCGCCGCCCAGAGCCACCAGCACGCATAGGCCTTCTGGTTGGCGTTGAGAGGCTGGGTGTGCGCCGCGGAGCAACTGTACCAGTCCACCCCCTCGACGTGCGCGTCCTGCCACTCGATCGCCCAGTTCCCGCCGGTGTAGTAGCACCCGTCATCAACGAACCGGTCGCCGAAGTACTCGGCGTCGGGGTCGTAGCACTCGATGTCGTAGAAGTCGTAGAGGACCTTGTCGTTGGCGATGCAGTAGTCGCGAATCTGCTGGTTCCGGAGGTGGAGGTTGCCCGCCTCTCCCGATCCGTCGGCGTGTCCGGTCATGTAGACGAACATCACGCCCGGGTAGTCGAGCTCCAGCTGCGTCATGGGTGCGAGGTAGTTGTCGATCATGCTCTGCTCGGTCTGGCTGCCGACCTGCCCGCACCAGGACCAGATGATCACGTTGACGTCCGCGTGGGACGGGTCATCCAGATACTCCTCCGTCTCGTCGACCCAGTTCGGATAGTACCCGCAGTCGTGGTCGAGCCAACCCGTGCCGTACCCGTCCCCCTCCTCAAGATCGAGCGCGCCGCCTGTGCCTCCGTTGTTCCATGCGAAGATGTCGGTCGGATGAGAGAGCCCGAGGCCGCCGCCGTTGGCGAACGCGACCAGACCCGTCATGCCGGTCGTCAGTTGGCTGCCGTGCGACGTGTGACCGTAGCCAATGTGAAGGTCCGCCTTCGCAGTCTCGATGGCAGACTCCGGGATCTCCGTGACATCGGTGCAGGTGTGGTCGACGATCGTTCCCTGCGCAAGGACCGGGGCCGTACAGACGAGCAGCGTGAATCCCAGGACCAGAAGCGAGGTGAGACGAAGTGTCAGGATACTGCTGCAGTTCATGAAGCCTCCTCGAATATCGACCACGAGCCTGTTACGTCCCGGGAGAACAGAGCGCTTACCAATGAAAGAGCCGTTCCATATGTCAATTGTGTGAATGCTACCGATACAGCGCCTTGATCGCGCCCCACGACATCTCTTCCACCGCGTTGACGAGCGTGCAGTCGCATCCGATCCCGAAGGCGCCGATGATGCCGCCGTCGTGCGCGGCGCCGATGCAGGGCGAGCAGTCCTCGATGCCGCGATCGGGCGAGTAGCTGCAGAAGCGCGGATCCTCATACCAGAGATTCGTGAAGAGCGAGTCGTAGAGCGCGGTCACATACGTCTCGTCATCCATGAAGAGATTGTGCGTGACCGGCAGCCGCGGATCGCCGCCCGCGCCGCCCTCCGCGATGATCTGCGTGTAGTCGGTGAAGACATTGCTCCGCATCGCGCTCCCTGGAACGTCGTCGTCGAGCTGGCAGTAGAACCATCCGTCAAAGGTGTTGTGGACGAACCGCACATCCCCCGCCTGCGAGATGAGACTGAAGTAACCGATGAGACATCCTTCAAGTGTCAGGCGGAAGCCCGGATAGGTCGACCAGGTGTGCGCCATCTCGTTCACGGTGCAACCGTAGAACGCCACAGTGTTGTCGTTCCGTATGAAGGTATTGCCGATCCCACACTCCTGGAACGACGCCGTGCAGCTGGTCTCAGATGCCCCGGAGATCTCGAGCTGGTCGATCGAGTCCTGGAAGCTGGACAGGTAGCACAGCATCGGAAGCTCCAGCGAACCGTAGTACGAGTCGGTGGTTGTAACGAAGGGCACGGCCATGGTCATCGCGTCCTCGTACCAGCCGGAGAATCTGGCGCCCTCGAACACGAACGACTCGTCGATCGTACAGTAGCGATCCCCAGCGACAATGAGCCAGTCGAACGTCGACCCGTGGCTGGAGACACCCGTGTCAACCATGTGGTTCTCAACGTCGGCCACACCGATGGCGCCGCCGTTGATGACCGCGCCGTCGAAGACCACCATGCTGCCGGTCCATCGGACCGTGTCAACCAGCCGGTCCCGGTCGGTGCCGGATGCGTGGGCGGCCGCGCCACTCGCCGCGTCGAACGAGCGCGCGAAGTTGATGTTGCGCACGTGCGACCAGCCGGGCGACGGCGTGTTGATGAACTCGAGGGTGGGACCGGCGCCATCCCAGAAGATCGCGGTCCCGGACGGACCGCTCCCCTCGAACGTGAGGCATTTGCCGTCGACGACGACCTGTTCGGTGTAGAACGCGGCCATGACCTGCACCGTGTCACCGTTCGCCGCGGCGTCCACGCCCTCCTGGACCGTGAGGAAATCGCCGCCGCCAGCCTGATTGACGACGATCACGGCTGCGCCGGCGCATGCCGCGAGCAGCATCGCCAGAGTGAGGGCAAGAAGATGGAGGATGAGGTGGGATTCCCGGCGTGCTGACACGACGGCGGGGAGAGCCGCGCGCGCAGCGGCGAACACAATCTCCGCAGTTCTGCGCATATGCACCTCCTGTCTGGAGCCGCGGAGTTCGTGTGCGGACCCCGCAAGGTCATTATACCACGCGCGGCCCTTGCCCGGATACGGGGTGGCCAGTATCATCCCAGACAGGAAGGCTCCGCCAATCCGCACACTGCACACGTCGCGCGCTTTTCATGAGAGTCGATTCATGCCATCAGCCAACACCCACTCATCCTGGCGCCCCCAGCTCGCGCTCTACACGGCGTTCAAGCGGTTCTTCTGGATGACGTACGACCACATCGGTCTGATGATCCTCGCGAATCTGATGTGGCTCGTCCTCTCGCTCGGGATCGTCACCGCCCCGGCGGCCACGGCAGGGCTGGCCTCCCTTGCCGCTCGCATTGCGGCCGGAGAAGACGTCTCCGTCAGGGACCTCCTCCGCGGATTCCGCGAGCACTTCATCCCCGCGCTCAAGGTCGGGCTCTTCGACCTTGCCGTCATCGTCGCGCTCTGGGTCAATGTCGACTTCTACAGCCACCTCAGTGGCCGCGCGGCGATCCCCGGATTCCTGTTTGCCGGTCTGCTCATCTGGGGAGGCGCATTCTGGCTCCTCCTCCACATCCACATCTATCCCCTCATGGTCGCCGGAGAACGGAGCTTCCGCCGGCTGCTGAGGACATCGGCGCTGCTCACGCTCGACAACCTGTCTCTCACCACCGGCCTCGCGCTCCAGTCGCTCATGCTCCTCATGCTCTGCATCCTGACGGGTATCGGGATCATCGCCCTGCTGTCCGCCATGCTCTCGCTCCTTCATGCGACCGGCCGTCGCGAACTCCTTCGGAAGTACCGTGACGACATCCCCGAGGACGTCCCGGAGACCCGCACATGGCGCCACCTCTGGCGTCCCTGGGAAACCTCCTCCCGCGGGTAGCCGACCCTCCATCCGGCTTGAGCGCTTCTCCATCGATCGACCTCCAACCACGTCTGGCAACACCTCCCGCGACCCGGAACCGGGCCTCCGGCCCCGCGTTGCGCCCCAGAAACACCCAGCCACTGCACACCCTTAATAATATTAAACCGAACCTTAATAATATGAATCTAAGCCTTGACAATCGTAAGTTCAGACCTTAGAATGTGACCTATGACACTCAACATATTCATAACAGGCACCAGCGAAGGAGGAGCCCATGGTTCACAGGCAGCCGGAGGCGTGCCCCGTATGCAGCGGGGAGATGATCATCACGGAGCTTCAGTGCCCCCAGTGCGAGATCACGGTCAAGGGCCAGTTCGAGACCTGCGAGTTCTCGGTACTGACCCGGGAGCAGCTGCAGCTGGTGAGGATCTTTCTGAAGTCGAGAGGGAACATCAAGGAGGTCGAGCGCGAGCTTGGCATCTCCTATCCCACCGTCCGTGGGCGTCTCGACGCGATCGTACGCAAGCTCGGATTCCAGCCTGAGCCGGCTGTGGATCCATCGATCAGGGAGGAGCTTCTCGCGAAGCTCGAAGCGGGAGAGATCGATGCAGACGAATTTGTACGGAAACTGGATGAGGCGTCCGCTTAGCGCGGCCCTCTGCCCCACGCCCGACGTGTGGCCGAACGAACGACCGGAGCAGTTCCGCAGACGCCCGACGCTCGCCACGCTGCCTGCGGGCGTTCCCATTACCGGATCACAGACGGAGTCACTGCACCAGGAGGAAGGCATCATGACGGAAGAGAAGCTCAGGATCATCAAGCTCGTCGAGGACGGCAAGATCTCGGCGGCCGAGGCGGCTCAGCTGCTCGAAGCACTCGACAAGAGTGACGCGAAGCCGAGCCCGAAACAGCTCAAGCGCAAGTGGATACACATCAAGGTCGATAAGGACGGCGAGCAGAACGTGGATGTCCGCATCCCCCTCGCCCTTCTCAAGTTCGGGTTCCGGTTCGCGCCCAAACACATGCACATGAAGGTCGCCAACGGCATGTCGCGCGAGCACAAGCAGCGAATCCGCGAGATCAAGCAGAAGGCGAGAGAGGCGAAGGCGCGCGCCCGGGCCGGCGCGAGAGAGAGGATCCGCGAGGAACGCAGGCACGGTCGAGGTCCTGGTGCCGGTGCCGGAGCGGGTGCAGGTGCAGGCGCGGGTCTCAAAGCGGGCCTCGAGCAGTCGATCAACGAGGCGGTCGATGAGGCGATGTCGGAGTCGTTCGAGAGCATGGGAGAGCTCTTCGGTGAGGACTTCAACCTCGATCTCGACCGGATCCTCCAGATGGCGCAGGACCC
>Ga0180433_10001145_pt1 | contig 44923 bp, 102 predicted proteins | sample SS_ome_8_FD_132980 | JGI IMG/M metagenome (GOLD analysis project Ga0180433, IMG submission 132980) | Hypersaline lake sediment archaeal communities from the Salton Sea, California, USA - SS_1_D_1 metaG | ecosystem: Environmental > Aquatic > Non-marine Saline and Alkaline > Hypersaline >...
ATCGGAAATATCAAGAATAGAAACTTCTTCTCTTTTTGCTTTACTTTTTAAAGCTCTTGGTTCACGAAGATTTACTGTCTTATAATTGTCATAGATATTTTGACCTATTAATCTAGCAAGTTGAGTAATATCGTCTTTTCGAAGTTTATTCTTATTTTTTGGAAATACCAACTCAGGGTCTATAGTTTCTTTTAAACTATATCTCCTTACAGCATGTTCTAAAGAATCAGGAGTAACTTTAAGTTTTTTAGCAATTTCTCTATAGCTCAACCCTGCTTCTAAATAAGCTTTAATAACCTCTAATTTTTCTTCTGTATATTTTTTCATTTTATCTTCTCCTTCTTACTATATCGACTTTTAAAATCCAATCTTCATCTTTACTTGTTAAAACTATTCCAAATAAAGGAAATTTATTTTGCGAAAAAGCCTGTTCCCAAATTTTATTTAATAATTTCGTATTAATTGAAAAACTCTTTTTTTCTGTTGTTTTTATTTCTACACAATGCTCTTCAGAAATCCCATCGCCTTTCTGATAAAAAGCTCCGCTATTAATTGTCTTTATAAATAATTCTTCGCCTTTATCGCCTTTTTTTCTTTTGTTCATTTTCCCCTCTTACACTTATAGTATATCACATTTATACCTCTGCTGTCAAGCCTACAGTGCTAACTTTTTTATCCCTAACAACAAGATGTAGGGAGAGAGAATTACTCTCTCCCCCATATCTTGTATTTGGCTTATTCTTCGTTCTTTTCTCTCTTTGGTGTCTCGGAAGTTTTACCAACTCGCAATTCAACTCCTAGCTTCTTCATTATCACTATCTGATTTCCTCTTACATCTCTTATCATCTTGCCTAAAAGCTCAACACCTTTAACTATATCGCCAACTGATACAGTGCCAGCTTCAGCTTTTGCTTTGAGTTTATTGACTTCCAATTCGAAATCTTTGTATCTGAGCATAATCTTTACCTCCTTCCTTTTTATTTTGTTCCGTATTCCATACCCTCTGGCTTACGGAATTTTATTTTTTTACAATAATAAGATTTGACTCTATATCCTATAGCATAACCTAAAATCAAACCTAATAAAAATAATATCATAAATCTTCCTCCTTAATTTTCTTGTCTCTATTTCTTTTATAGTGTTTATCCGATTTTTTTATTTTAGTTTTTGGATTTATTGTCCAAGTTCTTCGCACAGCAATTTTAATAGGTTTATGACATCTATTACAAATAAAACCACATAAATCATAAGTTATTGCTGGATTTTTACAATTACAATATTTAGACATTTTTTAATTACCCTCTTTTTTTGGAAAGGCTTTTTCTTCAATTAATTTTCTTTTATGTTCAGTATTTAATTCATCAAGAAATTCTTCAATATCTTTTATACAAGAAAGGGAAAATAGAGTATTAGTTTCAGGGAAAAAACAATATTGTCTCCATTGAGAATACCATTTAATTTCTCCTAAGTAAACATTAGTTTCTTTATTACTTACATTATATACTTGTGTTTTACTTTTCTTTTCAACTTCAAAATATTTTAACCATTTAGACATTATAAAACCTCCTTAACATCCCAATTTAAACTTTCGAAAATTGTATCTAGCTTCATCAAGATGTTTCGTTGAATAATCAATGACCAATCGACCAGCCCTCTGTGAACATGGTCAAATACTTCATCACTAAACGCTATAACATCTTTAGGTTTATCTTTTCTATGTAATACACTTACTTCTTTACTATCGAATTCTTTATTGTATTGTTTTTTAGCGTATTCTAATCCTTCTTTTCTAGTTAAATTTTTATCTAAAACTATATCTTGATAACTAATTCCATCTTTTTCGAAATCATTTTTAATCTTAATAATGGTTTTTGTATCGCTCTCTTCTTGAGGTTTAACATAAATATAATAAAAACTCTCTCCAATTTTAACCGAAAATTCTGGAGTATTCTCCAAAGCTCTAACAAAAATAGGTTTATTTTTATAGTTTACAGGGTCTTTAGCTAAACGACAAGGAAAGGCAATATCCTGTAAAGGAGCATTTTTTATATCTTTTTGCTGTAGTTTAATCCATTTGAAAATCTCTTCTTTAGGAGTATCATTATGTATTTTATTAAATAATTCTTCTTGAAATTTAACCATAAATTTAGTGCTATTTCCAGACCAATAAGCTTTTCCGTTTCTCATAACAAAAATAGTATGATAAGGTTCAATATCTACACAATAAATTTTTCCTTTATATTTTTTAGTTTTTATTTTTTTTGGATTTATTTTGAAATATTTATTGGAACTTTCTGAAATTTGATAATGAATTCCTCCTATATTTGCCCAATGATTTACAATCCATTTTTTCTTAAATTCTATTTTTCTTTCTAATATTGTAGCCGATTTGCCTATTTTGGTTATCAATTCTTGCAAATCTAATGCCATTTGTTTACTTGAAGTAGAAAAAATTCGTTGTTTAGTTTTACCTTTATACCATCCATCTCCTAAACAATAAGTATAAAGAAAATGTTCAATAGTATGAGGAAATGCTTTTTTAATATAATTAGGTATAATTTTATTTTTAGCATTATTTCCATATTTTTTTAATTCATAAGCAATTAATTTATTTTTTATTTGAAATCCTCTTTCGTTTTCATAAAAATAAACAGATAAGTCTTTTAAAAGTTCTTTTATTAGTTTCTTTTTTTGGCTATTTTTATTAGACTGACCAATAAAAATTTCATATATTTTTTTCTTTTCATTAATATAAACACATCCTTCGCTTAAATACCAGCCCATAAATTGAAACCAAGCATCTATAGGAAATTGTATTTCTTTATATTGTCTATTTACTATTCCAGACAAAATAAAATAATTTCCTAAATGTTGTCCATTCCATTCATAATATTTTTGAGAAGTAAAATTAGTATTAGAATTTTTAATTTCAGTTATCGTTTTAAATTTATTTCTATCTGTATGTGGAGACTGATAAGTTCTTTGTAAAAATTTATGATTCGGAGTTACACAGAAATCTATAGATTGGTCAGAATAAGTAAACATTTTTCCTTCGTAATCTTCTTTAATTATATTTTTAATAGGATAATAATGGGATATATTTGTTTCGGGATTCATACTTAAAACTTTATCTTCATAAGTTAAATTTTTAAAATATTTCCAACCCGAATCTGTTAAAATCAAAGTTTTTCCGTCAAAACAATCTTTACGCTTACTTTCAACCCCTTTAGTTTCTCGTTCACCATTATCTTTGATAGCATCGTATCGGCATTTTGTAAGGAGGATAAGAGATTTAAAATAACCCTGATACTCAAATTCTACATTAACTTTATCTTTACCAAATTTTTTACCCCATTCTTGAACGATTTCATTTAATAAAGAAGAAATATCTTCCGTATTATTGTTTATCATAATACCATCTGTATCAACATAAACTACTTCATAACCTTTTTCTTTTAGTTTATCTATTGTATATTTTAAAACATCTCTTGCTAAAAAAGTAGTAGCACTTGCTACATTTTTGTTATAAAGCCTAAAGAAACGATTACCAAATACTCCATAAGCGGAATTAACCACACTTTTAATAGCATCATACATTTTTTTTGTATCTTTATATTCTTCGCTTTCATGAGATAAAGTTGACAACTTTTTCTTGATGTCAACTTTTAAGGTTGTCAACTTGTTGACAACAGTAGGTAATAAAGCTTTAGAATTTTGTTTAAAATAAGTTTCGTTGATTTTAATAGGAGTATAATCTTTTTCTGCTGTTAAAGGAGCAGTTAATAAAATATTCGCAGGGTCAAGACAAAAATCGCTTATCATAGTAGGATAACAACTTGAAAGGTCATACACCCCTACGTCTTTTAAATGACCTTCTCGAAATACCTCTCTAAATGCTCCTTCATAATCTTCTTTTTCTAATAAAGTTCCTCTTTCTTCAGCAGGTTTCATCGGAAGAATTATGTTTTGATTTTTTGCTTCTTGTAAAAGTAACATATCCAGCACTCGGCTATTAAATAACATGTCCTCCCATTCTACTTTACTTAATCTTCTAATCGCATCGAAATAATCTATTAAATGAAATTTTCTTTCTAATTTTTCTAATCGTCTTACGTCATTTTGATTCTTTTTTATAAGGTCATCAGAAATTTGATTAAAATCTACTTTTTTATTTGCTTCATCATTAAGATGTTTTTGAGCAATGTAATCGAGGGTGTATTGTTTTTCTCTATTTAATGTAATTTTTTTAAACCAACTATTTCCTGTAATAAATACTTTACCATTTCTTCGGCATACTACAGTTCCGTTATCTGTAGAAATACACCATACTTTACCTTTATATTGAATTTTTTCGTATTTAGCTAATTTAGGATAATATCGTAATCTCTGCTTTGACCCGATTATAATATAATTATTATCTTTATTAGATTTGCTTAAATTAGTATTATATCCGCATTTAAAAGCTAATTCTTGAAATTGGTTAGCTCTTTCGTTATTTTCTTCATAATAAATAAACCCATTTTTACGAATATGTCCATCTCCTTTAATCATTTCTTTTAAAAGAATATTTAATTGATTTTTATCTGCATTTAAAATATATCGAGGTAATAATTTATTTATTCCTATAATATCAAAATAATTTTTGATTTGACTTTTTTTATTAGATAAATAAAATTGAGTTTGAGTGTATTTTTTATATTCATAATTATATTTTTTATATTTTATATTTAAATATTTTAGAATATTTTCAATTTCTTCTATATATTGGTTACATTGTGTAATTTTAATTCCTTCAAATTTGCCATTACACATCATTATATTACCTTCAGTAATTATCCATGCTAATAATTTTAATTCTTCATTTGATAATTTACATGTTATACCATCGAAACCATTTTTACTATAGTTAAATAAATAGCATTGAGAGGGTAAGTTATCTGGTATGTCAAATTTAATATTTAAAGGTTTCCCTTTTCCATCCGCAGTTTGATATAATTCTCTATGATTAGGAGTAATTAATCTATCTGTTCTTTTATTTTTTAAATATCTCATTTTACCATTAAAATTATAGATATATTTTTCTTTGATAGGCATTATTTCTAATTGTTGTGAATTAATATTATATGTAATAGCATTTTTTATATCTTTTATTTCTTTATATTTTTTCCAACCATCTTCTGTTAATATTTCAGTATTTTGGTCAACACATAAATAATCGATAATACTTATTCCTGCTGGATAAAAAACTTGACCATCTCCATATCTAGTTTGTCCAATTATACTTAATTCTTTGGCAAAATCAGGATACCGATTATATAAATAATTATAATCAAATTGCACATTCCAAGAAAGCCAAAGGTCGAATTTTTCTTCTTTCATGAAGCAAATAAAAGCATTAATCATCTCATATTCTGAAGCGTATTTATCAAGTCTAAAAGTCATTAAAGTTTTTCTTTCGGAATTATAAACAGTAATTAAAGAAATAGGAAATTTAGCTTCTTCTACATTAGGCATTTCATTTGCTAGAACTTCAATATCTATAAAAGCGTATTTAATCATTGTTTTTTCTATTTTATCTACTTTATCTATTAAATACCTTTTAACAAAAAGAATATCAGCTTCGCAAGCATTTAAAGTTCTTTGTTTAGGAACATCACAAGGATTAGATACTAAAACTTTACGCAAACTTTCGCCTGTATATGCTTTAAATTGCCCTACAGGGTCTTTCTCATAAAAATAAGGAAAGAAATCCTTAATCTCATGAGTAATAAGCACTCCGTCTATATCTCTCTCGAATAAATAAAGAGTGCGAAAATTATTTGCTATATTTACTAAACGCATTTTATTTCCCTGTTATTGTTAATTTTTCTGGTATAATGTTTGAATAAAATTTTAAAGATTTTCTTTTAATTTCTTTACAGCAATCATTATAAATTTGAAATAAAATTTGTCTTAATTCGTATTGATTTTTAACTTCTAGAATTCGATAATATGCTAATAGATAGCGACAATGAGCATAACCATCTCCATATTGCACAATCCAATCTCCATAATTATCTTCTTTATAACCAAATTCTTCTAAAAATATTTTATATTCTAATTTCATTCTAATCTTTTTCTGTTATTTTTGTTAGATATTCTTCTATAAATTTTAATCCTACACAATAATAAAAATTCATAATTCCATCTGATAATAAAATTTGATGAACGTATGTTTTATCGACTGAATCAAATTGTTGATATTTGTCATTAAAAGTAGTTTCAACTGCTTTATCAAAAATTTTTCTCATTTCTTCGAAAGATATTTTTTTCATTATTCTAACATTCCTTTTTTACGAAGTTGGTCTTCTGTATATTCTTTTCCATCTATAAATCGCCCACCTTGTTTAATTCTATTAATATCATCAGGTCTAATAAATCCTTGCTCAACATAAGCACATTCAATAACAATAGAATCTTCTAAAGCTACAAATCTGTGCATTGTTGGAGGACGGACTTCAAAGACATCATTCTTTTTTAAAGTTTTTCTTCCGAATTCGGTATCAATTCTAATCTTACCAGAAACAACAATAAATTTATTAATTTTTGATTCATGATTATGTCGAGAAGAAAATCCTCCTCTACGAAGATAAAGCAAATCTATCTCTGTTTCATTAGAAAGAAGCATCCTGCGACGTTCACCCCAAACTTTAAAAATATTTGAATTATCAGGCATTATTTTTCTTCTTTCCCTGAAAGTTTCATTTCTTCTTGAATCTGTTTTAAAATTGATTGAATACTTGACATCGCACTTCTACAAGCTTCGACATAACCTTCTATATAATTTCTTATTCTTCTATAATCCGAAACTTCGGCACTTGCTTGTTTTTCTGCTGAAGCAGATACAAATTTACCGCCAGCATTATCTGTTTCTTGTTTTATTCTATTATAGGCTCGAACTTCTCGATTCTTTTTCTCAGTTATAGCAACAGAATAAGCAGTGTTTAATCGCATAAAAATACCAGTCAATTCCATTAATCCTTGTTTTGCCATTTCTGGATTTGTAGCTTGATTATCTCGAAGTAATTCAGCCCATTCATCAACTTTAGCTAATTCAGTTTTAAGGTCTTCTAAAACCAAATCTAAATTCTGCTCATCTTGAAAAAGTTTTTCGATTTCTTTTATTCTCATTTATTGCCTCCTTAAATATTTTTCTATTTGAATAACTTTCTTAATTTCTAAAATAATACGCTGAAAAAGTCCTATTAAAATTTCAAAATAAGAACCTTCTTTTGTAAAATGAATATCTCCTTTATGTAATTCTGTTTCAAATTTTTGAGTTGTTTTATTAAAAATAGGTTGTTCATATTCATCTACTTTTAAAGTTTCAAAATCTCCTGTTTTATCATCAGCCCATTGAACAAATCTAATTTTTTCATTGTTATCATTTCTAATTGCATAATAACCAGATAACCAACTATTTACATTTAAATACATTTTATTCCTCCTGATAATCTTCTGCTTTTTGAATAAAACCTTCTTTAACAGAATTAGAATGAAATCCATAAGCAATTAAAGCTTTCTCGATTTCATCCATAACTTCATGTATATTTTCTGCCTCAGTAATTAATTCTATTCTATTTTTTTCATCATATTCAAATATTATTTTCATTATTTTTGCTCCTGTATTAAATCACAATCTTTACAAACAACTCTTTTTTCGGATTTTGTTCCGTCTTTATAATAACCAGAAGAAGTAGCATATTGCGTTCTAACTTCATTTTCTTTTAATTCTTTACCACAACAATAACACTCATATTTTTTTACTTCATTCGTTTCCATATTTCCCTCGTTATTTCTTTTAAATCTTTTTCTTCTAAAATTTCCATAAATTTTTCTTTTCCAACTGCTTTTTTATCTTTATATTCATAAGTCTTTCCAGAAAAGTTTATAACTCCGTATTTAATTCCAGCAAATACTATTGATTTTTTATTATCTATTTTACCATCATAATAAAAATCTAATACTGCTGTTCTATGAGGTTTACCTTTTTTATTTTTAATAGTATGGAGATTAATTTCTACACCTATTCTTTCTTTATTATCTCCTGAACCTATATCCATAGGTTTGCCAGCTCTAAATTCTACTCTTGTATGATAAAGATGTTTCAAAGCTCTACCGCCTCCTGTTGTATAAGGATTCCCATACATAGTTCCTACTTTTTCTCTTAATTGATTAATAAAAATTATAGCTGTTTGATGTTTAGCAATTGTTTGATTTATTTTTCGGCAAATAAGTGCATTGACCCTTGCCTGAAGTGCCATAGTAGGTTGATTAGTATCTCTATCTATTTCTTCTTCTGGAATTAACATTGAAATACTATCTACTACTATTAAATCAGTATCTTCTTGAATTAACTTAACAAATAAATCTCCAGCTTCTTCTAATGAACCTGCTTTTAATACTAACAAATTATCATTATCAACACCATTTTGAGCACCCCATTGTGGGTCATAACTATTCTCAGCATCTATCCATACACATGTTTTGCCTTGTTCCTGAAAAGATTTAATAACATGCAAAGCAAAAGTTGATTTACCAGAACTTTCTGCTCCAAAGAATTCGATAAAATGCCCTCCATTACCAATTTTAATTCCTCCTAAAACATAATCAAGAGCAAAAACTCCGCTATAAATAACTTCTGTATCTTTAATATCAGAAGCTTTTTGAATAGCATAGTCTTTTTCTAATTGATTAAGAAGTTTATTTAGCTTTTCATTCTTTTTCGCCATATCTATCTCCGATTTTATATTTTTTATTTAATCGTTCAAAATCACATTTAATTTCATACAAATTAGTATCTCCAGTTATTCCCTCTGTAAAAAGACATCCCATACATCTTATAATATTGACATTACATTTACAATAAGGACAATATCTATTTTCGTTTTTTTGTTTTTTTGACATATTTTACTCCTATAAATTCGCTATTTATACCATTCAAATGAATGGCAGGTTCGCCTTCTTCCACTCTTCTACAATGCAATTCCAAAGTATCAAGAATTAACTCTGCTTCTTTGGATTCAATTCCTAAAATAACAGTTAATAATCCATAAGGAGTTAATTCGTATTTTTCTTGTTTTTTCATTATTTTCTTCCTTCTTTTATATCTATTAAATTTCTACGCAAAGTATAAATATTAGGATTTTGATTATGAGGTTTATAAGGAATTTTGCCAGGTGGCAGACCTAATTTTTTATAATAATCTCTTTCTGCATCATATAATTTTTCATCCATTTCTTGACACCAAATACAATGATTTACATGTTCAATACATTCTTCTAAAGTTTTTTCTCCTAAAGATTCTAAACAACGAGGACATTTATCAATAAAACCTTTTTTTCTAATGTCCATTTTATTCCTCCGTTAATCCTGCAAGACCCAAAACACAAGCATCTCCTAAATCTTGGTCTTTATTCTTTTTTAAATGAATTCCTAATGCCTTATTTATATAATTTACTATTTCTTTCTTTAAATAATCGCCTTTAATATTTTTATTTGATTTTTCAAAATTTATTAATCCCCTCGCTTTTGTAGGAAGTATAAAGTATTGTTTACGAGATAATCCTCGAAATCTGTCATAGACAAATGCTGAATGGCGAGCCAATGCTTTTAAAGTTCTAACATTTTGACCCATCCAACAATCTTCAATAACATTGAAATCTATTTTATAAGTCTGACTAATTTTTTTAGCAAAAATATCAAGTTGGTCAAGAAATAAATCAAGAGCATCTTTATCATTTACTTTTTGAGGAATTTTTATTTTTTCTAATATATCTAAGATTAAAAAATCATTAGAAGTTCTAATTACAGCTATACCTGTGCTTCTCATACTTACATCCCAACCTATAGCTATTTTATTTCTAGCAAGTTTTACTTCTAGTAAGGCTTCGACGGTCTCTATTTTAATTTTCTTTAGGTTTTTCATTTTTTTATAATATACCCATATTTTTTAATTCTAATTCCATTAATAGTTTAATTTTTATATTAGGATATTTTTCTTTAAACTTATTAAATCTTCTTTTTGTATTATCTCTCCAATAACCTTTAATTTCTATATATTCATTAGTTTTAGGTAAATAGAAATCTGGTGTATAAGTTATATCTCCTAAATAAAATCTTTTAGGTTCATATTGCCATTTAATTTTATTTTTCTCTAAATATTTAGCATATAGTAGTTCCCAAGTTGAACGAAAACAAATATTTTTATACCAAAACCTTTTACCATGTTTCGCTTTTTTACCCCACATGGGATTATTTTTGCCTTTTAAATTTTGATGATATTTACTATTACGGATTTTATTTATAGTTTCTTTTTTAAGATGTTTTTTCCAATTTGGATTATTTTTGCCTTTAAATTTTTTCGAAGTTTTTTTATATTTATAAGCACATTTTTTACATCTTTTATGGTTATAATAATAAGCATGAATAGATAATAATTTACCGCAATCTATACAATAAGATTTTTGCAATGTTTTGCCATGTTTATAATTAGCATTTTTAATCCCTGTTCGTAATTTAGAATGACAAGAAATACAAGCTATAGCTTGTATTGTTTTTAATATTTTTCCACAATATTTACATTTATTCATTGTTCTTTTCTTTTTGTATTTCATCAGCTCTTTCTAATATTTTAGTTTCCCAATTATATATACATGGAACAGAATAAGTTTTTATTTTGATTTTAGGGTCTCTAATAGGTTTGATTATAAATTGACCAGATTCTCCAGTTTCTTCGTCATATATATATTTAGCTCCTAAAGCTGGAAATTGATTTACTAAATTAGGAGAAAACCAACTTCCATCTTCTTTTAGTTGCATAAAAACAATTAAAATTCCATTTGTTCTTAATAATTGTTCAACAAATTTCATAAATAATTTATCAACTTTAGCAAAATCTTTAGGGCATAACCAATCTATAATAGTTATTGCCGAATCTTCTAATTCAATTTGTTCGGGGTCAACACACCAATCATATTTAAAATCTCCTTCTTTTAATCCTAATTGCAATGCTATTTCTGCAAATCTTGAAGTCGGTTCTAAAGATAAATAATAAGGAGTTATGCCTTCTTCTACTAATTTTTTAATAATATTTAAAGCTATATGGGTTTTGCCGAATTTATTTTGACTTCCTATTAAAATTAAATCTTTATATTTAAAATTAGCTATATCATAAAAATAAGGCATTTTAAAATTAATAGCCTTACCTACTTGAATTAATTCTGTTTTCCAATTAGCTCTTTTTTTAATTTTATAAGAACTTCTACCTGTTTTTAAAATATAACCTTCTTTAATTAAATAAGTTAAAACTTTATCTATTCTTTTTTTGTCTTCTCCTCTATTAGTTCCTACAATAGTCATAGCTATTTCGTTTCTACTTGCTTCTTCTACATCGTCTTTTAAATATTTTAAAACCTCATGAGCTAACTCTTCATTATCAAATTTTGTATAGTGTTCAAGTTTTCGAAGCATAGCATTAACTTCTTTTTGTGGTAAAGGAGATTTATTATGTCTATTTAATACGTTAAGCACATACTCAGTTTGACGAATATTTAACCCCTTCCTCAAAACGCCACCTAATTTCACTAATGAAACATTACGAGAACCTTCGTCAAATAATTCCATTTTAAAATCTTCAGTTTCGATTTCTTCTTTAAGTTGTTCGCTTTGAGTTTTACGAGGTATAGTAATTTTATTTAATAATAATTTTTTTAATTCGTTAGGCATTTTAATAATGGGATTTAATTCTTCTATTATTCTTTCTTTGCCTTCTATTTTACTTGGATAAATAACAACTTGACCACCATCATTTTCAATATCAATTTTATAATTATCTATTCTGGTCTTAGGTAATTCGGGCTCATATTGATAAAAAAGATGAAATCCTTTTGTTGTAGTTTGTATTAAAGTATTCCCCATAACTTTTTTAATATTTTCAGGAATAGGTTTTTGGTCAATATCTATAACAGTTATTCCCGATTTTTTTCCACATTTCATCCCAAGATTAAGTCCATCAGTAAGCCATTGAAGCCATTCATTTTTATCTGTATGAGTTTTAGTTGTCCAATTTTTTTCTACTGGCACTTTAGAATTACCTGCAACAGGCACTAAATCAAATTTATTTTCAACATAATAATTTAAATACTTTTCCAAATCTTCTTCGTCTTTTTTTGTAATGACTTTAACATCAAATAATTTCCTAACTATTTGATAAACCTCTTCCTCAGTATAATCTTTATTTTCTAATTTTTTAACTACATCTACAATATTATAAAGTCTATTTATTTTCTTTAAAGGTTGACAATTATGGCAATTTAACCCATAACTTCCTGGCACAACTTGAGCACTTTTAGCAGTGCCACAAAAAGGACAATCAAAAGCATCTAAAGGTTTTTTAACTTTATAATTAAATTTTTGTAAATAAGGAATAATATAACTCTCTATAATGTGTTTATACATTTTTTCTCCTCTTATCTGTAATTTGTAAAATATGTTTAGCAGTGTTTTTATGAATAGCTATCCAAGAACCGCCATATCTTTTAAGTTTTTTCTTAATTTCTTTTCTTACTGCTTTAGTTAATTTATTCATAATTAATCCTTTATTTTATATTATCTACTGTAAAGGCTATTTTTTCCTTTGTTTTTTGATTAGTAACTACCATATAATATCCATCAACATACTCCATCGTATCACCGCAATTACGACAAACCCCTGTGATAGGGTCAGGAGAATGATAAGTGCATTTATAAATGATAGGAATATACTCTACAGTATGACCATTTCTTTTTATTGTTATAGTTTTATGTTCCATTTTATAGCCTCCGTCTAATTCGATTTGGCATTATAGAATTGATTGTATATAAAATAATATTCGGTCTTTTGAATCCAAGTTTATACCTCTTTAAATAAGGATAATAACGATAAGTTACAAAAAATAAAAATATCATACAACCTAATGCTAAAGCATTTATAGTAAATAAATATAAATCTTTAATTATTATAGAATAAGTAATTCTTACAATATCATTTAATATAGCACAATTTGTAAATTTCCTACTCATTCCTTTAGCAGTGCCGACTTCGATTATCTTTTTGGCTTGAAACGAATATTTCCAAGAATCGAATATACCAGTAATTATAAGTAAAATTCCTATTATTGTTTTTAAATTAAGCATATTTACGAATTTGTTTGGAATGTTTAAAATTAATAACTTTAATTAATTGTCTTTTTCTTCTAGGTATTTTAACGAACTTAATAAATCCTTCTGCCAATGCTAAAGTATCTCCTAAATTGGCAACATGATAATGATAATGAATATTACCAGAAGGAAGTATTGCATGACGAATAGAACCTGTTTTTAATTTATTTTTTATTTGTTTAAAAACAGATAAGTCATTTTGAGATATATGTAAAGAATAATTTCTATTATTTGGTCTTTTAAAAATATAGCCTTCTCCTTCCCAAAATCCTACCAACCACGCTTTAAAAGGAATATTTAATTTATTTAATTTAATTTTCATTGTTTTATAATTTTTTAAAGAACGAGATAAATAGGCACATTCTAATTTACAATATTTTCTATTAGAACTTTTATAGGAAATAAATTCTTTTTCACAAACTAAACAATATTTTTTTATCTTTTTTAACATTTATACTCCAAATAAATGTTTCAATTTAATTATAATTTCATTCCAATTTAAAAGTAATTCTTGTAACCACCAAATAACAAATACTGCTTCAAATAGAATTAACATATAGGTTGTTAATTTTGTCCAGCGATTAGAACAATAAGCATCAAGATGTCGAGAAAAAAATCCTTTTCTTTTGCGGATTTTATTTCTTTTTCTTTCTTGAGTTCGTCTTTTTATTTTTCTTCTACTTTTTCTCATAGTAGATAATACCTTCTTTTTTAAGATATTTCAAAATATCTTCTCGAATATACCAACGAATATCGTCTAAACAATCTTCTATAATATCATCGATAGCTTGTTTAAATTTTCGTATTTTAGAGATTTTTAATTTTTTACGAAGTTTTAATTTTGGGTGTTTCATTTTATATTACTCCTACTATACAATAGTATAGCATACTTAACCCCTCGATGTCAAGGGTAGCTTACCAACTTTTGTTTTCTTAACATTATTCCGACGGTGATAATTTCCGTCGCACCAAATACAACCTTTATCGGTAAACCAATTTTTATTAGGAACATCCCTTAAACAATTAGGACAAATTAAATCATCATGGAAATACAATTTAATAATTAAAGGCTCTAATTCTTTAACTATTTTGTTTATTTGTTTTTTTGTTAAATTTGATTTTTTCATTTTAATCCCAAAATGCTCCATAATATTTAACAAATAATTTCATACCCTCATTAAATTTCTTCATTTGCTTATCAAATTTTTCTTTTGTATTTGTTTTAGTATAGTCGCAAGCTTTTTTATAAGCTTTAAATCCTTTAATAATCTTTTGTAAAATTCTTTTCCATTCTCTTAAACTTCTTACTTTTTTAGTATAAGGATAACCATGAATATATTTTTTCAAATGACTCATTCCTCCAATTATTATATCTGTAAGATAATCATCAAAATCCCAAGTATCTTCATCAGCCCATCCTCTTTTTCCTCTTTGAATAAAACTTTTAATCTTTAAAGGAATAGAAGATACATAATTCCAAAAATATCTATACCAATAACTTTCTAAATAATCTAGAATTGTCCAATCTTTTTTCATGTTATTTAGATAATCTTTAACTTCTTCAATTGAACTAAATTGCTTATCTTTTTTAATAGATTTCTTTTTTCGTTTAAAAAATTTACTTAATCCTTTTAAAGGATTACCAATACATGCACCTATTTCTAAATAATCCATTCTACTTTTTTTAATACGTTTTCCCATTTTGTTTCCTCCAGATTTCAAATAATTGTAATCCTTTCCCCCGATAAAAATTCCCTACTATTAAAATTCCTAAATGAGCTAATTTAATTAAAGTTTGATTGCTAACAAGCATTTCCCGAAATCCGTATTCAGAAGCATCGCCAATAGTCGTAGCCGAAACAATAACATCAATATGAGCCCAATGAATAGCAGTGAGGCACATCGGACAGGGCTCAGTTGACGAATAAATATAGCATCCTTCTAAATTAATTGTTTTGAGTTTTTTACAAGCTTTTTTAATAGCATTAATTTCGGCATGAGCTGTAGGGTCGTTATCTTGTAATACTGTATTATGAGCAGAAGCTATTACTTTCCTATTTTTAACTATTATAGCTCCAAAAGGAGATTGACCTTTTTTAATCCCTCTTTTTGCTTCTTTAAATGCTAAATTTATAAATTTATCACTTTTCATTTTAATCTCCTATATTTTATTACTAAAAAATTAATAATTAATAAATTAATGAACGGAAAGACATGGGCGATAACTACTGACCATTGTTTTAATAAAATATTTCCTGTTATAAAAACAACATAAGCAATACAGCAAATTATAAAAAATAATAAGCTAATCCCTTCTGTTCTCTTGGTGCGAAGTAGATGCCAGATTTGAGGCAAGGTTTCCAGTGTCCAAAGAACGCCAGCTAAAATAATAAGTAAATTAGCAAATTTATGCATTTATTCCTCTTTAAAATATTTAATTACTGGAAAACATAAAAAAGTAGTTATACTGCTTATTGCTATTAAAGGCAAGAAACCTACTTTATCAAATAACCACCCACCTAATATCCCTGCTCCAGCTCCTGTTAAATTACTTATAGAAGCCACGATAGCATAAGTTGTGCCTTCGTGTTTTGTTCTAGAAGCTAATTTCATAAATAAAGTCATAAGAGGAATATATAATATCATAGCTATTATCCCTCCTATTATAGTATCTAAAATAGCAAACCATTTAATATAATAAAACCAAATTAACCAGGTTGAAATTGCTCCTATAATAATACTAGCATAGAGCACTTTTTTAATTGGTAATGCCTTAAAGAATTTATTGTAAAGAATTGTTCCAATTACTGCACTGGCACTTCCTATGCTTCCTAATAAACCTAAAAATGTTGTTGAAATTTCGTGTTGTTTCATGTAAAACAAAAAAGCTATCCCTAGTCCTGGACTAAACATGCCTAAAAATAAAAATAAAGTTAAAACTCTTAATTGTCGGTCTTTAATATATTCTTTTATAGGATTTAGAATTCCTTGTATTATATTTATTTTATTTTTAATTTGAATTTTAATATCATCCATAAAAATAACAGCACTTAGTATAACTAATTGCACAAAACACATAATTTTAAATATCAAAAAATATCCAAATTTATCAATTAAAAGTCCACCTAATATCCCTGTTATTACTGCTCCCAAAGCTCGATAACCTAAAGAAATAATTTGATAATGTTTAGCATCTGAATCTTTTTTACTATGTTCTGCTATTTTAGCATCTACAACTACATCACGTAAACAATAACCTGTTGTATAAAATATCCCACACAATACTAATAGCCAAAAAGTAGGTTGTTTTAAAATACATAATAAAAACCATCCAAATAAACTAATTAAACAAGATAAAATAACATAAGGTTTTCGCCTCATTCCAAAAATAGGATAATTATCGCTTATCATACCAAAAACAATTTTAACATACCAGGCTATTCCTGCTATAGCACTTATACTTGCTATTTGTGCTACTGTAAAACCTAAAGAATGGTAATACAAAGGAATAGCAAGCCCTACTAATCCAAGTGCTCCTTGAAAAAAATAAGTTAAAGCAGTAATTATATCTAATTTATTTATTTTCATTTTTTAACCATTTGTTATATCTACTCCAAATTTCATCAAAAGTAACTGGTAGAAATTTCCACACATCTACTCCCACATTTATACAATCTGTAAATCCAAATCCTTTTCTTATTCTTTTTATTTCAAAATTATTATGCACATGCCCTACTAAATTAATTTTAAATCTTTCATCTGCATGAGCAGGGTCGTGAACCATGTTAATAAGTTGATTGTTTATTTGTATTACTAAACTTATGATTTTAGATTTATTTTTATTGTTTCTATCGTGATTTCCTTTTATAAAAATTATATTTCCATTTAATTGTTTTCGATAATAATCAAATACATTTCCTGTAGGTGCTTCTGAAGATTTATTAAAACAGAAATCTCCAATAACAAATACAGTGTCTTCTTCTTTTACTCTCGAATTCCAATTTTTAATTATTAATTCATCCATTTCTTTAGTTCGTATTTTTTCAATATATTTTGAAATCCAATTACCTTTTTCATCTAAATCAGTAGGTTTAAGCATGGGTCTATTAGTGTAGCGTATTATGTTACTGTGCCCCATATGCAAATCGCAGGTAAAGAAATATTTCATAATCTCTCCTTAAAAAAACCAACTCCCTTTTAATGTAACAGATAAAGAACTAATTATTTCTTTAACACTTTCCATTTTAATATTAAGATTATTTAATGAAATAGTTAAAGCAACCAGTAAATAAATAAGAGCTAATGACACCATTAATGCTATTAATCTTTCTATAATATTATAAATTTTATTAAACATTATTCTTCTATTTTTTCTCCCTCTTCAATTACTTTATTGATAAATTTTTGATGTCCTTTATAAATTTCTCTCAATCCTACAATATAACAAAAACCTAAAAAACCTACAATTAATAAAATAACTCCAAAAATTATTAAAAATATCGTCATTTTTTTACCTCCTTTAATAATTTATTAAAAGCTTGAGCATAAACTTTATCTTGATATTTACAAATATGTTCAATATATTTAATTGCATTAGAATAATATTTCGGAAAATATTTTTTTAAGTTTTTTAAAGCGAACTTTTCGGCATTATATTCTCTCTCTATTAAATTCTTCCCTTTAGTCTTAATATGCCCTATTTCATGAAATACTGCGTGAATAATATCAGGTATAGGCATTTTCTGTATTAATTTTTCATTATATCTTATAATTTGCACTTTTTGTTTAGTAATACTTTCAAATCCTTCTATAACTCCTGCAATATAATTTTTACCCAATCTATTGTCTTTCCAAAGCATAATTTTTGGTAGGTTTAATTTTTTATCTAATTTAGTAATTAATTGTATAAAGAATTTTGTTTTATTCATAATTTAAAATACCCAAATTAAAATATAACCTAATAAATAAACACTTCCCATCAATACTTCTTCTATATGAGGATTTAATTGGTCAACTTTTGAAATTCTAATAATAGGCATTAAAATAATTGGCACTAAACAATATAAAATTCTGAACCAATTTCCTCTATAATAAATAGCTGGTAAATAAGCCCCACTCCAACAAATTGCACAAGTTCCTCTTATTGCTATGTCTTTTAATATTTGATTAGAAATAAAAGAAAATAATTTTCCAATAGGGGAAGTTTCTCCATATCCTATTGTCAATAAAGCCCATGTAATTATCCATGTTGCAGGAATTATAATATAAGCTATCCAATTAATAAAAGGAAAACCTCCCAAAATATTTTTTAAAGCAATAAGAGTAAATAAAGTAGCTACTCCTATTCTTCTCAACCAGTTAGGAAAATTATCGCTACCACCCATTCGCCACAAAATTCCGCCTAAAATTATTAAACTAATATTTAAAATTTCATTTTGCACATAAGGACGTTCTCTTGAAATAGTGGAAGATTTTCCTTTGAAAATATAAGGCATAAAAATAAATATCGCTATTAATATTATAATAGCTATTATAATATAAAATTTTATCATCTTTGTCTTCTCCATTTATCATCTATTATAAGCCTTCCATTCCAATGAGCTATTTCATGCTGTATGCACACAGCAATAATACCTTTACATTCTTTGCCATTATTAAGTTTAATATAATTATATCTTCGAGTATCTATTGATAGACCTGGCAAAGATAAACAACATTCTCCTGGAAATCTAATAGGTTCTGATTTTTCTATTATTTCCGCATTGATAAGATTAAGTTTAAAATTAGGAAGTCGCAAAATAGATACTTTTTTTGCGACACCTATCTGTATAGCACTTAAACCAATCCCATTTTTTGTTTCTTTAAGAGTGTCTTCTAAATCTTTAATAATCCCCCTGCTCTCAAAAAAACCAACCTTTTCGCTTTTTGTTCTTAAAAAAGCTATATCGGTAACTATTTTTTTAATCATTTTTTGTTTTAGATTTTATAAACTCAACTAATTTTTTTACAAGCTCTACGAATTTTTCATAAATTTTTTTAAACACTTCTACGGTTTTACCAACTAATTCGGGTCGGTTTCCATAAAGATAACCCATACCAAAAGCTATTGCTATAAGCACTAACATTTTAATCATTTCCTGCCTCCTTTAAAAGTCTATTTAAATCTTCTATTTTTACTACAAAAGTCATATGATAAAGATATAAAGTATATTGACTAAATCCTTCTGGTTTATTTACATACATTATTCCTATTACAATGCCAAGTAATTCGCCTCTCGTATTTACACAAGCTCCTCCTGAATTTCCAGCAAAAGAGGGAGCAGAAATCATCATGTATTCGACTTCTTTATTATTATGATGTCTTTTAACAAAATTTGATACAACTCCTTCTGTAATTGTATAATGGAAATTTAAAGGATGACCAATAGTGAAAATTTTATCTCCTTGTTTAACAGGATGTTCAGAAATAGGCAAATAAACAAATTCTCCTTCTGGTTTGGGAAGTTTAATCAAAGCTAAATCTACTTTATTATCTTGATAAATATTTTTTTTATCTATGTCTTCAATTTTAATTTTTTTCCCATTAATAGTATTTAATTGAATAATAATTTTACTTTTTGATTTAAACATATGTTTAGCAGTTAATATATAGAGATAATCTTTATCGATTTGAACAATAACCCCTGCTCCACCTGGTTTCCCTACTTTTATTTCTACCGTTGCTTGTTTATATTTTTCAAAATCAGGTTTAGATTCTATTGTTTCGAAAACTTTATTAAAAAATCCTTCGACTTTTTGTCCTAATTTTTTTATACAAATGAATTGATAAAAAACTGCAATTATTAAAAGAAGAATAATAATTCTTCTTATCAAAATTTTCATAAAAACACCTTCTTTTTTATTTTAAATTACAATCTTCTAAAAATCTATGTATTGTTTTTAAATTTATTGCAATAGCAAAATTTTCTATTTGCGGAAAATTAAACATAATTTGCATAGCAGATAATACTCCTACAATTTTTCCTTTATATAACACTGCTCCTCCGCTATTTCCGCAATAAACTTTATTAGTCATTATATATATTTTATTCTTAATTTTAGAGATAGCACCATCTGTAACTAAATCTTCAAACATATCAGGGTTGCCTATTACTATAACTTCACTTCCTACTTCAGGAAATTCTTCACTTATTTCTAAAGCAGGGATATGTTTTACACATTTAGTCATTCTAAATAAAGATAAATCATAATCCTTATCATAATGCACTAATTCCAATAAAATTTCTTCATTATTTTTATTTTCAATAGCAATAATTAAATCAGTTGGTTCATTTATTAAATGAGCACAACTTAAAACGTAATTTTTATTGTCATATTTTATATGAGTTCCTGCTCCCATACAATCTGTGGTTTCATTTATAATTATTAAATTAGCTTTTTTAATATTCTCAATATTTTCTAAATCAATAGTTTTAACTTCTTTTATTTTATTTTCTATTTCTATTTGAGAGTTTTTTAATATTCCCATATTATCAATAATTTTAATCAATAATTCTGCTTCTATAGTATCTGTAATAATTATATTTTCAGTTAGAATTTTTAAAAAATCATAAATATCTTCTATTTGTTTTTGATGACCAAATGTTTGTATATCTATATATTTTTCTATATGTTTTAATGCAAGAACATTGTTATATGTCAAATAACCAATAGCACCTAAAATTACTATATTAATAGCTAATAAAACTGCTCCTATATGCAAAGTAATTTTTTTAAATAAAAATTTCCATATTTTTTTTAATATATTTAACATTCGTCATTTCCTTTCATTTTATAATACTCTCGAAGACGAACTTCGAGAGTATCGTCTTCTATATAATAATAGTCTCTATCGGTAAATGCTTTCCCATTGAATATATTCTGTGGAGAAAAAGGATTCCCTAATAATTGAAATAATCGCAAATCAGGATATTTTACCCAAATCTTTTTTATTAATCTTAAAAGTCTATTTATTCTTTTTGGATTTCGCATTTATTTTTCCTCCAACTACTTTGTCGACAATACCTTTTTCTAATGCCTCATAAGCACTTAGCCAAAGTTCTCCATGAGTAGCTTTTTGTATATCTCGGTCTGTCAATTTAGTATAGTCTCTCATTAAATCATTAAGCAATTTTTGATACCGTTCTAAATATTTAGCTCTATCTATAACTTTAGTAGTATAATCTCCTCCAATACCTCCTGATAAATCATGTCCCATCCAATATGCAGTATGACTTATCCATCTTTCGTCTCCAGTTATAGAAATCAACCCTGCCATAGAACAAGCTTCGCCTGTAATAAAAGTAACAACAGGAGACCTTATTCCTCTAATAGCATCTATAATAGCCATTCCATCAGAAACAGAACCACCTGGTGAGTTTATCACAAGAAAAATTGGAGAATTATTAATTTTATCTAAAGCAATTAAACGTTCTACTATCTCATAAGATTGTTCTACATCTATTTCTCCAAACAAAAGAACAGTTCTTTCATTTAATAAAATTTGGTCTAATCTTATTTCTGTTACAGGGATAATTCTTCTATCACCAAAACGAGCTCTTTTTCTTCGCCTACGCTTTGCCATAAACCACCTTCCTTTATTTTTACAAAAGTTTTCTAAATCTTTGATACAGATTTTCTACTATATCAGCAACAGCAGAAGGGTCAGTAACTAAACCCTGTAAAACCTTAACTGCTTCACAAGCAGACTTTAATGCTACTTGGTCTTTAATAGATTCTACATCTTTAGGAGTATAACCATAAGATTTTGTTGCTCCTTTTTTAGGACTTGGGTTCTTTTGATTACATTCATAACACTTTTTATACTTACTATCTTTTAATTCCTTACCGCAATCTTCGCAAGTAGGTTTTGATGAAGTTTCTTTTTTAGACGGATTTTTTTTGTTACAAGTGTAACATTTTTTATATTTTCCATCTTTTAAAGTAGCTCCACAATCCTCACAAGTAAATTCAGCAGTTTCTTCGGGAGTGGGTTCAGTTTTTTTACTTCCACTACCGACTTTTTTAATTTTACTTACAGAATATTGACCATTTTTAACAGTATACTCAACATCAACTTCTTCTCCATCCTCGAAATTTTTCTGAGCAAAATTAAATACTGCCTGAGTAGTAGAAGCCCATTTTTCTCCTACATCATCAAACACGATTTTAGCAAGGTATTTATTGCCTTTCTTAAATATTGTTTTATAAATCATTTTATTCCTCCTTTAATTTTTCTATTTGATTTTCTTTTAATTGAATTTCTTTTGTTCTATAACAATTATTTTCATCGATTTGATTTATTTCTATAGTGTAAACAAAATCTCCTTTATCTCCTGTCATTAAATCTATATATTCATTTTTACAATCAATTAAAATACCATAACAATTTCTATAAAATCCTTCTTTAATTCTAACTTTATCACCATATTTTAACATTATTTTTTCCTCCTCTTTCTTTTCTTCTTTTTTTCTTCATATTTTTCACACATCTCATAAGTAATTATCTTTTCTTTATTATTATATAAGTTTTCTAACTTCTCTTTTATAGTTCTAAAAGGAATAAAATTTATATCTATCATTTCTTTTTCCTTGTAATTTTCTAATTCTTTAATTATTTGTCCTTCAATAAATTCTGGCAATTCTAAAAGATTAACACACTTCAATCTATTTTCATAATCTTTCTCGCTTAAAATAGGAGTAATAAGATTATCAGTTTTTTCTTGTTTTACTTTACTTGCTAATAGTTTATAAGCATTGAAATTTGGAGTAGGGATTTTATATGCTCCTTTATTTCCTTTATACTTTTTAAGAATACTGAAAATTTTTACATTTGGATAAGATAAAAGTATTTCCCAATCCTTATCGTAAGACACTAAAATTATTTCTTTTTCCTTGTAATATCTACAAATAACACTTGCAATATCATCTGCTTCGATTTTTTCTAGTTGAATTAATTGCCAATCAGTTCCTTGTTCTAACCATTCTGCTACTTTATTAAATTTTTCAAAAGTTTCTTTCCAATCTATATCTTCAAAAGATTCTCTAAATTCTTTTCTGTTTGCTTTGTATTCTTTATCGTAATCATGCCTCCAGTTTCCTCTACCGTCTCTCGCAATAAGAATTTTATCCATTGGTTCTACACCTATTTTTATAAGAGAAGATAAAATCATATTTAAAATAATATATTCTAAAGGTATAGATTTTTGCTGTCTCCAAGCAAACGTGGCACGAAAACAGAAAATAGAGTAATCGATTACTACCACTTTTTCCATTGTTTACCTTTGTTTCGTTTTCTTAATTTACGTTTATGAGCAAGGTCTAATTCTTTTTGATGACGAATGGCACTTGGTTTTTTAAATCCTTTTTGCCTTTCTCGTAATTCTTTAAATATTCCGATGGTTTTTTTCTTTAATATTTTCAAAGCCTTTTCTAATGCTACATCTGAATTTTTCCCTTGTCTTATTTCTATTCTCATTATTCCTCTTCTTCTTTAATTAAATTAAAACAATTATCATGTTCATCTGTTTCGCAAGCATGATACATTTTATATTCAACAACAACAAAAGCTTCACCAGCATAAATTTCTTCTTTACAGTAGGTGCACCAACCTACTACTGGTTTATCTTCCATTGTCTTCTCCTTTTTTATCTCCTGGATTTATAAGGTCTTGGTCATTTCCTTTTTTCTCATTTGGAATATCATTTTCCCATATATAATAACATAAAGCAAAAATATCAAATAAATATTCTTCTTTAATTTTTTGAAAATCTATTTGGCTAAAATAAGATAATCTATTATAAATTCCTTCTATAGCTTTAGCACTATTTAATTCTAAAGTATCATAATCTCCCATAAAATTAAAAACTTTTTGACCAAAAACTTCAAAATATTTGGATTTTATATCTACAGTAGTATTTATAATTTCTTTCGTTCCGCAAGAATTTAAATGAAAACCTCTTTTAAGCCAAAGAATAAAACAATAGCAACCGATTTTTAAAAGGTCTCTCTCCCTTGCTAAATTCGAGTAACGAAAACAATATTTAGCTAATGTTCCGAATAACCAATTTTTTCCAAAATCATCAAATAATACATCGGTGCTTTCTTTGGTTTCAGATTTAGCATATTTTTTGCCTCCATATTCGAATTGAGAACGTATTTCCTCAAACCATTTAACATGATGTTTTAAATTCATTCTTCTCTCTCCTTTTTCCCTCTTTTTTCATAAAGTTTTTCTATTTCTTTTATAATATCTTCTCTTTCTTTTTTTCTCATCTTAAATAAATGCTCTAAAATCTTTTTACATTCTACACAAATTTCATATATTTGAACTCTATCAAACCCTTGTTTATATCTTTTTATAATTTCTTCGACATCGTTTATTGTTTCTTCATGGTCTCCGCTTTCTTGAATTTCATTAACACCTAAAATATATTTTTTATCTCCTATTTTTATTACTGCTCCACAAACATCACATAGAGTAAGTTTCGACATTACTCACCTTCCTTTTTAGATTCTTCTGTTTTAATTTCTGTCTTCGGTTTTTCTTTTTGTGAAGATAATTCTTGTAAAGACTCTTTAATTTTATTTAATTTATTACAATATCTTTTTTCTTCCATCATTCTAAATAGAGCTTTAAAAAACTGAATAATTTGAATTCTTAAACTTTGTTTTTTTAAATCATAAACTAAAGTAATATAATCTGCACATTGTTTTTTATTGGGAAATACTTGACCTCCTGAACTGGTGCAAAGATATAAAGCCCATTTAGGAAGTTTACTAATTGCTTCTGTCCAAATAAGATAAATAGGTTTTTTTAATCTCCATGTTTCTGCCATTTCGTGAATAGTTCCAGTTGTAGGAATATCAGGAAATAAATGAACAATAACAAAATCCGACCTATGCACCATACGAATATCTTTTTGAACTACTTTTTCAAAGGTTTTAGCAAATTTATCATAATGTCCTGAAGCAATCCAAGCATTAAACTTTTCTTGTGCTTCAACTACTGTCATTTCTGTAACAAGAGGTTCAGTTTTTACAGGGTCTTGCACATAAATTCCAGCATTATCTAAAGCAGGGGTAATAGCATCTCTCCATTTAGCACCGCCATCGGTTTTATCTGCTTCAATTGCACCAGCCAAATAAACGTAAAATAATTTTAGATTTAATTTTTTAATTAATTTATAAAACATTAAATATCAACTCCTTTATTCTTTGTTATAAACCTATTAATTGATATTTCTTATTTCCATACTTAACACTAATAGGATTCCTTTTAACTCTCCCATTTAAATATCTAATTTTATTGATATATTTTAAAGCTCTATATACTAAATAAGAATTTCTTTTTCTTCTAGAAACAGTTTTTAAATCTATAAATTTTAGCATAATTTTAGCTTGTTCTTTTTTAACAATCAAATAAGGATAAATTATAGTTAAAAATTTTTTAATTTGTTTTTTTGTCCCTAATGACCATTTATAACATTTTTTATGTTTTTCAGTTTCTGGAGAAATATTTAAATAACCTCCAAATTTTTTATGAAATTTTAATATAATAGAATTTGTCATACCAATTCCTATGTGAATCGTAATAGAACTTAAATATCTTTTTTGAGATTGTGGGCGTAAACTAATCCATCCTTCACCATCAAATAATCCTGCAATATATTGAGGAGTTAATTTACTCATTATTCACAATCTCCATTTTCGATAATTTTTTTATCCTCATACTTCGCAATTTCATCATCATAACTTTCCATAATATTATAAAGTAATAAAATAAAAGCATTGTAATCTTTTCCTAATCTTCGTTCTATTTCTTTTGCACAACGAATTAAACAACCTGTCATATCATTATATTTTTGATAATTAGGATTTTTACCTAAAAAATTATCTACAAATTGTTTTATTTCTATTGCTTGTAATAAAAAAAATCTTGTATTAAAATTATGTTTAACATAATAAAATATTTGATAATTCAACTCACCTGCGGTCAAGGCAGGTTCTCCTTTTCGTAATTTTTCTCTACGGTCATTATCGGATTTTATGTAAGGCATTGTTTATTCTCCTTTATTTCGCAAAAGCCAAATATCTTCTTTATCACTTATTAATAAAATATCTATATCTTCGTCTTTATCTATATCCAATTTAAATAAATAAATTATATTTGAACTTGTATTTTCGGTTATTATTCCGTTGTTTGTTAATAATTCTCCTTTGAAATTATCGGCATTAATAATAAAAGTGATATTTAATATTATTATAATTAAAAATAATTGCAATAACAATCTTCTCATTTTATTTTTCATTATCATTCTTTTTATAAAGGTCATCAAATAATTCGTAAATCTCATCTAATACTTCTTTCGCTTCTCCCATTAATTTATCAATTTTTTTATCGTGTTTTTCACGTTCTTCTTTTAAATCTACCATAATATCTTTTATTTTATGTATTGCTTTGTTGAAGAGATTTATATCTTTTTTCTTCATTTTATAATTCCAATCCATATTTTTTATCAAACCATTTTAAATAGTTATCAATTTTCCCAATTTCAACTAAATATCGGTAAGCTTGATAATGTAACTTAATATGTTTTTTAAAAGGGATTTTTATCTTTTCCGCACTATTTTCTTTTAAATAAATATGATGATAAGCAAATTTTCTTCCTTTTGTTTGCCCTGCTTGACCTTTTTTATAAGAAGTTTTATTAGGTTTCATTATTCCTTTAGTATTTGTATGTAAAGGTTGATTACCTTTTTTAAATTCGGTTTTAGGAGAATTATGCTTACCTTTAAGTTTTTTAGAAAGATTTAATCTTATTTTTTTGGTCATACCTAATTTAGTTCTTTCTGAAATTAAGTTTTTTGTTTTTAAAGTTCTATGTTTACCGTAACACCAATGATTTTCTCCTTTTTTTCCACATCCACACCTACTTTTTCCGTATATAAAATTATTTAATCTAATAAAACTAATGTTTCCACAAGAGCATTTATATTTTAATTTAGTGTGAAAATTTTTATAAGTTTTAGATAAAAGTTTACAATTTTCTTTTTCGAAAATTTTTCTAATTTCTTGAAGTGATAATCGTTTAGCCATAATATAATCCTTAAAATTGGAATTTATAGTAAATAATAGCACGATATTCATTTCGTTGCCAACCATGTCCTATTCCTAACCCCAAACCGCTATTATCCGTTAGCTTATATGAAACCCCTCCATAAATCCCTCGATTAGTCAAGAAAGCGTCAAGGTTAGCCTTCCAGACCCTTAAAAATGATACTCCAACACCTGCTTCAATACTTCCACCGCTTGAACCATAACCATAACCTCCTAATACAAATGGTTTTAATTGTAATCCAAGTGGTGCTAATTGTGCTTTTAATCCTTGTATATCTTTTGCTTTAATTTGTTTTAAGATTTTTCCGTCTTTATCTTTTACCCATACATTACCATTTTTATCAATATGAAGATAATCTTTATTGGAATTTATTTCTATAAAAGCTTCTTTTCCCCACCCAAGCTTGACGTTTATGGGCTTTTCTCCTAATCCTTTTGTATAAGCAATAGAAAAAATTAACCCTGCTATAATTAGATAAATAATTATTTTTCTCACATTAAAAATACTAACAATATCCTTTAGCCACAAAATCGGGTTAAATACTGAAATTAGCCCATCCCAAAATTTCTTTCCTGATACTACTTCGGTAGGGGTTGCAGTTTTTATTTTTGTTACTAAATAATTTCTAATAACCATAAATAAAATACCAGCGATAAAAACCCCTAATAAAATTACGATTTGTTTAATCATATTTATTTCTCCTATTTCTATCTTTAGTATAGCACATAGACCCCCCTGATGTCAAGTGTAGAGAACTTACTTTTGTTTTCTTAACAAGGTAAAAAAACTCGGTGGATTTATAAGTTGCCATATGAACCTCTTTTTAAAATTTTATAAAAATAAAAAAGAACTAAAATTAATTATGTTAGGAATTCGAAAGTTAGCTCTTTTTTTGTGGTTACTGATTTCATTATTTTTCATTTTATTAAGCATAATTATTAATCTTTTTATAAGAGAGTGAATTTAGTTCACTCTCTTTAGTATTAATAGTATGAGTTTACGAATACTATTAATACTAAATACTTATAAATTAAGTATAAATATTAAATTACAATATACTTATATTATATATTAAGGTATTATTGCAATTCTTTTTTTATGGCTTCCGCAATTTCTTCGGCTTTATCAAGTGGTAAGGTTACACCTTTCGGTGTAGGTCTCCATTCTCCGTCATCTGTCTTATAATATCTGCGGACATCTATAAATTCGTGTCCTTGAAATTCTTTCTTCTCTACTCGTATTAATCCTTTTTTATGGGTTATATCCTTCATTTTTTCTCCTTTTTATTCTATTGGTAAAATTTTAGCTTTAATTAAACAAAGTTCTAATTCTATTTCTTGCCAATCTGGTCTTTGATAATAAGTGCCTACTAATGCAACAATAGGATTACGAAGTCCTTTCAATCTTGAAATATCTCCAACATAAACCCGATTTTATTTATCTTTTAAATAATGAATAAATTGAGTAAAATTGCCTGCAATAACATAAATTTTTGTTGTCATTTTTATTCTTCCTCCCATAAATCAATTAAAAAATCGTTAATTTCTTCCCTCGTTATCTTTCCCATATTTTTAAATTTTTCGTGTTCTTTTATTTCTTCTCTTGCTATCATTTGAAAAGGTATATTATCTTTCGCTTTTCTATTATAAGGACAACTATCACAAGTATATCCTAAATTGCAAATATAATCTCCGTTATTTTGACATTCTCCGTCTATAATAAAAGGATATTCATTTTTATTGTCATTAAAAACAGGGTAATTATCACCATAAGCAAAGGTTTGTTCTCCACAACCCTCTATATTTCTTATTTCAAAGTAAGTATTACATTCATAGCAACGGTAAACTTTAATAGGTTTTTCAATACCTATTTTATATTTTTCTACCCAAAGGGTAATATTCGTGCTATAACAATAAGGACATTTTAAATTATTCATTATTTATTATTTTTTATCTTAATATTTTATCTTGTTTTCGGGCTTCTTCACTATTATCAAATTCTTGTAATTCTTTCTCTATTTTATCAAATAGAAGGTCTTTATTATCAGGATATTTTAATATACCTCTTTTTAATTCTATTGTATTAAGCATTATTAATTTCTTTCTTCTTTTGATTTTTTAATTAATTCGTTATACTTTTTCTTTATATCTTCAATACTATATCTCATATAAATATCGGTCATCTGTAAACTTGAATGACCCATTATATCCTTTATCATAAAACTATCTCCACCTATACCCTTAAACCACACCGCAAACGAGCTTCTAAATAAATGAGGGTGTAAATGTATGTCTTTGAAATAAGGGTCTAATTGCCTACAATAATATCTTATAGTGTCTTTTTTAATGTTAAAGGCATTAGTTATTTCTGTTTCAGTTTCAAAATAACATTCTAAAGCATTTTTTAAATTCAAAGAAAGAGGCACTATCCTCTCTTTACTTCCTTTACCTTTAATTCTTATAATATTATTTTTGAAATCAATATCTTCCCTTTTTAAATTTATAACCTCTTGCCTTCTTATTCCTGTATAAAATAATAATGTAAATACTGCATTTACTTTTTCAGGTTTTTCAAAAACTTGAGGGATAATAGGTAATAACTCGTCTATAAATCTTTTTTCCGTCAAAACTTTTTTTACTTTATTATATTTATTTAATTTAACCATTTTAGGTATTTCTATTTTTTTATCTTTAAATCTAAAATAAGATTTAATAACATCTCTATAAAGCGTAATAGAGGCAGGAGAATATTTTTCTTTGGCTTTAAATAGATAATCTATAATATTCTTTTCATTAAATTCTTTGGTTTTAAATTCTTTTAAAATAGTGGAAAGAATATTGTCATAAGTTTTTATAGTTTCAGGGCTTAACCCCTGTTTTTTTAACCAAGTAATATAATTATTTAACAACTTCATTAAATTTCCTTTCCGTTAATTAAACTGTGTAACCCTTTATTATGAGCTTCATTAACAATAGCTAACATTATATCGAAAATAATAGGGTGAGTTATAATATAACTACTGTCTATTTTAATATAAGGTTTACCTTTGATATTATTAATATATTTGCTCATTTCTTTATTTCTACGATTATACTCCGCTTTTTTTAAATGTCGTTTAAAAAGTTTTAATTCCTTTTCTTTTGCTTCTTCATAAGAAAGCATAAAAATCTTTTTTAAATCTCTTTGAGAAGCCAATAAACACCCTGCCAATTTAAAAAGAGAGCTTATTTGTAATTCTCTAATAAATTTTTCGTTTTCTTTTTTTAGTTCTTCTATTCTTTTTTTAATAACTTGTTTTTTATAAAGAGGCATTTGATTATGTTTTTTTAAATAATTTTCCAAATCCACCACGCTATAATTTTCTAACATATGCTTTGAAAGTTTATATCTTTTCATTTTTAACCTCCTTATTTGTATATTTATGTAAATTTTCATACCACCATAAAGGTTGTAAATTTTTATAATTAAAACATTTGAATTGTTCTGATTTTTTCGTTAAATCAAATTGACAACAAGGTATAATATGGTCTATTACCCATTTATTTAATCCCCTACCATAATTTTTCCAAGTCATTCCTCTTTTAAATCGTCTTTGTAAATATGTTTTAAAATATTTTACAGAACAACCTAATAAATCTATTGTTGAATTTGATTTTTTTCTTAATATTTGATTTACTCTCCTTCTTAAATTATCTACAATTTTACAATGTAAATTAGTTTTTCTTCGCCATAATGTATATTTTGTTTTATTCATGGCTTTTCCATGTTTATAATTGGGATTTTTCTTTCCTTTATATTTATTTTTCAATGCTTTGCTTATTTTTTGTCTTGTTTTTAAATTATGATGTTTACCATACATAGGATTATTTTTACCTTTTAATTTGTGATTATTATAATTTGGATTTCCTTTCCCTTTATAAGTTTTGTAATGACATTTAGCACATCTTTTATGTTTATACGCTAATGTGCCTTTTAATTTTTTATGACATATAATACAATAATATTCTTTTAAAGTCCTACCGTCTTTTTTATAATGTCTCATTTTTTATTTCCTTTAAAAATCGCTTTCCTTTTTCTGATATAATTCTGCTTGGCACTCTTAAAATATATCCTTCTTCGCATAAGAAAGGTTCTATTTCTCTTGTATATTCTAATTCCGTTAATTTACATCTTTGAGAGAGAGCATTTGCACCTATCGGTCTTGTTAATTCAGAAAGCACCTGTAATACCCTAATATCTAATTCTGTTAACCCCGATTTAATAATTTTCCAATTTTTTAACACTTTATTTATATCTCCTATTACAACCAATTCTTCAGCAAGCGAAATGGCTATTCTTGGGGTATATTTACAATTATGAGCAATAATACCAATATTTTCTTCGGATATATTTTCTTCGGGAAATAATTGTTTAATATATTGTCGGATTATTTCTTTTAATTCATCAATAGTATAGCGTTCAAATTTTAAATGGATTTGTATTCTGTCCATAGTATCGGGATTATATCGCAATAATGTAGATTTTTGAATACTTGCACCGCAAAAAATAAATGGTTTAATTTTTTTTCCTGATATTTCAAATTGTTCTATAATAGGGTTAAGCATCTTGACAACTTTTCTATCGCAACTATCCATTTCATCACAGAAAAATAATACATTTTTTTCTGGACAAGTATTTATTTCATTGATTATATTCGTCAATTCGTCAGGTTCTATTTGTTTTCCTACTCTTGTAATAAGCCGAGCATTTAACATTTTTGCTAAAATATTTATAAATGTCGTTTTGCCCACTCCTTGCCTACCATCTACGAATATATGTCCTCTTAATCCTTTATTGATTTTTTGTATAGCAATTTTTGCCCTCTCTTTCGCTTCACTTTGTCCTATGAAAGTATTAAAATCATAAGGGCGAAATTCAAATTTCTTTATTGTTTCTCCTTCGTATTCTTTAATTTTGTTAACATCTATTTGCCCTTCTTTAATTTCTACTTTTAAAGGTTTTGTTTCCATATTTTCTTCTTCAATTTCTTCTTCTCCGTCGGTAATAGAAGATATTGATATTCTTCCCTCTCCTAAAGAAATTTGCATTTCTCTTTTCGCTTTAATAATGGCTAATGCAACTACTAATATTATAAATAAAATTATAATCATATTTATTTTGTCTCCTTTATCCATATATAAGGTAAATCATCAGGTTCTTTCCAACCAAATTTATCATAATATTTTTTATCTTTTCTTAATAAATTACTTTTATGAGAAGAATGTAATTTTTTATTTCCTAACCAAGAAGGATATACTATTTCTTTATCGTGATATTGTAAATTCATTTCAGTAATAAACTTTTCCCACATTTGTCCTTTATATCCTCTTGCTCTCCATTCTTGACAGATATACCACCCATATAATAGTAAACAATGTTCATATCCTTTCCACATTTTAACAATAGGGTGATTTTTCCACCCATAATTTTCTTGTGTCAATGCTTGATATATTTGCCACGCTTCAACTCTTTGCTTGCCTAATCGTTTATAATCAAGACATAAAGCGGTTTTTCTAAAATCTTTATAAGGTAAAAAGGTTTGCATTATTTTCCTCTCTTTTTCTTTGCTGTAATTCTTGTAAAAGACAAAGTTTTTTCTGTCGTTTTAATTGTTTTCTTCTTCGTTTTCTTTTCGCTATTCGTTCTTTATATGTCATTTTTCTCCTTTTAATGTTTTAAATCTTCTCCAAAACCAACCGCTAAATCTTATTAAATAAACTTCAGTAACAAGAGGATTATCTTTTAATTGTTTATTATATAACTCTTTCGCTTCTTTTATAGATATATTTTGTTTTAATCCCCATAATTTTCCGTTCATTTTATATCTTAATTGCACTTTCATTATCTTTTCCTTTTCTTCTCTTTATACATAAGTAAATCCACTTTTTTTAAACACCCTTTACCTAATTTACATATACCAATACTTGCTTTTATTTTATTTTTAATTAGGGTATTTTTAACTTTTTCTTTTAATAAATCTGGTCTATCGCTATGACTAAAAATTATAAAAAATTCATCGCCCTCATAACCCCTATAAACATTCTCGTAATCTCGTATAGAATTACATAAAACCCTTGCCACTCGTTTTAATAACTTATCCCCTACCAAATGCCCTTTAGTGTCGTTTATCTCCTTAAATCCGTCTAAATCAACCATAGCAATAAAAAAAGGTATCTTAAACCTATTTTGTAAGGAAAGATACCTCTTTATATCGGTTAAGAGTTTACGCCTGTTAAAAAGTTTTGTTAAACTATCCACAAGCGATAACTTTTTATATCTCTTAACTTGTTGTTCTAATTGTTTTATTCGTGTTTTATAATTCATTTTTATCACTTCCTTATCGGAAGAAAAGCCGAAATTATAATATGCCTTTTTCGGCAAGGCAATTTAATTTACCAAATTATATTTTCTTCTTCTGCTTTATCTACTAATTCATTATAACGATTATATGCTATATCATCTAATAAATAAGGTTCAATAGCAATAATTTTATGTAATCCTTGTAATACTTCTAATTCTTCTTGTGTCATTTTATTTTCTCCTTTCTTATACCCTTTACCGCTTCTATTTTAATAGGTTTAATTTCTTTTATTTTCATTACAGAAGTTTTATAAATAATTATAGTATCTCCACCGCCATATCCTCGCCCTTTTAATTCAATTTCAATAAGTTCTCTTTCTTCTCGTTGTTTATCCATACATAATAATTTATCTATTAACTCCGAATAATAATCGGCATAAATATTTGAAGTTATCATCATTGAAATTAGAAATATTAATATAACTATTTTTTTCATTTCTTTTCTCCTTTTCCACACCAAATACACCATACAAAATCCTCATTTTTTCTATCTTTACATACTCCGAAAGTATTGCCACAACTTAAACATTTATATTTAACATAGCCAGATAAATATTGCACTATTATTTCAAATTTTTGCATTGTTTTTTTCCTGTTTTTTTATTTCGTTATATATAAATAATAAAAGCAATAATAAATATACCAATATAAATATTTCTACATTACTTACTACATATCTTGTGGTTATTGTTAATCTTTCACCTGCGTTAATAAAAAATCCCCATAAATGGCTCATAATTTATTTTTCCTATCAAAAGTATTTGCTTCTAAATATTCCATAAAATATCTATTAAACAATTTTGGCATAAATCTTACTAAAAATCTAACTATCCAATAATGAAATCTTATTTTAAACATTATTTAATCCTTATTTTATTTTATCAGTAATAACTCTTGTAATAAAATCTTCAATATCAAACCACCTTGTATCGTCATTTCTTTTTCTATCAAAAATAGTCGGCTTACCAACCCTTTCAGCAATAGTTTCCATAATATATATTGCTTTTTTTCGGGCAGGGTGTTCGGCATTATATAGGTCTTTTTTCGGATTATATTTTTTCATTATTTACCTCTCTTTTTTATAAACAATTTTCATCACAACCTAAAATATTTAATAATTGTTTTTTTGTTCTTGTTTTTAATGTTTCTTCTACTAAATCAAAAATAAAATCTTCATAATTATATAAATCGCTTTTCATAGTATCTTTACATTCTCTTATTAATTCTTTTTTTGTATATCCTTTCATTATCTTCCTCTCTTTCTACTTATAGTATATCATATCTTTTATACTACGCCAAATTTATTTTTCTACTTCTTCTATTTCCCACATACCGTAATCTAAAAGCCAATTTAACCTCGCTTCATCATCTTTTAATGTAGCAAGAAATTCGTAAATATCCTCGTAAGGAGTATCTTTTCCGTCATTTTTTACTCCCTTATAATCAATATCGTGATAATCCGCTAATTGCTCTAATATTTCTTTTTTGTTATTAAAAATAATTTCCTCATCTCCCCCAAAATATCTATATTCAAACTGTAAATCTCTTATTCTATACATTTTTCTTCTCCTTTATTCCATATCTTGCTTTTTTGCTTCATCGGTTTCATCAAATTTTTTTAATTTATATTCTATATTATTAAAATTATCATCTTTAGTTATTCCATAACCTTTATAATTTTTACAATTATGATATACCAACCCCGAAATTAACGCACTACATTTTTTACAAATATAACTCATTATATAACCTCACCTATACATATAGGATTATCGGTATTTTGCCATTTATCAATAAGAATAATTTTATCCTTATAATCTTTCCGTTTTTGCCACCTTTTTTGTGCTACGTGAGCTTCCCCTATTGTATTCGCTATTTGTAGAGTTCTTGTGCCTGTTTCCTCACTTAAAAATACTTCATACCAAACTTTATTATTCATTTTATTCTTCTCCTTTTTTCTTATATACTTTTAAATTAGTTTCTACTAATTCCCCTGTATCTTTATTTTTAATCCTATAATACTTAACCCCCTCATTGTCCATACACTTTAATAAAAAGTCCTCACACTCTCCCCTTGTATTAAAATTCTCGCTTAATGCTGTTCTTTTATCAGTAATCACCGCAACCCTATACATAACCCACCTTTATTTATTCTCTTGTAGGTGCTTCATCATTATAAGTTTCTATCGCTTCTTTTACCGCTTCAACCTCTTTTTCAGTAACTTCTTTATCATCTATTCTTTTTACATCAAAATTAACATAATCCGCATTTACATTATAATCCTCTATTGCTGTATAATCTACTTCGTTAATATTTACCCACTAAGTTTTTGATACATTCCCTAATTCTACTTGCATTTCTTGTTTCATTTTATTCTTCTCCTTTTTTATTTATACCTCTATATTAACAGAAGGCACTCGCCCACCTGCGTTAAAAAAATATTCTCGTAATGTAACTCTAATACTAAAATCGGTCATTTGTTCAATAAGTTCCCAAGTCCTGTCATTACCAAGATTTTTAATATTATCTTCCATTTGTTCTATTTGCCCTTTTGCCTCATCTTCTATTAAATTAGATAATATTTCACTATCCAATTCTTCATCAACTTCAACCCGAATATTTACACTACCACATTTCGGACATTTATCAAAATTTTCTAATATTTCGGCTTCCATTTCAAAACCACAATTTAAACATCTTAAAATTTTATTATTCATATTATCCTACCTTTCTATATTACCTATATTAAGTATATAATTTGCGTAATCCGTTCCGCTATCAATATTAAAATTGTTAAATAATTCTTTTTTATAACCTAAAGAAAAATTATAATATCCTTCCGCTATTTCTTCCCACATATCATTTATTTTTACCCATTTATCAAACGCTTTTGTTAGTTTAATGTTATCCATATCTTCCTCTCTCTTTCTACTTATAGTATATCATATCTTTTATACCACATCAAATTTATTTTAAAATATTTCATATTTCATATTGCTTTCTGCTTCTATTAAACCGATAATAAATTTATCTTTTTTATCATAAGGTCTTGTCCTTGTAGAATAAGGCACTTTAACAACCATATAATTTTGTTTAAAATCATAAGGTATTCCATTATCAGTAAATAACCCCTCTGCTAATTTTCTACCTAATCTACAAGCGAAAGTTTTAACTTTCCTTTCGGCAATATCTATATTATCTTCTTTATGCTCTATTTCATATACAATAAATTTTTCTATTTTTCTTCCGTTTCGTGTAATTGTTTTTACTTCATCATCATAAAAATAAGTTTTCATTTTTTTATTCTCCTTTATTAAAAATTTTTCAAACAATATTCTTTTAATTCCAACTCTGCTTCAATAACATTTTCTTTCTGTAAAGGTATATTTCTAAAATCTTGCCAAGTAGAAGTTAGAGAAATTTCTTCATAATCTTTTTTTGTAGGGTAAATTGTTACCCACCCAAAATATTGTCCGTTTCTTGCTTTTCTAAAACTACAACCAAAAATTCTACCGTCTTTATGTTCAAAATGAAAACTTTGTTTTACCATTGTTTTATACTCCTTTATTAAATTATTCCGTTTTCTTTAAATTCTTCGGTTAAATTAAATTTTTTGGCAAGGGCATTTAATTTATTTTGAAAATGTAAAATTTCTCCATAACTTAAATCTTGTTCGCTTGCCCATTTTTGATAATCTATCGCATACCGCCTTGCTTGTTCTTTTGTTTTAATATTCATTTTTTACTCTCCTTTATTTTTTTATTGTATTCTTTTACTTTTAAAATTTCCATTTTTACCCCTTTCTTTTTACCTATATATAGTATAGCATAAACTTTATGCTACACCAAGTTTTTATTTATATTTTTTTATATCCAAAACTTGTCCAAAATCCCAATAAAAATAAGCAAAACTTTCAGCTTCTTCTTCATTATAATATCCCATACCGCCATTATATTGTTGTATAGCGTGTCCAAGTTCGTGTAAAATAGTCGTTAATAATATATCGTATAAAGATAATCCTATATTTATATTCCGCTTACTATCTAAAATAATAGGTATATTCAACCTTATAATCGGCTTACCTGTAAATATAGAGTTATGCCTATACCAAGCTAAATAATCTTTTTTCGGCTTATAAACTTTTTCTATTTTATAATCTTTAATAAAAGAATATTTAGGTAAAATATTTTTCTTTATTTCTTTTTTTATATCTGATAAAATTTTTTTCATCTTAAAAATCCTTTATTATAGCCCCTCTACGCCTTGTAAATCAACCAAGCCATATCAAACTATCAACCCTTTTATATTCAAACTTGTTTTGTTATTCTTTCCAAATGTTTTTGTAATTCTTTTATTGTAAATTTCTTTAAATTCATACCTAAAGTTATATATTCGGGTTTAATTTTCAATATTTTTTCTATAAGTAAATCCTTTTCAGGTTCGGGCTTATTTTGTTCTGTAATTTTATTTTGTAATTGCTTTATTTGTCTATGTAAATCAATTCGTTCTTTACAACCTGCCCTACATTTTAATTTTAATCTTTTTAATCTTTTAATTTGTTTTTTCAATTCTTTTATATCTATCATATACCCCCCTTGATATATTTCTTACCTTATATATTAAGTTTACATTATTTTTCTTAACTTGTCAAGGGCTTGAAAAATTTTTTTATCGTCGGAAAAACCTTACTTTTTTCTTTTTAACAAGTCCTTTTTCCTAAAAAGTTAGTTATATATCTATCTATATTCCTAACATATCTAACTTTCTAATTCCTAACAATATTATTCTTCTTCTCCGTATTGTGATATATACCTTACTTCATCATAAGTTATATCCAATATATCAGCAATTTTAAACCAAGTAAACCCTGCTTTTTCTAAAGTATTTATTTTTTCTTTAATTGTCATAAATAACCCCCTTATTTTTTCCACCTTTTATTAGCAATTTTTTCGTTCCGTTCCGCTTTATCAAGCCATTTTAATATAGTATATGCCCTATCAATAAGCATTTGCCCTGCCTTTTTATCTTTAATCTTGCCCTCTCGTATCAATTCCATTTCCGCTAATTCAAGGATATTATAATTTAGTTTTGTCATAATGTCCACCCCCTTATATTATATTATTTTTATTCCTTGAACATATAAAGACAATTCTGTTGCTATTATTCTATTTATTTCCCAATCTGCCATTTCCCAAATATCCCATAATTCAAGAGGCAATTTTTTTCTTATATTCTCCGTTGCCTCTATATAATTTATTTTGCTAAAAGGATATACTTTTTGTCTTTTTAATTCCCTATCCACTTCTTTTTTTACTAAATTGATATTTTTCTTGCCAATACTTCGCATAATATACCCCCTTTATTTAATTTTATATATAGCAATAGCATTTTTCGGCTTATTCTTATAATAAAATGTTGATAATAAACCCTTATATAACCCTGTATCGTGTCTTTTTAATACTATATAACCCTCAAATAAAAAATCGCTTCTTTTTTTATTGTCGGCTATGTATTGATAAAATTGTCTATATGCTATATTATTTTTTGTAGGTATTCCGTCAAATTTACTTAAACAAAACATATCGCACCCCCTTTTTAAATTTTTACCTTAAAATATAAGTAAATACATACCATTTAAAAATATAATCGTATATAATCCCATATAATTGATATATACCTATAATAAACCCTATAATCCCCATTATTTTATATTTTGTCCTTTTATTTTCCGATTATTTTTCTATATGCTAATCTTGCGTATCTGTCCGCTATATCTTCGTTTTTATCATAATACTCAAACCGCCAATTCTGATAATTCATTATAGAATTAAATTTTTTCAATTTTTTAAAATGCCCTCTAATAGCCTCAAGGTTAAGCGTCCTCGCCTTATATCGCCTCTTATTCGTTTATATCTTTTAATATATCCCCTTTTTCGCTTATATAGCCCTGTTTAATCAATTCGCTTGCTGTCCTGCCATAACAACCCTGTAAACTCCACGCTTGCCCTGTTCGTATCAATTCCGCAAATAATACGAGGGTATTTTCCGCTTTCAATTCTCCGCTTTCATAATCCATTATCAACCCTACTAAATCAATTTTTTTCGCTTTCATTTTATTTACCCTTTCGTTTTGTTTTATCTCATATCTTTTATAACTTGTAAATATTTATCCCTGTCCGTTCCGTCAAAATAGCCCTCTATAACCCTTTTTATTACACTTTCATATTCAAACCGTTCCCAAGTTCTATTATAGTAACATATTTTCGTCTTGCTAACTTCAAATCCGTTTTTGTGTAATATTGCCAAGTGTCTAAATCCGTAACGTGTTTTTTGCCAATTACAAACTACATTATAAACATTATCAAGATTAAATATACGCATAATAAACCCCCTTTTTTTATAATTTTATTTCAATATTATCAATAAAATCTATTTTTTCATTGTCCTTTAATATATACCATTTATAATTCTTTTGATATATCCTTATATTATAGGGTAAATATCTATTTAATCGGTCTTTTGTTGTTGTTGTCCTGTAACCGCCAGAATTTAATATAATATTATCTCCTTTAAAAGTTAATATATCCGTATTATGTAAACGGATAACCCTTTCGCCTGTTGTTTTTATCAACTCATAAGTATTATTAGCAATTTTTTTCCTTGATATATAACCCAATTCGGCAAGTTTTTCCTTTTTTGTCCTGTTGTTCTTTATATATTCGCTAACATATACTTGAAATTGTCCAACCCCTGTTATGCCATAATAAAATCCTTGTCTAACCTTGCCTAAAAATTGCCCTATTGTCAACGCCATTTCGCCAACCTGTCCAAATCCGCTATTATCCACAAATATTCATTGACTTTTTTATATCCAAATAAATCGCCTGTAACTTTCGGACTTTTAAAAACCCCCTCATCATTATTTTTTATTGCCTTGTATAACTTCATTTTTTACCCCCTTGTTTTTTATATACTCTAATAATTTTTTACATACCAAATCATTTTTTTCAAAAAAACATTTTCCTTTTTTTTCGCAAGTTTTACATAAGTTTATTTTTATCATTTTATTTTTTCCTTTCATATATTAAGTATATCATATTTTTTTATTTTGTCAAGCTAACTATTTTAAATCTTAACATATAAACCTTTGTCAAGGGTATCGTGATTATCGCCCTTAACATTTATATAAATTGTTACTATTGTTTTATTATCAGATATAACCAAGCATAAATCAAACAAACCCTTGCAATCAACCTTATAAACCGCTTTTTGTATATCGCCCTTATCGCCTGTATAATACTCAAAAATATCCTTATAATCAAGGTATAAATCCCTTATATATAATAATATCTCTTTTATATTGTAAGTTCTATATTTTAAATTATCTATGCTATGCTTACTATATAACCATTTTTTATTATTTAAAATACAAGTAAAACCCTGTAACTTTTTTATATCATTATCAGGTATATATACTTTTTTATGGTATCGCTTCATTTTATATATCCTTTTTTTGTAAATTCAACTTCTTTTATAGCTTTTGTAGGGATTTTTTCATTATAAATAAAAGATTTTTGTTTTAAAAATGTTAATCCTGTAAATTGATTATCTTTTTTTATTAATTTTTTATTTAAAAAATAGGTATTTATTTTAAAAACGGTATAAAAACATTTTTCGCTAATAAAAGAGCTTGCTAATTCATAACTATTCGCTAAATAAACACCGTCTTGACACCACATAAAATTTTTCTTTTTATTTTTCGGCAATAATCCGATTTTTTGTATAGATTTTTTGTTTTTTATATCCGTAGCGTGATATAAAAATTTTTGTGTTTTCATTTTATTTTATTTACTCCGTAATTTTAATATGATTTTATTTTCTTTTATTTTAAAATAAATCTTTTTATTACCTTGTAAACTGTATATATTTATTGTATCAAGATAACCCTTCAAAATACCCTTATTATAATAATATACAATATAATTATATATCTTATTTTTAATTACATCTCCCTGTATAAATCTTGTTATTTTTTCTATTTCGGGTATAATTAAATTATCATAGTTTTCGGTCAGTTTTTTACCTATGTTATTTATTGATAATTTATATATATCGTTTTTATACTTCATTTTTAACACCCCTTTATTAAAAGCCAAAATAAAAACCAAAATATTGCTAAAAGATAATATAAGGCTATTATGCCCTTGTATTTATCCGCTATATAATCAAAAATATTATTATAACCTTTATACATTATTAACCCCTTACTCCCAAGCTGTATGTTATAGATATATTTTTATCCTGTATATCATAATAAGCATTAACTTTTTTATATCCGCTTATATATGCTAAAAACCCTAAAATCAACCCTATTATAACTAAAATATAAATATACTTCATTTTAACACCTCTTTTTTATATATAGGTATATCATATAATAAAGATATAACATTATATCCTATATTATAAGATACACCTCTATATTTTAACCGCTTAACCTTGCGTAATAATTCCGTAATATTACCTTGATATAACCGCTTTTTATCTTGTGTTATATTGTATATATCCGCTTTTTTTACCTTACATATATAAAGATAATTACAACCCTGTAACAAGTGTTCGCATTTCGGCTTATCATAAAAGAATAACCGCTTGACGCTTGACGCTTGAGTATCATTTAGGGTATAATAATTATCGCCAAAACAAGACACTTTCAACTTGCCTTGTATATCCTTATTGCTATAATGATATAATGTAATATACTTCATTGTGTTATACCTCTTTTATAAGGCAATAATCCATTACCATAACCTTTATATATACCTTTGTTAAAATTATCTTGTCTTGTTTTTTGTTGTTTATCAAGATATTCGGTATATATAATATCTTGCCATTGTTTTAATATACGGTCTATCCCCTTTGACTTATAAATAACTATATCATTATTTTTTATTGTAGTTTTCATTTTAACACCCCTTTAATTATGATATACTTCTATTATATATCTATCATATATCTTGTAAATAGTAACACCGCCAAAACCCAAAACTAACTTTTTAATTTCCCTAACCGATAATTTATGCCTATGTAAGCGTAACCTGTAATTATAAATTGTCAATTCGCCTTGTTTATTTATACAATAACCGCTTGACTTTACGCTATAAAATACCGCTAATTCGCCTTGATTAAATAAAGAAGTTATACCTTGCTGTAATGCCTCTTGATTATCACAAGTAATAACTTGTATAAAATCCCTGTATAACTTGCCATTATTGAGCCAATAACCTCTAATACTTGTTTTGTGTTTTACTACCTTGTATAATTTTATCATTTTATTTGCCTCCGTTTTAATTTACTACATAACTATTATACACTATAACATTATAAAAAACAAGAGCCAATAGCTGACTTTTTTAAATCTTAACATAATAAAAATAAACTTGATAAAAACCTACATAATACCCTCATAATACTATAATAAAGCCGAATAAATCCCTATACAATGCTAAGATAATAAAAGAGAATAACATCATAATAATAATTAAAGATAATACTATACATAAGATAATAATACAAGTTAAGAATACCAAAAAATCAGCCGAGCCGATACAATATCTAACTTTTGTTAGGAATAACTCCGTTTAATAATATCTTAAATGGAGTATAGCTTTTAGGTATAATTATCATAACTTATTACAGTATAATAACTTATGATAAACTAACGATAGGGGTTAAGATTAGCAAAAGTCAGTTTTTGACCGAAAATACCCTCTACTATAGGTCTAAATAACGCCAAAAATCGTCATTTATGGCTCGAAATGAGCCAAAATAGACCCATAATCGCACTTTATGAGCCCGAAATAATCGTGGCTACAAAACCGCCACTCTTCGTCCTTCTTCCCTCTCCAAGAGCCTTAACCAGGCTCTCGTAGGGCTATAAAAAGCCCTACCAACTGTCCTATAAAATGGAACAGTTGTCCTACAAAGTAGAACAATAACTTCACTAAAATTTCTCTTTATTAAAAAAAAGATTATAATTGCTTAAATAAGCAAATCGCTAGGCGAACCACTAATATTTATTAAATTAGTAATAATATTATTAAGATTTCGATTAATAATCTAAAATGGTTACTTATGTTACAGAGAAGAATGGTTCAGCCATAGGCTGAGAAAGATACCTGAGAGAATAAGGGTTAGATTTAGCGGATTGGCGTAGCCATAAACGAATGGGGGTAGCCAAAAAAAGGTAAATAATAAAGTCGACTTCTGATGGGAAATTAAAAGAATTCTTATATAATATAGTTAAAATAGGAGTTTAAAATGTCTAGTTTAAGGGAATGTCCAGTATTTAGTGAACATTAAGAAAGAGTGGACATTTCAGTTTTAGTAGGTTTAAGTATAAAAAATGAAATGGGTATTACCTACTTCTTAATAGCATAAATAGGGTAATAATTAGCAAAAGGGGGTAATATAGGCAGGTTATTACCCTCTTTATTTGTCAACTTGTTTCCTTCTTTTGTCAATTTAAAACTAATTTATTACTACTAAAAGAGATAGGATTATCTGTTAAGGCGATATTTGTCACAAATAATATATACTTTTTGTGACAAAAATAAATGAACTCTACACTTGACATCAGGGGGTATTATATGATATACTATATTATAGAAGGGAGAAAAAGATGAAAAAATCAAGGTTAGAAAGAAGAATAATAGAGGAATATACGGTATGTGATTATTGTGATATTCCTATTAAGGTTGGTTCAGACGTTTTTGTTAAAATTTATTTTGATGTAGATGGATTTAATGAAATTATATTATGTTCTCCAAATTGTTTAGATAATTATGAAGCAGAAGAATTTATGAATAAATTTAATAGAGATTATAACGAAGACTTTGAAAGAGGGTTTCACGAAACTCCTGAAGATTATTTTGGCTATTTTGAGGAAGAAGAATGATTCCAGAATTCATTATAAGACATTGGAGAATACTGCTATCCTATATACGAATTCAAATAAGAGAATTTAAAATTTATTTAACAATAATGAAATGGAGAATTAATGGCAGGAAAAGACCCTAAAAATTCCTTTTATAGGTTATTAAAATTAGATGATTATTTTTGGAAA
>Ga0180433_10001147_pt1 | contig 44900 bp, 29 predicted proteins | sample SS_ome_8_FD_132980 | JGI IMG/M metagenome (GOLD analysis project Ga0180433, IMG submission 132980) | Hypersaline lake sediment archaeal communities from the Salton Sea, California, USA - SS_1_D_1 metaG | ecosystem: Environmental > Aquatic > Non-marine Saline and Alkaline > Hypersaline >...
ACAGTATCGCCAGTGATAGTAATGGTGCCGCTTAAGCCAGCTTCGTTGCTTGCTTCGGTTACCGTGATCACAAGGGTTGTGCCTGCAATGACGACATCATCGTCATCATTGGAATCAATGTCAGAGATGACCGGTTCAGTTGTATCTATGGTAAAGCTCCAGGTGTCGGACCATTGTCCGATAGTTCCACCAGTGTAAATAATAGCAACATGCCAGTAGTATATTCCATCAGGCAAGATAACCGTATGTTGGGAACCTGTAACGTTTGCATACTCAAAGGTTCCAAAGTGTACATCAGTGCTCCACTCAACTCTATAGTTATCTCGTCCAATAACTGGATTCCATTCGAATGTTATTTCGCTGTAATTAAGGAGTGCGCCATCGACAGGACTGATGAGCGTTGGATGTTCACCAACCTCTGCATGGACAATGAAGGTCTCATTGTCTAACGCATAGTTACCAAGGTAATCCGTGGCATTCACTAACAGATAGTGCGTGCAGTGTTCGCTGAAAGTGATGTTCTCTGTATAGTCAGTCCACTCAGTCCAGTTTCCTAGGAACCAGATCTTATATTTGATGGATTCGACGCCTACGGCGCAGGGGTCCTCTTGATCATAGGTCTGATCAAGGTTGATCTCAGTGTCAGTCGTGACATCCCAGATATCATGACCATATTCATCCTTACCCCAATAATCGCTTGGTTCACCAACAATCTTGATTATCTTAGGCGGTGTGGAATCAACTCTGTGTCGTTGTACGTGCATGTCGGTTTCTTTGGTTCCAGTGACAATGACATTATCTACTAAGCCATAGTCCCAATCATTACAGTCCATCCTGAACTTGATTTTTACAACAGGTTTGTTTTCAGCACCGACTAAATCATGTGTGTAAACCTGCCATTCATCGTTATTGATCTGATTCAATGGATTCCAACTACCTGTTCCAATCTTATATGATAGTTTGAGTTCGTCATTTTGTTCAGCATCTCTCGTTCGTGCGTGATATGAGAGTTTGATGTTCTCATATCCGGTGGTATCAATAGTCGTATACATCCATCCATGCCAGATACCCTTAGATCTTAATTCTGTATAGTAGTTGTCAATACTGTACGAATCGTTCTTTCGGCTTACAAAGCATGAAGTTGTCCATTTGCTTAAATCAGTTTCAAAGTCATCATAGAAGAGATTAAAGTTCACATGTTGCGGTGGCATCATCTCTGTATTACCAAGGCAGTCAACCGTATACCATCTGATCTCGTGCAGACAATCTTCCATGATCTGGAATTTGTATTGAATACCGCCAACAGTTCTGTTGGAGTCGTAATACGGTGCTTCGTCTTGATCGTAGACTTCTCTCAACCAGAGCAAGGTATCAATGACATCATCACCATTGCTGTCCCACCAAAGTTCGACATGCAGATAGGTAATGCCAACATCACATGGCGCTTCACGATCAGTGGCATTAATTACTACCCAGGTATGCTTGTCTCTCAACCAAAAATTGTTGATCTCGTTGTCTGTTTCTAGATTAAACTTGTCGATATCTTCCTCAGAAGCATGATAGACTGGACCATCAAATGTCTTATCGCTGTATGGTGGAGTATCATCAACATAATAGGTATGATTGTATATTTCACCACGATTACTGACATTATCTTTTGCCCAATAATAGAGTGTATGAATGCATTCTTCAGGGAAACTGAACATGACAGTATCATCATCAATTCTATACCACATGTAGTTTGTAATATCTTCGTCAGTATAGCCGTATAGCTGTGTCAGAGTTGAGCCGTCGACAACATCGAAGGTGTATCCGTTGTATTCTGGTGGGAAGAATGTAATCACATCAGAATCATTCCATTCATAACGGAAGAAGATAGATTCCACTCCAGCTTGACAGATGCCTTCATCGGTCGCATTTATCCATATCGGCGTCGTGGTTCTGACAAAGGTTTTGCCTTCAACGGTGCAGTTAGGTTGACCCGTTGCTCGTGTAACAACAGGTGGTGTGTTATCAACGTGATATCTGTGATAATATATCTCACCACGGTTGCAGACGTTGTCTTTTGTCCAGTAGTACAGGTCATGGACACATTGTTCTTCAAAGTCTATGTTCACTTCAGAATCATTTACACGATACCAGAGATAACTGGTAATGCTTTCATCAGTATACCCATAGATTTGATGCAGTGCCATACCATCAACGACATCGTATTCATCATCTACAAGTGTTAATGGATAAGAATCACCGCCAAATTCGTATCGCCAGAAGATTGATTCAACACCAGAGCTACAGCGTTCGGTGACCTGTGGTGCTATTCTCTGAAGAACAAGTAACGCCCACTCAGTCCCCAAGATAGATCCATATTCGTCAGACCAAGATCCATCACCGTTTTGATGTAATAGGAGATAATCATCGTATTCTGTTCCCCAGTCATGAGTACCAAAGTGGGTGATAATGTTTGGTTGTGCCGTCATTGCTGCCTTCATGACAGCATACAAAGAATACATGTGACCGAAGTGTTCCTGACCACCGGCATTCCAGTTGTTTCCTATATAGTTAACAGCATCAGTGATTTCTTCACTTGCTGTTGTCTTTCCACAATAGGTAAGCTGGACAATACCAGCAGCGGTTGAATCAATGTCGGTTCCAGAATAACTTGTATAGCCGAAGCCACCGTTACCGCCTTCTGAAATAGTCCGTTGGGAATTATCAAGCCAGAAAAGCAGTTCATCCTTGACCCAAGAAGGTGGAGATATACCCCATTGCTCAGCCTCCATAAGACCTAACACTGGCCATTGAGAGACTGAGTTGTCTGCACCACCATTTGCCGAGTATCTCCATCCCCCACGGTAGGTGCCAGTATCTTGTTGAGCATAAGCAATCCAATCGACCATATCCTGAGCGACCTCTTCATAGGTCCATCCTGCAAGAGAACCGGTGGTTACTATGCGTTCTGGGTGCTCAGTAACAACAATAGCCATCAATCCAATCGGTGTTTCGTAGCCATGATTGACACTACCTTCAGGTGAGTCAACATAGACACCTATTTTATCACCGTCGCCATCTGGATCTCCTGCATTTTGAGGAGTAATGGGAGTCGTATAGAAATAATTGAACATGTAGTCAAGACCCTTTTCAATATTGCTTGAATATTGATAATCAGGATCAAATGGATCTGTATGGTTAAATCTTGTAGCGTGTTCAGCCCATTTTAACACGGCAAACGCAGTTTGTGAAGCGCTGTAGTATGTGCCTACCTTTCCAGTAGTTGGATTTTGTTGTGAAGCAAGATACGCTAATCCATCATCAATAGCATCAAGAACCTCCTGACTTCGTGTGGAAGGATCATAAGAGCTTCCTGCCACTTCGTCAGCTTTTAGAGTGGTATTGGTAAAGATTTTCAGATAACCTGCAGTATCGTTAATTGGTACGTATCCATGATCTTCTGGGTGTATGATCTCGATGTCTGGTGGGGTATTGTCAACATAGAAGGTATGTTGGTAGATGTCACTGCGGTTACAGACATTGTCTTTTGCCCAGTAGTATAGATCGTGTTTGCATTCCTCCTCAAATGAGATATTAACAAGACTTACGCCATCAAAGCGATACCACCAGTGATAGAGGATCTCTGGATCAGTGTAACCATATGCATCTCCAAGCTCTTCACCCCAAACACAACCCTCAGGTTCAGGATATTCAGTACCATTCCACTCATATCTGTAGAAGATTGACTCAAGACCAGCCTGACATGGCGGCTCTGGCCAATCTGTAGCATTCAAGGTGATATTGGTGAAGCATTTTAGATAACCAGAGTTATCACTCTCGGCAATTGGGACATAGCCGTGCGTTGGGAAATCGATGTGTACAGTCGGTGGTGTGTTATCAACAAAGTAGACTTGATGGTGAACAGGTCCATAGTTAGCAACATTGTCTATTGCCCAGTAGTATAGATCGTGTTTGCATTCCTCTGAGAAGGTAAAGTTCCCAGTATAAAGATACCAATCATGACTGGATATCGCGGGATCATCGTCGATAGCATAGAGATCAGCAAGGTATTGGCCATCGATATCACCAAATTCTTGAGTGTTCCACTCATATCGCCAGTACATTGCCTGTAGACCAGATTTGCATATGCCTTGTGGTAAATCGATTGCAGTGAAGTTAATCTCTACGCCGCATTTCAAATAAGAATGTGTATCATTAATTGGGTACCATCCATGCGTTGGATGAGTCTTAGTAATCTCTGGTGGTTGGCTGTCCACTCTAACTGGTTGCTTGACTTCAGGGGCAGCATTACCCAAACAGTCGATTAAGGTGTAGAAGATGTAGTGTTGACAATCTTCGTTAATGGAAATATCGATAGAAATTACACCAATTGTTAGATCGTTATCACCTGTGACAATGACATTCGCATTATAGATATCATATATACAGCTATCATTATCATACACTCTGCCCTTAGCGATATTATTGAAGGGATTATCATCAGTAACACGCCATTCAATGCGACAGACCCCTGCACCGCCAACGTTACAGCCGCGGTCAGTGGCATTCACGCGTTTGATGGTTCGGTTACCAATGTATCGTTCTCCTTCTTCGGCATCATAGTAAGTTGTTGCAGCAGGTAAGTATTCCCATTCATCAACAGGAACTTCTTCGTCGACATAATGGGTTTGTTCGGTGTGCTCTCCTTCGTTACCCAAACAATCTACTGCCCAGAACTCTAGCCCATGCGTACAGTTTTCTTCAAATGAAAATGAAGTTTTATCACCCGTAAAAATAATGTATTCATAGGTCTGATCTGGTTTGGTAATATTATAATGAATTTCCTTGACACCCGAGGCACATCCACCGATAAGATCAGTGGCATTCAAGTAAATGATAGTATCTGTCGTAACAAAAAGACCATCGGGACCATAGTTTGGTTGGCTAAATTCTTTATCGACCTCTGGGCCTTCGTTATCCACATAAAACGTTTGATTATGTAATTCTTCGGTGTTTCCTAAACAGTCGACTGCATAATATTCAATGTAATGTTTGCAGCTCTGATTCCATGGGAATCCAAGTTGTTCCATCGTCAAAATCACATTTTCTGTGCTACTTCTTAATGTTGTCCAAGTCCCGTTGTACCAAACACGATAGTAAATGGTAACGCCGCCGGTTTTACACAGGCCGCCATCAGTTGCATTGAGATAGATTGGGGTATAGGACGTAATATACTTTGGCTCGCATCCGCATTTTGGATCTCCGTATTCCTTCACAGTGGTCGGTGGGGTGTTATCAACGAGATGCCATTGAGTGGTATGTGGTCCTTCATTACCAAGGATATCAACAGCCCAGAATTCCAGAGTATGGTTACATTCTTCGGTAAAGGTGAAGTTGGCTTCATCCCCGCACTCACAGTAACTTGTTGTCATTTCATTAACGGTGATATTCCAGCATATCTTCTCGACCTCGCCACTTGCACAATCGGGATTGCTAGGCACAGGATCAGTAGCATTGAGCCATATCTTTGTAGAAAAGTTCACAAAATCGCCACATTGTGGCCAGCCAATGTCTTTGTCCACAGTTGGTCCATCAGCATCCACAATAAAGTCGAGTTTACTGTAATTATAATTGCCGAGTAAATCATAACAGAGAGTATCTATCTGATGGTAACAGGTTTCATTCATATAGACAAGCACAGAGATTCTGCCGGGAGTTTTATCGGCATCATTATCGTCGTTATCTTCTACAACAATAGGTCCTTTTAGTAAGGACATATGTTGATGATCATAGCCATAATAGATTTTATAGGTTAGATTCTCTGAACCAACACCACCATTGCATCCTTCATCTGTCGAGTTTAACCATATTGGTGTGTTTTTGCCAATACGATCAAAGTTACCAATCGCACCGACCTGTTTGGGGTTTCCGAGTTCAATGGTTTGATTGGGGCCAGTTTCATCAACATAAAAGGTTTCATTATGATAGTTAATATTGCCTGAGCAGTCAACGGCTTTGATGGCAAAGACATGTTCACAGGTACCATTGAACGTATACGGCACACATGCTGTTGTCTCATCAAACCACCAGGTCCACCCATAGGTGTTTTCGTCTTGACCAGCAGTGACATTCCAAACCTTATAGTAGACATCGTACTCGCCACTGCCATCAGAGGCTGAGGCGCAGATCTCTGTTTCGGTTGTTACCCACCAGTCATCGCCAGTGATAACGTCGCCGTTAATCTCAATATCATCGATATAGCCAATAAAGCCAGGCCATGGGCCGCCATATCCTGCTCTCATATCGATATGCAGTACTTCTAATGATCCATATTCTCTAGATGCCCAAGGTGTAGAACATCCACTGCCACATGGACAAGGAGCGGTCTTTGCAGTACCATCTATATAATCCTGTAGTGTTGGAGCACTATGAGGGCAATCATTACTATACCCTGTTGGCACCTCATAGTTACTAAATTTCATATTCATAACATCAAAGTGTTCCCAGGTATTCAAAGTGGGGTTTCCATAGGTGTAATAGGGCTCTCCCTGCAGGTAATAATCCCATACACCATCGTCATCTCCATCTAAATAAAACGATACCCAAATAGAGAGTTGATCAGCCAGTCCAGCATTGACCGTGTAACTCTCATAAGAAAATGAAGTAATATCGCCAAGGGTACCATGATAATCTAAGATTGCTCTCCCCTGATCGCTAGTGCTTACGGGAGTTGTCATTTTAATCGAGTTTACGCCACTATAGGCAACGTCCTTAGACCACCCAGCAGTTCCATCGCCAGCAGTCGTAAACGTGATCCCGCCGTCTTCAAGTACGCTCGGGTCTCCAACGGTCTTGTTGATCTCTGGCGGCGTTGTGCTAGTAATCATAAAGGCTAAATCAATAGATTCACCCCCCAATGGTGGATGTTCAGCAGGATATCGTAATTCCTCCCACGGGCCTTGATAGGGCTCTTCACCTACAGCCCACGTTGCATCATCATTCCAATGATCAAGTGATGTTTTCCATCCAAACCGTGCCTGCGGGTCTAACGGTTGAGCCTGAACATCTAGCCAGTATACCACTGGATTTTCAGGTGTGCCCTCTTGGATAAAGGCCCCTTCAGGCTCAATGTAGAAATCATATTTCCAACAGATTGTATCGCCGGAAGGCTCATACCATTGTTGACAGGGATTATACCATCCTTCCTCTAATTGATCAGCACAAATACTGACGTCAAATTCTCCTGGATAGAAGGTCTTGTGCCACAGCACATCTCCAGGCATGCTCCAAGTCTCTGGATCTTCTGGATCTAGATCAGGAATATCTGAGTGAATACTCAAAGTAAACGCGACAGCCATTGGATCACATCCATATGGCAGATAATCTTCTAGCCATGAACCCCAAACGTGAATATCCGTAATAGGTTCTGTTGTATTACAGAGGAAATCATCAGCAAGTATCTGTGGAGCAAAGTTGTAGGTTGTTCCATCAAATGTCAGTGAATCAAGTTTATCTGTTTCGCCTGTGTTTGCAGCTTGATGTTGGATTGCTACTCTTGTAACAACTTCAGTTCCATCAATCAATGATGTATCACCTTTAACAAATTCAAAGTCTCCGTAGGTTGGTCCTGAACCATATAACCAACTACTGAAATCATTAGGTTGAAGTGAAAAATCTACATAATTATTTCCGCCAGTATCATGAGCAACAGTCTCACTATATTGCAATGTGTAACTAGTTCCATCCACTCTATTTCCCCATCCAGGAAACAATATAATATGTCTTCCATCAGCTAAATCTATTACTGCTATTATTGGTGAAGCACCATCCCAAAGTCCGCCATCAATTATTGTGTATGTGTAGCTCAGTCCCGCTCCAGCAAACAATTCATCTAATGTTAGACCTGATGCTATTGGAAAGGCAACTACTTCATTGTCTCTCGAACCCCAATTGGTGTTGTCGTCGGTTATTTGAGTAATATACGCCGTTGCATCAACATCTAGGCCAGTAGGCTCCAAATCAGGCTCTTGACGCCATTTAATAGTATCATAACTATTGCAGTTTTTAATTCTTACAATCACAATAACATCATCAAAGTCTGGTGTATGGGGATTGCTTGGGCAGTTAATATTACCAAAAGCAAGATCCTCAAAACAAACAACGTATTCTACTATGGAATCAAACTCCATTTCTTCCTCAGGCATTTCGAACACAAGAGCATGATCTTCATGTTCCCCTTGGAACATTGGATTTGAACGATTTTCTGTGGAAAATTTGATTCCAGAAGTTCCATTATAAGAGTCTATGCCAAATCCAAGATAATCAGCAGTATTCTCTTGGATGGTCCGCGTCACTTCATAACGGGGATTGACATCGGGCAATCCAGTATAGGATGGATGTGACCCAAGATTGCCAATATTTTCAAATAATGGCGTAAAGACAATGGTGCCGCTGTTGTTGACATAATACCCAAAGACATTGGTGTTTCCTGCTTCTCGTCCCACGTACTCAAACTCTAAGGTTACAGAGGAGACACAATCATAGAAATCCCAAACCTGATAATGCGTCTGATCGTCGGTCACCGTGATCGTCGACAAGTCAGGACCGCCATAACTAGACTCGTAACCATCGAAAATAGCTTGCAGGTCTCCGTTACAGCTACAGTGATCCTCAGTGTCGCCAAGCGCGTCAGGAATCAAACAGGTGTTAGAAGGTACACAATACCCGTGTCCAAATAAGCCTCTCTGATAGTGTTTTGAAATCTCTAAATCTGATAAAGCTTCGTTATAAATAGCGACCTCGTCAATCATGCCATCCCAATACTCACCATCACCATCTTTTCCAATTCGAAGTGGTTGATCGGTGGTTCCTAGAGAAGATATGGATGGAGTGTCGCTGTTTTCTTCAACACCATTCACATAAATCTTCAGTGTAGTTGTAAAACTATCATAGGTACCAACAACGTGATACCACATACCAAGGATTGGGTTTGTTGTCCCAGTAACTTTCTGAAGACTGCCAGCCGTTCCATCTGAAATATGAAATCCAAATGCATCAGCAGTACCCTCTAACAAAAGGGCATATACTTGCCAAGGATTTGCGTGACCTAATACCTCTTTTTGAACTATCTTCATGTTGCTTCCTGTCTTCGATTCAAGTTTTACCCAAGCCTCAACTGTTATAGCGTCAGTAATATCTAAACTCGGGTCGTCAGGTATCTCTACATATTGGCTGCTGCTTTCTTCGAAATCAAGAGCGCCATTAACCCGGCCGATCGTCCAAGCTGGACCATTCATTAATGTCCCATTATTCGTGCCACAGGAATCAATGGCTGTTGTGCCTGCGCCATCGTCGAGTTTCCAGTAACTAATCATCCCTGACGGGCATGAGCCGCCACTTCCAGCATCTACGGGTGTTGCAACCATGACCGATATAGCAGTCATCAGCATAAACAGTGCCATTACGCCAACACCAATTATTTTACTATAGTCTTTTCTACTTCCATTAAAATTCTTTTGCATCTTTTTTTCCTCCTTAAAGAAGATAAATCGTTTGATGTCCATGCTCATAAACCTTATGAGTATAGTTAGTAGCCCAATGACAATTTGATATATAAATATTTCGATAATATGATTTTTATATAAACTCAAAATTAAAAATTATTTCTTGAAGGGCAACGAATGAATTATGCCCGCCATGCTGCCATATAGCACGGTACTTACTCCATACGCGTAATCAACAGCCTACCGCCACGCCCATCCTCTCCCTGCAACTAGTAAGCGACTCCACCGACCCTTCCTAACGCGTATATATTTATATATACAAAGGGGTTTATAACTATTACGGCCTTCTCTATTATATATTATAGTGAAATTCTAATCTGAAATTTATTTATTTAAATCTGTTGCATTAATTTTAGAGTTATTGGAAAAGCTGATTAGAATCCCGTTCTAATTGGCTTATAAGGAAAATTATGTATAATTTTTATCAAGATGATTCAATACCAGTTCCTATTTGGATGATTCCAATTTTTATACTTTTATTTTATATCATATTTATGAATGGCATCTCTCCAGATACAATATTTGCAGTTATTGTTGGGGCTGTTGTTGCAATTTTTTTAGCAATATGTAGTTTCATATCTTGGATTTATATCAAACCTAGATGGAATAAAAGAAATGATATTAGGAGAAAACATCACACTGAATTGGTTGATAAAATATTCAAAAAGATTAAAGACGCGAATTTCTCATATGATAATTATAATTACAAACTTACAGATTTAGAAAATTTGAAAAAATCAAGATTGTTTGTAATGGCATCTAATCATCTGAAATCGTATTTAACAATTAAAGAGAGTTGGGAAAAAACAAATAAGTCAATTTATGATATGAATACTAAATTAGTAGATATTAAAGATTACGTATCAGATAAAATCACAAATGATCTTGATGAAAACTACCTACATGACTTACTAAATATAATTAATTCAATAATTAAATTTACACTTAATGGACAACTACACAGGTTAGAAGATATAGAATATGAAATTAGAAAAGATGGATTAAATATAAAAATTACATCAGACGGAAAAACTCATCAAGTAATACGTCCAAAGGATTACAATTTAGAGGACATACAAACTTTTTTAACAAACCTGATTGAAGATGACGGATTCCAACATAGTATTGAACAAATACATGATGAAAATACAAAAAGTAAAGGAGCATTTGAAGTATTTAAAGAGAATTTAACTAAACTAATTAGACAGTTCGAATATGGACATGATTTGAAGGGGAAATGTAGTGAATGTCCATCATTTTGGAAATTATAAAAATCTTTAGTCAATAGGGATACTTTCACCTACCCAACAGGAGAGTTTATAAGGGTTGAATGCATTATAAAATTAGTTAAATAAAATTGACCAAAGGGTGCGTGAACACCCTAAGGTCTAGGAGCTGATAAGTATGCTATCAACCCCAAAAGAGAATATAGAAAATGTATGTGATAAACCTTTTTGTATATATTTTGGAGCTGGAGAAGAGCTATTTGTTAACCCAACAGTAGAAGAACCAGTTAGAACAGAAGAAATAATGAAACGGATGAATTTGGAATTTCTAAGACCCGTATTAAATGAACTCTATGAAGAAGCTTGGAGATTCCACTTTGACCCGTTAGCAGTATTAAAGACAATGATTTATTGGAGACTCAAAGGCCATAGATTCCTAACTGATGTATTTAATGATCTGCTGACAGATTCAACACTTGCTGATACATTAGGATTTGGATTCATTCCAAGTTATCAACAACTCTACCATTTCATAACCTATCGAATAAATTGTGAAGGAACTAAGAAAATCTTTGATAAGATGCTACAGAAAGTTATCTATGAATGTGAGGGGAAAGACATTCCAATAGGAACGGAAATAGTAATTGATAGTTCACCATTTGAAAAGAAGAACGATGACGCAACCTACAATACCCACTATGGCCTAACTGGTTATAAATGGCATAATGTGAGATGTGTAAAAACAGACATGCCATTGGAATATCATGTCTCTACAATTACTGATTATGATGGTGACTTCTTTGCACCACTGGTCTATAGAATAAAAATGATTCATGATTTACATCCTAAGCGAGTATTTGCAGATGGACACTATTCTGATGGAAAAAATCTTATGAGAATGAGAGAATTCTTTGGTATTGAACCAATCTGTCATATTGATAAGAATGCTGTATTAAAATCTGATGCAGATTTAAAAGAGTTGAAAAGACAATATCAAAAGTTATGGAAATCAGAGCTGTTTGAAATTAATGCTGATGTTGACTATATGAAATGGTTTCTTATAATGCATGATAAGACAGAAGTTCTTGAGGATTTTTATCATAATCAGATGTTACAGAAGTATCTGAAAGACCCAGAAACATATCAAAATAAGTATGTGATTCGTGAGGCAATAGAACACTGCCATGGTAGGGAGAAACGTCTTACTGAAATCAAAAACATTCAGTCTAACAATATCGAAAAGTTTACTGCTCATATTGGAATGCATGTAGTGAGTATTTTAGCATTGGCTCTTGTGAGATTACAGAATGGGGTCGCTGAAAATTTAACATTCAGAGGGGGATTAATCTAAAAAATTGGTAATTTTGGGAAATAGAGAAAGGAGAGTCCATGGCCTCTCCTTTTTCCCATCCTTAATGAGCGATTTTAAGCGCTATCTTGAATAGAGGTATCTCTATTTCCAAGGATATTACCCAAACCATAGGCACATCCTCCTCTGTCTAAATCCCCAGCACAAGGCTCAGGTAAGTATAGCGGGGGCTAACTGACCTTCATTTGCAAATGTGTAAATATTAATGTTTTTAAAGGTATAAAAATTATAACCTAAAAGCACCTATAATTTCCATTTAGGATACGTTTATAAAGAAACAATAGTTTTAAAATCATAATTTGGAGAGGCAAAGACATGAAAAAATTAATGGTATTGCTAATATCTTTGACGGTGATTATTGTAGGATTTTTAAGTGGGTGTAATGAACAACTCGACTCGAATGCTGACAAAGCAAAAGTAGATTGGGAAGTCGATGTAAAAGGATATTCAGTAAATCCCATCTCGGGTTCTGATTATATCGAAAAAGGGGGTTCTAAAATGATTAAAATCACGGTCTATTGTAGCCATAAACAAGATTTCAGGTTAAATCAAGAGCAGACTTCAAGCGATTGTTGGGTGGATTGCCCTCAAACTTTTAGCAATTATGTTGGTAATAGTGTAAATTCGCAATATCAGATTACTATAACAATATCAACATCAAGTTTTGCAAGTCAAGAGACAGTTTATCTAGAGTATGTTCCAGTTTAATAATAATTCAATATGCAAAAATAAACAGTTATGAATAATCATCTCTTGCTAGATTGACGGAAGCAAAGGAATGAAAAAAATAAAAACAATCGCTGGTTATAACTTAGAAATATGAACCAAAATCCGTTATATAACTCAGACTACGATGGTCTCAGAAAATTATTTACAGAAATAGATGGATGGCCAGAACATGGAACATGGGCTAATTATTATCGTTGTATTTTATGTAAATTTATTAAAATTAATGATAATGTAATTCAAGAAATAGATAAATTATCAAAAGAATATTTAAAACAAAATATTGACCTGTCTTCGGATGGCCCAACTTTCCTTATAATGCTTCTTTCCATTATGATGACAAAAGAAACAATATATATGATCAGTGATAAAAGTAAAAATCATAAAAATGAAAAAAGTCGTATAGTATATAATAAAATTTTATCCCATTATAAAGATATTTTATGTGATATCGCAAATGAGTTAGAGTAATCAACTTCAATCTACTAGTCGAATTTCTAATTTGCCCCATCCTTCTATAAATAGATTGTTGTATGTATTTTTCTATGTATAAATAATCAATTGTAATCGGTTTCTAATTAACTCTGTCGGTAGGTTTATATGTATGGAGAGGAAATTAGAACTTCACATTATAAAAGATAAATAGTATGTACATCTAGATTATGTATAAGGAAGAAAAAAAGAGAGAAAAAAGTAAAAAATGTAAAAAAAAGTAAAAAGAGAGAAAAAAAGAGCGATCGATGCTCCCAAAAGGCATAGAAAGGAAAAACATATAAAGAGAAAAAAGGTGGTAGTACAGAGAGTTCCGTGGCTCAGCACTGCTCATGGAATAGACCAGAGAGAGGGACGTCACATGTCAAAGAAACAAAGCAAGAAAGAGAAGAAATTTGTTTCAACAGGAATTCCTGGGTTCGATGACCTTTTCAAGCGAGGCATACCCAAGGGGTCTGCAGTGCTTATTGCGGGTGGTGCGGGTAGTGGAAAAACGAATTTCTGCTTGCAGCTGCTTGCACATCACGCAGCCCAGGGAAAAAAATGTTATTTTATGGGGTTTGAGGAATCAGAAGAGAGGCTGCTTGATCACATGGAAGATTTTGGATGGGATCCTGAAACATTGATTGAGTCAGGCAATCTAAAAATAAAGAGATTTCTAACAAGTGAAATTTATTATTACAATAAAAAAAGCGGTAACACGATTGAAGCGATGATGACGAAGGAAGCTGATCCGCTGCTCATGGAACTGGAGCCACTGACCATTGCAGATAATGCGGGATTTAAACCAGACTTTATTGTCCTTGATTCACTGACCTCGGTTTCCTCAACCTTTAAGGGAAAGGAACAATCCTATCGGTTTTATGTGGAGCGGCTGTTCAGATATTTTGAAAAAATCGGAAGTACAACCTTTTTAATAACGGAAACAGAACAAACGCCAAAGAAGTATTCTCCAACAGGCGTTGAAGAGTTTCTGGCTGACGGGGTCGTCATCTTTTACAACTTTAGAAAAGAGAATATACGAGAATCTGCTATTGAAGTCCTGAAGATGCGTGGTGAACAACACAAACGAAAGATTGTTGGCATGAAGATTACCGATACAGGTATTAAAGTGTATCCTGATCAGGATGTCTTTGGAGCGATGGAGATCTATGATTGATGTAAAGAAACTTAAGGAGGAGTTGCGTGCACTTCCAGAGGCACCTATCGTGCTGATTGAAACAAGTGCTGAACGCTCGTTCGAAGCGAGCATGGCTTCCATAAAATGTTTGGCAGATACCCACGACAAGGGAATTATCGTATCAGCGAGCAGACCATATATCAATCTGATCAGCAACTACAAAAAAAATGCGATTGATACCAACAAGATGTTTATTCTTGACTGCATTTCAAAAAAACATACCGAAGAGGTAGATGGTCATAGCGTTATGTTTCTCGAAAATGCATCTGCGCTAACAGACATCTCAGTCTCACTTGGCGAACGCATGCAGATGACAGATGGTAAAAAATTCATTCTTATGGACTCCATAAACACGATGCTTATTCACAATCAGCCGCATATTTTTGTACGGTTTATGCACGACATTTTGACAAAAATGAGATTGCATAAAACAGGTGGTCTACTGATTTCTTTAGATGATACAATGAACAAAGACGTCAGAGCGGAAATTGCACAGTTGTGTGATAAGGTTATAAAAGTGTAAGCAGACGGCCATTATCTCTCTGTTTCTTGTGTATCATGTCTTATGGCTCTTGTGGCACTAGTATGACGCTGACTTTGTTATTTGCTCCATTAGGATCAATTGGGGTAGAAGCCACTATTTCTATGGTGCTTGTTATGCTGTTGAATATAAGTTTGAATTGTTCGTCTATCGTCTGAGCGAACTCAGTGTAATTAGAAACGGTGTGGACCCAACCGGAATCTGGTGAAGGCCAAGTATCATACCCTGGCTGTGGCCAAACAATGCTGTCTCTCAACCAGGGGATATCAAGGTTGACGCCAACTGCCACGGCGTCTAACTCATCTTGATCCCCAATCATACCGAGAGTACTGATTAGGTAGTCTCTGGCAATCACCGCAGATGCCTTACCATTTTGGAAGTGTTCGGGACTTATGCCCTCGGAGCCAGGTTCTATTTTGTAGTCACCATTTTCAATGGTGTAAACTGCATTTGGTTGTCCATCTGTTACTACGCTAATGACGTGTCTGTGAGTATCAAAGTTCTCCGATGCCTTTAACGTGTCGGCAGCTCGAGCAATACCGCAGGCCGTTGGAGTGTAACTTTTGTTCCACCACTCATTAAAGTATTTATCAATATTTCTAACATCATCTGCTACTGTTTTGTAATATCCAGGGTCACCAACATCATCGGTAATGACCTTTGGCCCTCCTAGCTCCAATCGAGCGTTAACACTGCTGTTAGAATTACCGCCAAATTGAATAACGGTAAGTTCCACCGAGCCATCATGAGGGAAGCAACCTATATCTTCAATCGCTGTAGCCAGTCCCTCAAGCATAATATCCCAATCGTTGTCAAATATACTGCCAGATCCATCTAGTACTATCGCAAGCTGTGCAGGATCAGTCTCACCAATTGCACTGACATTTGCTGTGATATTAATAGTAGCTGATTCGCCAATAGCAAGATTATCTATATACCAAATACCAGCAATATGGTCATATGTTCCCTGTGATGAACTATTGCTGACATAAACCAGATTCTCAGGCAATATACATTGTATCTCAACACCAGTTGCATCCATATCTCCTCTATAATTGGTTGCGGTAATTGTTAATGTAGTAGTATTGCCAACAAAGGGAAACTGGTCATCAACCACGACTTTGATGCCTACGTCACTTTCAGGGTGGATATCAAGAGTGCCTATGAGAACAAGGGAATTGCTTTCCACATCGATGGCCATGACATCGGCCTCTAGCTTGGCAGGGTCATAGGTAAACGTACAAACCAATCGTTCACCGATATTCCATAGCCCATCACCATTTGTATCAACCAATAGATCTCGAACGGTTGGCGTTTTGCCATTACGTAACAGCGTTTCACCAGCGATGGTTATCGGTACGGTGGTATCCAGACCCAATGCCTCTCCACCGCGATGTTCCAATATGATATTGTTCCCGTCTATCGTTCCAATGATGCGTACCGTTGCGGGATCTGAAGCAAAGGGATAGGACAACACCATGCCATACAATGATGAGAAAATCACGACAGATATTGCCAATAACACCATGGTTCCAACGATATCTGATACCATCTCGTTTGACTTCCTGAGGCTTCTGGCATTCTTTCCCCATACGTTCATGTTTTATCTCCCCCAAGTATCTTCTTTCCATTATCCTAAGTGATGCACCGTGTCTCACCTATCATTTGATGTTTTCTATCCAGCCCGGAGCAACCTGGGCGTTGATTTGTATACGCGTTATATCTAGAACAACCGCAGTCGATTCGGCAAATTCCACCGTTACCCCGCTCTCGTTAAGAAGTATCGTGTAGTCGGTTCCATAGCCATGATAGTTGAGTCCCTGATTTCGTAACGTTCCATTAAGAAATCGGTGCCACGCGTTTTGATACTCAGTGCCTATGGTGATGGTTGAAACGTTTTGCATAATAGGAATCGTATCATTATATGCTGAGAATTCGGTTTGCACCGGATATGTCCCATATCCAGCTATCGAGCTTTTTCCGCCAACGGTTGAAATGTTTGTTATCGTAAACGAGATGCTGACCTCTTCTTCATTTGTCACCAAGAACCGTGGTTTTATTGCCATCGTGTTTCCTTGGTCTTGATGCAATATCACGGCCCCCGCTTCATAAATATAATCTTGATTAAGGAAGTAGGCGTTTGCTGATGAATATTTGATCCCTCCTACCGAAGAAGAAAACAGCGTTGTATTACTTCTATTGGTTACCGTAATGGTACATTGATTTGAAAGAATCGTTACTGAACCGAATGCCCGAGAGGAGAGCAAAAAGGGCAGTTCTTTGCTTCCCAGCGTTATCGATGTTGATATCGGAATATCTCTCTGTTTTGTTACCAAATGTTCTTCGATAGCATATTTCAACTGGGCAAATTGATTTCCCACATCTTCCATATGTTCAGCTTCTTGCTGCTCCATCCAGTTTGGTATGTACACGGTTTGAACAACCGAAACGACCGCGACCACGAGTCCTACAATTAAGAATGTCGAAACGACTCCAACAATAGCATCATCCGCGTTTTTTATGTTTTTTCTCCATCGGTTCATAGCGTACCCGCCTCCTGAAGTATTCCGCTCATGATGATGGAATTACTGTTCGTATCAACAACAGTGACTTCGATGCATTTCCCGGTGACATCTCCAACAGGGTATCTAAGGTGTTCACCAAGATCCCAGAGAGCATTATTATTTTCATCATCGAGACAATCAGTGAAATTAATGGTTTCGTAGGTATCCTGTATCCTCACGATGACGGCAGTTGTGCTCTCCAATGATTCCCCGCCATAATGCTCTAGCGTCACATTTGTTCCATCTTCGATATATCCGACCAGATTCACCGATGGTGGGGACGGAGTAAAGGGATATGCTAAGACCACCAATGACAACAGAGAAAACAGCGATACGGCCATACCTAACAGTAATGCCGTTCCAAGAACTTCGGACACCGCGTCGTTTGCCTTTCTTATCTTCGGTCGCATAGCCACTTACCTCTCTAGAACAACACCTTAAAAATGAACAGTGAAATAATGCCAAGAATACAACTGTATCGAATGCCCGAGGAAAGCTTACCATCCATCATAAAGCCGGCCAAAAGTCCTGCACCGATACTTTGAACGAAAACAAAGGAAAACAACGAATATCGTAACATTGCTGGATCAACCACCGACAGGCTGATGATACCCTCCAATCGTTCTACTTGATTACTTTGCAACGCAAAGAACGAGGTAAAAATAGTTTCATTAAGTATCAGAATAATGGCAAGAAAGATGAAAAAACACAGGAGGATGACCAACGCATAAATAGACATGCTTGCTTTTCGCTGGTTTTCTATCTGATTAACCTGATCAACCTCTCCAGCTGCTGCCTTAAAAATCTTCGGCGTATTCCCGCCCATCATCAAGCCCTTTTCTATGGCAATGACGATTCGTTGGATGATGGCTGATTTCATTCTGGTTGCAAAATCGTAGAATACATCTTTCATTGCCGTGTCCCACGAAAGCTGCGCCTTCATCTTTTTGATTTCAGGATTTAGGGTTCCATAATGGCCTTTTTCTGCAACTTTAATCGCTTCAAACACCGTCATTCCGGTAGATAGTGAATCGCCAATTTCGACAAGAAACTCAGGCAATCTATCCTGTATCTCTTTCTTCCGCTTTACTTCCATAGACTTATAGATACCTAGGGGGCCTATCAGAATCAATACCGAGAGGAATGAAAAATCCAACAGCACATAGTCAGTCACCTGCAGATATCCATACAAACCTAATACACCAATCACGCCGCCACACACAATCACGACGACAGCCGAAAGAAACAGGATACACAGAGAGGGTTTGTTTTTTTCATAATATTGTGAGAGGGTGATGTTTTTCTCCGAGTGTATGGTGTTAATTTTTTCAATGCTTGTTGATTTTATCAGTAAATAAAACAGCGCATATACTAATGGTAAAATGAGAAATGAAAATAGAAACAAGATATTCAGAGAGACCGTCATAGACCCGCCAAAGAATCCCATGACCGTAAGAATAACAACCAAAAAGATGGGGAACGCAATAACAGAGATAACCAAGACTTCTGCGATGACGGCGAGTACATCCAAGTCTTTCTTTCGTGCAACAAGATCTTCATCCATGTACTTTTCTGTAATGTTTGCAAGATACACATGCAGATCGCTACCAGATTGAATAGTACCGATTATTCCCTGGAGAAAAGATTTGAATTTTCTTGAAGGAGAAATGGCAATGGCATGTTTGAGCGCACTGATGTTGTCCGTGCCCATGACAGTGATGTCTTTCGCGATTTTTTTTGCTTCTCTCTGTAACTCGCCGTAGACGTTTACCATCGACAGCGTCTGAAATATCTCGGCTGGCGAAATGCCGGCGACGGCCATGGAGCTGATAAAATTGATCGCATACGGCAAAAACAAATCGATATCTGCCGCTCGTTTGTTGATACGATAGGTGGGAAGATACAGATACGTTGCTCCTATACACAGGGCAACGATGGGAGGCGCGGACATAGCCAAAAGAGCAGTATATGATGTGGGGGCAACCACATGAAGCAGAACTGCAAGAATGCCGCTACCGACAAACCCCAGTAGTACACTCATCAGGGCCGTGGCATAATATTCAGCATATCCTCGGGAAATGTTGGCTTTTACCAACGACATGTTTTTTTCTACAGGTTGATCTTTTGTATAGGTTGAAAGAAGGTTTCCGAATCTCCGTACACAGAACTGTGAATACGGCGTCGATTTCATCCTGTGGTCCCTCTCACCTTCAGCAACACTGATTCAGGATCTTTACTGTAGTCTGAGACGATCCTTCCGACGTCTTTGTACGAGCGAATGTTATGTTTCACCATCCACTCAAGGATGGCAATCCTGTTTTGTGTCTCTTGGTGCAATTGCTCGTCGCTCCAACCCGTTTGTAGTTTTATTTTATTAAAGAGTCTACTTCCACCATTGCTCTCGAATCGGTCATCGATTTCTGAAACCCAATGAAACGGAGCCATGGTGACCAGCCGGTTGGTTTCTGGATCAAGTTTTACAATCTCGGTGACATTGGCAATACGTCTTGCCGGCGCCCCTCGCACCGTGACTGACTTTAAAAAGACGACAAGATCGAGAGATGTAAGCAGCGATCGTGGCAGTAAAATAGGTGCGCTCTCAAGTCGTTGGATGAGTGAATGCATATCCTCGGCGTGTAACGTTGAGTAGGATCGATGTCCCGTTGTCATCGCCTGAAAGAGCGCATACGCTTCCTTGCCACGCACCTCACCAACAATGATGATCTTTGGTCGTTGACGTAAGGCAACTTTAATAAGATCAAACATATCAATATCTTTTCCCGTCTTGTTGTTTTCAGTGGACGAAAATCCCTGTCTGGTTGTACCTGCTATCCAATTTTCGTGCGGGAGATTAATCTCTCTGGTATCTTCGATAGAAACAATCTTATATGCTGCTGGCAAAAAGAGCGATAGTGCGTTCAGCACGGTGGTTTTTCCTGTCGCTGTTCCTCCACAAAAGAGAATAGACGCGCCTTTTTCAATGGCCAGCCAGAAATACGCAGCCATATCTGCCGACAAGGTATTGTTGGTAATAAGATCTGTTGGTGTAAGAGGATCAGTCCGAAATCGTCGGATCGTGAACGTGGAATGCTTGGTAATGGTTTTAGCCAAGGTCGTCTGCAGCCTTGAACCGTCAGAAAGCTTACCGTCAGCAACAGGTTCGTAGACGGAAATCTGCTTCCCACACATCTGCGATAGTTTCACTACGAACGAATCCAACTCTTCGGCGGTGCTAAAGACCATATTGGTTCTAATCGACTCATACTCTCTATGATGGACAAAAAGTGGAATGCCGTAGCCGTCACAGGAGATGTCCTCGATTTCCTCATCATGCATCAAGACATCGATTTTTCCATATCCCATGAATTCTCTAAAGATATGATAGAAGACCTTGTCTTTTGACTCTCCTTTGAGATCAAAGTGATTCTCGGCAACAATTTTATGTAACGCATCCTCGAGATGCTCCAGTTTTTTGGTTTCTTCCCAGTCAAAAACATCAAGGTCAGCGTGTATTCTAAAAAGATAGATTATCTTGTTTTTGAGCTCTTCTTCCCGCACCGTTAATGATGGCTCTATGACTTCATACCGGTGCTCTTTGAAAATATTATCAAAAACAATCCGTCTGCTTCCCAGTCCATTCCATCCAAACCCTGTTTGTGTGGAGAGTATCTTCTGACCAGGTTCGAGGGTTGTCGTAAGCAAGTCATCCTGTAGGTTTTGATTCTGTACCCTTGTCTCTTCTGTCAGAGTAGTTGGCGGTGGTGTGCTGGATTCAACAGGCGGTTCTTTTGACTTTTTTGTGCTACGCTTCTTTATTGTGTTTCGTTTGGTGGCAGGTGTACGATCCTCGTGAACCATGGACGTTTGTACCTCTTCAGAGTCGTGAACTCCTTTGAGGATATCATCCACTTTCGTTTCTACTTCAAGAGAAGAAGGTGCTTGATCTCTCTGCAATAACCCTTGCTTTCTTTCTGAACGCAGACTAGGATTGAATTTAACTCTTCCTATCACATTTAACCAAGGCATCATTTCTCACTCCCCCACGGAGTATACCGTAGTATAGGATGGATATCCCACTCACCATACTACTCCGCCTCATTCCGCCGTTAGAATAAATACCTTTTTCGCATGTAGGAATGCAAGTGCATATGCATGTAGGATGAATTTCGTCACCTCCAACCCCTGTAGGTCATTCGTTTATTCTCACAACAAGGTAGAGTACTTATCTAACGTCCAATAGAAACAAACCAAGGAAAAATAAAATAAAAAAGAAGGTAAAAAAAGAAAAGAAAAAGGAATAACGGAAAGAAAAAAGAAGTTTACTTTTGTGTTACCTTCGTAGTTGTTATCTTCACATGCTGGTCATTGAACAACCATGGTTGTTTGGAAAAAAGGAGTAGATTAGTTATAAATTATAATTTTATGGATATTACTACTTTCAATGATCTCTTGTTATGTTTTATATACAAAAAACGAGGTTTTCAATACTAGATCAGTTGGAGGTAAAATAGCTGAAATGTAAAATTCTACCTAAAATCTTAAATATATGTTTAAACATAAACATAATTATGGCATTTAAAACATTAACAATAAAAGAAAACGTATACAAAAAATTGTTATTAATGAAGAAAGACAGCGAAAGTTTCAGCGATCTCTTTGAAAGATTGAGCAATACAAACCTAAAGGCATTGAGAAAAATGAGAGGATGCAATACTTACGAAAACAAAGATAGAATCTTAAAAGACATATATGAAAAAAGAAAAGAAAAAAGATATGGGTAAGTAAATGATTATTGTCGACTCGGATGTATTAATAGAAATTTTTGACAAAGGATCAAAAAAAGGAGAAACCGCCTTAGAAAAACTAGAAAGATCAGGAGAAGATGTGGCAATAACTTCATTGAATCTTCATGAAATTTTATATGGACATTATAAAATTGGTAAGAAAATTAAGGACATATTTCAAATAGAAACCATTGAATTTAATAAAAAAGATGCTGAGCTGTCTGCCAAACTTGAAACTGAAGCAGAAAAAAAAGGCATGACGATTTCAAGAATTGATACGATGATTGCAGCAATTGCAATAAACAGGAACGCAAAAATTTATACTTTTAATAAAAAACATTTTCAAAACTTTAAACAAATACAGTTATTTGAGTAAAAAGAAAAAAGGGTTTTAGAGAGCGACAATACCTAAAAACTATAGTTGAAAGTGTTTTTCACCTTTCATATTAAAAAATTGCTCTTTTGTCATCGATGCCGATTTTAGAGAAGAATTTATAACAATGTTTTGTTGTTGAGACCATTCTTTGTCACTATGATTCTTAACATACTCGGCCCATGTATCAACAAAGCACATTCTTTCTTTCTGGTTTTTATTTGTAAAACTCACGTAACCGATCCCTATATTTATTTATCAATGTAGTATCTAAAAACCCTTCGGCAATTTTTTCTATATGCCGAGCATCCTCTAGATCTTTAGGTGATTTAAGTACTTCTTCTTTAAAAGCTATTTGAAGTTCTAGATGGGAGATTCTTATGTTCCCTTTTGACAATATAACATCAATAGTTTTTTCAAGAGCGATTTTATCAAAATCACTCCTAATCCATTTCATTTTGATATTAGGAATCAATGTATCATTTTTAGCAAATCTCACCGCTAAGTTATCCTTAAGATACTCATAAACCGTAGATACTTCTTCTGAGTTTAAGCAATAAAAATTATTCTTCTTAAGTTCAGCATATAACGACTGAAATGTCGGAAAATCAATTTTTGGGATAATCACATCGACATCTTCGCTGGCACGAGCTCTGCCAAGTAAAATTGCTACATAGCCACTGACAATAACATACTCAGTTTTTTTTCTAATATGTTAACAAACTCAAGCGTAAACGTATCTAAATCGGAGAGTTCTCGATCAATTTTAATGGTTTCTTTATCGATAAATTTCATAATAAACCATCAACAATTTATTAATAAAAGTCGCTTTAAATAACTTATTGGCAAACAGTCTACGTATAGGCTTGTTAACTTTGTTAAACGTAGGAAAAAAGCAAAAACAAGCAGGTGGCCAACAACATCCAAAAAAATGGTCACTACAAATGTCGCAAGGGCTGCAAAACAGGCAAACACTGAGCAAGTGGGCGTTTGGTGGAAAGGTCTTGGTTCCTGAGGTACTGCCGATATCATTCGGTTTTTCCCAAACGTTTTCACACGCTTTATATAGGCATAATGACCATACCGATATGCATTGAGGAATGATCTATGAAAAATAAACAAGCTATGGCACTGGGTGCCACAAGTATTATTGTTATTGCCGCTGTTGTTTCTCTCGTTTATTTCCAGGAACCGACACCGATTGAGGAAACAGAAATTCCCCTCGCAGATGATACCAATGCAACCGCCTCAAGTGTGATTTCATTGGTCGACGCGTTAAACGATTTTTCGGTCGCGTTTTATGATACGATTACCGAAAGTGATGAAGGCAATGTGTTTTTTTCTCCCTATAGCATCTTTACGGCGTTATCCATGGCCTACGAAGGTGCAAACGGCAATACCGCAGCAGAAATGCATGACGTCTTATCCATTGCACAACATGATGATGCTACCTTGGGCTCATTTGGTCGGTTATACAATTTGCTCAACCAGCATCAACAGGGATACACCGTCTCCACGGCGAATGCCTTCTGGGCCCACCAAGACTATGAGTTTTTACAAAGCTACCTAGTCCTCCTCCGCAATTTCTATCTGGCAGAAGGCCATGAACTTGACTTTGCCCAAAATGTAGAGGCCGCAGAGATCATCAACACCTGGATTGAAGACCATACGAATAACAAGATTAAAGATATGATTGACCCCAGCGTCTTATCAGATATGACGAAACTCGTGCTCACGAATGCGATTTACTTTAAAGGACTCTGGGACCAACAATTTGACCCCGAGAATACCTATGACGCAGACTTCACCTTAGCCTCAAATGACACCGTCACCGTAGACATGATGGTCAGCGATAGCAAGAACGACCGATTCAATTACACCGAAACCGACACCTTGCAGCTGCTGAAGCTCTATTACCAGGGAAGAGACCTTTCCATGATTATTGTGCTTCCGAAAGAAAACAATATTTCCTGGGCAACATCAGCGATTACGACAGAGAATCTGTCGGCGTGGAATGATGCCTTTTATGAACAAGAACTCGTCGTAAGCCTGCCAAAATTTACCATCGAAACCAAATACACCCTCAACGATGTGCTGGCAGAGATGGGAATACACGATGCATTTGCTCCAGGCATTGCCAATTTTTCAGGCATGGATGGAACTACCAACTTGTTTATCAGTAAAGTCATCCATCAAGCCTTTGTTGAGGTTAACGAGGAGGGAACGGAAGCAGCAGCAGCAACTGCCGTGATCATGGAGTTAACAGCAATTATGGAAGAGTACTTCACTGCAGACCATCCGTTTGTGTTTTTGATACAACACGAAGAAACAGGTGCCATTCTCTTCATGGGAACGGTTATGGACCCATCGGCATAAACGGCTCAAGATACGGCAAAATCTTACGGAGATCCTTGCCTTCAACGACGACATCCGCTGCATCCTGCACACAATCATCTTCAGGATTAAAGGCAATGCCAAATCCACACGTCTCAAACATAGGGATATCAAAACAGGAATTGCCGACGGCAACCATATTTCTGACCGGAATGTCCAGTTTTTTAGAAAGTGACCGTACCACATGGTCTTTATACATCAATGCCACGCCTAACATGCCCTCGCCAGTCAACCGGCCATGCGCGTCAACCTTGATGCCATTGGCATAGACATGATTCATGCCTAACTCCTTAGCAACACGCCGAGCGAGGATATCCAAACCGGCACTCACGATGGCGGTCTGAATGCCCTGGTCAGCAAGAGCGTGTATGCACGGTTTCGCACCTTTCATCAGTGGTACATCCGCTAAAATCTCAGCAAGTCGCTGGTGGGTGATAGGTTGATTACCGTTCAACCACAATGCAACATCTCGTCGGATAAACTCCATATCATCAATGGTTCCTTTGAGATATGCATCCACCGAGTGGTCATTGGACGTGCCAAAATAATCATGAAGGTATTTCCAGGAGCTGATAGTATCTGTAATGACGCCATCCATGTCAAAAATCACCAGTTGTATGGTCTCCGGTTTTTTTTTGGTAGGGAGTAAGGTCGTACGGGTATTTCGGTAACAGTAGTAGTCACAGGATCGTTGGTCCATAAGGAACACGTCATGAATTACTTCCTATAAGAATGTTTACCGGCATTTCTACGTTTACACTTTATCATAGAAATATTATTATAATAATAACTCATCTATATATAATAGAAATACTATCTAGTACCTCTTGGGGGAATTATCATGAAGAACAACAGCTGTAAAATAATGCTTACGCTGGGTGTGTGCGGTATACTGCTGACAACCCTTTTGGGACCTACGGTTGCGGCAACACGAGAAGAAGAAGGCGAATCCTACGACTTACTTATCATTACACCAGCGCGCCATAAACGGGTGCTGGGAAGACTGGTAACGCATAAAAACGACATGGGCGTACCGACCAAACTCGTCACCTTGCCCACAGTGTACAGACAGACAACCCAGGGTCGCGACCGTGCGGAGCAGATTAAATATTTTATCAAAACAGCACACGAGCAATGGGACATCACCTATGTGATGCTGGTAGGCAATTTCCGTCAGCTCCCTATCCGCTACTGCTACAATGATGAGCCTTGGGAAGCATTTCCTGAGCCGTATTTTATTTCAGAACTCTACTATGCTGACCTCTATGATGCCGCAGGCAATTTTTCATCCTGGGACAGCAACGATAATGGCATATTCGGGGAATGGAAGGGAGAGGAAGCACAAGACACCAACATTGATCTGTATCCTGATGTCTATGTCGGTCGGCTTGCCTGCCGCACTGTCATTGAAGCATGGATTATGACCAACAAAATCATCACCTATGAAACCACAACCTATGGCCGTGAGTGGTTCATGCGTGCGGTAGCCATTGCTGGTGATACCTATCCACCAGAATCCTATAGCTTTCCGACCCCTGACTTTGAAGGAGAAGAAAACACACTCCTGGGCCTCAGCTATCTCCCAGATTTTGAGCATGTCACGCTCTTTACCTCTGATGGAACCTTGACGGGCCCACAAGATGTCGTTTCCGAAGTGAGCAAGGGATGTGGCTTTGTCTATTTTGATGGTCATGCGAACCCAGCATCGTGGAGTACGCATCCACCAAATGATAAAAAGAATTGGACTTCAGGATTAGCCCTGTTTGATATGTTCAAGTTGAGAAATAAGGATATGTATCCCATCTGTATCGTTGGCGGGTGCCACAACCTCCAATTTGATACGGCACTGACCAACTTCCTCAAAGGCCCTAAAGAAGCATGGTATTATTCAACCGGGGTGCCTGAATGCTGGGGATGGCGGCTGACCAGAAAGATTGGCGGCGGCGCCATTGCCACCATTGGATGCTCGGGGCTAGGGATGACCAAGGAAGATAAAGAATCCCAGGAGGGCGCATCAGACTATCTTGACCCGCAATTCTTTTGGGAATATGGAGTCAACGGCACTGGTATCTTGGGAGAAGCATGGGGCAAAGCCATTATCAATTACCTCAACAAATATCCCATCAATTGGTCCACACCAGCAGACGGCGATTCTGCCATTGATGCCAAAACGGTACAACAGTGGATTTTACTGGGCGATCCCAGCTTAAAAATAGGCGGGTATCCTCTCTAGGATAGCTGCTTGTTTCTTTTCTTTAAAAATATTATGCTTTGTGTTTGGTCCAGTTGTAGCTGCGCAGCTTTGCCGTCTCGCCAAAGCCACACGAGGCGCAGCGCTTTTTGCGGACATGAAATGCATGTTTTCCACACCGTCGACACATGATGTGGGTTTTTTTGCCGCCACTTTTTGATGGAGTTCCCTTTGACATTGTTTCATCCCTTCCTATGGTGAGACATAGATAATGTTATCCCCACGGACAATCAACGTGGCATGTTTTGTTGGTTCGCCTGCACCAATAATTTCGTCAACATTCTTTAAGACTAAGTTCATATGTGGTACATCATAGCCATCCAAGACGCCGTGATAGGACCGCCCTCCCCGAAGCTCAACAATGACTCGACTGTTTAAGCTTGCATGAAGGATTTTCAATGGCTTTTCCATGTAGACACTACCTAGGGCACACGAAATAGATATCTTATTTATAAGGATTTGGGCACCCGCCACACATAATCATTTTAAGAACAAGGGAGATACATAGACCAGCATGACTGCCACCATTAAAAACCGTCATCGCCTCAAACGCAAAGAAATACAGCAGTTGCAGGAGCGCATCAGCCGTTTCTTTACGCTCGATGCATTTCCGAATCACGTCACGGTTGAACGCGGACAGATTGAAGGAACCACCTTTTTCTTTGTTGATGGGTCACCGTTATTGTTTCTACATGACGATCAGCTGTTCTTTACGCTGCAGGGGATCGCACACTACCATCCGCACGAAAAACGAGTGGTGGTGGACATGGGGGCAGTCAAATTTGTCACCAATGGCGCCGATGTCATGGCCCCCGGCATTGTAGACGCAGATGAGGCGATTGTGCCGGGAGACCATGTATGGATCTGTGATGAGCGGCACCATAAGACTCTGGCCATTGGCGTGGCGATACTAGATGGGGTACAGATGAAGCAACAACAAAAAGGCAAAGCCATTGCACTTGTCCACTATGTGGGTGACCAGTGGTGGAAGCATATCGCCAAAAGTTTATAAAGAGAAATATATTTTAGATTACTAGTTAAAATCAGCAAAGGAGATGAGAATTATTATGGGAATCGTAAACAAGATATGGGGCGAAAAGAGTGGAAGCGATGTCGGTGGCTACGTTGACCTGGAGAAGTACGTGGAAACAACCAAAGGCCAGGGAGCAGCAAAAATGAATGTTCGCGTTGGCGAGATTCAGCGCTACGATGATTTGAAAGAATTTGCTGATTACGTGTATGGTGGTAACGTCCTTATTCTTGATTTTACACCCATTGCCGACGAAGAAGTTATTTTAAAACGCATTACCAATGATTTGAAAAAGATGATTGGCGAAATTAACGGTGATATTGCTGGCATCGGCAACAACTTGATGATTGTTACCCCAAGCGATGTAAAAATTGACCGCAGAAAGCTGCGAGGCAAATACGCCTAACATCGCGGGTCACTCCCCGTTCCTTATTCGTTTTCTAGACAATTGTGGAGTGTAAAACAGGAAAGAGGGATGGGGAATCTGGATATGTGGATGGTAAAGATGAAAGGAAGAAAATTTAAGGCTCTCCAGATTCCACTATGTTATACTTTATCTAATCACATATAAATACTTTATGTGTCACTTCGTCAAAATGAAAAAATGACAGCCTTTATCGAGTGGTAGTTGATAAATATCAGCAAAAAGATTGGAAACGGCATATCATGAACGACAGAAGATCTGACCGCCCTTATTCGTTGCTGCTAATACTTGCCAGTATTGTTCCTTGTATAGTACTTATCTATTTTGTGAGACGGCTGGTCTATGCCTTTGGCATTACCTATTATAACGTAGAAGTAGGGCTGCTGTTTGATGCTATTGCCCTTCCAGTCATCGTTCTTATTCTTGCGAGCGTACTACTGTCCTATTTTCATAAACAAAAGAATTCCTCATAACGTACGACATCAAGGGTAACCAGGTGTGTTATCGATATGGTTTCTATATAGAATAGAGTAATTAACAACCGTTAATATTATATAGTAACGTGGCATTGAAAGACGATTGAGGGAGACGTTGTATGAACCGACTGATTTTAAGTAGAATGGTGATAGTGGCCGTTATCTTTTTTTTAGTCGTGCCATCGATATCACCTGCCCGGGACACCTTTGGGCAAGATGAGGCAGATGTTCTTAAGGAGTACAAAGTGAAATATCGTGTGACCTTTTCAACAGATGATTTTATTTTTGGTAACCTAAAAGGGTATGATACCGTACACCTCAACGAAGGGACGCGCATCAACGTTGTTGGCAAACCGATGATGCCTGCAAAAGAGATACGAATTGCTTTACCTGCCGGCATGGCAGCACGACAGGTACGTATTATTGATGCTCAACAGATGGAACTCAAGGGGACATATACGGTATTTCCTGCTCAGCCACCACGGAAAACGGATGGTTCGGAAGAAACCGCGTTTGTTGAACCTGATAGAGACACTTATGCTTCAATGAGCGCATATCCTGGAAAAACAATCCAGATGGTACAGCAAACGGATCTTGCTGGGCAGAGTATGGCGGTTGTTCATCTCTTCCCGTTACAGTATACTCCTCGCGAAAAGAAGTTGACTTTGTACACTTCTCTTACGTTTGTTATCTATGGTTTGGGTGGCCATCGGTGTGGCGATTATCTTCCAGATGATATTTCAAAGGAGGGTAAAGAAACCTATAGACACATGATCACCGATATTGTGGTCAACCCCAGAGACGTCCAATTACACACCGCTCCAGATACCATTCCTCGCACCCTTTCACTTCCGCCAGGTGGCCCGTACGATCATGTGATTATTACTCCAAGTTCCTACACATCCTACTGGGACGATTTGGTAGAATGGTATACAAAACGAGGGTTGAGAACAGGAGTAGTGACCACCAATTGGATCAATAGTAATTGCGCTGGCTCGACTCTGAGACACCGGATTCAAGACTTTATAGGCGATGCACACAGTAGCTGGGGTACCATGTACTTCTTATTAGGGGCAGAACACTCCACCAATCCTTCTTCTGGCATTCCGTTTGAATATCGTACATTTAGTGGCGTGGGTGAAAGTACACCAAGTGACCAGTGTTACTCTGATTACGATAACGATTGGATCCATGAGGTCTTTGTGGGCAGGGCATCAATCCAAAGTTCCACTCAGGCTACAACCTTCATAAATAAAGTACTTAACTACGAAAAAAATCCTCCCTTAAGCGACTATGTATTAGATGTCCTGCTTATTGGTATGGATACCGATGCATCAACCGAATTGCAATATATGAAGGATGATATCGATAATGACTTTATTCCTGCACGATTTGATGTCACCAAGGTCTACGATAGTCATGGCGGGAACCACGAAACGGCGGCAAAAAATGCCCTTAACGCAGGGAAAAACCTAGTCAATCATGCAGACCATGCAAACTATTGGGTCATAGGTACAGGTGATTATTGGCATAGCTGGGGTATTGAAGATTATGAGGTAGATGCTCTCTACAACAATAATGAGCCATCCATTGTCGTTTCCTTAGGGTGCTGGCCGAATGCCATAGATTATTCTGACTGTGTTGCTGAACACTTTGTCATCTATAATCCTAATCAAGCAGGAATAGCCTTCACCGGCAACACTCGTTCTGGATTATACTATCAAGACAACGACGAGTATCCGTACTATTTATCGACAAAGCTCGACTACTGGTGGTGGGGGGCCTTGTTCAATTATGACAAACATATTCTTGGCCAAACTATTGTGCAAAGTAAGCATCTGTTTGGTACTGATCCTTGGAACCCAGATGCAGGCAGGCATTGCGTATGGACCTTTAATCTTCTCGGAGAACCAGCGATGCCGATATGGACAGATACGCCAGAAACATTGACCGTAACGCATGATGCTACGATTACGACCGGATCGCAGCCATTTGATGTCCATGTTTCCTCATCAGGAGACGTCCAGGGCGCGACGGTCTGTCTATGGAAAGGAGAAGAAGTGTATGACGTCGAGACCACCAACTCGGGAGGATGGGCATATTTCACTATCGACCCTTCGACTGAAGGAACCATGTACGTCACGGTTACCAAACATAACTATCTTCCGTACGAAGGAAGCACCGACGTTACTGAGGCAGGGTTTACGATTGAAGGAGATGTGTTTGAACCTGATGGGGTAACCCCAGTACCAGACCCTACCGTTACTATCACTAATCTTGAGACAACCGAGGAATGGCCTGCAACCGTAGAACCGGGCAGTAATCACTATAGCCTTGAACTAACAGGGGATGATATCCCCAGCGTGAACGATGAACTGAGAAGTATGGCAAAAAAAGAACTTGACCAAGGGGACTATGACCCAGATGGCTACACCTCTTCGTTAAACATCACCTACCACACCGTAACTCAAACAGATATTGACAATAATGGATTTACCGAAGACCTCAACCTTGATCACTACTGCATCAACTATTATCCCGATTATCCTTACCACACGAAAGAAGAATGGAATTACAGTGGTGCGGCAGTAATGCAGATGTGGACAGATTTCAAAGAGGTGGGACCATACACTCAAGACCAACTCCAACTCTGGGGACTCTCTAACAACACTGATGAAGATAAAGGAGCAGGGCTTCAACACATCGACCCGCGAGGCATGGCAAAGACCCTGAAATGGCTTGTTGGCGATACTCTCCCTCCAGGTCACACGTTTGTGGTTGGGGTGATGCCAAACACGCCAGATGGACTCAGTTGGGCAATGCATCGCGTGTGTTGGTGGCAATATACCGGTCCTGGTGCCCTCCCCACCGGTGGCACCTATGAAAACTGGATGTCAGTCAGAGGGATACACACAGACAAACGCCCTCAGAATGGCACATATGCTGGCGAAGGAGATGACGAATCGTGGGGATATACGGTCCATGGGTTCTGGATAAATGACCCCGATTATCCTGGAGGCATTGGGGAAAACAGCTATAAAACTGCTGATGAATGGACAAGCACCTACTATACTATCATTTCTGATCCCTATAATGCTGCATGGGATGGCAAATACATCACCGTTCTTGAACCACCTGAACATGATGCTGAGGTTACTATCTCATCCTCTCCATCACGATTGACAACGGCCATAGCACCACGTATGGCACCAACATCAACGACCCTCGGGCCTCTAATGGCATTTACGCAAACAATCAACGATGAAGAGGCACTTGATGTTGTGCAAGCAGCCATAGAGGGTGTAACCGAAGAACTCATGCCATATGATCCAGACTTCTCCACAACGTTTAAACGCACCATTGCAGGACAACCACTCTATGTAAAAGACAGTAAGAGAACTGGCGACTATTACATAGTACCATTCAATGTACCTATCGAAAAAGACAACCCCCGCCCTGCTAACTCAGTCATGTTCGAAAGAATAACAACAGAAACTATTGAACGGGTAGGTAGAATAGACAACAAACTCTTGAGAGAGGCAACCTCAATAGCTACACCAATCCCAGAGACAAGAACGCTTATCACGGTTCTAGTTGATGCAAAAGACGGTCACTTTAAAGAAGCGTCTTGGGTACCCCGTCCTGCTGCCTATTTACCACTCTCACAAGAAGAGGCATTACGCATCGTCTATAACAACGTGAAAAACGACATAGACATCAACGAGGTGAACACCATAACAATAACATTGGTGCACAGAGACACCAATCCCTACTATCCAGAATGGAAGATTACTATTGACAACCACTATGTCTTTTATGTAAGCCAAGACGGCATGCTACATCCATAAAAAACGACGGACCCGCGGGGATTCGAACCCCGGTTACCGGCTCCGAAGGCCGGTAGGATATCCAGACTACCTCACAGGCCCACCAAGGTGCCTACAATCCAGCACCCTGTTATAAACTTGTCTGAAATATATCCAATTTTGCCAATTAAAGAAAGATATAAATAGCAAGTATATAATAACAAAAGCAAGTTGGATGAGATGCGCGCAATACTTTCGAAAAGAGTTGAAAGTAGGCTTTGTTAAGGATTGTGTGGAGCGGGTAACGCCGTCTGAAAAGGGATGCGGATGCAGGATAGTTGGATAGGTACATCACGAAAAACATTGTTAGCTTCTTGGAGGGTACTGGCTTGACGGACGACAAGAAGAGTACCCATAAGAAATCTGATTTTGAATCTAAAGATTATAAGGAGATTATTGCAGAAATTGATCGATTTTTAGCAAATAAACAACTCCATACCATTTCTGATATCAATTGGATGCCAGAGCAAGAAAAAAAGGATGACCAGCATCCCGCACCGCCATCTTTTGAAAACGAAAAACAACGTGAAAAAGAACGAGAAGTGAAAGAAAGTGAAACATTAGGAGGAGACCTGGTACTTGCTCATCCCACAAACAAACAAGAGGAAAAAGACGTAGGGCCTGACTTCTCTGAGTTAGCAAAAAAGTACGAAGGACATCTCACCATTGCTACAGAAGAAACAGATGATGTACCTCAGGTAGAACATAGTGTACCACAAAAAACGAAGGGTGATAAAAAATCAAAAGAAAGGGGAAAGAGAAAAAAGTGGTTCAGCAGAACGAAAGAAAGCAGTAGAAAAACAAAAGACAACAAATCCAACGTACCCTTAAAAGAGATGGCGCTTGATGAGAGCGAATCATCATTTAGTGCAGAAAATATGCCCGCAACGGAAAATGGCTCTTTGCCGGGAGGGGCAGGGCAACAACGATTCAATTATGCACGGGATTTTTTCTTTTCTGACGTTTCTGAAGAGGACTTGTTGTTTAAAGATGGTGAGTTTAGGGGTGAAACACTCCCTGACGTGTCTGAACATATCTTTTTTGATGAATTGGATGACGCACTTGATGCAGGGTGGAGTCCGAAAATTACGGATGCTGAACGTAAAAGTATGGCATTGCCGCCTTCTCCCTCTTCTGAGCTAGATCAAAAAGGCCTAAAGAACAGTAATCTTGAAGTCCCCAGTGAAGTAGTAAAGAGCACATCAATCTCCTTAAAAGACATCGGACTTTCCGATGAGGAATGGGAAGAGCTTGACTTCTATCCACTACAAGAGCCGTTTGCCTATGTAGAGATTCTTCGTGAGAAAGAGAGCCTTGACAAACGATACTTCCTTGTTGAAGTAAATCTTACCAGAGAAGAACAGAGGGCATTAGACTTTATCTACGATACCATGGAAGGATTAACCATCGATACGGCATCGTTAGAGGACACAGGAGATATGGGTTATCTTACCAAACGCATAGAACAAATCATGAAGGATTATGATATTGAGCTACCCGCAGAATCAAGAACCAAAGTGCTGTATTATCTTGAAAAATTGTCGCTAGGGCTGGGGAAGATTGACCCGGTGATGAAGGATCCTAATATTGAAGATATTTCCTGTGATGGGGCCAATGTATCGGTCTTTCTCTACCATCGAAAATATGGATCGTTAAGGAGTAATATCGAATTTAGGAATGAGGAGGAGCTATCATCATTTATCTTCCGCTTGGCGCAAAAATGCGGCAAACATATCTCCATTGCTGAGCCAATGCTCGATGCCACTATGCCCGATGGATCCCGTATCCAGATGACGTTAAGTGATGAAGTAACGGCAAAAGGATCAACCTTTACGATTCGGAAATTTAGGGAAGACCCATTCTCCCCGCCTGATTTAGTCGAATTTAACACCATGTCTTCGGAGATGGTTGCCTTTATGTGGCTTGCGGTCGAAAATGGCGTCAATACGCTCGTTGCTGGTGGAACAGCAGCGGGAAAAACAACGGTGTTGAATGCCTTATCATTATTTATTCCTCGAGAGTCCAAGATTGTATCTATTGAAGAAACTAGAGAATTAAATCTTCCTCACCCCAACTGGATTCCAGGGGTGGCACGATCAGGATTTGGTGAGGTAGTTGCCGACAAGATGGTGGGAGAAATTGATCTGTACGATCTGATGAAAGCAGCACTGCGACAGCGACCAGAATACATCTTAGTGGGTGAGATTCGTGGCAAGGAAGCCTATGTACTGTTCCAGGCAATGGCTACGGGTCATGCCACGTATTCAACCGTCCATGCCGACTCTGCCCAGTCATTAATTCATCGACTAGAAGGAAAGCCTATCAATATCCCCCGAGTAATGTTACAATCGCTTGATTTAATTTCATTACATGTCATTACTCGGGTAAAAAATAAGCGCGCGCGCCGATGCAAACAAATCATCGAGATTATTGATATCGATCCAACTACCAAAGAGATTCTTACGAACGAGGTGTTTCGATGGGAGCCCGTGGAAGATTCCTTTGTCTATTCGGGAAAAAGTTACGTGTTAGAACGCATCCGTGCAGAAAAGGATATGAGTCGAGAAGAAATGACCACGGAGATCAGAAATCGTAAGAACATCATTGACTGGATGAACGGGCACAATATACGAGCGTTTCGTGATGTCGCAAAATTAGTTGCACAATATATCGAAGATCCTGGAGAAACGTTGGAAAAAATTCAGAATGAGGAGTTGAATGGTTAAAAAAGTAGCAATCTGTCCGAGTTGTCATACCAAAATTACCTGCGAAGGGGCACCTGGTGAAAAGGTACACGTATCGTGTCCTACATGCAGCAAAACAGGCACGATTGTCTTCTCCCCGAATCTACAGGAACTTGATTTTTATCCGTTAAATGAACCGTACGCCTATGCAAAAATTTTAAAAAATACCGAAACGCTCGAGAAATATTTCAAGATCATCGAACCGAACCTCACGACGGAAGAACAGAATGCACTTGACTTTATCTGGGAAACCCTCATGAAATCATTCAGTATCCGATTGGACGAATTGGAAGCAAAAGAAGTCGCCACCTATCTCAGAGAACAAATCGAGCGCATTATTAGCGAATATGAAATGAACCCGAGTAAAGTATCAAAAAAGAAGATTTATTATTACATTCAACGAGAGTCGCTAGGATATGGAAAAATTGACCCGGTGATGAAGGATCCTAATATTGAAGATATTTCCTGTGATGGGGCAGAAGTCCCGTTATTCTTGTATCACCGGAAGTATGGCTCGCTGCGGAGCAATCTACAATTTAAAGATGAGGAAGAACTCTCCTATTTTGTCATCCGTTTAGCGCAAAAATGCGGCAAACATATCTCCATTGCTGAGCCAATGCTCGATGCCACTATGCCCGATGGATCCCGTATCCAGATGACGTTAAGTAATGAAGTAACGGCAAAAGGATCAACTTTTACCATACGAAAGTTCCGTGCTGATCCCTTTACCCCTCCAGATCTTATTGAACTCAATACCATGTCTCCTGAAATCCTTGCGTACTTCTGGATGGCAGTGGAAAATGGCGTCAATGCATTGATTGCAGGCGGTACCGCCTCAGGAAAAACTACCATCTTAAATGCATTGTCGCTCTTTATTCCTCGAGAGGCAAAAATCGTCTCCATTGAAGAAACTAGAGAGATTAACTTACCGCATCCCAACTGGATTCCAGGGGTGGCACGATCAGGATTTGGTGAGGTAGTTGCCAACAAGATGGTGGGAGAAATTGATCTGTACGATCTGATGAAAGCAGCACTGCGACAGCGACCAGAATACATCTTAGTGGGTGAGATTCGTGGTCAGGAAGCCTATGTACTGTTCCAGGCAATGGCTACGGGTCATGCCACATATTCAACCGTGCATGCTGATTCGGCAAAATCACTGATTCATCGGTTAGAAGGAAAACCGATCGACATCCCGAGAGTGATGTTACAGTCGCTTGATGTGGTATCCATCCAAATTACTACAAGAGTGAAAGGAAAGCGTGTGAGGAGATGCAAACAAATCATCGAGATTATTGATATCGATCCAACTACCAAAGAGATTCTCACCAATGAAGCATTCCGGTGGGACCCTGTTGAAGATCGGTTTAGTTACACAGGTAAAAGCTATGTGTTAGAGGGAATCCGTGCTCGATGGGATATGTCAAAGGAAAGGATAACCCAGGAATTGCGACAACGAGCAGAAATACTTGAATGGATGAGGAAAACGAACATCAGATCATTTAAAGATGTTGCAAGAGCGATATCAAAATATACAGAAAATTCTGAGCAATTTCTCACCATGGTGCGAGAACACCCTAACAAAATAAAGGAAGAAGTAGCACAGGAACCTGAACCTGAAAAACACCAAAAGGAGGGGAAAGAAGATGCCACTCAATAGTTATCAAAAAATGTGTTACCGGCGACTTGGTGCCATCGCTGAAAATGTTGCTACCGATAAATTAAAGGAAGACTTAGAACGGGCCCATATAGAAATGAGGGCAGGCGCATATCTGTCTTGCGCGTGGATTAATACCCTTATCGGCACAACCATATCTACGCTTGTCTATCTTAATCTCATTCTCTTTATTCCCATGGAATTGGGGCTCATCCTGCTCTTGGGACTTATTCCTGTTGTGGTCACCGCAGTGGTGTATCTGTACCACATAGTAATGCCTGGAAGTAAGGCAAAATCAAGAGGGAAAAAAATTGACATGCATCTTCCCTATGCACTCAATTTTATTTCGGCCATGTCTTCTGCAGGCATCACACCAACAGAGATATTTAAAAGTCTTTCAAAGCAAGACATCTATGGGGAAATTAGAGAAGAAGCATTATGGATTTACCGTGATGTCAGCCTTCTCGGCCGGGACATCATTTCAGCTATCAAAGCAAATATCAATCGAACACCATCCGAAAAGTTCAAAGAATTCCTACAAGGGGCAGTGGTAACGGTGCAGTCTGGCGGTGCCTTAAAGCCCTATTTTATGACTAAAGCAGACCAGTATATGCGAGAGAACAGGCTGGTGCAAAAGCAACAAATTGAAAGTCTGGGAATCATGGCAGAATGTTATGTCACCGCAGCGGTTGCTGGCGTTTTACTGATTATCATCATTATCCCGTTACTTACGATTATCTCTGGAGGCAACGATTTAAGCATTATGTTTGTTTTTTCAGGTCTGATCATCCCCTTGATTCACCTAGGCTTTGCCGTTGTACTCTCATCGATGTCTGCGAGGGTGTAAACATGCAAAATGAAAGAAAAAAACCAGGATTCATCAAAAATCTGATCTTTACCGGGCAGCTGACTCGATTTACCATCTATTTGGTGGCAGCCGTCCCCGCAATTATTTTTGTGGTATTGGCATTGCTTGTACAAGTAGGTGCCATTGGAGCCTTGACCCTGGGGCCCATTACCATCGGCACTCCCATTGATTTTATCCTTTTTGCTATGTTTCTTGGAACAGGAACCTATGGATTCTATGAGTATCTGAGATTGAGAAGAGTACGGAAAATTGACGGGCGGTTTCCCGATTTCGTACGCGATCTTGCCGAATCACGACGTGCAGGAATGACATTTACAAAAGCAATCATGTATTCTTCCCAAGGAAATTACGGAGTGCTGACAACCGAAATCAAGAAAATTGCACAGCAAATTTCTTGGGGCAGTGGCGTCGATGAAGCACTAGCATCCTTTGCCCGTCGAGTCAATACCAAATTAATCCGGCGTACTATTTCTCTTATTATCGAAGCAAGTCGAAGTGGCGGAAACGTTGCTGACGTATTGGATGCAGCTGCACGGGATGCACGAGAAATCAAACTCCTAGACACCGAGCGACGAGGGAATATGATGTCCTATGTGGCTGTTATTTATGTTGGCATGGGTGTTTTTTTGCTCATCATTGCCATCTTGTGCGGCAGTCTTATTCCAGCCATGACTGGAGAAGGGGCAGCAGAATTAGCCCTTGCCCATGGAGGTGGAGAGACGCTTGAAACAAACGATGTTGTGCCGGTATTTTTCTATGCAACACTTATACAAGGAGTGGGCATGGGAATTGTAACTGGCGTATTCGAAGAAGGAAAGATCACCTCAGGAGTAAAACATGTCTTTATCATGGTTGTGATAACGTGGGTGGTGTTCAAGTTTCTCGTTGGCATGTAGGAGATAAAAAAAGGATATTTTCTCATACATTTATATTTATTAGTGCATATCTTTATATAAGGAGGTGCTTTCCCCACCATAAGTATAAATATAAGGAATGATAAAATATATCATGTTACTGTTTAACAATAATTATATAAGAAAGTGATGGAGATAAGAGATTGTTATGACTATGAAAAATGATGCGCTTACGCCGGTTGTTTCGGCCATTGTCGCCTTACTTATTGTTACGTCTACCATGGCCTCGGTACTTTTATGGGGCGTACCGTATATTGAAAGTGTTGAAAATACGGCAAACCAAGAAAGCACCGACCGGCAATTTCTCTCAGCTGCAGAAGCAATTGACGACTTGGTAAATTCTAATCCTGGAGATAAAACCATTACTACGCTCGATTTACATGGCGGGTCACTTACGATGGATACTGACGAAAAGGAGAGGACGGTGCTGATGTATACATTTAGCGATGAGTATGACTTTACCGTTAATTGGCCAGAGACGTGTTTCTTTGCAGGTACACAGGTCGCGATGGCAGATGGAACCTACAAATCTATCGAAGACATCACCAAAGGAGACCACGTCCTTTCCTATGATAAACAAACAGCAGAGCTGCAACCTGGCAAGGTCACTGCGGTATTTCATCATACACCTGAAGAAATGACGCCGTATTATGTCGTTATTAACAACCAATTACGCGTTACCCCTAATCATCTGTTTTACGCCAATGGGCAATGGATTACTGCAGGAAATCTCAAGATAGGAGACCTTCTCTTTGACCGAGAGCGGGGAATGACCATTCCAGTATATGCACTGAAAAACGTATTTGCTAGAGAGACTAGTTTTGATCTGGAAATAGGCCAGTATCATACCTATTTTGTCTCGATGGGAACTACTATTGATGTACTGGTGCATAATGCTGGCGGTGGAGGAGGAGATCCACCAAGTAATCCAAATCCAGTAGAACAATATTCTCAGCGGGATTCATACCTTCACGGCGCTGTAGGAAAGAAGTATACTAATTATGGAGATGAAAGCTATATGTGGGTGGATCGTAATGGGCTTTCAACAAATCGTATGGTGTTGTGGTTTTGGGTAGTTGACTTAGACATTCCACAGGATGCATACATTATGTCTGCCACATTGAATATCTATTATTATGATTATTATGGAAGCAATAATCCAAAGGACCGCTATTACGAATGCTGGGAGTTAGCTACTCATTTTTTTGAAGATCAGGTTTGTTGGCAGAGACCAAGAAATGATGCAGATGACTGGAATGGGGGCGCAGATCAGATTCGTACACCCGTCGTAGATGTGATTCAGCTCAAAGACACCGGAAGCTCTCCATACTATTATGGATGGAAAGAATGGGATGTCACCGATAGTGTACAAGCATTTGTGAATGATGACAGGAATGACTATGGATGGTTGATAGCAGACCAAAGTGAAGGTGGCGTAACTTCATGGGCACCAAAATTCCGTTCTAAAGAGTGGTCGGGAACAACGTATGATCCATACCTTGAGATTAGCTATGTAACAGACCCTGAATGTCAAACTAACCAACCAACAAATGTTGGCGAAACAAGCGTAACACTGAATGGGGAAGTCATCGATGACGGCAGAGAACCTGTTCAATATCGTTTTCGTGTCAACGGTGCATATTATTCATGGACGGGAAGCAAAGAAACAGGCGATACGTTTTCAAAGGTGTATAATACTGACCCAGGAAAATCTGGATGGTACGAGGCACATGTTCGGCATAGTTTTCGAACTGCTGTAGTTGATGTAGGGGAAAAAGTCTATTTTCTTACCAAACCTGCACCGCTTACCAATTTAGACGTTGACGTGGTTAACCCGGGAACAATGGGATTGAGCTGGACAAACGGCGAAGGAGGCGATGGTGCCTACATTGAATATGCTATTGGGTCTCAACCAAGCCCCTGGAATGTAGGATCAGGAACCCCTGTTGAGGAAGGGATTATTGACGGATATGTCTCTGGAGAAAGCTATATTCACAATGTTACCCCTGATACAACCTATTATTATAAAGTCTGGGCAGTTGCTGAAGACGGCGGATATCGATCAAATGGAAGTGATGCATTTCCTTTCGGAGACTCAGCAGTAGTTGGACCAAAAACGACTCCAAAGATTCCTACTGTTACGACACATGAAGCAACTGAAAATTTATCGACTACCGTCGTATTCAACGGAGTATTGTCAAATTTAGCGCCGAATAGCGATTACGATTACTGTAATGTAGGATTTGAATATGGACCGAATGATGGGTATGGGAGCTATATAGAATGCGATCAGGGAAATCCTCTGACAACAAATCAACCATTTTCAGCCTTTGTTGAAGAGCTTACTCCTGGGCAGACCTATCATTTCCGTACTGTTGGTGAAGTTGATGGGTATGAATTCTATGGTGAGGAAAAAACAGTTAAGATGGATATCGATGGTATTTTTATTTTCTCTCCAGGAGAACGATACAAGTGGAGACGAGGAACAACGCAAACCATAACATGGGCATATGAACCAATACTGGGAGAGCATACGATCGATATCTTGTGGCAACGTGATGGAGAAGAGGAAACGATTACGCCTGTGGATGGCATCCCAATCGGCAACGAAGGAACGGGAAATCAAGGCATCTATAACTGGTCTATTCCTCTAAACCAAACGATCGGGTACCTCAATTACACCATTAAGATAATAAGTAAAGAGGATCCGGGAGTATATGAAATCAGTAAGCGATTCTCGATTATCGAATTACATGAAGGAATTGTATACAGTGATGAGATAGCTGATCCCGAGGGAGAATTAGGCCTTTCCATGCTCAAGGGCGCAGTCACTAAGGCGAATATCTATTGGCTCGACTATGGCGGAGAACTGGATCCACCGACCATTAGCGGTGCCGTTTGTATTGACTTAATCGATGGCACCTATTGGTTTGGCAGTATTTGGATTTTTGATTCTGATTCGATACTGTATGAATGGTTCTCAAGTCAAGGAATACATCAGAAAATTACTATAGAAAATGGTGGAATCATCAATGCCATTGGCGACGAGGGGCAGGTCTATTCATCCTCCCCAATATTTGCCGGAGATGGTTTCCTTTCAGTACATGTTGTTCAGATGATAGGATCTCAGGTTTCTGCTGGTGGTGGAAATCAATTTACCATAAAGATAAGTAATGATCTCCATATGAACCGAATCCGAGAGCAGGAACACGTATACAATCTCAGAGTACAGTGTTACGGAGATAATGCTAACACATGGATAGCTTATTTCTCAGGCAAATACGACTTTAAATCGGAATCAACAAACACCTTATTCTATACACCATCATCATCCAAGATCTGGTTTGCCTTTGCCCATTCATCTGTACTCATAAACTTTAAGAACTGAGTACGTGTAAAAAAGAAATCCTAGCATTGTATCTGATTGCGACAGAGGGTTTAAATAAGGGGTAGAAAGTTACATGCGTTTGGAGATGGAAATGAACGATGCACATCGCTCTTGTTCTGCAGTAACCGAGACGCTAGCGCTCATTATTGTGATTATGATTGCAACATCTTCTATTAGTTTTATTATATTTTGGGGCGTTCCGTATATGGAGCAAGAAAAAGAATCAGTCATTGCAGAAAGTGCATTAATACAGTTTCGAACAATTAACGATCTTATTCAAGAGGTAAGTGGAAAAGGAGTAAACGGAAGCAGCATGATTGATTTTGTGGCAGAAAAGGGAAACATGTTCATCTCATCGACTGGAGAACGTTTCATTTTTTATTATTCGTTGGTCGATGGCTTTGACTTTAATGTATCCGGATTAGATACAGATCCCTGTACTCAGATTTTTCTTACTCATTCACAAGCCCCCCCAGCACCATCACCATCAACTGCAGATATCTTCTATCTAAACAGTGGTGAAAGAGAAACAGCATTGCCGCTTACAACCATTGATCCAAGGAATGCCTTTTGCGATACTCCCAACCCGTTAGGCGATGCCGTTCAAGTTGATATTAAAGATAGTGTCGGAACTATTATTGGCCGCATCTGGCTATTTGACCCCGGAAGCATATACTATGAATTGGTTGCCACAAAAGGATCATACCAGATGATTGCGGAAAATGGTGGTGTGATCTCTGTACAAAACCAACAACGCTATCTTGCATATGAACCAAACATCCGGAAAAATGGCGAGGTGTTGTTTGTACCTCTTATCCAACTAACCTCAACAAGCGAGAACGTATTAGCAGGCGATTCTGCAGCAAGAACCTTTCTCATCAAATCGAATGGGACCTTTGTAAGAGAGAGTGGTGCCAGCGTAACCACCAGTTTTAAATGTGCAATTTATGGGGAGCATAGTAGCGCATGGAAAAATTATTTTATATCACAATACAAGTTTATCAAAGAAGATGGCGCAGATATTTTATACCATCGCGCCATTAAAACATTTATCCTCACTCATTCAACATGTGAAATTGCAATCGTAGGATGATAGTATGAGATCACTCTGGAAAAATAAAAAAGGCGTTTCAAACGTGTTAGGGTACCTGCTTTCGTTTAGCATCGCATCAATTGTGATGGTCAGTGCCGTGGTAATCACCACGGGCATTATCAATAACAGAACTGCAACGGTCGCAGAACTCCAAGCGCAAAGTATCGCCAATAAGGTCGCAGACGCACTGGTGGAAGCATTTGCCGTCGATCAATCGATGCCAGACGCAGATTATACAAAAACGCTTGATCTTCCTGTAGATATTGCAGGGAGAAGCTATTATATCGAGGTCACAGACAAGGCAGTGTATGTCAATACTACTGATGATCTGGTGAGCAAAAGTTCTCCGGCCTATGGTGCAGGGAAATCAAAAACAGGCGTCTCCGGCGAGAGGATCTACAGCGGGAGCAGAGCGATTAATATTTCGATCGAACGGTCAGATGTGGTCTATCAGTTTGATTTTGGGACAGGAAACAACACCAAACATTCACCGGTTGAAGCAGGCTATTATCTCGTGAGCAATACCTCGTCTGCATTCGCTGAATCGTTAGACCCGCCATGGTGGAACCAGGATTATCCCTACCGCATTCCCATACAAGTAACAAACGAGATGGATCAAGATATTGACGAAGCAGTCATCAAAGTAACTCTCAGCCCTACCAATTTTAATTATGATCATGCCAATGTTACCAATACTTCGTCTTCAAGCGTAACATCAAACCTAGTCTTTGTCGACGATCATTTTAGCGTTATTGCCAGTATGGAGGTTACGCCGAAAACATGGTACATGTGGTGGTATTCGCGAGAGACAGACGATGTTGTTGATATTCACATCGGAGGGTTGTCAGAAGGGTACGACATAGCAGAGATCAATGTGGATACGGTGAGACTCAATAATCAACTTCCGTGGGATAGTTGGGATGGAACAACGTTCAGTTTTGATGCAAAAGCAGCGTTTATGTCACTTACGTCCAGCCGATTAGGAAAAA